>ENA-UEQN01001136-UEQN01001136.1-human-gut-metagenome-genome-assembly--contig:-NODE-1136-length-22201-cov-7.416787_pt1 | contig 22201 bp, 14 predicted proteins | sample MGYA00242940_ERZ507944 | MGnify/ENA primary metagenome ERZ507944 (study PRJEB26167, sample SAMN06115449) | human gut metagenome | host: Homo sapiens | place: China:Fujian | collected 2015-08-20... | reverse complement strand
TCGGTGGCGGCGGCGCCGGTTCGAGATGGTAACGATTAAAAAACGGATAAGTATGAAAAAATGGATTTGGATCGGCGCAGTCGCCGTGGTGGTGATCTTCTTTTATGCGACCTACAATGGCTTCGTGAACAAGGAGGAGGGGCTCAAAGGCGCCTGGGCCGATGTCGAGACGCAGTACCAGCGCCGTGCCGACCTGATTCCCAATCTGGTCAGCACCGTGAAGGGCTATGCGGCCCACGAGACGCAGACGCTGAACGACGTGACCGAAGCGCGCGCCCGGGCTACGTCGATCAACCTTTCGGCCGACGACCTGACGCCCGAGAAACTCGCGCAGTTCCAGCAAGCGCAGGCGCAGGTGCGCTCGGCGCTGGGGCGTCTGATCGCCGTGTCGGAGAGCTATCCCGACCTGAAGGCCAATCAGAATTTCCTCGAATTGCAGGCCCAGCTCGAAGGCACCGAGAACCGGATCGCCGTCGCCCGCAAGGATTTCAACGAAAAGGCGCGGGCCTATAACGTCGCCGTGCGCCGTTTTCCGGCGAATCTGGTGGCCGGGATGTTCGGCTTCGAACAGAAGCCCTATTTCGAGTCTTCCGAAGGCTCGGAAGCCGCTCCGCAGGTGACTTTCTAAATGATCTCCGAACGTTCGCGCGGCTGTGTGCTGGGGGCCGTGGCCGCGGCCAGTTACGGGCTCAATCCGCTCTTCGCGCTGCCCCTCTACGAGGCGGGCATGGAGCCGGATTCGGTTCTTTTCTACCGTTATGTGCTGGCTGTGGTGATGCTGGGGGCGCTGATGCTGTTCCGGCGGCAGTCGTTCGCCCTCGCGCGGCGCGACATTCTGCCGCTGGCGGCGATGGGACTGTTGTTTTCGGTGTCGTCGTTGCTGCTTTTCCAGAGCTACAACCTCATGGACGCGGGCATCGCCTCGACCATTCTGTTCGTCTATCCGGTGATGGTCGCCGTCATCATGGCCGTCGGCTTCCACGAGCGGATCACGGCCGCCACGGTTTTCTCGATCGTCCTGGCCTGCACGGGCATCGCCCTGCTTTACAAAGGGGGCGACGGCGCGACGCTCAGCCTCGCGGGCGTGCTGCTGGTCTTCCTCTCGGCGCTCGCCTATGCGATCTACATCGTCGGCGTCAACCGTTCGTCGCTCAAAAACCTTCCGACCGAGAAACTCACCTTTTACAGCCTCCTGTTCGGGTCGCTGGTCTATGTCGTGCGGCTGCGGGGCGGCGCTGATTTGCAGGCCGTTCCTTCGCCTCTGATGTGGATCAACGCCGTTTCGCTGGCGCTGTTCCCGACGATCGTCTCGCTGGTGACGATGGCCGGGGCCATCCGCCGCATCGGCTCCACGCCCACGGCGATCCTCGGGGCGCTGGAACCCGTCACGGCGTTGTTCTTCGGCGTCATGGTCTTCGGCGAGCGTTTCACGCTGCGTATCGGTGTCGGCGTGGCGCTGATCCTCGTCGCCGTGACGCTCATCATCGCGGGCCGGTCGATCCGCATCCCCACCTCTGTCACCCACCTGGCCCGCTGGATAGCCCGCCCGCGGCTGCCGCGCTGGGCCGTGCGCTGGGCGCACCGTCTACCGCTGCCGCGCATCCGCCGCCGCGGCTGATCCTTCCGCCGAAACGAACGGCGCGAGCGAATCGCCTCCGGTGCCGTCCGCTCCTCTCCGGGCCGTTACAGACGGCTCTTTTCGTCGGCCGAACCCGCCTCGACGGCCTTGCGCTTGAAGGCTTTGCCCGATTTGAAGTTCCACGTCACCCCGATGCGATACGTACGGTTGCTCCACGTCTGCCGGGCGTCCACCGTGCGGACGAACCCATCGCCGCGGGCTCCGATCACCTGCCCCTGGTCCAGCAGATTCTGCACCGAGAACGAGGCGGTGAAACGGTCGCCGAAGCGTTTCTTGACGCCGGCTTGCAGCCGGTGGTCGGGATTCACCCAGCAGTTGCCCAGATCCACCCGGCTCTGGTAGCGGTAGGAGAGGTCGATGTAGAATTTCGCCGGGAGGGTGAGGGTCGTCGAGAGGTTGACGAATCCCCAGTCGAAGAACTCCTCGGCGCCGTGCTGTTCGACGCGCTGTCCGCGGCGCATGTAGGTGATGTCGGCGTTCAGCTGCCACCACTTCGCGGGCTGGAACGGGAGGTTGACCGAGAGGTAATAGCCTTTCGTGGCGTCGTAGTTGACCCAGGCCACTTGCAGCAGGTCGGGGTTTTCGGAGTCGGCCTTCATCGTCTGCTGGATTTCGTCGTTCACGATCTGCACGCCCGCCGTGAGGGTGTATTTGTGGGCGGCCACCAGCGTCAGGCTCACGTCGTGCTTGAACGACGGGTCGAGCGACGGATTTCCGGTCTGGTAGGTGTAGTCCGAGAGCTGCATCCGCTGGGGACTGAGGCTCCAGAACCGCGGACGCTCGATGGCCCGGGCGTACTGGGCGATCAGCGACCAGCCTTTCTGCTCCGAGACGCTCCAGGAGAGGCTGGCGTTGGGGAAGAGTGAGAAATAGTCCTGCCCGACGCCTTTTCCCGTCGTGTGGGTGTACTCGCCGCGCACTCCCGCCACGAAGCTCACGGCGCCGAGTTTCGCCGAGGCGATGGCGTAGGCCGCCGCGATGTTTTCCGTGTAGTTGATCGTGAAGCTCTGCCGCTCGTTGCGCAGCCATGCGTCGCCCCTGCGGTATTCGTAGAGCGCGTCGTTGCGCATGTCGTTGCGGGTGTATTTGGCGCCGGCTTTCAGCGACCAGCGGGGCGAAAAGTGCTTTTCGAGGGCCAGCGTCGCCGCGGCGATGTCGTAGAGGCTCGTGGCGTTGTCGCGGTAGACCGAGTCGAGGACGCTTCCGGGGGCCGTGATGCGGCTCTCGTTGTCGTTCCGGGTGTCGGTTTCGCGGCGCGTGTAGTCGGCCAGCAGCTTGAGCGTCGAGCCCAGCGTGTCGATCTTCCAGATGTAGTTGAACGTCGCCGAATAGTTGTCCCGGTGGTTGCGGTTGTCGAACCGGCTCTCCGTGCGGACCGTCTCGTCCGCCGTCCGGAAATCGGTGTAGGTGTCGTTGGGCTCTCCGTCGCGGTTGCGCCAGTATTCGAATTCTGCGCCGATGCTGTGCCGCGGGGCGATCTCGACGACCGTCCCGGCGCTGGCCCCGAAGCTGCGGGTGCGGCCCTTCATTTCCGAATGGGCGCTGAGCGACTTGTCCGCCGCATTGTAGAGCGTTTGCTCGTCGGTGATCGTTCTGTCGCTCCCGAAAGATCCCCACGCCGAGGCGTAGAGGTCCGCGCGGCCCGAGTGGACGTTGATGTTGGCCGAGGGATTGTGGCGGTCGGTGATGCCCGACTGCGTCGTGTTGTACGCTACCGAGCCGTCGATGCCGTTCTCGCGGCGCTTTTTGAGCGTGATGCGGATCACGCCGCCCGCCGAGTCGGCGTCGTAGTCGGCGCCCGTCACGGGCACGACCTCGATTTTCCGAATCTCCTCGGCCCGGAGCGACCGCAGGTAGGTCAGCAGCTGTTCGGGCTCCATGCGCAGCTCCCGGTCGTTGACGTAGACTTTCGAGCCGCTTTTGCCGTTGATCGAGATCTTTTCGCCGTCGATCCAGACGCCGGGCGCCCGTTCGAGCAGTTCGATGCCGTCCTTGCCGATGGCCGCCGGGGCGTTGGCCATATCGACCACAAAGCGGTCCGCCTCGCGCCGCACCAGCTGAGCCTTCACCACCACGCTCTCGATGCCGGTGGCCGAGGCCCGCATCACGAATACGCCCAGATCGTTGTCCGCCTCCACGCGCACCGCTTTCGTCACGGGGTCGAACCCGAGGAACTGAATTTGCAGCGTGTAGTCGCCCGGTGCGGCCTTCAGTTCGAACCGTCCCCGGGCGTCGGTCGTCCGGCCCGCCACCTGCTCTGCGCCTTTCAGCAGCACGACCGTCGCATATTCGACGGCGTTGCCCTGTTCGTCCACCACGCGCCCCGTCGAAGGGCAGAGACGGGCCGCGGAGAGTCGGCTTGCGACCGAAGCCAGAATGACGATGAGGAGGATTGCTCTTTTCATAATATTCTGTTTTGCATTTTATTTGTTTGCGCAAAGATATGTAATAATATTTATACTATGCAAAACATAGTACTGAAATTTTCAGAATTTTTTTCGACGCAGAGGTTCTGCCCGCGTCAGAGCCGGATTTCCGGGCTTCCGCCGTGCGGCGGGTCCGTCCCTATAAAATAGGTATAGTCGAAAATTTGTTGAAAAGTCCTCCGGCGGCGGGGTAGGAATCCCGGGAAATATTTTCTAAATTTGCAGATTGAATTAATATGGCTAATTGTCCCCGGACACTATGTTGAGTGCCTTATACTACCTTTTTCTGGTGCTTTTGTGCACCTTTTTCATGATTTTGTCGGCCCTTGCGCTGGTCCTCTGCTATCCGTTCGACAAGGGCCGCCGCGTGGTGCACGAACTGTCGCGCATACTGGTGCGGATCTTCTTCTTCATTCCGCCCTTCTGGCGGCAGAAGGTTATCGGCCGGGAGCTGATCGACCGGAAGAAACGCTATGTCATCGTCATCAACCACAACACGGTGATCGACATCCCGGCGCTCTACTACATTCCGCTGAATTTCCGTTGGGTGTCGAAGCGCGAGGTCTTCAAGACGCCCTTCTTCGGGCAGTACCTCGTGCTGCACGGCGACATCTGCATCGACCGCGGTCGCGCCGCCGAGGCGTTGGAACAGATGGTCCGCGACGGGCGGATGTGGATTTCGCGCGGGGCTTCGGTGGCCGTCTTCCCCGAGGGCACGCGCTCGAAGAACGGCGAGATCGGGCGCTTCAAGGCCGGGGCCTTCACCCTGGCCAAAGAGGCCGGCGTGGATATTCTCCCGGTGGTGATGGACGGCACCAAGACGCTGATCCGCAAGAACCTGGCTTTCAACTGGGTCAACCGGATCACGCTCCGCGTGCTGCCTCCCGTTCCGGCCTCGGAGGTCGCCGCGACGGAGACCCACGAGCTGATGCAGACGGTCCGCGAGCGGATGTGCGAGGCTTTGGCCGAGATCCGAAAATAACGAATTATGGCAGATTTACTCAATACCAACGCAGACAACTACGGCGACGACGCCATCGTGACCCTCTCTCCGCGGGAGCATATCCGGCTGCGCCCGGGCATGTACGTCGGCACGGTGGGCGACGGTTCGCAGCCCGACGAGGCGCTCTACGTGCTTATCAAGGAGGTCGTTGACAACTCGATCGACGAGTTCATCATGGGCGCGGGCAAGCAGATCGACATCACGATCGTCGACAAGGTGGTCACGGTGCGCGACTACGGCCGCGGCATCCCCCTCAAATCGCTCTCGGTGGCCGTCGGGCAGATGAACACGGGCGGCAAGTACGGAAGCGACGCCTTCAAAAAGACGGTCGGCATGAACGGCGTGGGCGTCAAGGCCGTGAACATGCTTTCGAGCGAATTCACGGCCCGTTCGGTGCGCGACGGCGAAGCCCGCACGGTGACCTTCTCCAAGGGGCTGGAGGTCAGCGACAAGTGGGAGAGCGGCGTTCACGAAAAGAACGGCACGTTCATTTCGTACCGCGTCGATGAGGAGATTTTCGGCGAATACGCCTACAACCTCGAATACGTCGAGCAGAAGATCCGCAATTACAGCTACCTGAACCTGGGGCTTACGCTCAACTTCAACGGCAAGAGCTACGTGTCGAGGAACGGCCTGCTGGACCTGGTGAACGACAACCTGACCGAGGAGCCGCTCTATCCCCCGATCCACCTCACGGGCGACGACATCGAGGTGGTCATCACCCACGGCACGGGCTACGGCGAGAGCTACGACTCGTTCGTCAACGGACAGCACACCATCCACGGAGGTACGCACCAGGTGGCGTTGCGCGCGGCGGTCGCCAAGACCGTCAAGGAGTTCTACCACAAGGACTACGACCCGTCGGACATCCGTACGTCGATCATGGCGGCCATCTCGGTCAAGGTTTCCAATCCGGTGTTCGAGAACCAGCAGAAGACCAAGTTCGGATCGCGCGAGATCGAGCCGGGGGTGTCGGTCAATGCGTTCGTGGGCGACTTTCTGGCGAAGCACCTCGACGACTACCTGCACAAGCACCCCGAGACGGCGCAGATTCTCCAGAAGAAGATCGTCGAGAACGAGAAGGAGCGCAAGGCGATTTCGGGCATCCAGAAGAAGGCCCGCGAGACGGCCAAGAAAGTGAGCCTGAACAACAAGAAACTGCGCGACTGCAAGATACACCGCACGGACAAGAACGAGCTGGCCGAGCAGTCGATGATCTTCATCACGGAGGGTAACTCCGCGTCGGGTTCGATCACCAAGAGCCGTGACGTGCGCACGCAGGCGGTCTTCTCGCTGCGCGGCAAGCCGCTGAACTGCTACGGGCTTACGAAGAAGGTGGTCTACGAGAACGAGGAGTTCAACCTGTTGCAGGCGGCGCTGAACATCGAGGAGGACATGGACAATCTGCGCTACAACAAGGTCGTGATCGCCACCGATGCCGATGTCGATGGCATGCACATCCGCCTGCTGATGATGACTTTCTTCTTGCAGTTCTTCCCCGAGGTGATCCGCCAGGGGCATCTGTTCGTGCTTCAGACGCCGCTGTTCCGCGTGCGCAACAAGAAGGAGACGATCTACTGCTACTCCGAAGAGGAGCGGTTGAAGGCCGTGGGGAGATGCGGCGCCAACGCCGAGATCACGCGTTTCAAAGGTCTGGGCGAAATATCTCCCGACGAGTTCCGGGAGTTCATCGGCGAGAACATGCGTCTGGACAAGGTGCGCATCACCAAGGACGATCCTATCCACGACCTGCTGGAGTTTTACATGGGTAAGAATACGTATGAGCGTCAGGGCTTCATTATCGACAACCTGCGCATCGAGGAGGACCTTATCGAACAGGACCTTGCGATTAATTAAGAATTAAAAATTAAAAATTCCGATTTCATGGCGGAAGAAAACGATAAGACGGGGCGCGACGAAGCGCTCAACGAGGATGCCTCGACGCCCGAAACCGCAGTCGATGCGGCGGAAGAGACGCCTGTCGCCGAAGCTCCGGCCAAGGCGGGCAAGTTCGACCGCCTGACGCAGGAGGAGGGGGGCGTGCGCAAGCTGACGGGCATGTATAAGAACTGGTTCTTGGACTACGCTTCGTACGTGATCCTCGAACGCGCCGTGCCGCACGTCGAAGACGGTCTGAAACCCGTCCAGCGGCGTATCCTCCACGCGATGAAGGTCGTGGACGACGGCCGTTACAACAAGGTCGCCAACCTCGTGGGGCAGACCATGCAGTATCACCCGCACGGCGATGCGTCGATCAAGGACGCGTTGGTGCAGCTGGGGCAGAAAGACCTGCTGATCGACTGTCAGGGCAACTGGGGCAATATCCTCACGGGCGACGAGGCCGCCGCGGGCCGATATATCGAGGCGCGGCTGTCGAAATTCGCCCTCGACGTGGTTTTCAACAAGAAGACGACGGAGTGGATGCTCTCGTACGACGGCCGCAAGGAGGAGCCCGTGACGCTGCCGATCAAATTCCCGCTGCTGCTGGCACAGGGTTCGGACGGCATCGCCGTGGGTCTGGCGTCGAAAATCCTGCCCCACAACTTCGTGGAGCTCATCAACGCCTGCATCGCCCACCTCGAAGGGCGCGAGTTCCAGCTCTATCCCGACTTCCCGACGGGCGGCATGGCCGACGTGAGCCGTTACAACGACGGACTGCGGGGCGGCGCCGTGAAGGTCCGGGCGAAGATCTCGAAGATCGACAAACGCACGCTGGCCATCACCGAGATTCCCTATACCACGACCACCGAGTCGATCAAGGATTCGATCATCAAGGCCAACGACAAGGGCAAGATCAAGATCCGCAAGGTCGATGACAATACGGCCGACAAGGTCGAGATCGTCATTCAGGTCGCCCCCGACGAATCGTCGGACAAGACCATCGACGCCCTGTATGCTTTCACCGACTGCGAGGTGTCGATCTCCCCGAACTCGTGCGTGATCTGGGACGGGAAGCCGCATTTCCTGGGCGTCTCGGAGATTCTGCGCCGTTCGGCCGAGCACACCAAGTCGCTGTTGGGGCTCGAATTGAAGATCAAGCTCGGGGAGTTGAATGAGGCGTGGCACGCCGCGTCGCTGGAACGCATCTTCATCGAGAACAAGCTCTACCAGCTGATCGAAGGCTGCAAGAGCCGCGAGGAGGCATATACCGCTGTCGATAAGGGCTTGGAACCCTTCAAGAAACGGTTGCGACGTGAAGTGACGCTTGAAGACGTGCAGCGCCTTACGGAGTTGAAGTTTATCCGCATTTCGCGTTACGATTCGGACAAGGCCGACAACGAGATCAAACAGATCGAGGAGGACATCAAGGCCACGCAGTACGATCTGGACCACCTGACCGAATACGCTGTCGCCTACTACGAGCGCATCCGCGACAAGTACGGCAAGGGCCGGGAGCGCCGCACGGAGCTGCGCGAGTTCGATTCGATCGAGGCCACGAAGGTCGCCGTGACCAACGCCAAACTCTATGTCGATCGCGCCGAGGGTTTCTTCGGCATCGGCAAGTCGATGAAGGACGCCGAGCTGGTCTGCGACTGCTCGGACATCGACGACGTGATCGTCTTCACGAAGGACGGGCGTTACGTCATCACGAAGGTTTCGGACAAGGCTTTCTTCGACAAGAACATCTACTATATCGGGGTCTTCAAACGCAACGACGACCGCACGATTTACAACGTCCTCTACCGCGACGGCAAGAACGGCGCGATTATGATGAAGCGCTGCGCCATCAAGGGCATCACGCGCGACAAGGAGTACGACATCACCAAGGGAACGCCCAAGAGCGAGATTCTGTATATGTCTGTGAATCCGAACGGTGAGGCCGAGGTGCTGAAGGTTTACTTCAAGCCCCGTCCGCGTCTGAAAAAGGTGATCGTGGACCTCGATTTCTCGACCCTTGCCATCAAGGGGCGTCAGAGTCAGGGCAACCTTTTCTCGCGCTACGGCATCCACAAGATCGTGTTGAAGGAGCGCGGCACCTCGACGCTCGGAGGGCAGAACATCTGGTTCGACGAGGATGTCCGCCGCCTGAATGCCGACGGCCGCGGAAAGCTGCTGGGCGAATTCAAGGGCGACGACAAGCTGATCGTGTGGACCTCCAAGAACCAGTACTACATCACGGGTTACGACCTGATGCAGCACTTCCCCGACGACACCGTGCGCGTGGCGCGTTACGAATCCGACCGGGTTTACAGTCTGTGCTATTACGACCGCGACCAGCAGTACTACTACATGAAGCGCTTCACGGCCGAGATGTCGGACAAGACGCAGGATTTCCTGGATGCCGATGCCGATTTCATCTGCGTGACGGACCGTGCCGGCGCTCAGCTGGAGATCACCTATAAGGGGGCGCACGCTTCGCGGCCCGCAGACCTCATCGACGTTGACGAATTCGTGGGCGTCAAGAGTCACCGCGCTAAGGGCAAGCGCCTGACGACTTACGATGTCGCCGCATTGCGAATGATCGAACCTGAGCTTCCTTCCGAGCTGGAACCGGCTGACGAAGAGGGTGTTGATGGTGATCAGCTGACGGATGCTTCCGGCAATGTGCCGCAAGATTCTGTCGCAGAGGTGAAAACGACTGAATCCGCCGCTCCGAAAGCGAATCCGGCGGCGAAACCCGCTTCGGAAAAAGCCTCGGCGGACCGCTCCCCGGCCGGAACGATCGTCGGGGACGTGGAGTTCGAGATCGAGCGGGCCAAAGGCGATGCCGACGAGGTGATCGACCCCGAGCAACTGAATCTTTTCTAAACGCATGGCGACGATGAAACCCCTCTTTCTGGTCGGTTACATGGGGTGCGGCAAGAGCACCCTCGGACGCAAGCTGGCGCGGCGTCTCGGCATTCCGTATGCTGACACCGACGCGCTGGTCGAGGAGCGCGAGGGGGCGTCGGTTTCCGACGTTTTCCGCTACGAGGGCGAGCAGCGGTTCCGGGAGGTCGAGCGCGAGGTGCTGGACCGGGTGATCGGCGAGGGCGCCGTTCCGGTGGTCTCCACGGGCGGGGGACTGCCCACGTGGAGCGACAACATGGCCCGGATGAATGCCGCGGGCTGCACGGTCTACCTGCGTCGTTCGGCGGAGCAGATCGCCCGCCGCCTGAGCCCCTACGGACGCCGCAAGCGGCCCCGCCTGCAAGGGCTGAACGACGAGGAGCTGGTGGCTTTCATGGAGCGCGATATGGCAGCCCGGGAGCCTTTCTATGCGCAGGCGTCGCTGATCGTCGATTGCGACCTGCTTTCCGACGAGGAGGTGGTGGAGTGTATTTTGGCCCGGCTGAAAGACGGGCTCTGAAAGTAGAAAGACCGTGACTGCGAACTCAAATGACGCGCCGATCGGCGTTTACGATTCGGGGCTGGGCGGGCTGACCGTCTGGCGCGAGATCCGGCGCATGCTGCCCGGCGAATCGCTCGTCTACCTGGGCGACGGCGCCAACTGTCCCTACGGCTCCCGGCCCCGGGAGGAGGTGCGGGCGCTGGCCGATGCCGCCGTCTCGCGGCTGGTCGGGATGGGGTGCAAGATGGTCGTCGTGGCCTGCAACACCGCCACGGCCGCGGCCATCGACTTTCTGCGCGAAAAATACGCCGGGCTGCCGATCGTGGGCATGGAGCCCGCCGTGAAACCCGCCTGTCTGGCCACCCGCAGCGGGGTGGTGGGGGTGCTGGCCACCGAGCGGAGCCTCGACGGCGAGCTGTTTCGCCGCACCGCCGCCCGGTACGGCAGCGGGATCGAGGTCCTGACCGTCCCGGGCACGGGGTTCGTGGAGCTGGTCGAAGGGGACCGGGAGGATACGCCCGAGGCCGAAGCCGCGGTGCGCGCCGCCGTGGAGCCGATGCTGGCCCGGGGCGCCGACCAGATTGTGCTGGGGTGCACGCACTATCCTTTCCTGACGCCCGTGCTCGAGCGCGTCGTCGCCGGGCGCGGCGTTGCGATCGTCGATCCGTCGCCTGCCGTCGCCCGCCGGGTGGCGCAGCTGCTCGACGACTGCGGCCTGCGCGCTCCGGCGGATCACGAACCCCGCTTCACGTTCCGCACTTTCGCCGGCGAGGAGTACTGCGAACGACTGAAAGCGAAGGCTTTTAGCCAATTAAGAATTAAAAATTAAGAATTAAGAATTAAGAATTGCAGATCGTTTCCTGGGGCTGCTTTGTGTGATTCCCTGCTTGATATAATGCGTGCAATTTGCTGTGTTGCGTGCTTTTGTGTGCGTGTTGATTTTTAATTTTTAATTTTTAATTCTTAATTCCCGGAATTTTCGCCGAAAATTTCGGGATTTTCCGTACCTTCGCTTGATAAATCAAGCGTAACAAAAATGGCATCCAAAAATACGACATCCCCCAACGGACGACAGAACGTGCAGCGTTCCAACCGTGACAGCGCGCGCTGGATCGCGGGTCTGCTGCTGCTGTTCGTGGGAGTGTTCACCGCCGCCGCGGTATTCTTTTCGTTTTTCAGCTGGGCTCCCGACCAGAGCGTGCTGCAAAAGTCGGTCGAGGACCGCGAACTGATCGGCGCCGAGGTCGAGAACCTCTGCGGCGTCGCCGGGGCGCGGCTGGGAATGATGCTGGTCGATCGTTCGTTCGGACTGTTCGGCATCCTGATTCCCGTGATGCTGGTGCTGATCGGGGTGAGGATCATCCGCCAGCGGCCGCTGCTGGTGAACCATTCGATCCTCTCGCTCTTCTTCATCATGATCCTCGGGTCGCTGACCCTGGGCTTCGCTTTCGCCGACCGTTGGAGTCTTTGTTGCTCGACGGGGTGGGGCGGGGCGTTCGGCATCGAGGTCTCGGGGCTGCTGCGCACGCATATCGGCGCCGTCGGAACGCTTATCCTGCTGTTGGGCGGGTGGATTCTGACGGGCGTATTCATCAACCGCAACTTCATCAACAAGGTCAACGAGGTCGGCAACGTCGTGGCCGGCAAGGGCGAAAAGATCGTCGAGATTGTCAGACACAAGGTGGTCGCGCCCCTCGGCCGTGTTCCCGGGGAAGACGGGGCGATCACGGAGGAGGCTCCCGAGCCGGCCCCGAAACCGGAGGCTCCGAAGGCCGCCGAGCCCGCCGCTCCCGTCCGGAAAGTCGCCGAAACGCCGGAGCCTCCGGTGCGGAAGGCCGCGCCGATGCACGTCGAGCGTCCTGCGGAGGTCGCTCCGGTCGTGAAATCTGCGGCCGGAGACGAGGACGACGATCCTTTCGTGGAACTAACGTCCGACGGGAAGCCCGTCGGCGAGGCCGTTCCGGAGGAGATGCCGCAGGAACCCGCCGGGGACGAGGAGTTCACCGAGGTCGATCTCTCGCACCCCGGAGGGCGCGTGGTGATGGGCCGCGGGGGGCTGATCGAGCTGGAACGCCCGGTGTTCCGTCCTGCTGCGCCGGCGGCTCCCGCATCCGACGGACCCTTCACCGAGATCATCGTCGGCGACGAGCCCGGCGGGCCTGTCGAATCCGCAGAACCGGAGGAGACGCCCGCAGAGGTGTTTGCGGAGGTGTCCGCCGAAGCGCTTCCGGCGCCCGAGTCCCGGGGTGAAGGCATCGTGGTGACGGTGGAGTCCAACGAAGCGAAACTGGTTGACGAAAAGTCGATCCCGACGGAGAGCTACGATCCGCTGAAAGACCTCGTGAACTACCACAAGCCGCCCGTGACGCTGCTGGAGGACTATGTTTCCGATTCGGAGGTGTCGGACGAGGAGATTTTCGAGAACAAGACCAAGATCGAGGAGACGCTCAAATATTTCGGCATTCCGATCCAGCGCATCAAGGCCACCGTGGGGCCCACGGTCACGCTCTACGAGATCGTGCAGGCGCAGGGGGTCAAGATCGCCAAGATACAGGGGCTTCAGAACGATATCGCCCAGAGCCTCAAGGCCGAATCGGGCATCCGCATCATCGCTCCGATTCCGGGTAAGGGGACCATCGGCATCGAGGTCCCGAACCGCAACAAGCAGATCGTTTCGATGTACTCGGCGGTGCGGTCGCTGCGTTTCCAGGAGTCGAAGGCCGAGCTGCCGGTGGTGATCGGCCGCACGATCCAGAACGAGAATTTCGTCTTCGATCTGGCTAAGATGCCTCACCTGCTGGTGGCCGGAGCCACGGGACAGGGCAAGTCCGTCGGACTGAACGCCATCATCACCTCGCTGCTCTACCGCAAGCACCCCGCGCAGCTGAAATTCGTGATGATCGACCCCAAAATGGTCGAGTTCTCGCTTTACGCCAAGATCGAACGTCATTTTCTGGCCAAGATGGAGTCGGAGGACGAAGCCATCGTCACCGATCCCCGCAAGGCGGTCTATACGCTCAATTCGCTCTGCACGGAGATGGACAACCGGCTGGAGCTCTGCAAGAAGGCCGGAGCCCGGAACATCTCCGAGTACAACGAGAAATTCACCTCCCGGCGGCTGAATCCGCTGAACGGCCACCGCTTCATGCCCTATATCGTCGTGGTGATCGACGAGTTCGCCGACCTCATCATGACGGCCAAGGAGGTCGAAACCCCCGTGACGCGCCTGGCCCAGAAGGCCCGCGCCATCGGCATCCACCTCATCATCGCCACGCAGCGTCCGTCGGTCGATGTCATCACGGGCAAGATCAAGGCCAACTTCCCGGCCCGCGTCGCTTTCCGCGTGATGCAGATGATCGACTCGCGGACGATCCTCGACCGTCCGGGCGCCGACCAGCTGATCGGCCGCGGCGACATGCTCATTTCGAAGGACGGCGAACTGACGCGCATCCAATGTGCGCTGGTCGAGACCAAGGAGGTCGAACGCATCGTCGATTACATCTCCAAACAGCAGGGTTACACGGCGGCCTATGCGCTGCCCGACTACACGCCCGACAGCGGCGACGGATCGCAGATGGGCAGCGAAGAGACCTCTTCGGCGCCTCTGAAATACGATTCGCTCTTCGCCGAGATCGCCCGCAGCGCCGTGCAGGACGGGTCGATCTCGACTTCGATGATCCAGCGCAACTACGAGGTGGGATTCAACCGCGCCGGGCGCATCATGATGCAGCTCGAACGGGCCGGCATCGTCGGCCGTCAGCAGGGCGCCAAGCCGCGCGACATCCTCTACCACGACCTGCCCTCGCTGGAGGCCAAATTACAGGAACTGGGCTTGTTTTAAGCCAACGGCTTAAAACAAGCCTAATTGAAAATTGAGAATTAAGAATTAAAAATTGGCTGCGCGGCAGTTGGGGAACGATATGAAGAAAAACGCATCTTTCATTTTTCATTTTTCACTTTTCATGGCGGTGCTGTGCTGCGGAATGCCGCAGAGCAAGGCAGCCGGGCGCGCCACGGAGATCCTCGAAAAACTCGCCGCGGGGTTCCGCGCGATGCCTGGTTACAGCGTGGATTTCGAAGTCTCGGCGGGCGATTACAAAAGCCGCGGCAGCTATGTCGTCGAGGGACGGTGCTACTACCTCGCGCTGGCCGACGCCGAGGTTTTCGCCGACAGCGTGGTCCGCTACGAAATCGACAACCGCCGCCGTGAGGTGACCGTGACGGAGGTGGACGCCGCGAGCCGCAATATCCTGAACAATCCCGTCCGGGCTTTCGATTTCCTCGGCAGCGAGTATATCCCGGCGTTGGTCTCCGAAGCCGGGGGGCGCGCCGTCGTGCGGCTGACGCCCGCCGCCGGGAACGATTCTCCGGCGGGCAGCATCACCGTGACGGTCGATACCGCCGCGATGCGTCCTCTGTCGCTCTCCTACGATTACGACGGCGAGCAGGTGCAGGTCGGCATCCTCGGCATCGCGCCGCTCGCAGGGCATGTCCGGCTCTTCGACCGGAAGAACTATGCGGATTACGAATTCATTGATTTTCGCTGAGTGCGATGGGAATCTTTTCTTTGATTTGGAACTGGTTTGTCCTGGCGCTGATCGTGGCAGCGGCGGTGTTTTTCGCCGTCGATCTGTGGAGGCTGCGCTCTCTGCCCGCCGAAGATGCTGACGGAAAGGCGCTCCGCCGGTTGCGTATTGAGAACCGGGCGCTGTGGCTTTTCATCGCCCTGCTGTTGCTCGTGTCGCGCGTCGAACGCATCTGCGGGCTTTGACTTTGAAGAGAATCATCGGGGCTGTTTCCTTTTCGGAACCGGGGCTCCGCGGGCCCTTTTCTCCCGGCACTCTGTCGGGAGATTTTTTTCGAGCCGTCAGATCGCCGGAAAAGGGCCAAAAACGGCATGCTCCCTGAAAAATATCGCGCGCGCGAAGAGATTTTTCCCCGCAAAGTTGCTCAGATCGGAAATAAATCCTATTTTTGTATGTTAAACAAGTGGTAATTTTTCGATGACACCGGCCCGGCGAATGCGCGGTGTCGGTGCAAAAAGATCTAAACACTGAATAATGCTAACGGAAGAAGAAAAGAATGCCGGTTTGGTGGGGCGTATCATCCCCATCAATATCGAAGAGCAGATGAAGTCGGCGTACATCGACTACTCGATGTCGGTCATCGTGTCGCGTGCGCTGCCCGATGTCAGGGACGGTATGAAGCCCGTACACCGGCGCATCCTCTACGATATGAGCGCGGAGCTCAACCTCTACTCCGACAAACCCACCCGTAAGTCGGCCCGTATCGTCGGCGACGTGCTCGGTAAGTTCCACCCCCACGGCGACTCGTCGGTCTACGACGCGATGGTCCGCCTGGCCCAGGACTGGTCGATGCGCTACCCGCTGGTCGATGGACAGGGCAACTTCGGTTCGATGGACGGCGACTCGCCGGCCGCCATGCGTTACACCGAGGCGCGAATGAAGAAGATCACCGACGAGGTGATGGCTGATATTGATAAGGAGACCGTCGATTGGACGCTGAACTTCGACGACACGATTCCCGAGCCTACGGTCCTACCCACGAAAATTCCGCTGCTGATCGTCAACGGCGCCAGCGGTATCGCCGTCGGTATGGCCACGAACATGGCTCCGCACAACCTCTCGGAGGTGGTGGACGCCTGCTGCGCCTATATCGACAACCCCGAAATCACGGGCGAGGAGCTTTTGCAGTACGTCAAGGGCCCCGACTTCCCCACGGGCGGTATCATCTACGGCTACGAGGGCGTGAAGGAGGCGATGCTGACGGGCCGCGGACGTGTGATGATGCGCGCCAAGACCGAGATCGAGCATACGCCGAGCGGCCGCGAGTGCATCGTCATCACGGAGATCCCCTATATGATCAACAAGGCCGAGATGATCAAGAAGATCGCCGACATGATCAACGACAAGAAGATCGAAGGCATCTCCTACATCAACGACGAATCGGACCGCAACGGCCTGCGGATCATCATCATTCTGAAACAGGACGCCGTGGCGAGCGTGGTGCTGAACACGCTGTTCAAGAACACCCCGTTGCAGACCTCGTTCGCCGTGAACAACATCGCGCTGGTGAACGGCCGTCCCGAGCTGCTGTCGATGCGCGATCTGATCCGGCATTTCATCGACCACCGTCACGACGTGGTGGTCCGCCGCACGCGCTACGACAAGCGCAAGGCCGAGGAGCGTTTGCACATCGTGCTGGGTCTCCTGATCGCACAGGACAACATCGACGAGATCGTTCACATCATCCGCGCTTCGCAGACGCCCGACGCCGCGAAACAGACCCTGATCGAGCGTTTCGAGCTGAGCGACATTCAGGCTTCGGCCATCATCGAGATGCGTTTGCGCGCGCTGACCGGCCTGGAGCGCGGCAAGCTGATCGCCGAGCGCGACGAGCTGATGAAGCTGATTGAGCATCTGACCGAGATTCTCGAAAATGTTTCGCTGCAAATGCAGGTCATCAAGGACGAGTTGCTGGAGATCAAGGAGAAATACGGCGACGAGCGCCGTTCGGAGATCGTCTACGCCTCCGAGGAGTTCAACCCCGAGGATTTCTATGCCGACGACGACATGGTCATCACCATCTCGCACATGGGCTATATCAAGCGCACGCCGCTGGCCGAGTACCGCACGCAGAACCGCGGCGGCGTAGGAGCCAAGGGCAGCGCCACGCGCGACGAGGACTTCATCGAGCATATCTACGTGGCTTCGATGCACAATACGATGCTGTTCTTCACGGAGAAGGGCCGCTGCTTCTGGCTCAAGGTCTACGAGATTCCCGAGGGCGCGCGTTCGTCGAAGGGCCGCGCCATCCAGAATGTCATCCAAATCGAGCCGGACGACAAGGTCCGCGCCTATATCAACGTCAAGAGCCTGGCCGATGCGGAGTATGTGAACAGCAACTTCATCATCATGTGCACGAAGGACGGCACGATCAAGAAGACCCGTCTCGAAGCCTATTCGCGTCCGCGTCAGAACGGTGTCAACGCCATCGTCATCCGCGAGGGCGACCAGCTGATCGAGGCCAAGCTCACCAGCGGCAACGCCGAGGTGATGATCGCGGCCCGGGAGGGCAAGGCCATCCGTTTCAACGAATCGACGGTGCGTCCGATCGGGCGCGTCGGCGCCGGCGTGCGCGGTATCTCGATCGAGGAGAACGACGAAGTGGTCGGCATGATCTGTGTAGAACCCGATTCGAAGCAGGATGTGCTGGTGCTGAGCGAGAACGGTTACGGAAAGCGCACCGATCTGGACGAGTACCGCATCACCAACCGCGGCGGAAAGGGCGTGAAGACCATCAACATTACGGAAAAGACAGGCAAACTGATTTCGATACAGGCCGTTACCGACGAGAACGACCTGATGATCATCAACCGTTCGGGACTCACCATACGCACTGCCGTCGAGCAGATCCGCCTTGCGGGCCGCGCTACGCAGGGCGTGCGTATCATCAACCTCCGCGAAGGCGATGCCATTGCTTCGGTGATGGCCGTGCCGGCAGCCGGGGATGAGGAGGAAGTGCAGACCGCGGAAGGCGCTGAGAACGGGGCCGAAACGCCCGCGACCGACGCTCCCTCGGCGGAAGAATAATTGAAAAACATCAAAAAACCTAAAATTTCAGTTTACTATGAAGAAAACGATTTGGACGGTTCTCGCGGCGCTGCTCGTGGCAGTTCCCGCCGTGCAGGCCCAGAAAGTGAACAAGGAAGCCCTTCTCGCCAAGATCGAAAAGAGCGACGCCGACATCGCCAACGAGAAGAAGGCTACCAAGGCCGCAACGTGGATCAACCGCGGCAAGGCTTTCTACGAAGTGGCTATCGAACCTACGAAGAGCCTCTTCGTCAACATGGACGCCGCGATGCTGAAACTGGCTGTCGGCGAGCCCAAGTCAACCGCTAAGGAGACGCTCAACGGCGCGGAGTTCGACGCATGGGTCTATCCCTATTTCACGGCCTATGTCAAGGACAACAAGGTCGCCACGTGGAAGCAGACGAAGTGGGTGATGAAGGACGCTCCCGCGAAGGCCATCGAGGCTTACAACAAGGCTTACGAGCTGGACCCCAAGACGGCCGACAAGGTCAAGGAGGGGTTGAAGCAGGTCAGCGATTTCTGCTCGCAGGCCGGTAACACCGGCATTGATTCGGGCAACTACGCCGAGGCTGCCAAGGCTTACGTGACGGCTTACAAGGCCCAGTCGAGCCCGGCTTACGGCGAGGCCGATCCCGCGCTGCTCTACTATGCGGGCTACCTGCTGACGGTCGATGGCGCCAACAACCCCAAGTCGTTCGTCAAGGGTGCCGAGTATCTGACCAAAGCCATCGATCTGGGCTATGTCGATACCAATGCCGAGGGCGTGCCCGAGGGCAACATCTACTATTACCTCTTCCACTGTCTCTACGGTCAGAAGGATATCGACAGGGCCAATGTGATGAAGGCCAAGGACGTTCTGCTGACGGGCATCGAGAAGTGCCCGAAGAACGAGCGTATTCTCGACGGTCTGATGCAGCTCTACACCTCGGAGGAGGGCGTGGGCAATCCGGCCGACCTCGTGGCGCTGATCGACAAGGCCATTGAGGACAATCCCGGGAACGTGGACATGTGGTTCGGCCGCGGACGTATTTTCTATGCGCTGAAAGACTACGATCAGAGCATCGAATCGTTCAAGAAGGTCGTGGAGCTGAAGCCCGACATGTTCGAAGGCAACTATTATCTGGGTGTGTTCTACACGATCAAGGGCGACGCGCTCAACAAGGAGATGAACGAGAAGCAGTACAGCAGCCAGGCTGCCTACGATGCCGACCTGAAGGGTGTCAACGACGTTTATATGGCCGCCGTACCCTGGTTCGAGAAGGCTCACCAGATCAAGCCCGACGACATCGACACGCTGGAGTTCCTCAAGTCGCTCTGCTTCCGTCTGCGCGACGAACCGGGCATCATGGAGAAGTACAACACCTACAACGACCTCTACAAAAAGGCCAAAGGCGAATAGCCGGCCTAAGAGGCCGGCTTTAGGGGGCAACGGCAAGGTATGGAGCTTTCGGCCCATGCTGCGCTCCGCCCGGTTAAAACAGAAAAGCCCGACTTTTATAAGTCGGGCTTTTTCGTGTAAATTTCCGTGCTTGCGGGGCGCAGGTTGGGTTGTCAGCGTACGAACGATCCGTCGCCCCCTAAAACCCGCCTCTTAGGCGGGCGGGGGCTATCTGGCTATACGGCCCGAAACGGAGCCGCGGGCCAGTTGGGCGACCTCTTCGGCCGTGAATTGGTTGTAGTCGCCCGGCACGGTGTTTTTCAGCGCGCAGGCCGCCGTGCCGAAATCGAGGGCGAATTGCATGTCTCCGGCGTGTTCGGCCATTCCGTAGATCAGCCCGCCCACGAAAGCGTCGCCCACGCCCACGCAGTCCACCACATTGTCGATGTCGTAAACCCGCGTGGAGAGCAGCCGTCCCCCGGTGTAGAGCGTTCCGGAGATCAGGTGGTGGTTGGCGCTCAGGACGCTGCGGAGCCCGAAGACGATGCCCCGGCAGCGGGGGAACCGCGCCGCCACCTCGGCCGAGGCGCGTTCGTAGCCGGCCGTGTCGGGGCGGTAGGAGGCGTCGCGGGCCTCGAATTTCGGCAGGCGCATGCCGAGTATCTTTTCGTATTCGTCGTCCGTGCCGAAGAATATGTCGCATTGCTCCATCAGCGGAGGCAGTACCTCCTGCGGTTCCTTGCCGTATTTCCAGAGGTTCTTGCGGTAGTTGATGTCGCACGAGACGGTCAGGCCCATTTCCCGGGCGACGGCGATCGCTTCAGCGCATACGGCGGCCGTGTCGGCGCTCACCGCGGCCGAGATGCCCGACCAGTGGAACCACGTAGCACCGTCGAAGAGGCTGCGCCAGTCTATCATCCCCGGGCTGAGGGTGTCGAAGGCCGAGTCGGCACGGTCGTAGACGACGTGGGAGGTGCGCATGGATGCGGCCTCCTCCATATAATAAAGTCCCAGCCGCTTGCCGCCGCGGAGGATGCCGTCGGTTCCGACGCCGTAGCGGCGCAGGTCGTCGAGGCAGGCATCGGCCACGCGGTTCTCGGGCAGGCGGGTGATGAATTCGCTGCGGAGCCCGAAATTGGCCAGCGAAACGGCCACGTTGGCTTCGCTGCCGCCGTAGCTGGCGCGGAACAGGTCGGTTTGGTTGAAACGCAGATAGTCGGGCGGCGTGAGCCGCAGCATGATCTCTCCGAAAGTGACGATTTTTTGGTTGTTCATGGTTTTTCGAGGTGACGCGTTGATTTCTTACAAAGGTACAAAAAAGTCGGATAGGTTCAACCCCGAATCGTGCGTGTGCTTCGGTAAAACTTTTCGGCTTATAAAAGTGCCGTTACGGCACCGAAAAAGTCCGGTCATCAGACCGGACTTTTCATGATAATTTTCAACTTATTTGCGGACGGTCGCCCGGAGCGGATTCACGGCGGCGGCCTGCGCCATGCCGATCTCCTCGACCCATTCGCCCATATTCTCCACGCCGCCCTGGCTCCATCCCGAACCGGCATAGTAGGTCAGCGTCTGGCCCGGCTTCACGCTCTTCACGGCCACGGCGTGACCCAGCGTGTCGGCCAGCATCTCGGCGCCGGGCAGGATCACACCCAGGAAGATGTCGCCGTCGCGTGCGGGGTTCTTCGAGTCCGAGGCGGCTTCGACCATGCCCATCCAGTCGTCGCCCGTCATCAGGCGTTTCACGTCGTGGCGCACGAAGCCCGCGGCGATCGGCATCTCGGCGAAATCTCCCTCGTAGACGTTGTCCATGCGGTTGAAGCGCTGGTTGGCGTCGAGCGAGATGGTCTTGGTGAGCGACACGGGAGTGCCATCGACGTTGAACGGCGCGTAGGTCAGCTCCACGGTGGTGCGGATCGGACCGTTGTCCAGCGTCCGGGCCGTGGCGTAGTTGTGGCCCATCATCCAGAACTTACCGTCCACGAACGGCAGCGAAGCCCCCGAGCCGAGCGTCACGCCCACCTTGTAGCAGTCCATGCCGTCGCCGAAATTGTGGTGGTATTTGCCGCGGGCGTACCACTCGTCGATCACCAGCTTGTCGGTGCACTTCACCCATACGTCGATACCCGGGGTGATGAGTTTTTCGGGCGAGGTCTCCAGCGCCGGGCCGTAAAGACGGTAGGCCACCTTGTTGTTCTCCCACGCATAGTCGTCGTAGCGTTCGGGAACCGTGCGGCCGTACGCTTCGGCAGGGTAGTTTTCGCGCACGCCCGTGACGATCTTGAAACGCTTGGTCTCCATCGGGTCGGCGTCGGTCTGGAAGATCAGCGCCTGGGGTTCCGCCGTGCCGCGGAAGAGCACCTGCGAGGGAATCTGTTCGCCGTCGTCGTTCAGGACGACGACGTTTTCCGGAGTTACGCCTTCGAGCGCCGCCACTTCGGACCAGGCGATTTCGACCGTCTCGTCGTCGCGTTCGAGCTGGGTCGTGTTGGCTACATCTACCTTCAGGGCGGGGGTGCAGGAGGCCATCAGCACGGCTGCAAACCCAAGAATCGTGTTTTTCATCATACTATGTTAAAAGATTTTTTGTTGGATTTTAGGCAAATTTACGATTTTTCCGTACATTGGTCAACCAAATTGGCAAATAATCTACTTTATTTGGCAATTTTTCGTATCGGGAGTGACGTAAAGTTCGTAATTTTACGTTGTGAAAAGGGGCGTTTGCGGCGCTCCGACCGGAGCGAACGACTATAAAAACAGATAGATTGAACATGAAACAGTTTAACGACGACGACTTCCTGTTGCAGACCGAGACTGCGCAGCGTCTTTACCACGACCATGCGGCCAAGATGCCGATCATCGACTACCAT
>ENA-UEQN01001129-UEQN01001129.1-human-gut-metagenome-genome-assembly--contig:-NODE-1129-length-22263-cov-3.601596_pt1 | contig 22263 bp, 20 predicted proteins | sample MGYA00242940_ERZ507944 | MGnify/ENA primary metagenome ERZ507944 (study PRJEB26167, sample SAMN06115449) | human gut metagenome | host: Homo sapiens | place: China:Fujian | collected 2015-08-20... | reverse complement strand
GCGGAAAACCAGCGTGTCGGCAGCAGAATTTTTGAGAAAGTTTTTCGGATACTCCCAAGGGGAACGCTCCTCTTTTGATGTGTTCTTTCGAAAAAAGCGAGGTGAAAATATAGGAAAAGAATCTTTTTGAAAAAGAAGAGCCGCACGCGTATACGAAAAAATAATATGAAACGCATTTTTTTAAAAGCGCGAAGTTGTGACGCGGCCGCTAATAATTTTTTCCGTCAAAAAACGCGATAAAACGGGAATTTTTCCCGTCCGAAGGAACACTGCCTTGAAGCGTCGGATAAAAGAGCACGACGCCGAAGCAGAATCCAATATTATACCTTTTCTTTCCGCCGCTTTTTCGCCCGTTTAAGGGAACGTCATCTGCGGAGAGAGTTCGTTCACGCCGTCCGAATAAGGGGGAGCGACAAGTTAATATCAAAGAAGACTTTATCAAAAATACGCAAAAGGATTTCATAGATCGGTTGAAGAGGATCCTGGCGGATTCGTCCGAAGGCGTGGAATTTTTCATTTTCTGCGTGGACGTATTCGGCTTCCGCAACATCAACCGCGTCTACGGCTTGGAAGCGGGGGACGAATTGCTGCGCGCCATAGACGAGTTTATGGGACGGCATTCCGAGATCCTTACGCACACGCGCTTTTATTCCGATCATTTTCTCTATCTCATGCGCTATCCCGCGGGGACGCTCACCGAAAAAATCATTGCGGAACGTCAGCTGCGCACCGCGGAATTTCTCGTCGGACAGCAGCAAAAATATCCCGCCTGCCGCCTGAATTTCCCCTGCGGTTTCAGTCGCGTATCCCTTTCGACCATCAATGAAGCCATCGAGGAAGCCAATTTTGCGAGGAAGGAAGCCAAGAGGACGGGTCACGGCAAAACGCTTCCCTACGACAGCGAATATATACGTGCCATCTCCGCGCAGCGAAAAATGGAAGAGGAACTCAATCTGGCGCTGCAACAGGAAAGCTTCTGCTTCTTTTTACAGCCGAAAGTCGACCTCAGAACGGGCGAGATACACGGCGCCGAAGCGCTCGTCAGACGGCAGGGTGAAAACGGTGAACTCATTTCTCCCGATAAATTCCTGCCCTTGATGGAGAGCAACGGCTCTATCGTCGAATTGGATCTGCTCGTGTGCCGTCAAGTCTGCCGTTTTTTGTCCGAGAGGATAAAGCGCGGTCTGCCCGTCGTGAGGACGTCCGTCAACCTCTCCCGCCTGCACACGCAAAATCCCGATGCCGCGGAAAGGCTCCACGCCATCGCCGCACAGTACGGCATTCCTTCCGATCTGCTGCAATTCGAGCTGACGGAAACGATTTTTCTCAACGACTTCACCGACGCAAAAAAACTGATAGACAAGCTCCGCCTTTACGGATACGGCGTCGCCATAGACGATTTCGGCTCGGGTTACGCGGGAATCAATATCTGGCAGGAACTGAATTTCGACGTTCTCAAATTGGACAAAAAATTTTTATCCGAAAATCCCGAACTGAAACGGCGCAACGAAGCGCTGCTCCCCAATCTCATCAACATCTCCCAGCGCTTGCAGACCGCGGTGCTCTGCGAAGGCGTGGAAACGGAGGAACAGTGCCGATACCTTCTTAGGCTGGGCTGTACCCGCGTGCAGGGATTCTATTTTTCCAAACCCGTCCCGCCCGAAAAATTTTACGAAACGTACCGCATCCTTCAAGGAAAATACGAACTGCGTTTCGCAGAAAAAAAGAAGGCGGGAGAAAAAGGCGAGGAGAAAGGGAGCCAAGCCTCCTTCAAACGGAATTCCCGCGGCGCCCGTTTTCCCGTGCACGTATTCGCCATGGCGCTGTGCGCCGTGTTTCTCACCGTTTCCGTCCTCTTCACCTTCGCCTATCAAAGGCGTTCCACGCAAGGACAATTCGCAGAAATGACGGCGGAAACGCTGAGCGCCTATGCCTCGGAACAAAGGAGCAATTCCCTTTCCGCCGTCCGACAGCAAATCGGGGCGTTAAAAACGCTTGCCGCCGTCATCGGGGACAATTCCGACGAAACTCTCATCGAGGCATATCTGCGACTGCTCAACGCCGATTCCGAGGGAACGGTGTACCAATACAACACGATCGCCGACCTGGACGCCAATCTTTCGCAGCGTCCGCAGGACGAGGAGATCGTAAACGCGCTGAAAGCGGGCGAAACGGTCGTTTCGGACATCTACTATTCGGAAAGCGTGGGAGGCTGTTACTGTTTTGCGGCGGGCGTGCCCGTCTTTGCCGCAGACGGCAGTTTCGAAGGGGCAATCCGCGCCGTCGTCAAGGCGTCGGTGCTGACGCAAGTTTCCCCTTTCCCCGCCTCGCAAGGGGAAATCCTGGGCTGTTATCTCACCGATCTCCAAGGAAATATCCTGCCGACAGGCGCACAAACGGAAGGGACGGGCTGCATATTGGACGCCCCGCTGTCCGAGTATGCGAAAAACAAGCTGCGGGAGTTATACGGGCGCGCGGAAACCGCCAAAGCCGCGGACATCGCCAGCGTCCGATTACAGGAGAACGCCGCCTCCCCCATTTACGCTTCTTTGGCGAGCCTTCCCTACAACGACTGGAATCTGCTGATTTTCATCACGGCGGACGCCGCCTCTGCGCGCTCTCAAACCATCATTTCCAATTCCATCGCGGCGACCGCGGTTCTTCTCACCGCCATGGTCCTCGTCTGCGGGATTTTCCTCTTCCTTTCCAAACGCTTGCAGGGAAAGCTCACTTCCGAAGACAAGCGATATCTGCTGTTACAGCAATTTTCCGACACCGTACTGTTCGATTACGACTGTATAAAAGACACGATGCGGTTTACGCCGAACGCGGAAAAGCTGTTCAAGGTACACGCGCTGGTGCAGACTTCTTTCCTCAAAAATATCGAGCGCGGCTACGTTTACGCCGGGGACATGGAGGAACTGAAAGCCATGCTTGCGGGGCGGTGCGAACAGCGCGAGGCGCGCGTCAGATTTACCCACCCCGACACGGACGCTTATTTTTGGTGCCTCGTGCATTTCCTCTATCTTTACAAAAAGGGAGTGCTTACGTCCGTGGTCGGAAAAATCGTCGATATAGACGACTTAAAACAGCGCGAGGACAGACTGATGGAGATGGCGGAAACGGACGGACTGACGGGTTTTCTCAACAAGGCGCCCGCAGAACAACAGATACGCGCGCAGCTCGAAAAAGAACAAGCGGGCGCGCTGTTTATGATAGACGCGGACGACTTCAAAAGGATCAACGACACCTACGGGCATATTCTCGGCGACAAAATTCTCCGCGGACTCGCGGAACGCATACGGGACGTATTCGGAAACGCGAACGTGCTCGGGCGCGTCGGCGGCGACGAGCTGGTGGTGTTTGCGCCGCAGACCAGGAACGAAACGGACGCAAGGGAAAAGGCGGAGGCGCTGATTCAGCGCATCGCCGAGCAGACCGCCCCCGACGCATCCCCCATTTCCGTGAGCATCGGCATCGCCTTATGTCCCCGCGACGGAGCCTCTTTCGAGGAGTTGTTCCTCGCCGCGGACGGCGCAATGTATCGGGCGAAACGGGAAGGGAAGCACTGCTGCCGCTTTGCGAAAAAAGAATAAAGTTTCGTAAAAGAGCGCGCCCTTGGACTGACGGGCGTCTTAAAAAGCACATAATCGACCAAGCGGTCCCGAAACCATAATTCGTTTCGGGACCGCTTATTCACGCCGGGACAAGCCCGCTTTCCCCGACAGATCTTTCTTGTCTGCGATCAGGGAAGCGCCTTTCTCTGTTTGATGAGTTCGATAAAAATTTTCGCCGTCGTCAACGCGTCGTCAAAAGCGCGGTGATGATTGAAGGTGAAGCCGTAATGATCGGCGATGGTGTTCAATTTATAATTGTTCAGACCGACGCCGCGCAGAAGCTCCTGCGCAAGCGTGAGGGTGTCGTATTGTTTCTGATCGAACATATATCTGTTTTCTTCGCCGTAATAACGGATAAACCGATAGTCGAACTGCACGTTGTGCCCGACGAGAAAACACCCCTCGCAGAATTTATAAAAATCCGGAATCACTTTGTCGATGGTCGGCGCGCCCACGAGATCCTCGTCGTGAATTCCCGTCAGAGAAACGATTTCCGGCGGCAGGCGGGTGGGACAGGCGACGAACGTCGAAAACTTTTCCGCGATGTCCCCGTCCACTATCTTCACGGCGCCGATCTCGATGATGCGGTCCATTTTTCCCATAGCGGGTTGATTATTCAGTCCCGTCGTTTCCAGGTCGAACACGACGAAGGTATTATTTTTCAGGGCGGCAGGCTTTTCCGGTTGATCGAAAAATCCCGCCTGCGTATAGTCGATATACGGCTCGGGAAAAACGGTGTGATAGGCTTTGGGAACGGGTCTTCCCTTTCGCGCCTCGGGAAGGAATCCTTCGGGCTGAGTGCCGTAATTGATTCGCTTGGCAGTATAGGAAATGCTGCCGTTATACGATTCGTTCGCGCCGCTGAGCACCACCCAATCCCCCGTCTTCAACTCGCGGATCTTATCGACGGTCGCCTTTTTGGGAAAGTAAGTGACGCGTATACTGCCCGTTCCGTCCTCAATCGTCAGAGAAAAGCGGAGCTTTTGCACTTCCTCGCCCGTCTTTTCGTTCTTTTTCGTGTATTCGCGTTCCTGAATAAAAGCGATCGTCCCGCAGAGCGTGAGATTCTCGTTCTCCTCCCCTACGGCGTCGGCGATATACGCGGCGTATTTGGGGACTTCGTCCGCGCCGTCCAGTCGCTTGAAGTTGACGATGGGGAAAAAGCGGGTGGTCTGCACGTATTCCTCGTCGCTGTCCGAATAATCCTCTTCCAGGGAAATTTCCTCGCGCTCCTTCTCCACGATGCGGACGTTGCCGTAAAAGCTGCCGCAAAAGACGCTTTTGAGGTATGCGCTCACTTCGTCCAATATCCTGCCCGAAGTGAACAGGGATTGCTCCCCGGAAGCGACGTCGAAACAAAAATTGGCGCCGCTTTGGAGCATCTCCACTTCGATGTCCTCTTCCTTCAAAAACGCGGCTGCCGCGGGAAAGCGGGAATTCATGAATTCATAGATGCGCTTTTTGAGAATTTCCCGATCGGGCACCCGTTTGACGATCCGGATGCGCGGAGAAAAGGACGGGGGCAGGTATTTGACCGTCGTCTTTTTTGCACATTCTTCCGACAGAGCGGTATACGCCTTATCGGTGATGAGGGTAAATTCCGCCGCCATCTCCCGCTTATACACCGTGATGCCGGTCAAAATCGCGTTCTGTAATCCGTCGATTGCACGGATCTCGTTTAAGTATTCTTCCGTCTTATTGATTGCCATCGTTTAAAAATATTTTCAACTCCTCGAAAAATTCCTCTTCCGCATTTTCCGCTCTTATTTTTTTATAGGGTTCTCCCTTTTTGAACAACAGGCAGTACCCCTGCCCGCCCGCGATTCCCAAATCCGCGTCCTTCGCTTCGCCCGGACCGTTCACCACGCACCCCATCACCGCTATCTTCGCCTTGACGGAATACGGTTTGACAAATTCGGCCACTTTCTGCGCCAAACTCATGCTCTCCCACGCACACCTGCCGCAGGTGGGACAGGAAACGACCTCCACATACCTTTCCTCCAAACCGCAGGCGCGCAGGATATGTTTTGCCGCGTACACCTCGCGCACGGGATCGTCCGTCAAAGAAACGCGGACGGTGTCGCCGATGCCGTTCAAAAGCAGCGCGCCTATCCCGACGGCGCTTTTGACGATGCCCGCTTCCGTGGTGCCCGCTTCCGTGACGCCCACGTGCAGGGGATAGTCCGTCCTTTCGCTCAACAGCGTGTAAGCGCGGACCGTCAGCGGGACGGAGGACGCCTTGACGGAGATGACGATGTCCGTCACGCCGAATTTTTCCAAAACGCCCACGTTATAGAGGGCGCTTTCGACGAGCGCCTCCGCGCTTCTGCCGTACTTTTTTAAAAAGTTCGCTTCTATACTGCCCGTATTGGAGCCGACACGCACGGGAATGCCGTGGGCGCGGATACAATCCGCGACGTATTTTATCTCTTTCTCCCCGCCGATGTTTCCGGGATTGATGCGCACCTTATCCGCGCCGTTCTCGATCGCCGCAGCCGCCAATTTCGGAGAAAAGTGAATATCCGCCACCAACGGCAGGCGGATCCTTTCCTTGACGGCGCGCACCGCCGCCGCATCCGCTTCGTCCGAAACCGCTACCCGCACGATTTCGCATCCCGCTTCTTCGAGGGCGCCGATTTGTCTGACGGTCCCCTCTACGTCCGAAGTTTTCGTCGTCGTCATCGATTGGACTTTCACGCGCTCGCCGCCGCCCACCAAAACGCCGCCGACGCTTACCTGCCTGGTCCGTTTACTCATTTTCCGTCTTGCCGCCCCCAAGCTCTTTTATTTCTCTGCCCGCCTTTTCGATCTTGCTCCGCTCCCGATTTCCCTCCTTCATCATCTCTTTGAGTTCGGAGAGGAAGGAGGAGATGTCCTTGAAGGAGCGATACACGGAGGCATAGCGGACGTAGGCGACCTCGTCTACTTTTTTCAGGCGTTCCATCACCATCTCGCCGATTTGTTTGGACGTCACCTCGCTTTCCATGCTGTTGTATACCTGTTTGGAGATATCCGTTACCATACCGTCGATGACCGCCATCGGCACAGGTCTTTTTTCGCAGGACTTGATGATGCCGTTGCGGATCTTTTCGGCGTTGAAAGACTGCCGCGTGCCGTTGTTTTTAACGACGAGCACAGGGGTGACTTCAATGGTTTCGTAGGTAGTAAACCGTCTGCCGCAGCCGACGCACTCCCTGCGGCGGCGGATCGTCCTGTCGTCGTCCGCCGAGCGCGAATCGATCACCTTGCTTTCCGTACAGTCGCAATATAAACATTTCATAAACGTACCTCCTTCGGATTTTACTTTTTCGATTGCCCGCCCGCGCAGACAAAGGGAGGCGGACTTCTTTTCCGCGATTTTCTCTGCCGTCTTGCTCCGGCTGCTTTTTGCATCTTTTCGTTTTTCGGTCTTTTATCCCTCGGCGCGGCATTTGACAGCGCCTTTCTTTCCCGCCGTTTTAAAGATTTTTTTCCATATAGAAATTCGTCAGCAGAACGCCTCTTCTTTCCGCCTCTTGCGAGCGCAGCGCCCGATACCCCATTTTTTCGAAAAACGGCTTTGCCGTAATCGAAGCGTATACGCTCAGCCGACGGGCGCCCTTTGCCCGCGCATATTCTTCCAATGCCTCGCTCAGCGCCCTGCCGATTCCCCGGCGCAAACTGTCCGCGGCGACGTACAAGCGGTCGAGATACCCGCTCTCGTCGATGTCCCCGAAGCCGAGCAATTTTTCCTTCTCCCACGCCAGCAAAGCGTAATGCGCGGCGAGGGAAGCCTCCCATTTTTTCACGTCGAGTTCCGACGGCGCCCACGCTTCCAGCTGCCGGGGCGTATAGTCCGCCGCGTTGACGGCGTGCACCGTTTCGCGGAATAACGCGAGGATTTGGGGAAGATCCTCCTTGGCGTAAGGTCTTAAAATCACGGCGCGCCCCTCCCGTTTATGTATTCTATGAATTTCGGCTGAATATCGGGATAGGTGAGCAGCTCTTTCTCCGGAAAAACGTCGAACAGGCGGGAGCATTCGATTTCGCTGACGATCTCCCCGTCTTTTTCCACTTCCGCATAATACAGCATTCCGAACGATTCTTCCCCGCTCTCGTTGACGGGCGTTCTGCCCGTCACGGAATAGGCGCAAAGCCGCTCGATACGGTAACTCGAAGCGCCCGTTTCCTCTTTCAGTTCTCTATTGGCGGCTTCGTCCGAAGTTTCTCCCGCTTCCCTATGTCCGCCGGGAAATTCGTAAGTGTTCCTTTGCCGGTGTTTGACGAGCAGCCATTTTCCCTCCTTGCGGCAGAGGATGACGACGAATCTGATTTTTTCGTCGTCGGCGTCCGGATAGAAACGGACCGCGATTTTTTCTTTCATCTCCGCCTCCTGCGGCGAAAGCCGCGCACGCTTGGCAAACCGAACACTTTTCTTCCCGTTCCGCCCTATTTTCAAGGACGGTTTGGGAACGCCGCCCTTTCAGTTCTTTTTTCCCTTGCGGGCGCGGATCTCCTTTACGGTGTTTTCGTACCCGTTCTCTCCGGGAATATAATAGATCCTGCCCTTTAAGGAATCGGGCAGATACTGCTGCTCCACGTAGCCGCCGTAATCGTGCGGGAATTTATAATTGCGGCTTTGCGCCTTATCCTCCTTGCTTCCGAAAGAATTGTCCTTCAAGTAGGGAGGAACGGCGTCGTCGCGCACCCGAGAGGCGTCGTCCTTCGCGGCGAGCATCGCGTTTTTCACCGAATAGCTCTTATCCGCCTCGCAGACGTAAATAATCCCTTCCGAAAGGGGAATGAGTCCCTCGGGATAACCCAGCTTTTCAAAGGCGTACATGGCGGAAGTCGCTATCTGCAGCGCCCGCGGATCCGCCATCCCCACGTCCTCCGCCGAATGCGCCACCAGCCGCCGCGCGATCAGCATGGGATCGCATCCGCCTTCGATGAGCCGCATCGCGTAGTAGAGCGCCGCGTTCGCGTCGCTTCCGCGCAGGGATTTGCAGAAAGCGGAAAGAAAATCGTAATAGTCGTCCTCGTTGTAACTGAGCGCCTTTCTCTGAATGGACTGTTCCGCGTCGGCGAGGGCGATGTGCACCTTTCCGCTTTGGTCGGGCGAAGTCGTCATCGCGGCGAGTTCCAGCGCGTTGTAGGCGGAACGCAGATCCCCGCCCGCCATACGGGCGATATGGGCGATCGCCTCCTCGTCGGCTTCCACGTTCATCTTCCCCAGCCCTTTATGACGATTTTTGAGCGCGGCGTACAGCGCGCCCGAAATATCCTCCTCCGTCAATCGCTTGAACTCGAACACCCGACATCTGGAAACGATGGCGGGCGTCATGGACGCGTAGGGATTTTCCGTCGTGGAGCCGATAAAAATAATGGTGCCCTGTTCGATGGCGGGGAGCAACGAATCGCTCTGCGTTTTATTGAAGCGGTGGCACTCGTCCAGCATCAAATAGGTGCGCTTGCCGTACATTTTCAGATTATTCCGCGCGGTATCCACCGCTTTTTTCACGTCCGCCACGCCCGAATTGACGGCGTTGAGCTTGATAAACTCCCCGTTCGTGCGTAGCGCGATGATATTGGCGAGCGTCGTCTTGCCGCAGCCGGGAGGCCCCCAGAAAATACAGCTGCCGAGTTTGTCCGTGGCGATGGCGCGCCGCAACAGGGAATGTTCCGAAACGATATGCTTCTGCCCGATAAACTCGTCGAGATTATTGGCGCGCATTCTTTCGGCAAGCGGTTTTGCCGTTTCTTCGTTGTTGTTAAAGTCGAATAAGTCCATAAATTCCTCAAATCGATAATGATCGTCCGCGATTTTTGTCTTTTGCCTCTACTCGGTCAGGCTCTTGATCTTCTCCGCGTACTCTATGCCCATCTTATAGCCTTGATCGTATGCGAAGGGGAAGGTTTTGAAAGTGTATTGGCTCATGGTCCCGAGGTCGGGTTCCAGCCAGAGATCGATGATCTTTTCGTTCTCCTCGCGGCGGCGCTTCGTCCTGTAATTGTCCATTAAATCGATGACTTCGAGAAGCATACCGATGGTACCCGGGATCTTGTCCTTGGTGCACTGCCTCTGCCCCAGCACGTCGATCGCCACGATCTTATCCGCGCCCATCTCTTTGAGCTGACTCGCGGGGACGCGCTCCAAAATTCCTCCGTCCACGAGGCGGTATCCGTCCCGTTCGATGGGCTTGAAGATAGCGGGAATGCACGAGGAAGCCACCACGGCGTCCAAAACGCTCCCCTCGGAAAAAGTCACCACCGATTGCGTGTGCATATCCACCGCCACGCAGCGAAAGGGGATTTTCAACTGATCGAACGTGATGTCGCCGAAATATTTTTTCAAAATCTTGCGCACCTTGCGGGTGTCGAACAGTCCGCCCGGCTTCGCCGTGACGTCGAGCAAATCCAGCGGTTTCAGCTTGCATATCGCCTCGCGCATTTCGGCGGGCGTCATCCCCACCGCATACGCCGCGCCCACCACCGAGCCCATCGAACAGCCCGTCAGAAAATCGGGTTTTATTCCCGCTTCTTCCATCGCCTGTAAAAATCCGACGTGCGAAACGCCGCGACTGCCGCCGCTGCCCAAAGCAAATCCGAGTGTCTTTTTCCTGCTCATTTTTTTCACCTCACTATCTTTTTTTCGTTTTCTCTCTTTTTTATTTCATATTTTCCCGCTCGTCCTCATAAGGATAAATCGTTATGCGAACAATCTCTCCCGCATCGGCGCGGGGAAGCGCCGAAAATATTTTACCGGGCAAAAAAGCCAAGACCTTTTCTCTCAAAAGAGGCGCCCTCACCGCGTTTTTGCTCGCCTTTGCGGTGATATTCGCGCTTTTTCCCGAGCGCTACGTCCCCGTCTGTCTTGACGGGATCACGATATGGGCGCTCAACGTGCTGCCCGCCGTATTTCCCTTTCTCTTCGTCACCGCGCTCCTGCGGCAGACGGGCGGAGCGGAAAAGGTTTCGCGCGCCTTCACGCCCCTTTCCAAGGCGCTGCTCGGCACGGGCGGCGAAGTGGGATTTTGTTTTTTCATGAGCGTTCTCTCGGGCTATCCCGTGGGGGCGAGTCTAGTAGCGGGGATGAGAAAGGACGACTTGCTCTCCCGATCGGACGCCGAAATCCTCGCCTGCGCCTGTTCCACTTCCGGCCCCCTGTTCATCATCGGCAGCGTGGGCGCGGGGATGTTCGGCGACAAGCGCACGGGATTTATCATTCTCGCGGCGCACGTCCTCGCCGTTCTCCTCTCCGCCGTTGCGGTGCGTTTTTTCCTCTCCTTGCGGAAAAGGAAAGACCCGGCGGCGTCCCGGCAAACGGGAAGGACAGCGTCCGCCGCGCCTCCCGCCTCAGATTTTTCCCTTTCCGAATGCGTGCAAAGCTCGGTGATCTCCGCGCTCGCCGTCGGCGGATGTATCGCGGTATTTTACGTACTCGCGTCCATGTGCGTGGATTTCAAACTGCTGTATCCCCTGCAAAAATTGCTTAAACAAATCCCTGCCCTCGCCGTATGCGCCGAAGGAGTGACGAAGGGACTCGTCGAAATGACGGGAGGATGCCTCGCTTTGGCGGGACTGTCCACAAATCTCGCCGCACCTTGCTGCGCCTTTCTCATCACTTTGGGCGGCGCGAGCATCCTCTTTCAGCAGATCGCCTATCTGCGCTCCGCAGGCATCAAGCTTCCCTTTTTCCTCTTTGTCAAACTCGTTCAGGCATTGGGAGCTTTCTTTCTCTGTCTGTTGTTTGTATCCCTGTGACGCGGCGCGTTTCTCCTCAAAGCCTCTCTTTTCAGAACGCTCTTTCCATCGTTCTTTTCCCGCCTTGAAATTCGTCCTTTACGCTCCGCAAACGGGACTCCTTTTCGCCTTTCAAGCCCGTTTATAGGCGCCGATGAGTTTACATTCCAGCGTATCGGCGGCTATTTCGGCAAGCGCTTTTCGGACGAGTTCGCCGCCGACGTCGCCCTCCGCTTCCACGAAAAATCGATAATCTCCCGGCCTGTTTTTGACGGGGCGGCTCTCTATCTTCGTCATGTTGATGCCGTATTCCGCAATGATTTGCAGCAGGGCGAGAAGACTTCCCGGGCGATGCGGGCAAACGGCGGAAAAGAAGAGCTTATCGCTGTTTCGGGGCAGGCTTTCCCTGCCCTTTTTCACGAGCAAAAATTGCGTAAAATTGTTTTGTTCGTCCGAAATGCATTTTTCGCTCATCTCGAACCCCTCGGGGAGAGGCGAGGTATGGGCGCCCGCGATCGCGGCGCTCTTGCCCGAAAAATCTTCCGCCGCCCGGGAAATGCCGAAAGCCGTCGATTCCGTTTCTTTCAAGGAAGCAAACGGCATTTTTTGCGCGAGGAAGACGGAACACTGATCCAGCGCCTGACGGTGGGAATATACCCGCCCGATCTCTTCCTAGGAAGCGCCCGCCCTGTAAATCAGGCGATGATCGATTCTCAAAATAAGTTCCTTCACGGCGTACAGATCCTCCGACGCCTGCAAAAGATCGAGATTTTGCAAAACGCCGCCCTGCAAGCTGTTTTCGATGGGCACCGCCGCCGCATGGACAAGTCCCGATTCCACGGCGCGCAGAACTTCGGGGAAATTTCGGAAAGGAATGCACTCGCTGCGCTCGAAGGAGGAGGAAGTCCCCTCCGTTTGCAAAAAATTTTCCGCCGCCAGATGGGAATAGCTGCCCTCCGGTCCCAAATAGGCTATTTTCATAATGTGTCTTCTCCTTATTATACCCTTTATTGCGCATTTTCATTTCAGCGCTTTCCCCGCATCTTCGCCCTTTTTTTCACGCTTTTTCCGCGCGCTTTGAAAAATGCCCGCCGCCCGGAAAACCTCGTTCTTTGCGTTTGCCGTTGTACGCAGCGCCCGGCGTCTTACCCAATATACAAACGACAAGTCTTACGACATTTTCCCGGCTATTTGAGTGCGGACTTATGTACATAGCGCTCCATCGCTTATTGAGTATGCGAACGGCATTTTATTTTCCGCGGCTCTTCGGTTTAGGCATAAGCCGGCCGCGAAGGACATTTTTCCTTTACAAAAAACGAGGAATACGTTGCGTCCGACTACTCTTTTCCGCCTTCTGTCGCGGAGGAATCCCGCGTTTACGAAAAACCGCGCATACGTTGTTCTCGCTTGCCGATGATACCTTGAATGTGCCCGGCGGAAAAGCGCGTCTTTTTTTCCTTTGTCGAAGAGAACTACGCCGATCTTTTCGATCGCCTGTCCTGCGGCTACCCCCGCTTAGATTCCTTTATACGGACTCGGCGATGTCGAGAATCAACCGCTGGGTATCTTCCCAGCCGAGGCAGGGGTCGGTGATCGATTTGCCGAACACCTCGCCCGTGGGTTGACTGCCTTCCACGAGGAAGCTTTCTATCATGAAGCCCTTGACGAGCTTTTTGAAATCGCTGCCGAAGCGGCGGTTCTGCATGACCTCCTGGGCGATGCGGATCTGCTGACGGCATTGCTTTGCCGAATTGGAATGGTTGCAGTCGATGATGATGGCGGGATTTTGCAGCTTTGCGCCCGCATACAGTTCCGCCACCCGCATCACCGTTTCATAGTGGAAATTAGGCACGTCGGCGCCCGCTCCGTCCACGCCGCCGCGGAGGATGGCGTGCGCGTAGGGATTGCCCGCCGAACGCACCTGATAATTGCGGTATTTAAACACCTGAGGGCTTTGCGCGGCGAAGATGGAATTGATCATCGCGGGCAGGTTGCCGCTCATGGGATTCTTCATGCCCACGGGCGTGTCGATGCCGCTCGCCACCAATCTATGCAGCTGATTTTCGACGCTTCTCGCGCCGATGGCGTGATAGGACAAAAGATCCTCGACGTAAGCCGTATTTTCGGGATAGAGCATTTCGTCCGCAGCCGTCAGTCCCGATTCTTTCATCGCGGCGATATGCAGCGCGCGGATGCTGCGGATGCCGCGCACGATGTCCGCCTCCCCCTCGGGATCGGGCTGAATGAACATTCCCTTATACCCCACCCCTTTGGTGCGGGGTTTATTGGTGTAAATTCTCGGCACCAAGACCAGTTTCTCTTTGACCCGCTCGTTGAGCTTGCCCAGCCGGGAGATATATTCGAGCACGGGCGCGGATTCGTGTGCGGAACAGGGTCCGACGATCATGAGCATTTTGCCGCTCCTGCCCGACACCACTGCCTTCACCTCTTCGTCCCTGCGGCGTTTCATCTCTTTCAATTCCGGGGAGAGCGGGGATTCCGCCATGAACTCCTCCGGCTCGGGGATGTAATACTGTTTCTCTAACATCGTATCGTAAAAACTCCTTTTTATCCTTTGCGCCGTGTCACTCCCGCCGTGTTTCCGGCGCGCCTTCCAGCGCGTAAATATACTTCTTCACTTCGTCCGTCACGTACTCGTCGATGGGCGTATGGAAACGCAGACTGTTTTTCACCATGGTGGAACTCACGTGCAGCAGCTCCTGCCGACAGGGAAGATAGACGGTCAGCATCTCCTTATCGAGTTTCCGCGAGGCGAAATAATTGGCGTTCTCGTATTCGAAATCCACCGTATTGCGAAGCCCGCGGACGTAAATATTCGTCCCTTCCCGCTTCAAAAGCTCCGCGGCCGTGCCCGTGAAAAAGACGATCTTCACCCGCTCCTCATTCGGGAACATCAGCCGCAGCATTTCTTCCCGCTGCTTTTCCGTAAAATACGGCTGTTTTCCGGGGTTGACCATCACCGCCGCCGCCACTTCGTCGAACAGTGTAAGGCAGTCCTCGATGAGCGCTTTATGTCCCAGCGTGGGCGGATCGAACGTGCCCGCAAATACGCATTTTCTCATGATACCCTTTTTCGCCCGATCTCAAATTTCTCTATCTCTTCGACAAAAGCTCGGGCGCGTCTTTCGTCCCTTGGCGGCAAAGGGCCGCCCTTTTTTCGTCCCCGCGGCGCGGGAGCGGCTTTTTTGTCCGCAATTCCTTTTGTTCGCCCGAATCAAATCTTGCGGAAAAAAGTCAGATACGTTCTGCCGTATCGGCGTTCGTCGTATTTTTCCAGACCGTCTATCCTTTCTTCAAAAGGCTTGTCCCGTTCGTACACCGCGATGCCGTTTTCGTTCAAAAGTCCTCTCCGCGCTATTTTTTCGAGCGCGGGAACGCCGTACTCGAAGCGATAGGGAGGATCGAGAAAGATCAGATCGAATCCGCCTTTCAAGCCGTCCAGGCAGACGGAAAAATCCAGCGTATACACCTTGCCTTCCGCGCCCTTTACGACGCCGAGCGCCTTCATGTTCTTTTCGAGCAGGCGGATGCTTTCGGACGAAAAATCGTTAAACACCGCTTCCTTCGCGCCGCGGGAAAGACATTCGAGTCCCAGCGCGCCGCTGCCGCAGAACAGATCCAATACCCGCGCCCCGCCTATTTTCAAAGAAAGGATATTGAAGAGGGACTCTTTCACCCTGTCCCCCGTCGGACGAACGTCCGTTCCGGGAAACTCCGCCAATACCCTGCTCTTATATTTTCCTCCGATGATGCGCATACATTCTCCTCGTTCCTGCCGCGCCTACGCCTGAAAAGCCGCGGCGTTATTTGCGCTTTTTGGGCTTCGTGCCGGGAAGCCCGCCGTAGTTGATCTTTTTCGGTCGATTGGCTTCTTCCTCCGCCGCGCGGGCGGCGATCTCCTGCTGACGCACCGTCTTGTTGCGGCGGCCGTAAGCGCCGCCGATATAGAAGCCGCCCGAAACGCAGACGGGCAGCAGCGCAAAAGCGCAGCCCACGAAAAAGCTGACCGCCGTGCCCGCGATATTCAGTTCGAGAATGGGCAGCAGCACCCAGCCCGCGAGGCAATAGAAGATGAGAGAAACCGCGGCGAGCCCCGTCGTGAGCGTCACTTCTTCGTTCGTGGCGGCCTCGACGATAGCCGTCTGATTGCAGCCGAGCACGATGCTGCCGACGATCAGCAGCAGGGAAACGAAGGCGCCGATGGCAAAGCCCTTCCACGGGCGGTACTCTTTCTGAAATTTGTAGCTCGCCATGTTGAGCTCGCTGCCGGACTGCATCGCGGAACGGCGTTTCAGATTTCCCGAAACGAGCATCTCGTAATGATTTCCGCCGCAGATCCACATCAGAAAGCCGTTATACGCCAGCGCGACGACCGCGCACAGCGCCGCCCATGCCATCTGCGCCGAAAGTCCGAAATTTTTGGATTGCAGCATCAGCAGCACCAATCCGGCGACAAAAAACATTACGGAAGGCGTCAGCGAACGCATGAAACATTCGCCGACGATCCTCCAAAACACCTTCCATTTCGTCTTGAAATTAGACATATCTTCCTCCGATTTTGATTTCTTCTTTAGTTGAATTTTTCAGAGCGGACGCAAGGGGCACGGATTTTGAAGCGGCTCTTTTCTTGGGGCGGGGCGCGAAGCGGAGAAGAGCGAAGATTCCGACGGCGAGCGATACGCACTTTTAAGAACTTTTATTCCAAACCGCATTTTCCGCCTTGCCCCGGCGCGGGCGGAACGCAACGTCTTTTAAAACTCCCCTTCCCGCTTTTTCGCAAGCAGCCGACGCTTGTCCGTAACGATCTCCTCCGCGGGTATATCCCATTCCTCGCGGGGGACCTCCCGCACCAGCTGAAAATCGAAACAATAGGCGATGCGTTTCGTTTCGGGGTGCCGCTTCAAAAATCTGTCGTAATATCCTCTGCCGTACCCGAGGCGCACGCCTCTTTCGTCCACCGCGAGCAGGGGAAGCACCGCCGCGTCTATCTTTCCCTCGTATGCCTTTCCGAGCGGCTCGCGGATGCCGTAGGGCGAGAGGGAAAAATCTTCTCCGTACTCTACGGGCACGATCTCCCCGTTCTCCGTCCTTGGACAGTACACCCTCTTGTTTTGAGCAAGCAGATACGCGATGAGCTTGTCCGTCGGCGCTTCGGAAGAAAAGCTCATATAGATGAAAAAGCTTTCCCGCTCCGCAGCGCCCGATTTCAAAAAATTTTCGAGCAGCAGCGCTTCCTTGACGTCGCGGTTTTCGTTTTCGCCCCGACGTTTTTTCATATACGAACGCAGGGACGCTTTTCTTTCCGAAACGGAAAGCGCGCCGCTTTCCACGATATGCAGTTTATCGATATTCATATACAAACTCCGCCCGACGGGTAGCCGCGCACAAAATCTCATAACAGATGGTGCCCGATTTTTCCGCCGTTTCCGCCGCGTCCGTCATGACCGGCGTAAAAGAGCCGCGAACGCGCCGCCCTTTGCGGACGCACACGTCCATGCAGAGATTGGAAAGGTTCTTTTCCCCGCCGTTCATGCCGTTGTCCTTTTTCCATCCGAAGCCGTCCGCATAGCCTACCCGCCAGACGGTGAGATAGGAAAGATGCGTTTTCGCCTCTTCGCAAAGTACCCCGTACCCCGCGCCGCCGAAGGAATACTTCCTGCTCTGCACCGCCTGCGCGTACACCGCCATGGCGGGACGCAGGGAGATCCGCTCCCGCAGAGCGGGGTCGATCCCCTCGGGCAGATAGCCGTAAAGTCCCAGTCCCACGCGCACCATATCGAAGGAGAACGCCTCGCCCAAAAGGGCGCCGTATGTAGCGGACAGATGACAGAGCACGGAGGGATAGTATCTCTCGCACACCCCTTTCATCCTTAAAAACAAGAGGCGCTGTCTTTCCGATTCCTCGCGGGAATGGGTATAGAGATGGGAATACAGTCCCTCCACCTCTATTTGGGGATGCGCCTTTAAAAACAGACACACCTTTCCCAGCAGCGAAGCGTTCATGCCGTAACGGTTCATCCCCGTGTTCACTTTGAGATGAATCTTAAAGCGCTTGCCGAACTTCTCCGCCGTTTCCGCCACCAGCCGCGCCGTCTTCAAATCGGGCACGGAGGCGATAAATCCGCCCAGGATAAGTTCCGCCGCCTGCGTTTCGTCCGCGGGCGGGGTAAGCACGAGAACGGGCTTTCCGCACGCCGCGACGCGAATGGACTTCGCCTCGTCGAGAAGGGCGACGGCGAACATATCCGCGACGGCGCTCAGCGCGCACGCGACCGCTTCCGCCCCGTGCCCGTAGGCGTCGGCTTTCACCACCGCGCAAAGCTTTGTCTTGGACAGCGCCTTGAAGGCGGCGGCATTGTATTCGATTGCTTTGAGATTGATTTTCGCGATTACTTTTTGCACATATCATTATATGCGGCGGATATGCTGCAAGTTCCCGAAAAAGCGCGCGTCCTTTGCAGGCTTTGCGCAAAAACTTTCCGCCGCGGATGCCCTGAGGCAACAGCCGCATTTTTGAACGGGAAAACGAAAGGGGACGCTCCGCAAAAATACCGCGAATCTCCAAGCCTCTCTGCGCTCGCCCTTCGGCGATCCCTTACGGGAGGATCATTCGCTGTAAATGATCCGCCTGCAATTGTCGCATTCGATCACCGCGCCTCCCGTCAGCTTGCTCCTGTCCGCGAGCGGCGGCTCCATGCCGCAGAAGGGACAGCGATTGTCTTTCAGCCTCCCCACGACGGGAAAGATTCGCTCCTTGCGTTTTATTTTGTAACGTTCCATCGCCTCGGCGGGAATCCCCTTCTGCGCGGCGGCGAGTTCCGTTTCGATGGCCTTGCGCTCCCCTTCCTTGGAAGCCTTCACCGCATTGTACTTTTCATAGGCCTCCTTATACTGCTTCTGCATGGCGATGACCTGCTTTTTGAGCTTCTGATATTCGTCGTGCGTGGCGTTGATGTTCGCCGTCAGCGCGTTCAGCTCCGAACGGATCTTTTTCAGCTGATCGGAAATGGAAAGGGCGTTCTTTTTATAGAACGCGATGTCCGCGCCGCCCTCCACAAGCTCGTCGAGGTGAGAAAAATCTTTGAGCGTGTCCTCCGTTTTGAGGTATTTTTTCGTCAGTTCCACCGCCTCGTTTTTCAGCTGCGCGGCTTTCGCGTCGTATGCGTCCAGTTTATCCGCCGCCGTTTCCAAAAACTTCTTTGCCTTGACGTATTCCTTGCGCTCTTCGCAGCCCGCCAGTTCCCGTTCCAAGGCGTACAGCCTTTTGTCGATTTCCTGATAGTTCAAAATTGCCTGTAACTGTGACATGATATACTCCTCCCGTCAAAGCAGCTCTTCGTCCGTGTAAAACTCGCACGGGACTTCCGACCGCTTCCGGATTTTTTGATAATATTTTTCAAAGCCGTAATTTTCCGACGCGTAGTGGGTGAGAATGATCACCGACTTGTTCTTTTCCCGCGCCGCCGCGACGACGTGGTGCTTAAAATCGGAGGAAATGACGGTATCCGCGCCGTATCCGCAGGCGAACGCCAGCGCCTCCTCGTCCGCGCCCGCGCCGCAGAAGCTCGCCACGCGGGAAACCTTAGCGTTCCTGTTTCCGTAAACGCATACCTGCCTTGCCGAAAAAGTTTTTTTCAGTTCCTCGCAAAAAGCGAAAAGCCCGCAGTTTTCCACGTCGTATATTCTTCCGTATCCGCCCGAAACGCCGTTCGTTTCCACCGTCAGCATACGCTTTTCTTCCTTCGCGTCCGCGAAAGTATCTTCGCCCGCCGCCCGTCCGTTCGCCCGCGCCGCGGAAAGCATCGCGCCGCGCATGAGGCTCTCGTCGATGCCGCCGTCCGCGCAGTCGAGATTTAGATGCATGGACAGCACGGAGATGCCGTTTTCGATCGCTTGGATGAGTTTTCCGCCCGTCCCGAGCACGTCCCGCACGCCGTGACTGCTTTCGCCGCCGACAAGATTGCCTATCTTTCCGTAAATCGCGGGATGGTGAGTGACGATGAGCCGACGTTTCGCCTTGATCGCCGCGGCAATCGCGCCGAGGGAGAAATCGAGGGCAAAGAGAATCCCGTCCACGCTTTTCCCCGTATCCACGAGGACGCCGCTGTTGTCGTACATTCCGTACTTGGAACAGAGCGCGTCGCTCAGCGCTTTCGGAGCGATTTCGTCCGCGATTTTATATACGTCATTTAAAGTCATTCTTCCACGCTCCTTCCAGACTGCGTTTTCTCTTTAAAAGCTCTTCGCGGCTCTCTTTGCGGCGCGCGGGATCGGACAAATACCGCGAAAGATTTTTCAGCTGTCTTTCCGTCCGTTCCAAAAACGCGGCGGGGCGGGTTTGGAGATTTTCTCTGCCAAATTCGTACTCCGCATCCGAATATTCCTGCGCCCGCTCTCCTTCCCCGCGTTTGCGTCCCGCGATCACGTCGTAAAATTTGCCGTCCTTGAAGGTGAAATCCCTTTCGAGAAAAGCCCCCGCCCCGATCAAGTAGCGCCTGAGCATTTCCGCGTCGTGCATGGGCTGAAAGACGAAGCGTTCGGGCAGAAAACCGTACTTTTCGTCCGAGAGGATGTCGACGATCTCGTGCCCGCCCATCCCCGCGATGAGCACTTCGTCCGTGGTTTTCGGAACGCCGCAAAACCCGTCGCCGAGCACTGCCTCGGCTCTGCCCTCTTCTATGTAACGGAAAAGGAGAGTTTCCGCTTTTTTGAGGCTCCCTTTGCTGATGTCGGAGAGAATCGCCTTTTCGCACAGGGAATTTTTCAACATATATTCCGAGCAATAGCCGTGGTCGCAGCCCACGTCCGCAAACGTTTTCGCGGGCAGCAGGAGCGAACACAGCGTGTCGATGCGCTTGCCGTACCCCATACGCTTATTCGAGAAAGTCTTTGAGTTTCTTGCTTCTCGAAGGATGTCTGAGTTTTCGAAGCGCTTTGGCTTCTATCTGACGGATGCGCTCCCTCGTGACGTTGAATTCCTTGCCCACTTCTTCGAGCGTGCGGGGCTTGCCGTCGTCGATGCCGTAGCGCAGCCGCAGCACCTTTTCCTCGCGCGGGGTAAGCGTGTCGAGCACGCTCAAAAGCTGTTCTTTGAGCATCGTAAACGCCACGGAATCGCTGGGCGTCGTCGTCTTTTCGTCCTCGATAAAATCCCCCAAATGGCTGTCTTCTTCCTCGCCGATCGGCGTTTCGAGGGAAACGGGATCCTGCGCGATCTTTTGTATCTCGCAGACGCGCTCTTCGGACACCCCCATCTTTTCCGCGATCTCGCGCGGCGTCGGCTCCCGTCCGAGTTCCTGCAAGAGAATTCTCGAAACGCGGGTGAGTTTGTTGATGGTTTCCACCATATGCACGGGAATACGGATGGTGCGCGCCTGATCGGCGATCGCGCGGGTGATCGACTGACGGATCCACCAGGTGGCATACGTCGAAAATTTAAAGCCCTTCTGATAGTCGAACTTTTCCACCGCCTTCATCAGCCCCAGATTTCCTTCCTGAATGAGGTCGAGAAAGAGCATCCCGCGCCCCACGTAACGCTTGGCGATGGACACGACGAGGCGAAGATTGGCTTCGGAAAGCCTCTTTTTCGCCGCTTCGTCCCCGTCCTGCATATGTTTGGCAAGCTCGATTTCCTCGTCGGCGGAAAGCAGGGGCACCCTGCCGATGTCCTTTAAATACATTTTGACGGGATCGTCCAGCCCGATGTCGGAAAGAGCCTGTTCGAACAGCTCTCTGTCCCGCTCGTCCTCATCCACAATCTGAATTCCCGCCTCTCCGATCGACTTATACACATAGTCTATCTGATTGGGATTGGTGTCGTATTTTTCCATGATGTCGCAGAGCGCATTGGTGGAAATACTCCCCTTCATCTTATAATTGTTGATGATGCCGCCTAAAATTTCGTTGAGTTTTTGCTCGGATATCACTGTTTTTATCCTCCGTTTAATAACCGAAACAGTCGCCTGTTTTATTCTGTTTTCTCTTTCCCCGCCTAAAAGCCGTATCTTTTCAAAAGCGGGCGCGTTTTAATCTAAGAAGCGTGCGCCCCTATTTCAAACGTTTTGTATATTCGTATATCTTGCGCGCGATCTCTTTTCGCTTCTCCGTATCCTGCTCCTCGGAAAAGAGCCGGGTATACATTTTGATCTTTTCGTTCAGGCGTTCCTTTTCCATCGTGCGGACGCTGTCCGAGAAAAATTTTTCCGCCACTTCGCCCGAGAGCTTGTCCCCGTAATTCAAATCGAGAATCTCGTTGAATTCCGTGCAATTCTCGTCCAAAATCTCAAAAAGCTCGGACGGACGCACCCTTTCGCCGTTTTTTTCGCAGTTGATGATATATTCCGCTATGATTTTATGCACATTATCGTCAAATTCAATACCTTCAAGACTGCAATTTCCCGCATAAGGTGCCGAAAAAAGCTTCGCCGCCAATATAAATCTCGCCGCCTTTTTATACTTGTCCGTTCCCGCTTCCGAGGGCGGCGGCACCGCAATCTCTATCTGCCGGCTCTCTTCGGGGAGATTGTGAAGGTCGCGCTCCAACGACTGATAGCTGATACCCGTCTTGTCCCTGAGCTTTTTCAAGAGGTCTTCCTTTTCGCTCTCGCTCTCCGCCGTGCGCACCACTTTCAAAGCTTCCGACAAGAACGTGCGCTTTTCCTCGGATTTTGTCAGATCGTATTTTTGTTCGAGGGAGTGTATCTTGTAATCGATGAGCGGCATCGCCGCGTCCAGGCACGCCTGATAGGCGTTTGCGCCCTGCTTGGCTACGTCGTCGGGGTCCTGTCCCTCGGGAAGGGGCACCACCCGCACGTTGATATTTTCGTCTTTGAGTATTTCCAGTCCCCTTAAATCCGCTTTCTGCCCTGCGAAATCTCCGTCGTAACTGATGAGCACGTTTTCC
>ENA-UEQN01001115-UEQN01001115.1-human-gut-metagenome-genome-assembly--contig:-NODE-1115-length-22474-cov-62.734473_pt1 | contig 22474 bp, 22 predicted proteins | sample MGYA00242940_ERZ507944 | MGnify/ENA primary metagenome ERZ507944 (study PRJEB26167, sample SAMN06115449) | human gut metagenome | host: Homo sapiens | place: China:Fujian | collected 2015-08-20... | reverse complement strand
TTGCCGTCGGAGATGTAGTCGCGGATGCGGTTCATAAAGTTCATGTCCAGCACCGAAGCCTTGCGGATGGCCATGAAACGCTCCACGAAGATAAAGATCGTCACGCCCCCCAGCGCCAGCAGCGGCCACATCAGCCAGCCGCCTTTGGTAAACAGGGTCCACAAGCCCATACGGGTCTCCTCACTTACGGCCACCGCCTCGGCAGCCTGCAAAAATGTTGTCATAATGGTTTAGAAATATTTAAGTTTACAAATTTTATCCTTCCAATTTCGTTTTCGAGCGCCGGTTTTGCAGTCTGCGCCCGCGGGGGCGCACGCGCCCCGGCCCCTCCGCCCGCGCTTTTAGTCGGGTCGTTGTCTCACGGCTCCGGCATCAAGTCGGATTCAATCACCGCAGGGACACCTTTCACTTTTCAAGCAGTCTCTGCTCTCGCTTAACCGCAAAGTTCACCTTCTATTCATCCTCTTCCTCTTTAACGTATCCGAACGGCGAAAGCGTATCCGCCGGTTCGCGCAGACGGTTCCGTTCCGCATCTTCGGCCGCCTTTTCGGCCGCGCGGGCCGTACGGCGGGCGATGCGCCGCGCCTTGCGCTTCTTGTTCGTAAAACGCTCCTTGATCCGCTGCCGCAGGTCGCGCAGGTTGTCGAAATCCTCCTTGAAGTAGACGCCGATGCCGGTCTCCTGCAAACCCTGGTTCTCGTCGAAGCGGTCGATGGTCTGCGTGAAGGCTTTCAGCTTGAGCGTCCCGGCCCGGTCGATCAGGTAGGTGATGTAGGCCTCGCCCATGAAGTTGGACATCGAACTGTTCACGGCCTGCTTGTTGTCGATCAGGTAGTTGCCCTCGACCTCGACGAACAGCCGGTTGTTGATCAGGCTCTTCGACAGCCCGAAATCGACCTCGTCGCTCGTCAGTTCCGACTTGGGCCGGTAGCGGATCACCACGTTGTAGTCGGACGACGAAAGCCAGTTGCTGACCATGTTCGACACGAACTCCAGTCCCGTGGCCGCCGACACCGAGCTGCCGATGTTCGACGAGGCCTGCGACGAGTTCTCGGACATGAAGCTGTTGAACAGCAGCAGGTAGAGGAACTGCGTGTCGACCGTCTCGGGGGTCGAGAGAGCATTGGCGATCAGGCTCTGCGTCTCGGGATCGGAGCCGGGAACCCGCACGTCGAAGGTGATCGTGGGGTTCGAAAGCCGCTCGCCGAGGTGAATGACGCACTCCACGGGAACCGAACGGTCGCCCCCGAGGTCGGCCGTGCCCTGCAGGAGGGGTTGCAGCGACGCCTTGACCTTGTACACGGCGTCGATGTCGAGCATCGCGTTCATCGGCGACCCGGTCCACTGGATCGACGAACCGCTCTCGATGGTGAAGCGTTTGTTGATGATCTGCTGGAGCGACAGCATGAAACTGCCCTCCGCGATCGTATAGTCGCCGTAGATCTCGAAAATATTGGCCTTGGGGTTGATCTGGAGGTTCAGCGCGCCCGCGCCGCGCCCCTTGACCGTGTTGCCCGCCACTTCGAGTTCGACTTCGGCGTCGGGCCGCACGTCGAGCGCGAGGGTGATCTTCATCTGGCTCCCGGCGTCGGATTTCTGGCGGTGCTTGCGCTCGAAGGAGAGTTTCTTGCGCGCCACGTCGTCGAGCGTATCGGCCTGCTCGGGCTGCTCGAAGACCACGAAATCGGCGTTCGAAATGTTCGACTTGCTCGACAGCGGCATCACGAACGAGGAGTTGCCGTCGGTCGAGGCCGTTATATCCATGTTCACCGCCCCCTTGTCGCCCGAGATGCGGGCCGCGCCCGTGGCGAAGACCCTGCCGTAGAACATGTCGTTGTCGTCGGAGTCGGTGTCGAGCACCAGCATCTGCTGCGGGGCCACGCGCACGTCGTAGGAGATATTCGAAAGGTGCTGGAGGCTCATGTCGAAATCGAACCGCCCCCGGTTGCCCCGGGGGTCGAAAATCGGAACGTTCGAAGCCCGGAACCGGTTGTTCTTCACGTTCAGCACGGCCTCGGGCATCGAGTAGGTCACCTGCGTGAAATCGACCGTGGTTTTCAGCCCCGCGACCCGGATTTCGCCTTCGAGATCGGCCTTGCGGCCCTGGCCCTGCAACGTGAGGCCGGCCGAGGCCATGCCCTCGGTCGAGGAGACGACACCCGCGAGGATCGGGTCCAGCAGCGCCATGTCGAGACTGTCGACGTCCAGCCGGGCGAAATAGCGGTTGCGGTCGGGAGCGTAGAAACCGCGGATCAGCGTGTCGCGCCTGATACGGTCGGAGACCGTCACTCCGGCGCGGCTGCGGGCGAAGTCCCAGCGCGAGGCGAGGCGCATCGGCGGCGCGGGAATGTCGTTGACCTCCACGCTGTCGAGCAGGATGTCGGCCGTGATCTCGCCGCCGCGCAGCACCGACTTCATCGCCGCCGAACCGTTCGTGCGCCCCTCGATGTAATAGCCCATGCGCTCGGCGACCTGCGCGAAGGGCGCCAGGTCGAAATTGTGCAGCGAGAGCGTCACCGAATCCTCGCGACTGCGCGAGGCGACGCCGTCGAGCAGCAGCTCCTGCTCGCGGTTCATCACGTAGAACTTGTCGATCACGACCTGCGCGGTGTCGAGCAGGATTTTGCGGGCGAAAATCTGCCACGTCTTGTCGCCGCGGGTGATGTGCGAGGGAAGAATCCGCAAATCGACGACGCGGCCGTTGGGTCCGTGCTCGTCGGCCACCGCGGCGCGGAACCCGACGAGTCCCGAGACGCGGCGCAGGGTGTCGTCGAAGCCTGCCGAGAGCTGCACGCGGTTCTGCCGCGCGCCGCCCGTCAGCGAGAGGCGCGGAAGGTGCAGCACCCCTGCATAGAGATCCTCGGCCGAGGCGTAGACCGCCAGCGAGTCGCCGCGGTTCGAGGCGTTGACCGAAAGGCGCGTGGCAAGCATGCGCCGGCGCTCGATGTATTCCGACGCTGCCTTGAGCGACAACTGGTCGCTGGCCGGATTGAACAACAGTTGCAGCGACGAGCCGTCGGCGATCTGAAGTCCCGTCGACACGGCGTCGGCCACGGGGTTGAAATTGCGGATGTTGACCGACAGCAGCGAGAAGTCGTTGGCCACGGCGGCCTTGCGTTCCGAAGGCGTCTCCTCCCACTTTTCGCCGCCCAGCATCGGCAGGTATTTCCACGCGCTCCGGCGCAGGTATTCGAAGACGGTGCGGTAGCTGGTTTTCGACCGGAACGTGACGTCGGCGAAGTCCGAGCGCAGTTCCACGAACTTGCTCCGCTCGGAGTTCTCGCCCGTGACGGTCATGCTGGCGGCCGCGATCTCCTTGTCGTTGTAGCGGTAGCGGGCGTCGGTCACCTGAATGCGGCCGTTCAGATCGTCGAGCGAACGCCCTCCGGCGGCAGCGACGATGCGGCCCGAGAGCTGCGACACCGAGTCGCGGCGGTTGACGTGCAGCCGGGCTAGATCGGCGTGCCGCAGGTCCATCGTGAAGTCGTAGCGCGGCACGGAGTCGTTCAGGTCGACCGTGCCGAAGAAGTCGAAGTCGAGGTTGGGATCGCGGGCCGTGATGCGTCCGTCGAACTCGCGGTTGCGCAGGCGGCCGTCGAGCCGCAGCGAGTCGTAGACATAGCCGTTGAATCCCAGCTGCGTGACGTTGCCCACGACGTTGGCGTCGGCCACGCCCCTGCCGATCACGCCGTCGACATAGGCCGTGAGGGTGGCGTTGCCCAGCAGATCGCGGCGGTCGAGCAGCTCGCCCAGACGCAGGTTGCGCGTCTCGACATCGCCCCGCACGCTGCTCAGCCCCCCTTTGACCGGGGCCATTTTCAGGTTGCAGGAGACGTTGCCCACGCCCGTCGCGGCGCCCAGCTGCATGTCGAACGACGAGAGCAGTCCCCGGAAACGGGCATTGAGGTCGATCTGCCCGGAATTGCCCAGCACGCCGACCAGCTTGTCCGAGAGTTTGCGGCCCGCGATGCCGAGGGCCAGCTCGTCCACGGCCCGGGCCGTGGAGCGCAGGCGGGGAACCGACAGGTCGAAACGGGTCTTCCGGATGTCGGGAAGCCCCTTCACCGAGGCGTCGGCCACGAGCGTCGTCCCCTCGCCGATCTGCATGCTCCTGATCCGGCCCGTGAAATCGGACACCACGCCGGCGACCTCGACGTTTACGTCGGTGAAATCCACATGCCAGTCGCGCAGCTTCGGGGCGAAAAAGGCGATGTCGTCGGTCGAAACGGTCGTATTGCGCATCGAGGCGTCGATGCGCACCTCGCCGATGAAATCCTTGTACTGCGCCCACGAGTCGCCCGCCAGCGAGACGAACGGAAAGTTGACGTTCGAGCGCGGCGTGATGATCGAGGCGTTCTCGAAGCCCAGACAGCCCTGCGTCATGTAGAACCGCCCGGCCAGGTGGTTCAGCACGAAGCCGCTGCGTTCGCGGGCCGAAAAGGCCGCAATGGAGGTGTAAATGGCCTGCCCGTCGATCGTGAAATCGTCCACGCGGGCCGTAATGCCGTAGAGGTGCATGTGCGAGAAGTCGATGCCGTGCTCCGGATCGCGATGGTCGAGCCGTTCGAGGCAGAGGTCCATGTTCTCGATCGAGGCCTTCTTCAGCGAGAGGCGGAAATTGCCCTTCTTGGGTTTGTCGGGGTCGGAAATGCGGTCGACGATCTGTTTGATGTTCATCTCCCCGCCGGGCGTCTGCCGCAGGTAAAGCCTCGCGTCGGCGATCTCGCCGCGGCTCAGCTCCAGCCCGCCGCCGAAGATGCCGAAACTCGTGATGAAGGCGTCGAGCTTCCCGACGTAAAGCAGCGTGTCGCGCTGGTAGTCCTCGACATAGAAGCCCTTGACCCTGACCTTCGAGAAGATGCCGATGTCCACGCGGTCGATCGACACGGTGGTCTCCAGCTTGCGCGAGACGAAGCGCGCGGCCCTGTGCACCGCGTAGTTCTGCACGGCGGGAATGTCGAGCAGCAGCGAGAGCGCCACGGGAACAATTATCAGCAACAAAACCGCCGCCGAGAACACCTTTCCCAATATTTTTATACCTTTGCGCATCAGGACTCCTATATAACCTGCAAATTTAGCGAAAATAGTTAAAAAACAATTATAATTCCGGATGGATATTACAATTCTCGGCATCGAATCCTCGTGTGACGACACCTCTGCCGCCGTGCTCCGCAACAACGTCCTGCTGTCGAACGTCATCGCCTCGCAGGCGGTTCACGTCAAATACGGCGGCGTGATCCCCGAACTGGCCTCGCGGGCCCACCAGCAGAACATCATCCCCGTCGTGGACACGGCGCTCAAGGAGGCGGGCGTCGCCGCCGACCGGATCGACGCCATCGCCTTCACGCGCGGCCCGGGGCTGGTCGGATCGCTGCTCGTGGGCGTGTCGTTCACCAAGGGGCTTTCGATCGCCCGCAACATCCCGATGGTCGAGGTCAACCACCTTCAGGGGCACATCCTCTCGCACTTCATCGACCTTCGGGACCGCACGCTGCCCCATCCGGACTTTCCGTTCCTGTGTCTTCTGGTGAGCGGCGGCCACACGCAGATCGTGCGCGTGGACTCCCCGCTCGAAATGGAGATCATCGGCACGACGATCGACGATGCCGCAGGCGAGGCCTTCGACAAGTGCGCCAAGGTGATGGGGCTGCCCTACCCGGGCGGTCCGGTGATCGACCGTCTGGCCAAGGAGGGCGATCCGAAGGCATTCCGCTTCGCGCATCCCCGCGTCGAGGGCTACGACTATTCGTTCTCGGGCCTGAAAACCTCGTTCCTCTACACGCTGCGCGACGCCGTGGCCGCAGACCCCGACTTCATCGAGACGCACAAGGCCGACCTCTGCGCCTCGCTGCAAGGGATCATCGTCGAGATTCTGCTCGACAAACTCATCCGCGCCTCGAAGGAGACGGGCATCCGCGACATCGCCATCGCGGGCGGCGTCTCGGCCAACTCGGGCCTGCGCGACGGCATCGCCGAAGCGGGCCGCCGGCGCGGCTGGCGAACGTTCCTTCCGGAGTTCAAGTTCACGACCGACAACGCGGCGATGATCGCCATGGCGGGCTACTACCGCTACCTGCGGGGCGACTTCTCGTCGCTCGACGTCTCGCCCGTGGCGCGGCTCGAGGAGTTGTAAGCTACTCACTCACAAAAAAAATAATTTATGCAAACATCCAGATTCATGCGGGTCCTTTCGGGGCTGCTGCTGTCAGTTTTCGCCGTCACCGGCCCAACCGCCTGCAACGACGACAACGACAAGAACACCGCGACGCTGACCGTCAGCACAGACGCCCTCGTACTGGGCGGCGAGGCCGGGGAGTCCGAAACCTTCACCATCACTACGACCGCCGCGTGGAAGGCCGTCCCCTCGGGCGAAGGCTTCACGCTCGACAAGACCGAGGGCACGGGTGACGCTACCGTCCGCGTAACCGCCGCCGCGGGCAACTGGGACGGCTATGTGAAGCAGCTGGGCAGCATCGAGATCGCGGCCACGAACGTCGACGGAGTGAAAACCGTCAGCGTCAGCCAGGACGAAATCACCCCGGTGCTGCCGTCCGAGGTAACCCTGGTGGCCGATTTTACGCTGGGAGCTTCGGTCGCCACCCCCGAGCTGCCGCCCTATTCGACGGATAACTTCACGACCGGGCGCCATGAGTACACGATCGGCGGCTACACATTTGCCATTTTCGTCGATCCGGACGAGGGCGGCAAATTCTACTGGCTCGACAACAAACAGTTCAGCCCCTCCATTCCGGATCCGGCCCAAGGACTGTTTTTCAGCAAATTAGGCGCATACGTCGAATTCCCGGCCATCGCCGGCAAAGTTCTTTCGGAGGTTCACTACCTGCCCACGAGCCAGCAGAACGACGTCAGCCTCGACCTGTTCGGCGCCGACAATTCGGAACCGCAGTATACGCTCGATTACGGCGACGACGGCACATGGTCCTACACACTGATCGACGCCCGAGAGAACCTGCGTTACCGCATCGAGATCACCAACAAGAAAAACGCGCAGCTCGCCAAACTCAAACTCGTCTACGCCGCGGCGAAATGACGCACGACATCCGGCAAAGACAAACCCCTCCCGGGTTTACACCGGGAGGGGTTTGTCTTTATTGGGAGGCGGCGGATCACTTCGCGCCGAAGAGTTTTTCCCGGAGCGAGAAGCCTTCGCATTTCGCGGCGAAGCTGTCGTACTCGGTGCGGAGCGATGTCATCAGCTCCCGGACCGACTGAATCTTCTCGGCACGCCAGGCGTTCGAGCCGCAGAAGGCGTAGCCGTTGCGGAGCTTGCCCTTGAAAGCGTTATAGAGGGCCAGCATGATGCAGTAGGGGCTGTGCGTCACGTCGCACGTCTTGATGCAGTCGAACGGGCACGCCTTGGGGACCTTCAGGCCCTCCTTCACGCGGTCGAGGAACGAGTTGCGAATGGCCCGACCCGGCATGCCGACGGGGCTTTGGATGATCTCGATGTCCTCCTCGTGCGCCTCGATGTAGCTCTGCTTGAAAGCCGGATCGGCGTCGCACTCGTCGGTGGTGACGAAGCGCGTCCCCATCTGCACGCCGTCGGCGCCCAGCGCCATGATGCGGTAGATGTCCTCGCCCGTATAGATGCCGCCGCCGGCGATCACCGGAATGCGGCAGTTGTGCTCGGCCTCGAAGGCACGGACCTCGGCCACGATCTGCGGAACGATGGCTTCGAGCGAATAGTGCTCGTCGGCGATCTGGTCGGCCTTGTAACCCAGGTGGCCGCCCGCCTTGGGACCCTCGACCACGATGGCGTCGGGGATGTACTTATATTCCGAGAACCATTTCTGGCACAGTACCTTCGCGGCGCGCGCCGACGAAACGATCGGAGCCAGTTTGGTCTTGGCGTCTTCCGTGAGGAACGACGGCAGGTTCAACGGAAGCCCCGCACCCGAGAAGATGATGTCGGCCTTCTCGGCGATGGCGGTCTTCACCATGTCGGCGAAGTTGGACATGGCGACCATGACGTTGACGCCGATGATGCCCTTCGTCGCTTCGCGGGCCTTGCGAAGCTCCTCCTTCAGCCCCCAGATCGAGGCGGCGCGATAGTCCTTCGAATAGTTGTTATAGATCGCCCCGAGACCGGCCGACGAGATGACGCCGACACCGCCCTGATTGGCCACGGCCGATGCCAGGCCCGCAAGGGAGACGCCTACGCCCATACCGCCCTGAACGATGGGCATGGAGGCGCATAAATTTCCGATTTTCAATGATTTCATGCTGTTTACTTAAAAGAATAAGTGACGTAACGGGGTACAAGGTACGGAAAATCGGAGCGTTTGGTTCCGCGCGGGAACATATTTAACGCAGACTTCACATTGTCCGCTCACAAAAACCGGATGCCGCGGACCCGTTTCTGCCCCCGGCCGGCGGCCTCGCGCTCGACGATGCCCGTCACGACATCCGCCGCGTCGTGCCATCGGTTGGCGCGAAACTTCCGGCGGTAGGTCGTCAGATGGGCGTAGAGTTCGGGCCAGCGGAGGTTCCAGCCGCGGGGAAAACGCACGAGGTGGAGCGCCGTGGCCGAATTGGAGAGGATGCGCGCCTCCTTGTTGCCGCTCTGGTGGAACCACTCGACGCGCACGCCCGGCGCAAGTGCCTGCACGGCCCGGGCGAAACCGCGGCCGCCGTTGTTGCTCTCGATGGCGGCCTGCCGCGTGTCCGAGCGCACGAGCATCTCCCCCACCAGCGGCTCGGTCGCCTCCATCGGCTCGCGCGAATAGACCGCGTCGGTAATGTAAATCACCCCGTCGGCATCGACCGCATAGGAGAGCGAACAGAGGTAGTCGTCGCCCGTGTCGGCGGTGTCGGTGTAATTGGCGCGGCGGACGATCTCGTGTGGCAGACAGTCGTACTCGGCGAAATTCAGCCCGTACAACAGCCCCTCGCGGGCCGACGGACGCCCCTGATACATCGCCTCGAATTGCAGCGGGTCCAGCCGCCGCTTGGCCTCCAGCAGCGCAGCGCCGTGCTGTCGCTCCCACAACGCCTCGCCCGGCTGGCGGGGGTCGACCTCCGTGGGCGGCGCGGTTTTCAGGGCCTCGAAATTGAGGTGCAGCCACCGGTCGGCAGGCAACGTGTCGAGCTGCGACCACGCGCGCAGCTCCTCGACCGGCTCGCGGGCCGCGAGGGCGCCGATCAGGTCCTCCTCGTGCCAGCGGGTGAAGACCACCAGCTCGCGCGAGGCGTTGTGCATGCGGGTCCGCACGACGGAGGTGTACCACTCCCAGCAGTTGGCGCGGACGAGCGGCGAATTGGCTTCAAGCGCGTCTTTATATAAATCGTCCAAAACAAAGCAATCCACGCGGTTACCCGTCAGCGACCCTTCGCGGCCGACGGAGAGCAGCCCGCCCCGGCGGCCGATGATCTCGACCTCGTCGGCCGTGCGGATGTAGCCGGGCGGTTTCGCCCCCCGCTTGATGGAGGTGTCCGGAAAAAAGGCCGCGTATTCCTGCGATTCGAGGATGCGCTGCACGCGGCGGTTGAACTTCGAGGCCAGCGTCCCCGAGTAGGAGGCGATCGCCACCCGGCAGTCGGGGTCGAGTCCCAGCACGTAGGCCGGGAGCAGGGTCGTGGCCCCGACGCTCTTGCCGTGCTGGGGCGGCATGGTGACGATCAGCCGCCGGACGCGCCCCGCGGCAAAGGCCTCCAGCACCCGGTAATAGGCCCGGTGGAAGGGTTCGAGTTCGAGAAAGGGATAGACCCCGAGGGCGAAATCGGCGAAGGACGGGGGCGCGGCCGGCGGCGCGTCGTCCGGAAGCACCAGCCCCTCGGGAAACGGCGAGCCGCCGGAAAACAGCGAAAAGCCCGCAAATACGGCTTCGCACGCGGGAGCATCCGGAGAGGCGTTCCCGCCGGTTACGAAAACCTCTGCGGAGGAGCGCTCCGCAGAGGTCGGTTCGGTTGGTTTGAGCATTTTACTGAATTTTTTTGAAAAACCCATGCGCGGCGCCGCGGCGGGCAGGTTTTTTGTCGGGGTGCGCTCCGGCGGCAGCGCCGTGCCGGGGAAGGAGGGCCGGAGCGCGGCGGCAGGTCAGAGGAGCGCGCGCACCTCGGAAAACGAGAAGTCGTTCAGCGCTTCGCCGTCGCTGCCGACGGTGTGAAACTCCCACCAGACGGGAACCAGGTCCGCAATCGCGTCCCGGTCGCCCTCGGGGAGCCGCTCGCGCCGCCGGTAGACGATCACCGAGGCCGTGAGCCGGCACTCCATATCGCCGAAAGGAAACGTGAGCGAGCCTGAAAAGTAACTTCCCCCGCCGATGGCCTCCGCAAGACGCGCGGCCACTTCAAGGTAAAGTTCCGATGAAACCCATTTACAATAAAGTAAATTACACAATATCAATAATATACTATCGAAATAATATTAACAAAGGGACAATTATAATAACTAATTACGAGAATACCCACGGACAAAACACCCGCTTTTTTGTCCCCGTTTGTTTCAATTTTTGAAGCCGCCGAACAGATCCACACCGACCGCGCCAGCCGTGCCGATCCTGGCGAACCGTCGGCCGCCACCTGGTCGAACGCCTGGAGGAGATCCGGCCCGGAGCTGCCGAACAGATCCGCGCCAACTGCGCCAGCCATGCCGATCCCGGCGACCCGTCGGCCACCACCTGGCCGAACACCTGGGGAGATCCAACCGGAAGCCGCCGAGCAGATCCACACCAGCCGCGCCGATCCCGGCAGATCCTCGGCCGCCTCTTGATCGAGTACCTGGAGGAGATCCGGCCCGAACCATCGAGCAGATCCGCATTGCCTCGGATAAATCCGATCCGATCCGATCCAGGGTTACCAAAGACGGCGGCCGCTCGTATCTAAAAATGGCGTTTCCATGGCTTTTTGTTTCTATTTTTGTCCCTCTATTGTTGTAACACTCTGATCTATTGTATTTGATATAGTTTTTAAAAGACCTTTTACCCATTTTCCGCCCCTTTTGGGGCTACCTTTTTCGCTGGCTGTATTCGGGGTGTTTCTGCGGTCTTTCTCCAGGATGCCCGGCGGGTATCCATCCGGTGGCTATTCGTCGAAATTTGGTGCCGTTCCTGGCCTTTTCGTGGACTTCCGGCCGAATTGGTCCGAACTATTTGCGTTAAATTCGGGAAAATTCGGCCGAATGGGTCCGCAATCGGGGTAAAAATGCGGTTTCGGTGCTAAAAAGTTCGGAAAAATTCGGAAAAGTTCGGAAGCGTTTTTTTGCAAGGGTCTGAACGTCGGCAAATTGGCCTTTCTCGTGCATAAGCCGGAATCAAAAATGAAAATTCGGAAAAGTTCGGGAGGGCGACCCGTTTTCCGGCCTTTTGGCTGCTTTTTCCTATCCCAATTTATATTGATACCCTTTTATGGAGATCGTCGAAATTTGAGCCATTTCCGCGGCTTTGTCGGGCGGTCTTCCGGGAATAGTTCCGGCGTCGTTGCCCGGAAGCGTTGCGGCCAAGGTGTCCCGGGTGCAGTTCCGGATCTATTCCCGTATTGATCCCCGACCTAACAGATAAGGACCAGCGGCGATATGTCCGCGTTTACTCCCGGAGTATGTGAAGATCCTCGACAACGAAAAAGGGTGTCCGCAATTCGGACACCCTGGGTGCTGGTTTGTCGGGTTGTAAATATGCCTTCGGATCGGGCGTTTTTCCGGTGTCCGGACATCGGACAGAACCGGACATGCTCAAAAAAGGGCAAAAACGGCCTTGCAGATACTGCTACCCCGTATTAGCGCGCTCCGCGCGCTAATATCGGGTAGTTATAACAAGCCGCCGAAAATGTCCGGTAAACGGGATTTTTCGGTACTTTGCGGACATCCGACTATTTTTCAGCCACCGAAAAAGGGGGTAAAACGAGACGTCCGGAAGCATTCCCCGGACGCCTTCAAATTCCGCCATCATTGAAACAGTATATAATTTACTGATATTCATAACATTACACGCATTTTCATAATAAACGGCATACGCGCAAGCCGAAAATGTCCGGTAAACGGGATTTTTCGGTACTTTACGGACATTTAACCGCACCTGCTTCGGCTTCATCCTTTATTGCCATGCTGTTCATCCGCAAGACGCGCAAAAATTCGTCTCCGTAGGGCGATTTTGCACCTGCTGCATACCTTTTGCCAGCGTTGCCCCACTCGTCGGCGAACACCATTCGTTTTTGGCAGCTGGCAGCCGTTATGGCCTTTGCATCGAACATCCTATCGGTTTGCCTCCGAAACTCCGTTATACCGTAAATTTGGATCATCGAGGCCCACAGGTGAGCCGCGGAGGGTACGGCGTCAGCCTCCGGGATGTACGACGCAAATTTCGCCGTACTCCAATCCCGGACGAACTGCAATATCAATCGGCGCAAATGTGCGGTCGTGACATACTCGGCCAGCGTCGGCAGCTTCTTGTCCTTGTAGACGTGCTTTGTTTCGATGCGCAAAAACTTGTCGGCCGCGGAAACCCTGGCCGCTGCTGCACGTCGTTTGTCCCTTATCTCGCGTGTCTTGCTGTAAATCTTATAGCTGTGGCGCGCATTCTTGCGGATCGTACTCTTTAGACTATCGGCCATATAGTCGGGATCTGTGAAAAACTCCTTCACCTCATTGCGCACCGTAATACTCACAATCCAACCGACATAGACTGTCGGATCGTGATTCATCGTCATCGTCATTCCTATTTCCACGGTGCGGATCGTCGCGCGCGAAATATCAACGCCGACCAATTGCGGGAGCAGTTCCAATGCCGCGAAACGAATGTCGCCGACGGTGCAGATCCCCGTGTTATCGAGACATCCGTAACGGTTTTTATTGTATATCTTATGCAGCGAACAGGCGATATGCGCAACACCGTTCGTGTCTATCTTCACGGTTACGCCCGTCAGTTTTCGGTCGGGTCCCGACTTGTATTTCACATTGTCGCTGTTTACGGGCAATAAATGGCAGATTTGCACCACCTTGTCGACCTCGGACGGCGTTAGAGGTTGCCGAAGTTGTATTCTATCAATCATTTCGCATATTTTTTTCGTGTTGCAACTCCGTTTCTGTGGTATTTAAACCGTAGGAAACCGTCGAGCAGATCCGCGCCAGCCGCACCGATCCCGGCGAACCGTCAGCCGTCACCTTGGCGAACGCTTGGATCTACCGCCCACCGACTGCGGAAGTTAAAAAAACGGCCGCCGTGCCCCCGCCATGCAAATGGAAGTTTTTCGCAAGCTATGGGAAAGAACGTGGGCAGCAGCCCGGCAGCCGTTCAATATTTTATTTTCCGGTTTCACTTTGTAATCTAAAATTCATTTTTTTGACAAATAGGCCCCCGGGGAAACCGAAGCCCCAACCCAACAAGGCCGAAACCCCGGGGCACCTATTGCGTGTTATTTATCGTGCGTCAACAGCCACGACACATTGACGCTGAACTGCTGTTTCCCGCCCAACGGCTGCGGGTTGTCTAATCCGGGAATATTCATTTTACTGACTGCAAAATCACCCTTCCCATCCTTGTAATGTTCATCGAGCAAGGCGGCAAGCTGTTGAAGGCGGGCGTAACGGGCGGTCTGCTTTTCGTTGAGCGGGAAGGTGTACCGCTTTTCGATGGCGGCGGCATCGTAGGATATTACACCCGCTTCGTCGGCCGTGAACCACTCCGGCATCGTGCGGTCGGTGTGGATACTTACATTGAACATTTCCGTTATCGCCGTTGTCAGATCCTCCAGGCCTTCCACGTTAACGATCTCCAGGAATTTGTCCATAGATATTTCCAATCCGCCGACCTTCGGAGCCTCACCGCCGAGCTGGTGCGAGACGATGGCACGCTTTACGACGACCTGCGGGTCCTCCGTAGTGTATCCCCATTTCGGCCGCAGCTCGCGGTTTAAAGTGTAGCACAGATCCCGGAACGCTTCGAAAGGAAAGTCCGGAAACGCTTTGCGGTATTTGTCGAATGCGGGTTGCATCCCGTCGACAATGGTTTGCGCCTGGCGTTTCGCCGTATTGATTTCGCCATCCGAAACGATGGTCTTCGCGTTGTCTTTGTTTGTCAGTTTCATAATGTCGATTGTTTAAAGTTGTTGTTTGTTTTCTTTTTTGAACTCGTAAGCCCACACCCAGGGATTCCGCCGCCAGGTGTCGGGATCATAGATGCAGCCTATAATCCCCTGGAATGCTTTGCGGGGCGTGGGGTATTTGTGTACCTGGTCGGTCCGGTGGTCTATGAAATAGAAAAAGTCGTCGAGCACCTGCACCCCTTCGGCAATGCAATCCCGATCCGTTATATCCTTCATGCGCATGCACCATACCTCCGTGATACGCACCCGGAGCGTATCGCCTCCGTCCGTGCGGGGTATCTCCACAACCTCGCCGACCTTGTACCGGGCGCGCAGCTCCACGCCGCAGGAGAACCGCGCGCAAGTTGTCCCGGCATCGTCGTATAACTCCACGAGGCGGCCCGCGGGCTGCGGCTCCATGATGCGGCGCGTCTGCCGCTTGATCAGATCCTCCACGGCCCGCACAAGGCCGTAACGCTCGGAAAATTTCATCGTTTGCATCATCTCGGTAACTTTTTATGCCGCATTTTCGGCCTGTTTCCCGGCCTGCGTCAAGATTTGGGAACGTTCGGAAAGAGCCGCATTTATTACGCTCACATTGGCGGCCTCCCGGATTGCGTCTATCACGACGTTCAATGCCTCCAGGGCGGCCCGGTCCCGGTCTGAAACCTCGGCATCCTTGTGCATGATGATCTGTTCGCAAAAGCGCATATGCACATCTTTCAAGTTCTCCAGGATCTCGGAAGTACCGCCCCAAGGGGCCAAGGCATCGGAAAGCGTTTCGGCGTCCAGGCCGCAGGGCGTCCCGCCTCCGGCTTCGGAGGCTTTGCGGATCGCTTCGGCCAACTCCCGGACATAATACAGCATATCGCGGTCATCCGGTCCGCCCTCCTGGTATTGCAGCAATCGGTCCGACAGTTGGATGTACAGCAGTTGCAGATCGTGAACAAGCCCCGCGGGGGTGTCGTAGCGCGTCAATTCCCGGGCCAGCACATCCGCGAATACTTGATCCACAGATCCGCCCGCCTCATTTGCGGGCGCAGGAGCGGGCGCACACCCCGGAACCGGGACGGCCTCCGGACTTTCCGCGGTCGCCGCAACGGCGGCGCGTAACAGGTCCATGTCCTGCGTCGGGGCGTTTAGGGTGTCCCGCTCGGAGGCTTCGAAGGCCGCAAGTTCCGCGCGGACATCTTCGTAACTGCGTCCCGTGGCACGTGCCAGGGAAGCGCAGCAGTAACCCACAAGGCGGCCGCAAATTTCGAGTTGATCGACCGAACGCTGAATAATGGCGCGGACATCCTGCGGAAGTGCGGGACGGGTGGTGCTGGAGGTGTTATTTGCTTGCATCGTTTTCGTTTTTTAATGATTGGGCGGAGGTGTTCCCCGTGTTTAATATTTCATCAATAACATGACACGGAATGCGGTATTCTCTCGATCCGGCGATCTTCGTGGCGGGGATCTCCCCGCGGTGAATCTTGCGCCGGACGGTCCGCTCGTTATATCCCAGCAGCCGCGCCGCCTCCTGGGGTGTACAGGTTTCAACATCGCGCCGGGCCTCGGTGCGTTTCAGCCACTCGGCGATCCCGTTCTGCATGAACACCACCAAATCGCGTTGTTGCTCTTTTAGTTCGCGGATGCTCTGCTTTATGGCCACACACTCGGCCAGCAGGTCATCGTGCAGAAAGGCTATTTTTTGCGATTGGTCCCGGCGTATCGTGCGGATCTCCTGGCGGAGGCTATGCGCCCACCCCGGGGGTGTTTCCCGCGGCGGCGCGCTGGGGGTTTCGTCAGTCGTTCGCATACTTTTCGCACATCATTTGAAGCCACCAGCGGCAATTATCGTAATTCGTGGATCGGAAGCGGTAACGCTTGTATTTGACCATGATTTCAGCAACCCAGCGACCGCGGACTACACGCCCGACGCCACGTACATAATTTACCGAGCAGCCGCGGCCGTGGCCGCGCCCGACATTGCGCTGCTGCTCCAGGTAGATAGTCCCGGAACGTTTGGCTCCGTATCCGCGGTGCGTACCTCCGTCGCCTGCCGCCTTCACCATAGCAGCCCGGGGCTGGAGCGGTTCCGGCTCCGGCCCCTGCTTGCAGAGTTCGCGCACGGAGAACTGCGCGGCGGAGGGATCGCCGCCTGTCAGAATGTTCGGTAACGAGGGAACCGCAGCCCGAGGTGCTGCGGGAGCTGCGACAGGGACCGCGACGGAGGCCGCGGGCATCGCCTCTTTGATGATGCGGACATCTCGGCCGCGCTGGCGAAGCCATGCCGCAGCGTCCGAGGCCGCGCCGTAGCTCTCGAATGTGCCCAGGCATTGCCCGGTCGGATCGAGCACGCGGAACACCTGTCGGTTATTGTCGTGAATCTGTTCCATATCAATAACCCGCTAACCATTTTTCCGCCTCTTTGCGGCTTTTGAACCTCCGACGAATGCGGCGCAATCCTCCGGCATCCGTAATAGTAACATCGGCCCGCCACTCTTTGTGGCGGTTACGGTTCTTATTGCGTTTTCCGCGCGTGCTGGTGTCGAAATAAACCCCGCGCCGCACCCTGGTTAAGCCCTGGCGCGCAATGATCGTGCGGTGTCCCGTGTACACGTCGGGAAGCGTCACCGCGCTGCCCGTATCAGACAACAAGTCGGCCCGCGGAGACATGCGCGGCGTTGCAGGTTTCGGAGGTTCCGGAGCCGCATCGCACACGTCGGAAGGCTTCGGAACCGCCTGGCGCTTCTTCTCGATGCGGCATTCCGTGCCGCGCCTGCGCATGCTTTTCTGCGCCTCGTATGCGGCACCGTATTTCTCGAACGTTCCCAGGCATTGCCCGGCCGGATCGAGTAGGCGGTAAAATATCGCTGGGGATTGGGGTGTTGTGGCTGCCGAATATTCGCAGCCCGCGGGACGCTGTGCGCCCCGGTTCTCGTGGGTGGTTAACATGTTGTGATTTTTAGACTGTTGGCAGAAAACAAAAAGCGGTTCTGCCTTTCCCGCTGTCTAACACATCACAAGGTGTCGCGGACGCATTACACGTGCCGCACGGGGGTACAGAACCGTTAAATCGGTCGTATGGGGACGAAAAAAACCGCTTTTCGGCGGCTTCCGGCCACCTTGTGATATTGTTAGACGCTGCAAATGTAATATTTTTTTTCGTCGTTGTCATGGTTGGGGGATATTTTTTCGGTTTTCAAGCGTTTTTTCGTTCAAGAGGCGGACCCCGCAGGGGCCTGGGCCTGGGGATCGGGGGCTGTTTTCCCGTCGAAAAGGTTCCCCTGCACGATGGCGGCCTTTCCCTCGAAAAGGTACGCCCGCACCTCCCGGGTCAGCGTGTCTATGGCTTTGGCAAGGTGCGCCGCGTAGGGGTATTTCGTATTCCCGGCATCCAGGACCGCCGGAGACTTGAACGCTATGGCCCCGAGTTCCGCGGACTTGCTGCCCGAGATCTTCACCGTGCGGGTATCCTCCGCGCCGTAGCGGATCGTGACGCCGTGGACCTTCACGCCCTCGCCGATCAGTTGCAGCAGCTTGCGGTCGTCGTATTCCGCCAGCCCTTCTACAAAGTCAGCCGGGACGCCCCGGACCTCGGCCAGGATCGCCAGGTGAGGGGCCAAACGCCGGAACGCGGCGAGCAGATCCGCGTGCGGGACCGCCTGGCACTCCTTGTGCACCGTCTCCCCGGGCGTCGCCCCGTCCTGACGCGTGTAGTCCACCGTGACGGCTTCGGGTGCTACCTGGATTTTCGTAATGTGGATTGTTTCCATAGTGCTGTGATATTCGTGGTGTTATTTCTGCTCCGCAGCGGCGGCGCGTTGTTTGCGGATCTCCTCAAGCCGTGATTTCACATGCGGTTCCGTCAGATAGCGGCGGAACGTGAACGGGGAAATCAGAAACCGCGGATAGATATGCCGCCTATAAATCGAAATCATACTCGCCCCCGTTTTCCGCTGCTCCTCTTTGACGATACGCTGTATTTCGGCGACCCGCTCCAGGTAGTAAAGCCCATCATTCTGTCCCATCACTCCGCATATTTTGCCTCCAGCAGGGCGTCGTACTTGGCACGGTCCGTCTGCCGCATTGCGAGCAGCTCCGCGGCCGTGTAGTCGTCGAAACGCTTTCCGCCCGGCGGCACGGGATTGTATTTTGCCTCCAGCAGGGCGTCATATTTGGCGCGGTCCGTCTGCCGCATTGCGAGCAGTTCCGCGGCCGTGTAGTCGTCGAAACGCTTCACGCCGGGGGTGTTCCCGGGGTGGAATTTCTCGCGCAGGGCGGCGCAGAAACGCGCAACGGCATCCGCCCCGGCGCGCTTCGAGAGCGCAGAGGTGACGACGGCCTCCCCGATCTCGTCGACGAGACCCAGGCCCAAAGCCTCGGCCGCCGTATACCAATGATCCGAGCCGTCGAACCATTCCGCCACCTGCCCGACATCCGAAATGCCGCGCCGCGTGAAGATCTGCGCAAAAACGCGCTCGATGGCGCGCAACGATTCGATTTCCTTTTCGATCTCCCCGGCGGACCCTTCGACATAAGTTCGCGGCGCATGGATCATAATAACAGCGTTGCTGGCGGCGATGATCCGGGAGGCGGCCAGCATCACGACGGCGCCCATCGAAGCCGCCATGCCGTCGACGCGCATTGTTACCGGGCGCGCGTTACCCCGGAGGGCGTTATACATCAGAAGGCCGTGGTAAACCGATCCGCCGGGTGTATGCAGCCGGACGGTCGGTGCGCCTTCGGCGGTCGCGCTCCGCAATGCGCTGGCGAAATCCTCACCCGTGTAGTCTTCGCCGATACGCCCGTAGGCGTAAATCGTGGTCGTGTCGCGTTCGATCATCTTCAAACTATTGAGCCTGCACCACCTTTTCGAACTCCGTTTTCAAGATCCGCACGCCGCGTGTTTGTTTGTTCCGCTGCGGGTGAAGGATTCCCGCAGCGAACATGCGGTAAACCGTGGATCGCGAAAACTTGCCTTTTTCCATGACCTCGGCAATCGTCATAAACTCCGGAGCCGGGCGCATGTTTTGTGTAAGGGCCGCTAATTGATCCTCTATGCGCCTTAAGCGATCATCTGGGATTAACGTAAACTGTTGCGGCGCGGAGGTGATTTTTTCGGTGCGTGGCATATAAACCTGTTTTTATTAGTTTAACACATGCAAACAACATGTCGATTGCAAAGATCTGTATTTGTCCGGATATTTCCAAATATGGAAAATGTTCCACGCAGGTTTTCTATGACACATTACCGTGTCTTTTCCCGAATTTATCGGCATGAAACGTTCTGATACATAGCTATAAAACAAAAAGAGCCGTCCCGAAAAGGACGGCTAAAGGGGGATAATACACCTTATCAACTTTATTATACGCTATGGTAATGTCCCGTATATTGGCACAATGGATTTTATTAACGGAATAAGTTCGTTTTTGCAATATTCAGTCGTTATCGAATCTATTTCCAGCAGTTCGGAAAGGATCGCCCCGTCGCATTTGGCCGCATAGCCTTTTAATGCGGCCGGGGTAATATCCAGGGCATCCGCGATTGTAAAATCATACCAAAAAAGATTACCTGCGAGGCCCCGCGGAGCTTTTGGCCGTTGTTCCGTTATACCGGAAACAATCACCGCAAGCGCGTACCGCTGGCGCATTTGTTTATCGCCGTATTTGCATACCAAACGTAATGCCGCCTCGCTGGTCGCTATATTCGTCGGGCATTGTATGGACTGAACAAGTATAGTTTTTTTGGGGATTGATTCATATGGCGTTGCCGCAAACGTTATATCCGGTTCCCGAGCGTTCAGCATGTCGCAGACAATACGCGAAATATCATCGCTTACCCTATCACAAGCCAGGGCGGCAAAAGGCTGCGAAAGCGTTTCTATGTAGGCGTTTATTTTTTCGATAAGTTTCAATTTTACGCCCTCCTCCCGCCAACTGTCCGCCATGTGACGAAATAACATCGCTTCGGCGTTGCGGTCTGCCGTGCCGTTCTTTTCATCGAGCAGATAACGCGCCAAAATGCGCGTTATCGTCGCCCCTTCGTTTTCCATAACTTTGCGTATATATCGGCTCTCAAACTGTTTTTCGGTCAGCGTGTCTATATATTTGCTGGATTTCGTGAACGATTTAGTTTTGATGGTGATGTAATAGTAAAGCGGGAACCGCTCCGGCTCGCCTGGATAACAATATTTTGTTATTCGGCGATTTAAATAATACACAACGCTGGCCGTACCGCCAGCCGTTTTCACTCGCTGCCTCATTGCATAATAGGTTAAAGGGTCCGATTTCTTACGCGTTCGGACGCAAATATAACATGTTTTTTATTTGTTGCACAATGTTTTTATGTGTTTTTTCGTACCTGCGTATTTCATGCCGTTTCTATCTTGAAGCCGAAATAACCCGCAAACCGTCGAACAGATCCGCACCAGCCGCGCCGATCCCGGCGAACCGTCGGCCGCCACCTGGTCGAACGCTGGAGGAGATCCGCCCCGGAGCTGCCGAACAGATCCGCGCCGACCGCGCCAGCCGTGCCGATCCTCGACCGCTACCAGGCCGAGCACTTGAAGGAGATCCGACCGGAAGCCGCCGAGCAGATCCGCGCCAACTGCGCCAGCCATGCCGATCCCGGCGAACCGTCGGCCGCCACCTGGTCGAATGCTTGGAGGAGATCCGGCCCGAACCATCGAGCAGATCCACACCAACCACGCCAGCCGTGCCGATCCTGGCGAACCGTCGGCCGCCACCTGGTCGAACGCTGGAGGAGATCCGCCCCGGAGCTGCCGAACAGATCCGCGCCGACCGCGCCAGCCGTGCCGATCCTCGACCGCTACCAGGCCGAGCACTTGAAGGAGATCCGACCGGAAGCCGCCGAGCAGATCCGCGCCGACTTGGAGTAAATACGCATACATAAAAAGGAAGGACGTAGAAAAGAACACCCCCACCGTTTCGGGTGGGGGCTTGGGTGGCACGGTTGCGCGAACCGTACTTGCTTCCGAGAGGAAACCGGACAAAGATACGAAAAAATCGAATTCCGGATATTATTTTTCGTAAAATGCTCTTTTTATCTCCCGATCCACGGTGTCGCGCATAGTTTTAGAATATATCTGCGTAGTTTTTATATCCTTGTGTCCTAAAATCATCTGAACGACATTTTCCGGTATATTTTTATTCATTAGATAGGTGCCCGTAGTATGGCGCGCGCAATGGAAGGTGACATTTTTTTCGATACCCGCCATTTTTGCGATTTGTTTTAATTCCCTATTAACAATGGCTGCGCCTTTCGTAAAATAACGGCTTTGCGGGCCTTTGTCGTAACGGGTCAAAATTGCCAACGCCTTTCCACCGAACAAGGCGGAAACCGGGATTTCAATACTTTGGCCTGTCTTTTTCATCACTATTTTTAACCACTTTTCGCCATTCTCCGTAGCGATGTGCCCAGGACACAAACGTGAAATATCCGAAAATCGTAGCCCCGTATAAATTGACGTTAAAAACATATCGAGCGTCTCCCGAAGTGCCGGAGATAAAACCGGAAGATCTTCCAGGCGGTTAACCTCATCCGGCGTTAAATACGCACGTTCGGTCTGTTCCCGCCGGATCGTATATTTTGAAAATGGGTTTTTGTCGATAAGGTCCCGCCGGATCGCTTCATTGATAGCAGAGCGTAAAAAACTCATATTCTTGGCGGCTGTATTGATCGAAACGCCTACATCGGTCAGTAAATATGTATGAAATTCCACGATAAACTCGTAACTGATACCGTCAAAATTGAGGCCTGGACGAAACTCTGTCAAGTGATTGCACAATGTCCGATAGTTTATTTGCGTACTCTTTTCCACATGGCGACCCGCCATAAAATCAGACATGACAAAACCGACAAAATCAGCATAACGGCGGCGGTTACTACCATTTTGGATAATTGAAGGTGTCGACGGTGAAATACCCTTGTCTCGCATGGACCATTCGGCCGCCTGCAATTTCTCTAATTCTCGCTGGATTTGGCGATTCATGGCGGCGGCGTTGGGAACTCCGGCACGGATGCACCGCCGCCGTTTATCCCATTGCGCGGGCTTGATCTTTATCCCCGTGGACAAATAACGACGTATTCCGCAACTATTGACACAAAGATCTATAACGCCCTCACCTTGCCTGTTCAACTTACTACGACGGTTGAAAACAATGGAATAATTGACTTTTTTCATGTCTGCGCGTATTTTGATACAAAAATAGAACTTTTTACATTGAAGGGACAATTTTGTTAACTTTTTTTTGATATATTGCAATATATTGATTGTTTCCCGTTGTTTCAAAAACATTCCTTTTTATTGATTATCATACGTTTTGCGTATCATGCTGTTTCTTTTTAAATGGTTCCGATGAAACCGAATACATCATTGATAATTAATCGTTTTTTCGCAAAAGAGTTTGCAGAAGAGAATAAATTGTT
>ENA-UEQN01001087-UEQN01001087.1-human-gut-metagenome-genome-assembly--contig:-NODE-1087-length-22854-cov-22.225183_pt1 | contig 22854 bp, 20 predicted proteins | sample MGYA00242940_ERZ507944 | MGnify/ENA primary metagenome ERZ507944 (study PRJEB26167, sample SAMN06115449) | human gut metagenome | host: Homo sapiens | place: China:Fujian | collected 2015-08-20... | reverse complement strand
GTTGTCCCTTTGACATACAAAAACACCCCATTTCCTAAACAGTATACCATACTGTCTAACAAATGGGGTGCAGTTCACTGCACAGCGGGGATTTTTTGCGATACGATGTTATTCGCCATGACCAAACAGCATGGAGCGGAAGGTGCGGAAGATGATCTTCCAGTCCACCTGGAAGCTGCGCTCGTGGACGTACTTGATGTCCAGGTCCATCCACTCTTCAAAGCTCAGCTGGTCGCGATGGGGTGCGATCTGCCAGTAGCAGCTCAGGCCGGGGGTTACATACAGCCGCTGCCACTCATAGGCGGTATACTGTGTGACCTCATGGGGCAGTGCCGGGCGCGGGCCGACGATGCTCATTTCGCCCTTCAGCACATTGAAGAGCTGGGGCAGCTCGTCGATGCTGGTCTTGCGCAGGACCTTGCCCACCCGGGTGATGCGGGGGTCGTTCTTCATCTTGAACACAGGGCCGTCCTTCTCATTGTGCTCCATCAGGTCCTTGAGCTTCTGTTCTGCGTCCGGGCACATGGTGCGGAACTTGTACATCTTGAACAGCTTGCCGTTGCGTCCTACCCGCTGCTGGGTGAAAATGGGGCGGGCACCGGGGCTGTCGATCCAGATGGCCGCATAGGTGATCAGCAGCAGCGGCGAAAGCGCCACCAGCGCCAGCGAGGACAAAAGAATATCCTGTGCCCGGCGCACCGCCCAGTAGACCCGATCCTCGTGGGAGACTTCGGAAAGATCCAGCGTCAGAGGCCGACGGATCGTGTCGACGCTGGGAACGTCATACCCGACCGCCATGGGGTAGGAGGCCGGTTTTACCATCAGATCTGTTTTCTTCCAATATTCCGTTGAATCATGAACCCGCAGAGTTGCCATACGAATCCCCTCCTGAATGTGTGCGAAAAATCAAGACGGACAAAGTGCAACAATCATTTGATATACCGCAACAGAAGTGCACTCTGTTTTTGCCTTCATTTTAGCACAAAACAGACGATTTTGCAACAAAAATGTCACTGAAAATGTTACATTTTTGTTGCTAATGACGCCGAAAGGAATCGTACCGCAACAAAAAACGGACGAAGCATTCTGCTTCGTCCGTGAGGGACCGGGAACCGGTCAGCCGAACAGGCTTTTGGTGTTGTGACTGTAGACCGAGAGCACCAGTCCGACGCAGATGTACAGCATCAGCACCGAACTGCCGCCGGCGGAGTAGAAGGGCAGCGTGACGCCGATGACCGGCAACAGGCGCAGGTTCATGCCCACGTTCACCGCGATCTGAGCCATCAGGGCTCCGCCGATGCCGGCACAGATGTAGCTGCCCAGCAGGTCTTCGCTGCGGGCACCGGTGGCAAAGGTCTTGACCACCAGCGCGAACAGCACGCCCAGCACCACGCAGCAGCCCACAAAACCGGCAGAGTTGCCAATCCAGCTCAGGATAAAGTCGTTGTGGGCATTTGGTACACTGTAGTACCGGCCGCCGAACAGCCCGTTGCCGAAGATGCCGCCGGAGCCGATGGCGATCTCTCCGCGCTGCTGCTGGTAGATGATGTTCTTCCACACCGCCTCGCTGGGGGCCCAGCCGGTGGTGTTCTCCGGGTCAATAACGGCCAGGATGCGGTACCACTGGTAGCCCTTGCCGATCTTGTCGCTGAAAAAGGCGAAGGCCGCCGCTACCGCTGCACCGGCTGCTGCGGCGGCACCCAGGATATACTTCCAGCTCAGGCCTGCCGCAAACATCATGCTGCAGCCGATGATGCCGTAGATGATGGCGGTGCCGTCGTCGCCCTGGACATGGATGATGGCAATGGGCACCAGCAGATGCAGCAGCAGCTTGGCCAGCTCCTTGGGCTCATTGATGCGGCTGCGCACGTTGTTCAGATGCATGGCAAAGGTGAGGATGAAGCTGATCTTGGCCAGCTCTGTGGGCTGGAAGGTAAAGCCGCCCAGCTTGTACCAGGAGTAGTTGTCGGTATCACCGGCGTTGTAGCCGATGGTGAGCGGGCCGACCGAAACGTTGCGGATGAACAAGGTGGGCAGAACCAGGCCCCAGGTCAGCACCACATGCACCGGCCACACCTTGACAAGGCTGCGGTAGTCGATGCAGGACAGCAGCAGAGCAATGGCCAGACCGATGCCGGCCGCACCGGCCTGCACCAGCGCACGGCGGTAGTCGCCGATGCCGGTGATCTGTCCGGTGACCGCGTCGGTGGCAAACCCGTTGCCCTGTTTGGCGGCCCAGGACGCCAGTGCCAGCACCGCCATGGTGCTGCTGAAGATGCACAGCAGCAGGTAGACCTTGTCAGTCCGTTTCCAATATTGTCGAATGCTTTCCAATGAAGCACATCCTTTCTGATCAGCAGATGACACCGGAACTCACACAGCACCGAGCAATATGACCCCAGTTTATCCTTATTATACACACTCTGCCCGGCCATTGCAAGAAACAGGGTGTGACAGCTTTGCAAAATCGGGCGCGGACGCTTGACAAAGGGCGGGGGAGCTTCTACAATGAAGGTGGCAGAAGTGGGGTTTGCCGCCTGTGCCGGCCGCGCCCAAAGCGGCGGACGAGAAGGCAGCACTTGTGCCGGGAACGGGGCGCACGGAGGATGTGTGCAGCTCCTGAAGGATGGGAAAATGATGAAACAACAAACGATGCCCCGCCGCCTGCTCTGCGCGGTGTGCGCCGTGGTGCTGTTGGTATCGGCAGTGCCGGCCGCATGGGCTGCAGAGCCGGACGCAGATACTGCCGCACCGGTGCAGAGCCTGACCGCTTCGGAAGTGACCGAGATGCAGCAGGCAGACGCCGCCGTTACCGCCCTGACCGACAGTGCGGACTACGCCGCCATGTCGGCGGCGGACCGCAAGGCAGCGGCGCTGGAACAGCTGGACGACCTGGTGCAGCAGGGGCTGGTGGCAAAGGGCTCGGTTTATGCCGACGAGGAAAACGGCATGGTGAGCTTCTCCTACAGCTGCGGCGCGCTGGGCGGCATCCTGCTGGAGGACCCGGATGAGGAAAATACCGCTGCCGACCTGCAGCTGGCAGAGGCAGCACAGCAGACCGCGCAGAACGGCACCTATGGCACCGCGATGCTGTACTATGCCTTTGACGACACGGTCAACAGCAGCCGCTACCCCAACTACGCCTATATGCAGAGCTACTGGACCTCGGTGGGGCTGGACACCAAACTGGACACGACGGTGACTGTGGCCGATCTGCGCCGCATGAACAACTACGACCTGTGCGTGCTGAGCACTCACGGTGCCTATTATACTTACGAGTACGGCTGGCTGTGGAAGCGCACGGCCACCGCGCCTGTGCTGCTGCTGACCGAGAAATCTACCTTCTGGAACGATCTGCGCTACGGCATGGACCTGCTGAACCACCGCATCATCAAGGTGAACGGGGCCTATGCCGTCACGGCGGGGTTCTTCCGGGCGGCTTATCGCAGCGGTGCGCTGAAGGACACGATCATTCTGTCGGAGACCTGTGAGTTCTACGGCAAGAGCGGGCATCTGGACACTTCCATGGCGGATGCGCTGCTGTCCGGCGGTGCGGCCTGCGTGGTGGGCTATGTGAACAATGTGTACACGGTGTACTCCCGCAGCATGCTGTGGGCGACTGTGAACCGCCTGCTGGCGGGAGATACGGTGCGCGAAGCCGTGGACTTCGGCCTGAACCTGTACGGTGCGGATGATATCATCTGGTACAACAATCAGGGCGGGCGGCGGCCCCACGCGGTGGCGTCTTTCCCGGTATTGAGCGGCGATCAGGATGCCCGGCTGCGGGCCGTGCAGGCTGCGGCCGACAGCACGCAGCAGGCTGCCTGAGCAAAGCTGGCATTGCGCTTTTGCAAAAAGTATACTATACTAAGGGATGGCAGAGCACTGCCATCCTTTTTTGATGATTGGGAGGGAAACTCCATGGCAGAATACATCACCCATTCCCGCGCCGAGACGGTGGCGCTGGGCAAGCGCATGGCGGCTGTGCTGCAGCCCGGGGCACTCATTGCCTTTACCGGGGGGCTGGGCGCAGGCAAAACGGCCTTTACCGAGGGTCTGGCCGAGGGCCTGGGCTGCACCGACCCGGTGAGCAGCCCCACCTTTGCCATCGTGAACTATTACCGCGGGCCGCGGCCGCTGGCCCACTTTGATCTGTACCGCATTTCCACCGAGAACGATCTGTGCGCGGCCGGGTTCTATGACTATCTGGATCAGGGGGCCATCGTGGCGGCAGAGTGGAGCGAGAATTTTGCCGACCTGCTGGCACTGGAACAGCCGATCCATGTGAACATTGAGCGGGTGGATGAGAATACCCGCAAGATCACCATCGAGGGGGTAGAGGTATGAACATTCTGGCCGTGGACACCGCCGGAAAGACGGCGGGCGTGGCCCTGCTGCAGGATGACCGCCTGCTGTACGAGGTCTATCTGGACGCGGGCATGACCCACAGCGAGACGCTGATGCCGATGATCGACACCTGCCTGAAAACCTGCGGCATGACCTGCGCCGACATCGACCTGTATGGCGTGAACGCCGGCCCCGGCAGCTTTACCGGCCTGCGCATCGGTCTGGCCGCTGTCAAAGGCCTGGCCTTCCCCCGGGAGACGCTGTGCGCGCCGGTTTCCACGCTGGAAGCACTGGCAGCGGCCCACACCGGCGAGGGCACGGTGCTCTGTGCACTGGATGCCCGCCGCGCGCAGGTGTACAGCGCTGCGTTTGATCTGGCCACCCACCAGCGCCTGCTGGAGGACGATGCCCGCGCCGTGGCGGACCTTGCCCAATTTGTAGAAAATTGCAAAAAACCCCTGTTTTTTGTTGGTGATGGCGCATCTCTGTGCTATAATAAATACGGCAGTGTGCCGGGTGTGCTCGAAACGCCCCCGGCCCTGCGGGGCGGCCGGGCCGCTGCCGTGGCACTGGTGGCCAAGCAGATGGCCGAAGCCGGACAGGCAGTTCTGCCGGAGGCTCTGCTGCCGGATTACCACCGCCTGAGCCAAGCCGAGCGGGAGCGCGCCGAGCGCCTTGCCGCCGAGGCTGCCGCAAAAGCATAACGTCGTATCCGATAGAAATGGATCTATTGAAAATAAGGAGCGTGTTTTTATGACCCCGATGATCGTTGAGCATCCGCTGCTGCAGCACAAGCTGAGCATTCTGCGCAACAAGCAGACTGGCACCAAGGAGTTCCGTGACCTCGTTGGCGAAATCGCAACTCTGCTGTGCTACGAAGCGACCCGTGACCTGCCTCTGGAGGAAGTGGAGATCGAGACGCCCATCACCATGGCAAAGACCAAGGTGCTGGCTGGCCGCAAGCTGGCTCTGGTGCCCATCCTGCGCGCCGGCATGGGCATGCTGGACGGCATGCTGACCCTGCTGCCCGCTGCAAAGGTGGGCTTCATCGGCCTGTACCGTGACGAGGAGACCCTGCAGCCCGTGGAGTACTTCTGCAAGCTGCCGCAGGACATTGCAGAGCGCGACGTTCTGGTCCTGGACCCGATGCTGGCAACCGGCGGCAGCGCCATTGATGCCATCACCCAGATCAAGAAGCATGGCGCAAAGCGCATCAAGTTCATCGGCCTGATCGCAGCTCCGGAAGGCATCAAGGCCCTGCACGAGGCACACCCCGATGTGGACATCTACCTCGGTGCACAGGACGACCACCTGAACGAGAACGGCTACATCGTTCCCGGTCTGGGCGATGCCGGCGACCGTATCTACGGCACCAAGTAAATTTGATTGCACACATAACACAAAAGGAGCGGCTCCGCGCGGAGCCGCTCCTTTTGTGTTGTATGAAACCCTCTCAGTCAAAGCCTGATGGCACCGAAGGTGACTGAGAGGGTTCGTCTTTTTCAGATCTCGGCCAGGATGGCGTCGCCCATAGCGGTGCAGCCCAGGCAGGTGCAGCCCTCGCTCATGTTGTCGGCGGTGCGCAGGCCCTTGTCCAGCACCTTGTTCACGGCATTCTCAATGGAGTCGGCCTCCTCGGTCATGCCGAAGGAGTAGCGCAGCATCATGGCAGCCGACAGGATGCAGGCGGTGGGGTTGACGATGTCCTTGCCTGCAATGTCGGGGGCGGAGCCGTGGATGGGCTCGTACAGGCCGCGGGTGCCGTCGCCCAGGCTGGAGGACGGGATCATGCCGATGGAACCGGTGATCATGGAAGCCTCGTCGGACAGGATGTCGCCGAACATGTTCTCGGTGACGATGACGTCGAACTGGGCAGGATTCTTCACGATCTGCATGGCGCAGTTGTCCACGAACATCTCGCTGTATTCCACGTCGGGGTACTCGGCCTGCAGGCGATGCATCACACTGCGCCACAGGCGGCTGGTGTCCAGCACGTTTGCCTTGTCCACGCAGCACAGCTTCTTGCGGCGCTTCTGGGCGGTCTCAAAGCCGATGCGGCCGATGCGCTCGATCTCGTGCTCGGAGTAGGGCATGGAGTCGATGGCCTGCTTCTCGCCGTTTTCCAGCGTGTGGGTCTCATGATTGCCGAAGTACACGCCGCCGATGAGCTCACGCACGATGATGAAGTCGATGCCCTGCGCCACGATCTCTGGCTTCAGGGGGCTGGCCGGGGCCAGCTGGGGCCAGATCTTGGCCGGGCGGTTGTTGGAGTACAGGCCCATGCCGGCGCGCAGACGCAGCAGGCCCTTTTCCGGGCGCTGCTCCCCGGGCAGGCCCTCCCATTTGGGGCCGCCCACGGCACCCAGCAGCACGCTGTCGGCGGCCAGGCACTTGTCCAGCTCGTGCTGGGGCAGGGGGTCGCCGTATTTGTCGATGGCTTCACCGCCCATGGCGGCGTCGGTGTAGTGGAAGGTGTGGCCGTATTTTTCGGCCACCTTGTCAAGCACCCGGATGGTCTGCTTGACGATCTCCGGGCTGGAGCAGTCGCCCCAGATGACAGCAATGTTCTTTTCCATTGGTTTCTCCTTACTTCTTTGCCTTGATCGACTTCATCAGGCCGCCGGCAGAGATGATCTCCTGGATGAACGGCGGGAACGGCTCGGCGTGGAACACCTTGCCGTTGGTCTCGTCGGTGATGACGCCGGTGTCAAAGTCCACGCTCACGGTGTCGCCTGCGCTGATGGCGTCCACAGCCTCCGGGCACTCCATGATGGGCAGGCCGATGTTGATGCTGTTGCGGTAGAAGATACGGGCAAAGCTCTTGGCGATGACCACCGAGATGCCGGCGGTCTTGATGCACAGGGGAGCGTGCTCACGGGAGGAGCCGCAGCCGAAGTTCCAGCCGCCCACCATGATGTCGCCGTCCTTCACGTTCTTGACGAAATCCTTGTCGATGTCCTCCATGCAGTGGCTGGCCAGCTCCTTGGCGTCCTGGGTGTTCAGGTGGCGGGCCGGGATGATGACATCGGTGTCCACATTATCCGGGTATTTGAAAACAGAACCTTTTGCGTTCATTGTTGTTCTCCTTTCCGATCAGACCGTGCGGGGGTCGGTGATATAGCCGGTGAGGGCGCTGGCGGCGGCGGTGGCGGGAGAAGCCAGGTAGACCTCGCTCTTCACATGGCCCATGCGGCCCACAAAGTTGCGGTTGGTGGTGGAAACGCAGCGCTCGCCCTCGGCCAGAATGCCCATGTAGCCGCCCAGGCAGGGGCCGCAGGTGGGAGTGGACACGATGCAGCCTGCATCAATGAAGGCGGTGGTCCAGCCCCGGAGGATGCACTCCTTGTACACGGCCATGGTGGCGGGGATGATGATGCCGCGCACGCCCTTGGCGATGTGCTTGCCCTTGAGCACATTGTAAGCAGCTTCCATGTCCTCCAGGCGGCCGTTGGTGCAGCTGCCGATGACCACCTGGTCAATTTTGATGTCCCTGCCCTCACTGGCGAGGTGGGTGTTCTCCGGCAGGTGCGGGTAGCTGACGGTGGGCTCCAGAGCGGACAGGTCGATCTCAATGGTCTTTTCGTATTCGGCATCCGGGTCGGCTTCGTAATACACCGGCTCACGCTGGCTGCGGCCCTTGAGGTAGGCTTTGGTCACCTCGTCCACCGGGAAGATGCCGTTCTTGGCACCGGCCTCGATGGCCATGTTGCAGATGCACAGGCGGTCGTCCATGGTCAGGGAGGCAACGCCGGGGCCGGTGAACTCCATGCTCTTGTACAGGGCACCGTCCACACCGATCATGCCGATGATGTGCAGGATCAGGTCCTTGCCGGACACGCGGGGGCTGAACTTGCCCTTGAGCACAAACTTGATGGCAGAGGGCACCTTGAACCATGCCATGCCGGTGGCCATACCGGCGGCCATGTCGGTGGAGCCAACGCCGGTGGAGAAGGCACCCAGTGCACCGTAGGTGCAGGTGTGGCTGTCCGCACCGATGACGCAGTCGCCGGCGGTCACGATGCCTTTTTCGGGCAGCAGGGCGTGCTCGATGCCCATCTGGCCCACATCGTAGAAGTTGAGGATATCGTATTTGTTGGCGAACTCGCGGCACTGTTTGGACTGGGTGGCACTTTTGATGTCCTTGTTGGGCACAAAGTGGTCCAGCACGATGGCGATGTGCTCTTTGTCGAACACGCTGTCGAAACCGGCGCGCTCAAACTCGTTGATGGCGACGGGGGTGGTGATGTCGTTGCCCAGCACGATGTCCAGCTTTGCGTTGATGAGCTGGCCTGCCTTGACCTCGGCAAGCCCGGCATGTGCGGCAAGGATCTTCTGCGTCAGGGTCATTCCCATGGTGGTACTCTCCTTTTAAAAAAGCCTTTTTACTTATTATTGATCGCGCTCACCAGTGCCTTGACACCGGCCACGATGATATCCGTGTCAGTACCGGCACCCCAGGTGACGGTGCCGTCGCCCCAGGTCAGGCCCACATAGGAGGCGGCACGGGAGGTGGAGCCCTCGTCCAGGCTGTGCTCGGAGTAGTTCTCCAGATGGAACTCCATGCCGGTAGCACTCTGGATGGCGTTGGCCACGGCGTCCAGACGGCCGTTGCCCACCGAGGTGACCACCTTGCGCTGGCCGTTCAGATCCAGCGTGACCGTGGCGGTGATGCCGTTGACCTGAGCAAAGTGTGCCTCGATGACATTGAGGGGCTTGCGGCGGTTGAGGAAGGTGTCCTCGAAGATGTGCAGCACCTCTCCGGCACTCAGCTCCTTGTGGCTGTGGTCGGACACGCTCTTGACCTTGTAACCCAGAGCTTCGCGCATCTTGGGGGGCAGGTTGTAGCCGTAGTTCTGTTCCAGCACAAAGCCGATGCCGCCCTTACCGCTCTGGCTGTTGATGCGGATGACGTCGGCGTCGTAGGTGCGGCCGATGTCGTGGGGGTCCACCGGGATGTAGGGGCAGGTCCAGCGGTGCTCGTTGTGCTCCTTGCGGTAGGCCATGCCCTTGGCAATGGCGTCCTGATGGCTGCCGGAGAAGGCGGCAAACACCAGCTGACCGGCGTAGGGAGTGCGCTCATAGATGTGCATGCGGGTCACACGCTCATAGGTGGCGCAGATCTCCGGCATGTTGGAAAAGTCCAGCTTGGGGTCCACGCCGTGGCTGTACATGTTCATGGCCAGGGTGACGGCATCCACGTTGCCGGTGCGCTCACCGTTGCCGAACAGGCAGCACTCCACGCGCTGAGCACCGGCCAGCACGGCCAGCTCGGCGCAGGCCACGCCGGTGCCGCGGTCGTTGTGGGGGTGGGTGGAGATGATGACGCTGTCACGGTACTTCAGGTGCTTGTCACAGTACTCGATCTGGTTGGCATACACATGGGGCATGCTCATTTCCACGGTGACCGGCAGGTTGATGATCATCGGGCGCTCCGGGGTGGGCTGCATGATGTCCAGCACGGCGTTGCACACATCCACGGCGTAGTCCACTTCGGTGCCGGTGAAGCTCTCGGGGCTGTACTCGAACAGGAAGTTGCCCTCGTACTCCTCGCTGAGCTGCTTGACCAGCTTGGCACCGTCGGTGGCGATCTTCTTGATCTCTTCCTTGCTCTTGTGGAACACCTGCTCACGCTGGGCCACGGAGGTGGAGTTGTAGAAGTGGATCACCGCCCGGGGAGCACCCTTGACGGCCTCGAAGGTGCGGCGGATGATGTGATCGCGGCACTGGGTCAGCACCTGCACGGTGACGTCCTCCGGGATCATGTTCTTCTCGATCAGGGTCCGCAGAAACTCGTACTCGGTCTCGCTGGCGGCAGGGAAGCCCACCTCGATCTCCTTGAAGCCGATCTTCACCAGCATCTGGAAGAACTCCAGCTTTTCTGCAAGGCTCATGGGCACGATCAGCGCCTGATTGCCATCGCGCAGGTCCACACTGCACCAGGCGGGAGCCTTTTCAATGTGATCCTTCTTGACCCAGCTGTCATAGCCGGCGGGTACCGGGTAGTAACCCGGAGCGTACTTGGTAGCGTCCATCATCGTTTTGTCCTCCTGATAACTTACACTTTTTCTGCTGCCAGAACCGGCAGATATACGAAAAGGCTCCCGTCTTTCAAGGCGAAAACCTTGAGAGACGAGAGCCTGTAAGTTTTATCACAGGGCACCCGTGGTACCACTCTCTTTGCTGCACCTTTTGTGGATACAGCCACTTTGCACGATCGGCCCTTTGCGGCGAATCGCTGCCCTTGTAACGGTGGGCGTCCGTCAGAACCTACTGCATCGTTCAGCTCTGCCGCTCAGGGGCCAGTAACCGAGAACCTCTGCACCCGCCTTGCACCACCCGGCGGCTCTCTGCACGCAGAAGAAAATCGTTTTATCCCCGTCAACGCATTTGCACTTTGTGGAAAGTGGGTCCATTTTATCACGGCTGCCAGAAACTGTCAAGAAGTTTTCTTCACAACAAAGCTGAAAGACTTTCATGATACCTGCTGCAAACTGTGCCGGAATTGAAAAGCCCCGGAGCCCCGGCCCATTGTTAAAAAACTGCGAAGTTTTTGGAAACATGGCCTCAAACCGCTGTCTCCCGGTGCCGGGGTGTGCTATACTACAACCAACATCCGGGTTCTGCTGCGTCGGCAGGCCCCCCATTCTGATAAGGAGGAATTCCCATGAAAGAGGTCAAGCCTTCCAAAAAGCCGTTGGCCATTTATTATGGCATCGTGCTGCTGGTGCTGCTGGTGCTCAACCTTGTTTTTGTGCCCTGGCTCACCGAACGTCAGGTCCAGGAGGTGGACTATGGCACCTTTATGAGCATGACCCAGCAGCAGAACATCGGCAAGGTGGACATCCAGTCCAACCAGATCGTGTTCACCGATAAAGAAGAAAAGCAGATCTACAAGACCGGCCTGATGAACGACCCGGGCCTGACCCAGCGTCTTTACGATGCCGGGGCCCAGTTCTCCAGCGAGATCGTGGAGCAGGGCTCTCCGGTGTTGAGCTTTTTGATCTGGTTTGCCCTGCCCATCCTGCTGTTCAGCTTCATCGGCAACCAGATGAACAAAAAGCTCATGGAAAAGGCAGGCGGCGGCCCCGGTGCCATGATGTTTGGCGGCGCAGGCAAGTCCAACGCCAAGGTCTATGTGCAGTCCACCCACGGCATCCGCTTTGCAGATGTGGCCGGAGAGGACGAGGCCAAGGAAAACCTGCAGGAGATCGTCAACTACCTCCATGACCCCAAGCAGTACGAGGAGATCGGTGCCTCCATGCCCAAGGGCATCCTGCTGGTGGGCCCTCCGGGCACCGGCAAGACCATGCTGGCCAAGGCCGTGGCAGGTGAGTCCAACGTGCCCTTCTTTTCCATCTCCGGCTCCGAGTTTGTGGAGATGTTTGTGGGCATGGGTGCCTCCAAGGTCCGGGACCTGTTCAAGCAGGCCAAGGAAAAGGCCCCCTGCATCGTGTTTATCGACGAGATCGACGCCATTGGCCAGAAGCGCAACAGCGGCAATCTGGGGGGCAACGATGAGCGGGAGCAGACCCTGAACCAGCTGCTGACGGAGATGGACGGCTTTGAGGGCAACACCGGGGTCATCATCCTGGCGGCCACCAACCGCCCGGATTCCCTGGACCCGGCTCTGACCCGCCCCGGCCGCTTTGACCGCCGGGTGCCGGTGGAACTGCCCGACCTGAAGGGTCGGGAGGAAATCCTGAAGGTCCACGCCAAAAAGGTAAAGATCGCCCCGGGGGTGGACTTTAACACCGTGGCCCGCATGGCCTCCGGTGCCTCCGGTGCCGAGCTGGCCAACATCGTCAACGAGGCCGCTTTGCGGGCGGTACGGGCCGGGCGCAAGAGCGTGACCCAGGCAGACCTGGAGGAGAGCATCGAGGTGGTCATTGCAGGCTACCAGAAAAAGAACTCCATCCTGACAGATCAGGAAAAGTGCATCGTGGCCTACCACGAGATCGGCCATGCCCTGGTGGCAGCCAAGCAGTCCCACTCGGCTCCGGTGCAAAAGATCACCATCATCCCCCGGACCTCCGGTGCTCTGGGCTACACCATGCAGGTGGACGAGGGCAACCACTACCTGATGAACCAGACGGAGCTGGAAAACAAGATCGCCACCTTTACCGGAGGCCGTGCCGCCGAGGAGCTGGTGTTCCACTCCGTTACCACCGGAGCCTCCAATGACATCGAGCAGGCCACCAAGCTGGCCCGGGCCATGATCACCCGGTACGGCATGAGCCAGGACTTTGACATGGTGGCCCTGGAAACGGTGAACAACCAGTACCTGGGTGGGGACACCTCCCTGGCCTGCTCTGCCCAGACCCAGCGGGAGATCGACCAGAAGGTGGTGGAGCTGGTAAAGGCTCAGCACGCCAAGGCTCTGCAGATCCTTACCGAGAACCGGGACAAGCTGGACCAGCTGGCCAAGTTCCTCTACGAAAAGGAGACCATCACCGGGGAGGAGTTTATGGCCATCCTGAACGGAGAAGAAAAAACTGAATAATTTTTTGCATTCCCTGCAATAATCCAGCCGCCGCATCCGTTTACAAGACAGATACGGCGGTTCTGGTTCAGAGCCCCGCCGCAAAAAACCATGGTTGATAGAACATAAAAACACAGCCGGATCCCGGCTGCAAAAACAGGAGGATTTTCTTATGAAACTGCTGAATCATAAAGTTGCCCGTACCCTGGCTGCCGCTGCGGTGGCTGCCTGTGCCGTTGCCATGCTCAGCGTAGGCGCATTTGCTGCCGACGTGGCCATTGGCGAAAAGGACCCCACCTACGGCGGCTATGGCGCCCCGGCAGGCCCTGCCATCCAGGGCAACATCATGCTCATCAGTGCCGACGGTGATGTGGCCATTGGTGAAAAGGACCCCACCTACGGCGGCTATGGTGCCCCGGAAGGCCCTGCCATCCAGGGCAACATCATGCTCATTGGTGCCGACGGTGCTGAGAGCGAAACCCTGAAGCTGAACTACAGCGTCAAGGGCCTGTTTGGCCGCCAGGTGCTGTACACTGCCCGGCAGAACGGCACGGTGCTGACCCTGGATGTGCCTGCCAGCGTGGCCACCTTCCGCTGCACCATGGAGGACCTGACCACCATGATGAACAACGGCATCAACACCCTGGTGTTCAAGACCGAAAAGACCTCCACCACCCTGAACCTGAGCCTGCTGACGGAGGGCTATGATGCCGATGCCAAGGTCAAACTGCACCAGTGCGGCAGCACCGTCCGCCTCAGCGTCAATGGCCGGGGCCGCCGGGATCTGCTGATCGGCCGCTGAGCCCCAGCCCCCCGGATTCCATAAGCATCCAAAAGCTCCCACTGCTACCGCTGCAGTGGGAGTTTTTCTGTTAAGTTTTTGAAAATTTGCCCGGCAGAGGGTGCAACCTTTGCCGGGTTGTGCTATAGTTAAAGTGGATAAAATTACATGGTTGCAAAGGAGAAAACGCCATGGAGCATTTTGTGGAGTTTCAGGACGTCTGCAAATATTACCAGACCGGAAGTGTGAAGATCGCTGCCGCCGACCACATGAACTTTTATGTGGACAAGGGGGAGTTCTGCATCATCGTAGGCCCTTCCGGCGCCGGCAAGACCACCTTGCTGAACATCCTGGGCGGCATGGACAGCTGCGATGAGGGCCATGTCTGGCTGGACGGCCGGGACGTGAGCCGCTTTTCGGAAAAGGCTCTTACCACCTACCGCCGGTACGACGTGGGCTTTGTGTTCCAGTTCTACAACCTGGTGCAGAACCTGACCGCGCTGGAAAACGTGGAGCTGGCCAGCGAGATCTGCCGGGACCCTCTGGACCCGGCCCAGACCCTGACCAGTGTGGGCCTGGGGGAGCGGCTGAACAACTTCCCGGCGCAGCTGTCCGGCGGCGAGCAGCAGCGGGTGTCCATTGCCCGGGCCCTGGCCAAAAACCCCAAGCTCCTGCTGTGCGACGAGCCCACCGGTGCCCTGGATTACAAGACCGGCAAACAGGTGCTGGGGCTTTTGCAGGAGACCTGCCGCAAGACCGGACGCACCGTCATCGTGATCACCCATAACACGGCCCTGACCGCCATGGCCGACCGTGTCATTCAGGTACGCAGTGGGCAGATCGTGTCCAACAAGGTCAACGAGCACCCGGTGCCAGTGGAAGAAATTGAGTGGTGAGTGCAGTGCAAAAAAGTTATCGCAAAAATATCCTTCGGGAGATGAAGGGCAACGCCAGCCGCATGGTCTCGCTGTTTGGCATCGTGGCCCTGGGGGTCATGATGCTGACAGGCCTCATGAGCATTGCCCCCAGTATGCGGAGCTCAGCCCAAAAATATTATGTGCAGCAAAATGTGTTTGACCTCCGGGTGCTGTCCACCCTGGGCCTTTCAGACCAGGACATTGCCGCCATTGCCGCCACCCCCGGGGTGGAGGCTGTGATGCCGGTAAAGACCCTGGACCTGGAGGCCAACTGGCAGGGCCAGGAGGAGCGCATGGTGGTGCAGCTGCAGGCCCTGCAGCAGGACCCGGCAGCGGACACCGACGCCAACATGAACCGTCTGGTGCTGCGCTCCGGCCGGATGCCCCAGGCCGCCGACGAGTGCGTGGTCCATGTAATGGGCTACCAGGCCGAGATCGCTGAGGGCACCGTGCTGACCCTTCCGGAAGATACAGAGGGGACAAAACACAAGGAATATACGGTGGTGGGGTTGGTGCAGGACCCTCAGCACATCTCCACCGACAAAGAGAGCAGCACCGTGGGCAACGGTCAGCTGAACTACATCGCCTATGTGCTGGACGGGGAATTGACGGCAGATTACTACACAGCCTGTTATATCAAGGCAGAAAATGCCGGTCAGTACGATAATTATTCCCAGGAATACCAGGAGGCGGTGGACCAGGTGGCGGACCGGCTGGAGCAGATCAGCACCGCCCAGTGTGTGCAGCGCCGGGAACAGCTCATGGACATCGCCAACCAGAAGCTGGCCGAGGCCCGTCAGACCTACGACGACCAGAAGGCCGAGGCCGAGCAGAAATTTGCCGAGGCGGAACAGCAGCTGGACGATGCCCAGAAGCAGTTGGATGACGCCAAGGCCCAGCTGGACGATGGTGAGGCCCAGCTGGCCCAGCAGAAAAAGGACCTGCCCAACACCATGCAGAGCGGAGCGGACCAGCTGGTGGATGGGGAGACCCAGGTGCTGGAGTTTGAGGAACAATTGCAGCAGATCCAGCTGCTGGTGAACCTGAAAAAGGTGGCAGACCCTCTGCTGACCTACGCCCAGGCAGCCCTGAACAACGCCCAGAAGGCTCTGGACGAGGCAGAGCCTGCCGACGAGGAATACATCGAGCTGCGGGACGCCCTGGCCAAGGCCCAGGCCGCCTACGACAACATCAACGGCCAGCTCCAGGGCTACCAGGCCCAGCTGGATGAGGGCAAAAAGCAGATGTACGCCCAGGGGCTCATCTCCTCCCCCGACCTGGACAACGACCAGCTGGTGGTGGAGGCCAAGGCCGCTCTGCGGCGGCTGAAGGTGCAGCTGCTGGAAGGCCAGCTGCAGCTTACCACCGGCACCGCCACTGCCTACAGCCAGTTTGAGGCGGCCCGGGCCCAGTTGGACGCCGGGTGGCAGGAGTATCAGGCCGGGGTGCAGCAACTGGCAGACTCCCGTGCCCAGTACGAGGCCCAAAAGGCCGATGCCCAGCAAAAGCTGGACGAGGGCCAGCAGCAGCTCACCGACGCTGAGGAGCAGGTGAGCAAGATCAAAAAGGGCGAGTGGTATGTGCTGGACCGCAACAGCACCCTGAGCTTTGTGACCTTTGAGCAGTACGCCGACCGGATGGATGCCATTGCCCGGGTGTTCCCGGTGTTCTTCTTCCTGGTGGCGGCCCTGGTGGCTACCACCACCATGACCCGTATGGTGGACGAGAACCGCCTCCAGATGGGCACCCTGAAGGCTCTGGGCTACTCCAACGCCAGCATTGCAGGCAAGTACCTGTTCTATGCCCTTACTGCCAGCGTGCTGGGCAGCATGGCCGGTATGGTGGTGGGCTTTTTGGTGTTCCCCAGCATTATCTGGTACGCCTATCAGTTGATCTTCAGCCTGCCCACCTTCACCCTGCGGTTCTACCCGGGCATGGCAGCCGCCAGCATGGCCATCAGTGCCGCCGTCATCGGCCTGGCTACCTGGAGTGCCTGCCGCTCCAGCCTGAAGGAAAAAAGTGCAGCACTGCTGCTGCCCCGGGCTCCCGTGGCAGGCAAGCGCATCTTCCTGGAGTACATCACCCCGCTGTGGAAGCGTATGAGCTTCTCCCAAAAGACCACCGCCCGGAACCTGTTCCGGTATAAGAAGCGGTTCTTTATGACGGTGCTGGGTGTGGCAGGCTGTACGGCCCTGCTGCTCATCGGCTTCGGCCTCCAGGACTCCCTGCTGCCTATCGTCACCAAGCAGTCCACAGAGCTGTCCCACAACGACCTGACCGTCACCCTCAGTGACCCTGCCGCCTTTACGGTGGAAAAGGGTCTGACCGATGCCCTGGAGGGGGGCCAGGTGGAGAACTGGGCGGCGGTGTACAGCAAGTCTGTGACCATCTACAATGCTGCCGGAGAAAGTGCCGGCGTCAGCGTGGTGGGTGCCCAGACCGACAGCCAGCTGAGCCGTTATGTGACCTTCCGCACCCGGCAGGGCCACAAGGCCATCCCTTTTGAAAAGGACAGCGTGGTGCTGACAGAAAAGACCGCCCTGAACCTGGGGGTGGAGCCGGGAGACTCCATCTGGGTGGAGAACCCTGACGGAGAACGGGTGGAGATGACCCTGACCGGTGTGACGGAGAACTATATGTTCACCCGGCTGTATGTGTCCAATGCCCAGCTGCAGACCCTGCTGGGCACCCAGGACATCCCCTGGAACACGGTGTACGCCCAGACCCGCTGCGACAGTGCCGCCGACCGCAACACCATGCGGGAGACCCTGCTGGCCTGCAACTATGTGACCGGAGCCTCCTTTACGGAGGATGCCACCTCCATGTTCGACAACCTCATCGTGAGCCTGAACTCGGTGGTGGTGCTGATCATCGTGTGTGCTGCGGCCCTGGCGGCGGTGGTGCTGTACAACCTGATCAGCGTGAACCTGGCAGAGCGCAAAAAGGAGCTGGCCACCATCAAGGTGCTGGGCTTCTTTGATAAGGAAGTGTACCGCTACATCTTCCGGGAGATCGACCTGCTGGCCCTCATGGGCTCTTGCGTGGGCCTGCTGCTGGGCATCCCCCTGCATCAGTTCATTATCCGCACGGTGGAAATGGACCAGCTGATGTTCATCCGGACCATTGCCCCCCACAGCTATCTGCTGAGCGTGGCACTGACCATGATCTTTACCCTAGTCGTCTGCTTCGTCATGCGGCGGCATGTGAAGAAGATCAGCATGGTGGAGAGCATGAAGGCACCGGAATAAGAAACGTCAGGGTTCATAAAAGATTCACGGATGCACAACACTTTTGCCGAAATTCTCTGGTAAGATAGAATCACCGGAAGGGAACGCCGCAAATCCCTTCTCCGGGACAACATGATTCCTCCTTTTCCAAACCAAATACCGTAAAAAAGCACCGCGCAACGGGTCCACTTCCCGTTGCGCGGTGCTTTTTGCGTCCCGGAACAACAGGAAACATGCTGCTGCACCAATGTTGTGCAGCAGCATGTTCGGGTCTGTGTCAGGAGGCCGGCAAAAACTGCAAGGTGACCGCCTCAGCGGCAAGGGCGTCGGCCTGCTCCCGGGTCAGCTTTTTGCACCCGACCATCCGGTTGAGCACCACCTGCATCCGCTTGACGGCCAGCTCTGGGCTGCTGTTGGGCGAGTAGGCCGATGGAGCATTGGGCAGGCCCGCCAGCATCACGGCTTCGGCGTCGGTGAGCTGCAGCGGCGTTTTGCCAAAGTAGCCCTGCGCGGCTTCGCCGATGCCGTAGTGCCCGCTGCCGAAATAGATGGTGTTGACGTACATTTCAAAGATCTGTTCCTTGTTGTACTGCTTCTCAATGGCGAGGGCGGCGAACATCTCCGCCGCCTTGCGGGCCAGATGCTTTTCCTGAGTGAACAGAGTGTTCTTGGCCAGCTGCTGGGTGATGGTGCTGCCGCCCTCGGCAAAGCTGCCGGTGCGCAGGTCGGTCACCAGTGCCCGGGCAATGGACACCGGGTCCACACCCTTGTGGTGGGTGAAGCGGGAATCCTCCGCCGAGATCACGGCGTTGATGTAGGTCTGGGGCAGCTGGGCATAGGGAACGAACCCCTCGCGGGACGAAATGCTGCTGTACAGGGTATCAATGGGGGTGACCTGGATGGCGCTCTCATAGAGTTTGTGGCCTGTGACGGCAAAGTACCCGCCCGCTGCCACGAGGACCAGCAGGGCAAGCAGCAGCACCGTGAGCAGCAGCTGCCGGAGAAAACGAAAAACGGTATGCATGGTGTGCTCCTTTCCGGGCGGTGGCCCGAATGACTGTATCATAAACGATTTTGGCCGGTTTGGCAAGGGACATTCCGGTTTTATTATAAGGTGCAGATTTTGCCGTTTTGTGACCAGAGCATGAATTTGTGCCGGTGTACGCCGTCAGACGGGCTGGGAAATCAAGCAAAGTAATACTCTTGACCGGAATGCACAAGGCACGGCACCACGCAGCGGCCGTTCATCATGCACAAAATGCAAAATTGAAAAAAATGGAATTAACCTATTGACAAACTGGGTATTGCGGGATATAATGCGAACAACAAATCCACAAACCTTGTAGGAAATTGAAATGGAGATTCCCGGGTTTGTAGAGGAGTGGGAAAAAGCCGGAAAGGAGGGCACGAAGATGAAACTGATCTGGAACGAGCTGCTGCATGCAAACTTCCGCTGTGGGCGAATGTGTGGGGAACGGGCAGAAGAATTCACCGTGACCTGTACGATGCCCTCCTGTGCACGAATGTGTACGCAGATGGAGCGTTGAACAAAAGCAAACGGAAATGATCTGCCCGGTACGCTGGAACTTGAGTGCGTATCGGGTGTTTTTGTATCAGGAAATTATACTAGAAGTTTAATGATAGAGGTATACTACAATGTCTAACTATAAATTTGAGACCCTTCAGCTGCACGTTGGCCAGGAGCAGGCCGATCCCGCGACCGATTCCCGCGCAGTGCCCATTTACCAGACCACTTCCTATGTGTTCCGCAACAGCCAGCACGCTGCGGACCGCTTCGGTCTGGCAGACGCCGGCAACATCTACGGCCGTCTGACCAACTCCACCCAGGATGTGTTCGAGAAGCGCATTGCCGCTCTGGAAGGCGGCGTGGCTGCTCTGGCTACCGCTTCCGGCGCTGCTGCCATCACCTACACCATCGAAGCACTGGCACAGGCCGGTGACCACATCGTGGCACAAAAGACCATCTACGGCGGCAGCTACAACCTGCTGGAGCACACCCTGACCCAGTTCGGCGTTTCCACCACCTTCGTCAACGCCCATGACCTGGCCGAGGTGGAGAATGCCATCCAGCCCAACACCAAGGCTGTCTATCTGGAGACCCTGGGCAACCCCAACAGCGATATCCCCGACATCGACGCCATTGCCGCCATCGCTCATAAGCACGGCCTGCCGCTGGTCATCGACAACACCTTCGGCACCCCGTACCTGATCCGCCCCATCGAGCACGGCGCTGACATCGTGGTGCACTCTGCCACCAAGTTCATCGGCGGCCACGGCACCACCCTGGGCGGCATCATCGTGGACAGCGGCAAGTTCGACTGGAAGGCCAGCGGCAAGTACGGCAATATTGCTGACCCCAACCCCAGCTACCACGGCGTTTCCTTCGCCGACGCAGCCGGCCCCGCTGCCTTTGTCACCTACATCCGCGCCATCCTGCTGCGTGATACCGGCGCAACCATTTCTCCGTTCAACGCCTTCCTGCTGCTGCAGGGCACCGAGACCCTGAGCCTGCGCATCGAGCGCCATGTGGAGAACACCAAGAAGGTCGTGGAGTTCCTGGCCAACCATCCGCAGGTGGAAAAGGTCAATCACCCCTCTCTGCCGGATCACCCGGACCACGCCCTGTACGAGAAGTACTTCCCCAACGGCGGTGCTTCCATCTTCACCTTCAACATCAAGGGCGGCCGTGAAGAGGCCTTCAAGTTTATTGATAACCTGAAGGTGTTCTCTCTGCTGGCCAACGTCGCTGACGTGAAGAGTCTGGTCATCCACCCGGCTTCCACCACCCACAGCCAGCTGAACGATGAGGAGCTGGCCGAGCAGCAGATCTACCAGAACACCATCCGTCTGTCCATCGGCACCGAGCACATCGACGACATCATTGCCGATCTGGAAGCCGGTTTCGCAGCAGTCCGCGGCGAGTAATTACCCGTCTGCACGAGCTGCATCAGAACCTTTGTCTCTTTGTCCATTCTTCCTTTTTTCCAAAACAAACGCAAAAGCCCTCCGGTCCTGAAGCCGGAGGGCTTTTGCTGTTTCCGGGGTGTGATGCACCCAGAAAAAGGCCCCGCCGTGGAGCACACAGCGGGGCCGGAAGAATGCGGTTTATTCGTTGCCGGGGAAGTGGGGGATGCCGTCAAAGCCCTTCTGCAGGTCGGCATCGGAGGGGATGTAGTCGGTCATCTTGCCGTCGTGGAACTTCTCGTAGGCCACCATGTCAAAGTAGCCGGTGCAGGTCAGACCGAACACGATGGTCTTGGTTTCGCCCGTCTCTTTGCACTTGAGGGCTTCGTCGATGGCCACCTCCACGGCCTCGCTGATGGCACAGCCCAGGCTGCCGCTGGTGTTGTTGCCCTCGAATTTGTAGTAAATTTTGGCCGGGGTGCCCAGGGCTTCTTCCAACCGATAGGTGCGGCACAGAGGACTCGGACGGTACATGCGATAGTATTCCCGGATCTCGTCCGGGATGGGGATGCAGGCCGTGGTGTCGTCCAGTTCCTGCTGCACCAGTTCGTCACAGAAAACGCCGTAACTTTTTTCAAAAAACAGGCAGCTTTCCTGGCAAAGTAATACTATAAAAGAAAAGCTGTCCGGCGCGGGAAAACACAGCTGCGGTTCAGGGACGGAAGTCGTCCGAGCATTCCTGCAGCAGGCGCTGAGCACCAATTTTATTTTAAAGTGGGTTGCAAAGTGGGTTCGAACAAACGAAAAGCACCCGGAAACTTACGTTTCTAGGTGCTATTTCTTGGTGGGCGCGGGTGGATGTCGCAAGCCGCGCTGCTAAAAACAGCCCGCAGGGCTGTTTTTGCGCTGTCTTTGGCGACAGCGCCGCAGCTGTTCTCATCCACCCGCTGTGTCCGCCGGAAAATTGTGCAAAACAAAAAGTTCAACGCACTTTCATACGTTGAACTTTTTTGGTGGAGCGAAGCAACCCAAATCCGAACCATTGCTCTCTGGGGCATCTTTGGCGGCGATTTCATCGAAAGTGATGGTTTTTGTGCCGTCTTTGTAGTTGAATGTAATCAAAACTTTTTCATCATAGAGATAAGCAGCATTCACGAATGTATTGATGAGTGTTTCCCGGTGGCTTTTCACGTTCGGGTCGAGCTTGCGGAACCGAGTCAGCCAGAACCGAACTTGATTTTCACTCAACCGAGGCCGAGCGATTTTTTCTTCGGCGATCCGAACTTCAAGTTCTTTCTGCTGGGCTTCCAGCTTTTCCAAACGCGATTTAGTGGAGTTTGTCAGCACACCTGCTTGGATGGCGTTCAGCATATTCTCAATGCCGTTCTCTACCTCGCGCATCTGCTTTTCCAGCAAAGGAAGCGTGGTGTTTTCCTGATCCTGCAACTCCATGACTTCTGCAACGATGGCATCAATCACGGCATCGTCCTGAATCAGCTTCATGGTTTCAGCCACGACTAGATCTTCCAGCCATTCCTTACGGACGGTCTTTTTCTTGCAGGTCTTGAAACGCTTCGCGGTGGCGCACTTATAATAATGATGAACGACCTTGTTTCTACCCGTGCCGCACTCGCCGAACATCATCGCGCCGCACATTCCGCAGAACAGCTTGGTGGTGAGCAGATAATCGTCCTCGGCTTTGTGACGGGCAGGAGCGCGGCTGTTCTTTTTGATTTTCAGCTGCACTTCTTCAAACAAGTCCTTGTCCACGATGGCCGGGATGCTGTCGGGCATCACAATGTCCTTAAAGTGGTTTTCTCCGATGTAACGTTTGTTCGTCAGCAGCGTCTGAACACTGTTGTAGGTGAACTTGTCGGGGCGAGGCCCCTCCATCTTGCTCACGCAAGACCGTTCGGTCGCTTGAAAGCCCCACTGGGGCTTTCATTGCTTCGCAAACGCGAACTTCTGGTTGCGGTTGGTGGTCACGCCGCTGTCGTTCAGCCAGTTCATCAATTCTTTCATGGTCGCGCCCTCATTGTACCGCTGGAAGGCTTCTACCACAAAGGGAGCTTTCAGCGGGTCGATTTGAAAGAACTTCTCTTCGTCCACCTTGAAGCCAATGGGAATCGTGCCGCCGTTGTACTTGCCCTTCAGAACATTCTCGGTCATGCCGCGCAC
>ENA-UEQN01001085-UEQN01001085.1-human-gut-metagenome-genome-assembly--contig:-NODE-1085-length-22860-cov-10.462099_pt1 | contig 22860 bp, 19 predicted proteins | sample MGYA00242940_ERZ507944 | MGnify/ENA primary metagenome ERZ507944 (study PRJEB26167, sample SAMN06115449) | human gut metagenome | host: Homo sapiens | place: China:Fujian | collected 2015-08-20... | reverse complement strand
TTACCAACAATACATATGAGTGGTGTGCGGATGGAATAGTGCCGGAGATACATGAATTGCAGAATGTCGATATGGACCGAGGCTGGTGGTATCAGGCCTTTGACAACGAAAGGAATATCATCATCACAGATATAGAGCAGATAAAGGATGAGCACAAGGGCTCTTACAATCTGTTAAAGGCACAAAATGTAAAAAACCTGGTGGTATGTCCAATCCGCTATAAGGATGAGATAAAGGGATTTTTTGGTGTGGATAATCCACCGGAAAGTGATACTCTCGGACTGACCACGTTCTTGGATATGATAGGAACCTTGCTTATATCACTGCTTAAGCTGCGCAATTCCTTCACAAAGTCAAATAAGGAAGCGAGGCTTAGCAGTTATTCATCACTTTCAAGCATCTATATATCCATGGTATTGGTCAATGTACAGACGCTCAGATATCATATAGTAAAGGCTCTGGATGAGATTTCACATTTTCTTGGCGTGCAGCCACAAAATAATGTGGAGTATAGGGTAGATGAGAATTTTCCGGAGCATATCATCAAGGTGATGAATGAGTTCTGCGTTAAGGCACAGCGCAAGGAGGCTCTGGAGTTTGTGGATATCAGTACCTTAGAGGACAGACTCCGTGGAAAAAACACCATAGTACATGAGTATATCGGAATACAGACCGGCTGGTGTCGTGAAAGGTTTATTCCTGTAGACTATGATGCAGATGGCAGGCTGTGGCATGTGCTTTACTGCGTGGAGAATATTGACGAGGAAAAGCGGCGTGAAAACAGACTCATGTATCTGGCTCAGACAGATCTCATGACAGGTATACGCAACCGCGGAAGCGGAGAGAATAAGATAACAGAGTATCTAATCCGCAAACAGTGCGGTTTGTTATGCCTTTTAGACTGTGACAAGTTTAAGGCAATAAACGATACCTATGGACATGCGGTAGGTGACAAGGTGATAATAGCAATTGCTGATACTCTGCGCAAATCATGTCGTGATGATGATGTCGTGCTTCGCCTGGGCGGTGATGAGTTTGCGGTATTTATACCGGGGATGCTTGATAAAGAGCGGGCAGAAACTTTTTTTGACAGGCTTTTTTCAAACATAGAGCATATTGATATAGCAGAGATGAATGGAAAGCATATACTGCTCAGTCTTGGCGCATGCTTTTATGACGGAATGGATTGTATCACGTTTGACCAGCTCTACAGAAGGGCAGACACCGCCATGTATGACAGCAAGAAAAAACAAGGCTACAGTGCGACGATTTTTGATGCCGGGCAATGATTGTATATCATATTAAATAAAAATAGGAGAATGAAAATGCAGACAGGAAAAGCAATATCTATCCCATCGATTCTCAAGGTGGGAAATGGAACATTAAACAAAATCGGAGAGTATTTAAAGAGTGAGGAGCTGACGAGCGTAGTCATTTTTATGGGAAACGGTCTCATAGATATGTTTGGAGATACTATAATGAAGTCGCTTACTGATGCCGGTATCACCGTGCTTGAGTACAGTGAGCTTGATACAGTTGAGATAGATGATATCATCACCCTTGCCTTTGACATACCAAACAAGGCAAAGGCAGTCGTATCAGTGGGCGGAGGAAAGGTGATAGATGCAGGAAAATATGCAGCATTTTTGAGAAATCTGCCATTTATCAGTGTGCCGACCTCAAGCTCAAGCGATGGTTTTTCGAGCGCCAGTGCATCACTTTTGGTGCACGGCAAGCGTACGTCGGTTCCTGCAAAGCTTGCGCATGGTATCATAGTTGACACACAGGTCATCCGCACAGCACCGGAGAAGTTTATATATTCAGGCATCGGGGATATGGTGTCAAAGATTACAGCACTCTATGACTGGATTTTTGAGGAAGCACATGGTGCAGGCGTGGTCAATGACTTCGCCGTGATGGTCGCTAAAAAGGCGGTCAACAGCTTTGTGCGTACACCTTATGAGAGCATAAAGGATGAGCTTTTCCTAAAGGAGCTTGTGGATTCGCTTGCCATGAGCGGCATAGCAAACGAGATAGCGGGAAGCAGTGCGCCGACCAGTGGCAGTGAGCATCTTATTTCACATGCGCTTGACAAAATTCTTGAGCATCCACAGCTTCATGGCATACAGGTCGGCATAGCAACCTATATCATGAGTGTAGTGCAGAACCACAGATATGTAAGGGTGTGCACTGTGCTAAAAAGGACAGGCTTTTTCGACTATGCGGCCACTCTTGGCATGAGAAAGCAGGATTTTCTGGATGCGATAGATATGGCGCCATCCATGAAGCCGTTCAGGCACACATATCTGCATGAGAAGGAGTACCGCGACGCGGCAAAGAAGCTTGTGCTCGAGGATGATATACTGAATAAAATACTGGTATAGAGATATGTATGAGAAGACTATAGAGCCGGTTGCGATTATGCACACCGGATTTGGAGAGAAATTTGGCATTCCGAGGCAGAGCGGCCTCGTACCTGAGGCGGCAGGGCAGATAGTATTTGAACCCAAATACAGAAATCCTGATGCGCTTCGTGGAATAGAGGAGTTCACACATTTGTGGATTATATGGGGCTTTTCCGAAAACAGAGTGGAGAAATTCACACCGCTCGTCACACCACCCAGGCTAGGAGGCCGGGAAAAGAGAGGTGTTTTTGCCACGCGTTCGCCGTTTCGCCCAAACGGCATGGGACTATCCTCTGTAAGGCTTGAAAAGGTTGAGTACAAAAGCAGCAAGGGCCCCATAATTCATGTGTCAGGTGTAGATATGCTTGACGGCACACCAATCTATGATATAAAGCCGTATCTGGCATATTCAGACTCACATCCTAAGGCATCAGATGGCTTTGCCGCAGGGCACAGATGGGATACGGTACATGTTATATGGAGGGATGAGGCACTCAAAAGCTGTATGGATGAAGATACCCGCATTACTGTGGAGCATATTCTGGCACAGGATCCAAGAGCTGCATACAACAAGGCCAAGGATTATATCTATGGCATGAGATACGGCAGATTTGATATACGCTTTGTGGCTGATTCACATGCCGGCACGATAGAGATAGTGGATGTCGTGGAGTGCATAGATGGGTTTCATAAGGTGAAGTGATTTTGATTTGCATATAGCGCCACAAGAGAGTAAAATGGTAATGCATACAAAAAGGACGAATGCGTCACGAATATATTTGTAAATACATATTAAATACATATAAGGAAGGTACATACAATGAAAACAGTAAAGGACTATATCAGAACTATCCCGGATTTCCCGGAGAAGGGCATCATGTTCCGCGATGTGACAAGTGTTATCCAGGATGCAGATGGATTAAAGCTTGCAATTGATGAGATGATAAAGAGGCTTGACGGACTTGATTTTGATGTGATAGCAGGAGCAGAATCAAGGGGCTTTGTTTTTGGCATGCCGATAGCATATGCGCTTCATAAACCGTTTGTTATGGTGAGAAAAGCAGGCAAGCTGCCATGTGAGACTGTATCAAAGACATATGACCTTGAGTATGGCACAGCAACAATTGAGATGCACAAGGACTCAGTAAAGCCAGGTCAGAAAGTGGTTCTCGTGGATGATCTTATCGCTACAGGAGGCACAATGCAGGCAGCAGCAGAGCTTGTTGAGGAGCTTGGAGGAGAGGTTGTGAAGATGCTTTTCCTTATTGAGCTTGCAGGTCTTAACGGCAGAAAGCTTCTTAGCAAGTATGATGTGGACGCAGTTGTGTCATATGATGGCAAGTAAAGCTGTTATATCTGAATGAATATATTTTATATGTTTGTGCATACTGACATTAATTAAATCAATGATTTGATGAGATTAAGAGTAAGGAGAGTCGGTATGCAGCAAAAATTGGGAAAGTGGAGTCTCCGTTTTACGGAGGCTCCTTTTATATTGGAAAGCAGTTCGGTTGTAGGCACAAAGGAGGCGGACGGACCGCTTGGTGGTCTGTTTGATATTGTAGGCAAAGATGACAGGTTTGGGCAGAATACGTGGGAAAAGGCAGAAAGCTCCATGCAGCGCGATGCACTCACAATGGCCCTTGGAAAAGCACATCTGGATGCATCCGACATGGACTATGTATTTGCAGGAGATCTGCTCGGACAGTCTATGGCCACAACCTTTGGTGTGGAAAACTTCCGTATTCCGTGGTTTGGAGTGTATGGAGCATGCTCCACATGTGGGGAGTCGCTCTCACTTGCCGCGGCATTTGTGGCAGCGGGGTATGCAAGGCATGTGGTGGCAGTGACATCGAGCCACTTTGGCAGTGCCGAAAAGCAGTTTCGCTTCCCTAACCAGTATGCCAATCAAAGACCGGTGTCAGCGACGTGGACAGTGACAGGAAGTGCAGCATTTATTGTGGGCAGTGGAGCAGGTGGTAATGAGATACAGGCCGGGTGTGACAATGCAGATAGTATATCAAGGAAGGTACAGATTGAGGGAATCACAACAGGAGTTGTGGTGGACTATGGCATAAAGGACGCCATGAACATGGGCGCCGTCATGGCTCCTGCGGCCTGTGAGCTGATAGTAAATCACCTGAGTGATTTTGGCAGAAAGGCTTCCTATTACGATAGGATAGTGACAGGAGATCTTGGAAGCGTCGGACAGAAGATACTGATTGACCTGTGCAGGCAAAAAGGCGTGGACATAAGCAAAAATCATGAGGACTGTGGCATGAAGATGTTTGATGCAACGAATCAGAACACAGGCTCAGGTGGTTCGGGCTGTGCATGCTCGGCAACTGTTTTGTCAGCATATTACCTGCCAAAGCTTAGAAGCGGTGAATTGAAGCGTATACTATTTGTGCCGACAGGAGCACTTCTTTCGCCTGTCAGCTTCAACGAGGGCGAGTCAGTACCGGGAATTGCACACGGTGTGGTGCTTGAAGCAGTAATGTGAAGCTGTAATTTGAAGCTGATGGCTTCACATATATAATAGGGTGAACGAGCCGTTTTTGAGGATAACTGCACGTTCAAAAATAGAAGAAAGGCGTAAGGATATAATGGATTATGTAAAAGCATTTGTCGTGGGCGGTATAATCTGCGCCATCGTACAGATTTTAATGGAAAAAACAAAGCTCATGCCGGGCAGAATTATGGTAATGCTTGTGTGCACAGGAGCGCTTCTTGGCGCCGTCGGCATATACGGGCCATTTTCAAAGTGGGCAGGTGCCGGTGCCAACGTACCGCTTTTGGGCTTTGGCAATGTACTGTGGAAGGGTGTGAAGGAGGCTGTGGATAGTGAGGGCTTTATAGGTCTGTTTAAGGGTGGCTTTAAAGCCTGTGCGGTCGGAGTATCGGCAGCACTAATCTTTTCGTATATCGCGGCACTCATCACGAAGCCAAAATTAAAGAGCTGATTATATCATTTGATTTCAGAAGAATGATGTATAAATTACGAAAAATTGCCCATACTATCTCCAAAACAAAAAGGAGACTGATACAATGAAGAAAATGAAATATTTATTGGCACTTTGCCTGATACTCGCTGTTGCAGGAAGCTTTGCTGCCTGTGGAAACAATAGTAATGTGGCAGACACCTCAATGGTTGAAAATACACAAAGAGGTGGCTCTGCCGCCGACGATGCCGGTGAAGCCGGCAAGGATATCATAGATGGAGCAGGCGATGCCGGTAAGGATGTGATAGACGGAGCAGGCGATGCCGGAAAAGATGTGATAGATGGAGCAGGCGATGCCGGAAAAGATGTGATAGACGGCGCAGGCGATGCCGGAAAAGATGTGATAGACGGCGCAAAGGATGCCGTAGATGATGCTGGAAACGCTGTAAAAAAGAGTGTTGATGGTGGAAATAACAACTGATAGTAACTAGCTATTTATAAAATGCCTAGTTTAGTCAGCGGATGAAAAATGGTGTATATACATGATTTATCATTATAGAAAGAAAACAGTCGCTATATATGCTTCAGTGGCTGCAAAAATAAAAGCACCGACAACATCGCTGATAAAGTGCACACCTGATATCACACGGACACAGGCAATGATAGCTGCAAGGACTGTAAGCAAAATGCCGATGAACCATAAAGGCGAGGCAGCAGGTGAGCAGATTAAGACAGTAAATGCAATTATAAATGCAGAAAAAACGTGCCTGCTTGGAAACGACCTGCCGTGTGTATTCTTTGGAATGACAGGCGGCATATCAAATTTTTCGTATGGGCGTGGCCTGTTTACGATATATCTGAAAACCGATACTGCAATAAAGCCGACAAGCGGAGCAATGATTGAGAGTGCAAGCATATGACCGGCGGTAAAGCATAGATACAGCACGTATACAGGGTATGTGATAAAAACTAAATAAGTGCATATTTTATTGATTAATTCAAGCTTTCGGGCTGCCCTGTTATTTTCACGGAATGGGGCAGTCATTTTTATGTATGTATTTTTTTTCATGATTATTTTCCATCGTTTATTTAAGAAATATTGTATTGTAATTATCTAGAGTGGTGTCAACTGCCCTTGCGGTACTGCAGAGGTGTCATGCCATAGTGCTTTTTGAAGGCTCTGTTAAAATATGACAGGCTTTCAAACCCCACTTCACCGGAAATAGAAAGTACCGAGCTGTCTGAGCTTTGCAAAAGTCTCGCAGCCATGGTCAGGCGGTAGTCCTTTAAATAGTCAACAAATGATGTACCCATAGTCTCTTTAAAATACCTCATAAAATGAGACTCTGAAAAACCGGCTACATCAGCGATATCGGCAATGGAGATTTTGTCGGCATAATTATTTTCCACATATTTGAGCACAACCTTCATCTTATCGAGCGTCTTTCTGCTTTTTAAGGGCTTTGTCAGATTACGGCATCGGTTATCAAGCACAAAAAAGAATTCGTAGAGCTTGCTTTTTATATAAAGCTGGTAGCCCTGCGGCATTGTCTTGCAAATCTCATCGCATGCATCTATTGGAGCCACGACATCCTCGTAGTATGGATATACCGGGGTAAAAACCGTTGGGACTGTAAATTTGCCGGCTAAGAGAGGTGTAAGAAAATTCTCCTTAGTGTAATCGTACTTTCCGGGAAGCAGCATCGACAGGGAAAATATGATATTTTCGTACTCCATCGATTCATCCATATATTGGTCTATAGAGTGAAGCTGTCCCGGCAGAATCAGCACAAGGCATGGCGCAGTGACCTGGTACTCCTTAAAATCTACAGATATATGACCGCGGCCCTTCTTTATATAGATAAGCTCCATGTCATCATGCCAGTGCAGCGGAACACCGGAAAAATCAAGAGGAATAGAGCACAGGTAGGTATTGTATGGGAACGTGAGCTCCACATGTGTTTTGTCTTCGTGATAATTTTCATATTCTAATATATTCATGATGATATTTTAGCATATTATTTCTTGAAAAGCCACTAAAAATACCGAAAAATGATAGGATTGTGCAAGTTTTCGACTGTATATTGCAAGAATTGTGCAGTGTAATGGATTATACTTGATTCATCAAATGACACAAAGAAGTTAAGCACGCTAAATGAAAATTAGTTAATTTGACACATTGGCGTGTACACATGATAACAGATTTGGGAGGAAATCAAAATGGCAATCATGCAGGAAATCGAAACAAAGCTTCAGAAGGGCATCAGCGTTAGTACAGACGAGGAAGTATACTACGCATTACTTGAGCTTGTAAAAGACAAGGCAGAGAAAAAGGTTTCAAACAAAGGAAAGAAAAAGCTCTACTACATCTCAGCAGAGTTCCTTATCGGAAAGCTTTTATCAAACAACCTTATCAACTTAGGCATCTATGATGAAGTTAAAGAGACTCTTGAGAAGAACGGAAAGTCACTTGCTGAAATCGAGGAAATCGAGCTTGAGCCTTCACTTGGAAATGGTGGACTTGGACGTCTTGCAGCATGCTTCATAGATTCAATTGCAACACTCGGACTCAACGGAGACGGTGTAGGTCTCAACTACCACTACGGATTATTCAAGCAGGTATTTGAGAACAATCTCCAGAAGGAGACTCCAAACCCATGGATTACAAAGGAGAGCTGGCTTACAAAGACAGATATCACATATCCTGTAAGCTTTGGTGGATTTACAGTACAGTCAAGACTTTACGATATCGACGTAGTTGGATACAACAACCGTACAACAAAGCTTCACTTATTCGACATCGAGTCAGTTGATGAGTCAATCGTAGGCGACACAATTGATTTCGACAAGGATGATATCCGAAAGAACCTTACATTATTCTTATATCCTGATGATTCAGATGATAAAGGACGTCTCCTTCGTGTATACCAGCAGTATTTCATGGTATCAAATGCAGCAAGACTTATCCTTGCAGAGGCAGAGGCAAAGGGCTCTAATTTACATGACCTTGCTGATTATGCAGCAGTTCAGATTAACGATACACATCCATCAATGGTTATTCCTGAGCTTATCCGTCTCCTTCAGGAGAAGGGCATTCTGATGGATGAGGCTATTGAGATTGTATCAAAGGTTTGTGCATACACTAACCACACAATCCTTGCAGAGGCTCTTGAGAAATGGCCAATCAGCTTCTTGGAGAAGGCTGTTCCACAGCTTATGCCAATCATCCGTGAGCTTGACAACAAGGTTCGCGCAAAGGTAGCTGATGAGAGCACATATATCATCAAGGACGGTCTTGTACACATGGCACACATGGATATTCATTTCGGATATTCTGTAAACGGTGTTGCATACCTCCACACAGAGATTTTAAAGAATACAGAGCTCAACAACTTCTACAAGTTATATCCTGAGAAGTTCAACAACAAGACAAACGGTATCACATTCCGTCGTTGGTTAATGTCTTGTAACCCAGAGCTTTCAGCATACATCACAGAGCTTATCGGTGAAGGCTGGAAGAAGGATGCAAACGAGTTAGAGAAGCTTGGCAATTTCATCAATGATGACGCCGTTCTTACAAAGCTTGTTGACATCAAGAACGCAAAGAAGACAGAGCTTGCTTCTTACTTAAAGAAGACTCAGAATCTCGACGTACCTGATAATTCAATCTTTGATATCCAGGTTAAGAGACTTCACGAGTACAAGAGACAGCAGCTTAACGTGCTTTACATCATCCGTAAGTACTTTGAGATCAAGGCAGGCAAGAAGCCATCTACACCTATCACATGCTTCTTCGGTGCAAAGGCAGCTCCTGCATATATCATTGCAAAGGATATCATCCATGCAATCCTGTGCTTACAGCAGATTATCAACAATGATCCTGAGGTAAGTCCATACCTTAAGGTATTCATGGTTGAGAACTACAACGTAACATTAGCTGAGAAATTATTCCCGGCTGCAAATATTTCAGAGCAGATTTCTCTTGCTTCTAAGGAGGCATCAGGAACAGGAAACATGAAGTTCATGCTTAACGGTGCTATTACACTTGGAACAAGTGACGGAGCAAACGTAGAGATAGCTGAGCTTGTCGGCGATGAGAACATCTATGTATTCGGTGAGGATTCACAGACTGTTATCGACAGATATGAGAGAGGCGACTACTGCTCTAAGGATTACTATGACAAGGATGCAGACTTAAAGAAGGCTGTTGACTTCCTTGTAAGTGATGAGATGATGAAGGTTGGTTCTAAGGAGAACTTAGAGAGACTTTACAACGAGCTCCTCAACAAAGACTGGTTCATGACATTCCCAGACTTTGAGGATTACTGCAAGACAAAAGAGAAGGCTTACGCTGATTATGAAGATAAGAAGGCTTGGGCTAAGAAGATGCTTGTCAACATCAGCAAGGCTGGTTTCTTCTCTTCTGACAGAACAATCAAGCAGTACAATGATGAAATCTGGCATTTAGAGGCCTAGAATTTTTCTTCCTCCTTTAAATACAAATTGGGCATAAGAACTCCTGCGGGTGCATCCCGCGGGGGTTCTTTTTTTGCTAGAGTACGGGACGTAAGCGCCGGGGACGGCGTGCACACATACTCTTGCGTTCGCTACGCTACGCTGCCAAGTGTCTGTACGGATTATGCCCGGAGTGTTTCGCAGGCTGACGAAACCGGCTTTTATGCGCCGTCCGTGGCGCATAACGCCTTGCCCCGCCGTCCATGGCGGTGCATTTCTGTGGTTCTAAGCATAATCCTACAGACACTAGGCAGCTTCGCTATGCGCTCTCGCAAGAGTATGTGTGCACGCCGTCCCCGGCGCTTACGTCCCTTACGCTGTGGCAAAATGTACTATCCCAGAATCCCTAAATGTGGCAAGGCGGGATTTACAAGTTTGGCAAATACATATATAATAAGGGGAAGAATATACACATGGAGAACTATTATGATAAAGAATAAATTTATGGCACTTACGCTTACCGTGGCACTCACAGCGGGCATGCTTTCCGGCTGTGGCTCAAGCGAAAAGGCAAAGGATAGGGATGCGTACAGACAGTATGGCATCAACTGCATAGAAAACGGCAGCTATGATGATGCGGTCGATGCTTTTCAGAAGGCACTGGACCAGTCGGTTGGCTCGGTAGGCGCAGAGGAGCTTGACATATGCTATTACAAGGCCAAGGCACAGTATTTAAGTGGTGACGTGGATGGAGCGATTGATACATATACGGCCATCATCGACTATAATAAGGATTCTGACGCATACTATCTGAGAGGCTGTATATATTTTGCCAAGAATGATTCAGACAAGGGTATGAAGGATTTTAAGACGGCGCTCAGTGAGAATGATGATAATTATGAGCTTTACCTTGGTGTTTATGAGACCTTGTCGAAGTATGGCATGAATGACCAGGGAAAGGAATATCTGGATAAAGCTTTAAAGCTTAAGGCAAAAACCGCTGATGACTATATGCAGAGAGGCCGTATATACACCATGCTCGGTGATTATGATTCAGCAATAAAGAGTCTGCAAAAGGCTATCGATGAGAAGCTTGTCAAGGCAAACTACTATATGGGTGAGGCATATCAGAAGAAGGGCGACAATGACAGTTCGCAGAAGTATTTTAAGAAATACCTGGACAGCGGTGAGGCGGATTCGTATGATCTGATGAATATGGGACAGGCACAGATGGACAATGGTAACTATGACACTGCGATTACTTATTTTCAGACTGCACTTGACCTTGAAAGTGTGCCTAACAAGCAGCAGATAACAAAGGCTATGATTATAGCATATGAGTATTCCGGAGATTTTGCCACTGCAAAGAGCCAGATGGAGGAATACATGAAGGATTATCCCGATGACAAGGATGCAGCAAGAGAATATCAGTTTTTGGAGACCAGATAGATTATGGCAGATACTATTAAGATAGAGGATATTGAGGAGAGAGTGGTGCTTGTCGGAGTAAGTGAGCAGGACGGTGATGATGCAGATGATTCACTTTCAGAGCTTGCGGAGCTGGTAAAGACAGCAGGCGCGACAGTTGTAGGCACACTTATCCAAAGAAGAGAAAAAATTCATCCGGGCACGTATGTCGGCACCGGCAAGGTGGCGGAGATTGCTGAGCTTGTGGAGAGTACAGGGGCAACAGGCATTGTGTGTGATGATGAGCTGAGTCCGGCACAGCAGAAGAATCTGGAGACGTACCTTGACACAAAGGTCATGGACAGAACACTTGTTATTCTTGATATTTTTGCATCAAGGGCCACAACAAGTGAGGGTAAGATACAGGTTGAGCTGGCCCAGCTCAAGTACAGATTAAGCCGTTTGTCGGGACTTGGTAAGTCAATGTCCAGGCTTGGCGGAGGAATAGGAACAAGAGGTCCCGGAGAGAAAAAGCTTGAGGTAGACCGCCGTCTTATAAATGACAGGATAACACAACTTCGAAGAGAGCTGAAAGAGGTGCAGAAGCACAGAGATATCACGAGGGCAAAGCGTGAAAAAAATAAAGTACCGGTTGTTGCGATAGTAGGATATACTAACGCAGGTAAGTCCACGCTGTTAAATCACCTGACAGAGGCAGATGTGCTTGAGGAAGACAAGCTCTTTGCAACGCTTGATCCGACAACACGCATTCTTGCACTTGATGGCAAGCAGCAGGTGCTTTTAACAGATACGGTCGGGTTTATCAGAAAGCTGCCGCATCATCTGATAGAGGCTTTCAAGAGCACCCTTGAGGAGGCAAAGTACGCTGACATCATTTTCCATGTGGTGGATGCATCAAATATGCAGCGGGAAAAGCAGATGTTCATAACCTACCAGACATTGGATGATCTTGGTGTAAAAGACAAGAAATTTGTCACACTTTTTAATAAGCAGGACGCCCGCACAGACAACGAACCGCTGCATGATTTCAGGGCAGATTATACTCTCAATATCTCAGCGGCAAAGGATCTGGGATTAGATGAGGTAAAATCTCTTTTAGAGGAGATATTAAGAGAGAACAAGGTATATATTGAGAGAATTATCCCATATGATAAGGCTGGCGTGATACAGCTTATCAGAAAACAGGGCGAGCTTGTGTCGGAGGAATATGTGGCTGATGGGATACAGATAAAGGCATATGTGCCGATGGAGGTGTACGGCAGGCTCGATTAGGGTGCTGCTTCGCTATATCATTATATTAAGCGAGGAATTTAAAATGTCGAAAACGCGTTCAATCCGCTGGGACAAGTTGGACAACACAGCAAATCTGTTCCCTAGTATAGCGGGGGAGAGCATGACAAATGTATATAGGATCTCAGTCACCTTAACTGATGAGATTGACAGTGAAAAGCTGCAGGAGGCACTGGATATAGTGCTTCCGAAGTTTGGTCTGTTTAATGTGAGACTCAGGATGGGAGTATTCTGGAACTATTTTGAGGAAAATGGCAAAAAGGCACCAAAGGTGCATGAGGAAAATACATTTCCGTGCAGGTTTATAAGACCTAACAAAAATCACAGCTATCTTTTCAGGGTGACATACTATAAGAACAGAATAAATCTTGAGGTTTTTCATGTGCTGACAGATGGCATGGGCGGCATCAATTTTCTGAGAGAACTCACATATCAGTATCTGCGTCTCACACATCCGGAGCTTGCAAAGCTAAAGGGTGATTCACTGACGCAGGGCACATCCCTAAATAGAGAGGACAGCTTTGTAAAGAACTATAAATCTAGCAAGCCAAGTGGCTTTAACAGGCAGAAGGCGTATCTTCTAAAGCTGGAAAAGGTACCTGATGGAGAGTTTGGGCTGATACATGGCATGATGCCTGTATCACAGCTAAAGCAGGTCTGCCACAGGTATGGAGTTTCCATAAATGATTATCTGGTGGCATGCTTTGTGTGGAGTGTGTATCAGGAGTGTTTTCACGGCATGCCAAACAATATGCCAGTCAGGGTCGCAGTTCCTGTGAATCTTCGTCCTTATTTTGACTCAGTGACCACAAAGAACTTTTTTGTCATGATATCTGCTGAGTTCAGACCGCAAAACAGCACCTACACATTTGAGGAGGTGCTTAAAATAGTGACGGATTCCATCAATTCACAGATTTCTAAGGAGCATCTGGAGGATCTTTTCTCATACAGTGTGTCAAATCAGAAAAATATCCTGATGAGACCGGTGCCTCTTTTTATAAAAAATCTTGCAATGAAGGCGGTCTATACGCAGTCGGCACTGGCAAACACCACCACTATCACCAATATTGGAAATATAAAGGTGGAGCCGGAATACGAGCCGTATATAACAGGCTTTTATTCCTTTATACCAATGTCCAAGGGGCAGCCTATGAAGGGCACCATCTGTTCCTACAAGGACACACTGGTGTTTACTTTTTCATCTATTCTGGCAGATACGATGATTCAGAGAAGCTTTTTTAAGAAGCTTGTAAATGACGGAGTGGATGTGACAATTGAGACAAATGGAGAGTATTATGACTAAATGCATGAAATGCGGTGTTTATATAACCGATAATACCGATAAATGCCCACTCTGCCAGCAGGTTGTGGCACCTGTTGAACAGCCATCGGACAACGGTACGAGATACCCTGATGTCAAGGGTGCATCAAGAAAGTACAGATTACTGGAAAATATTATATTGTTTCTGTCTATAGTTGGACAGATTGTGCTGACAACTGTTGATTACATGACAGACCGGGAAATAAACTGGAGCTTTATAGTGCTTCTTGTTGTAATCTATGCGAATGTGACGCTGCGCCTGGCAATAGTCGGAAGAAATGGATATATTTTTAAAATTGTAAGCACATTTGTGTTCACGGTGCTGTTTCTCGAGGGAGTAGACCTTCTCACAGGCGCCAGTGGCTGGGCACTTACATTTGTTTTTCCAAGTGCCATACTGGCGATGGTTCTTGCAACAATTATACTCATGATAGTAAACATAAGAAACTGGCAGAGCTACATGATGATGCAGCTTTTTCTTGTGCTGATGAGCGTGATTGCGATGATACTTGTGGCAGTCAAGGTCATATGGTTCCCATATCTGGCAATGGGAGCGATGGGCGCATCGCTGTTTTTGTTCCTCGGAACACTGATTATAGGTGACAAAAGAGCCAGAACAGAGCTGAAACGGAGATTTCATATATGATAGGCTTTCATGGAATAGGAAATTCGCATATGTTTGAGGATGAGGAGATGGGAAGCTACCATCCGGAAATTGAAAACGGCAGCAGGAATGGTGATAATGAAACAGGAATAATAGGAGCTTTGGGTAATAAGCTTGAAAAGACATTTAAGAACTCATTATCTGCCATGAAAAGTGACCATGAGGAAAAAGTCCATAGCGATGCAGCTGTGACAGATGAAGAAGTCAGTATACAAGGGAAAATCCTTGCTAATCTGATGGGACATATCACAAATGACCTTGCAATCGGTAAAAAAATAAAATCCGGAGAGCTCAGGAAGCGCATGAAGGAACCTGCATGGCTTGTTCCGGACTGCTTTGTGACAGAGGATATAGCTATGGATGGCTTCACGATGAAGCTTTTATCATCAAAGGAAAACCCAAATACAGAGCGTGTGATACTGCAGCTGCATGGTGGCGGATATATGGGTGCAGTGCGCAATGCATACTATGTATTTGCAGGCCTTTATAATGAGGTAAGCGAGGGCTGCTCAGTGCTCACGCCTGACTATCGCGTGGCGCCGGAGCACACGTATCCGGCAGCACTTGAGGATGCCGTAGCCTGCTATAAATGGCTTTTGTCACAGGGCTGGTTTGGTTCGCAGATTGTACTGGCAGGAGACTCAGCGGGCGGAGGTCTTGCAATGTGCCTCACCATGTATCTTCGTGACCACGACATGCCGCTTCCGGCAGGAATAGTAGCCATGTCACCATGGACAGACCTCACAGCAGGAGGAGAGTCATATGAGACAAACTACGAAAAGGACCCACTGTTTGGAAACACAAGGGACAGTCTCATCTACGTGAATGACTATCCCGGTGACCACGATAAAATGGATCCGTACATATCGCCACTGTTTGGTGATTTCAGAGGCTTTCCTCCAATGCTCATACAGGCTGGCTCGATAGAGATGCTTTTATCTGACTCGGTCGATGCCGCTGCAAAGGCAAGAAACCAGGGCGTTAAGGTGCGCCTGTCAGTGTATGAGGGGATGTTTCATGTGTTCCAGATGGGATACCTCAATTTCCCTGAATCCAAACGAGCGTGGGCGGAGGTCAAGCGTTTCCTAAAGGTGATTAAAGAGGAAGAATAGCTGTAACTGAATTAAGCAGTCTTTCCGGTATAAAGCTGATAATACTTTCCCTTCTTTGCAATCAGCTCATCATGGCTTCCCCTCTCAATAATGCGTCCCTGCTCCAAAACCATAATGCAGTCGCTGTTTCTGACAGTAGAAAGTCTGTGTGCGATAACAAATGTAGTGCGGCCATGCATGAGCTTATCCATGCCGTCCTGAACAATACGCTCGGTACGTGTATCAATTGAGCTTGTAGCCTCATCGAGGATGAGCACAGGCGGATCGGCGATAGCGGCACGCGCAATGGCTAGAAGCTGGCGCTGACCCTGGCTTAGGTTTGCACCGTCACCGGTCAGTACAGTATTGTAGCCGTCAGGAAGCTGGCGGATAAACGTATCGGCGTTTGCCAGGCGGGCAGCTGCGTATACCTCGTCATCAGTGGCATCAAGCTTGCCGTAGCGGATGTTTTCCATGACAGTAGCTGTGAAAAGGTGGGTATCCTGCAAAACAATGCCAAGAGAGTGGCGCAGATCAGCCTTTTTAATCTTGTTTATATTGATGCCGTCATATCTTATCTTGCCGTCTGCTATATCGTAGAAGCGGTTGATAAGGTTAGTGATGGTAGTCTTTCCAGCTCCGGTGGTGCCGACAAAGGCAATCTTCTGACCGGGTGTTGCAAAAAGATCCACATCGTGCAACACAATTTTCTCAGGCACATATCCGAAATCCACATCATCAAATACCACATCGCCCTCGAGCTTTTTGTAATCCACAGAGCCGTCAGCCTGATGAGTATGCTTCCATGCCCATAAGCCGGTGCGCTCAGGGGTTTCAGTGAGCTTTCCGTTTTCTTCTTTAGCATTTACAAGTGTGACATAGCCCTCGTCAGTCTCAGGCGCTTCGTCGAGCAGTGAGAAGATACGGTCACATCCGGCAAGCGCCATGATGATACTGTTGAACTGCTGGCTGACCTGCGAGATAGGCATGTTAAAGCTCTTGTTAAAGGTCAGAAAGCTCGCAAGCTTACCAAGGGTCAGACCGCCAAAGCCTGAAAGAGCCATAACACCGCCGGCAAGAGCGCAGAGCACGTAGCTTAGATTTCCAATCTGTGCGTTTACAGGACCGAGCATGTTGGAGTACATGTTGGCATTGTAGGCGCTTTCAAAGAGTTCATCGTTTATTTTGTCGAAGGCTTCAATATTTTCCTGCTCGTGGGTAAATACCTTGACTACCTTTTGGCCGTTGAGCATTTCCTCGATGAAGCCGTTAACCTTGCCGAGGTCGCGCTGCTGTGCAAGGAAATAGCGACTTGAGAAGCCTGCAAATTTCTTTGTCACGACTGTTGTTACGATTACCATCACGATAGTTAGCACGGTGAGAGGAATATTTAGTATGACCATTGAAACAAAAACGCTCACAACAGTGATTGCACTGTTAAGTATCTGCGGAAGACTCTGGCTGATGAGCTGGCGGAGTGTATCGATATCGTTTGTATAAATCGACATGATATCGCCGTGCGCATGTGAGTCGAAGTACCGGATTGGCAGATCCTGCATATGGGAAAAGAGCTCAACACGCAGGTTCTTAATGGTGCCCTGTGATACGTAGATCATTATTTTGCTGTATGCAAACGTACTGATGACGCCGATGCCGTAGAATACGGCGACCTTTCCCATTGCTGCAAGGAGTGGTCCGTAGTCGGGCGTTCCTGTCTTAAGCAGTGGAACTATATAGTCGTCAATCAGATTTTTGGTAAACATGGTTCCCTGCACATTTGCAAGTACACTGACAAAGATACATATCACAACAATTATGCAGGCAGGTAAATATTTCTTGAAAATAAATCCCATGAGGCGCGCAAAAAGCTTACCGGGATTTTTAATTTTGGGTTTTGGACCTTGTGGTCCTCTTGGTCCTGGCATCAGGCAGCACCTCCTTCATCAAAGTCTCCTCCGCCGTTTGTCTGGGAATCGTAGACATCGCGGTAGATTTCATTATTTTTAAGCAGATTTTCGTGAGTGTCAAAGCCGTCCACTTTTCCGTTATTCATCACGATGATACGGTCAGCATCCATGACTGATGAGATACGCTGTGCGATGATGAGCTTAGTGGTTCCCGGTATTGTTTTTGCGAGGGCAGCACGGATTTTTGAATCTGTTGCTGTATCTACAGCCGAGGTGCTGTCATCGAGTATGAGTATCCTTGGCTTTTTAAGCAGAGCTCTTGCGATACACAGACGCTGCTTCTGGCCACCGGATACGTTGGTTCCGCCCTGCTCTATGTAGGTGTTGTACTTGTCAGGGAAGGACTCGATAAAGTCATCGGCGCATGCCATTTTGCAGGCCTTTATACACTCATCTGTGGTAGCGTTTTTGTCACCCCAGCGCAGATTTTCGAGTATGGTGCCCGAGAAAAGCACGTTTTGCTGGAGCACGACAGCTACCTTGTTTCTGAGAGTGTCCATGTCGTATTCACGCACATCGTGGCCTCCGACGATTACAGAGCCGGTGTCTGTGTCGTAGAGACGGCTTATCAGGTTTACAAGGGAAGATTTCGAGCTTCCGGTTCCTCCTATGATGCCGATGGTCTCACCGGATTTTATGTCTAGATTTATATCTGACAGAACCGGAGTTTCAGCGGTGTCTGAATATCTGAAGGTTACATGCTTAAAGCTTATGCTTCCGTCAGGCACATCGTAAAGCGGCTCCTTTGGATTGTGCAGTGTGCTCTGCTCATTTAATACCTCGCTGATTCGTCTTGCAGATGCGAGTGAGAGTGAAATCATTACAAACACCATCGAGAGCATCATGAGGTTCATCAGAATATTCATGCAATATGTGAGAAGAGCCATCAGATCACCTGTAGTGAGTGTACTGTTTACCACCATATGAGCTCCGAGCCAGCTTATTAAAAGGATGCATGCATACACGGTAAACTGCATGAGCGGAGAGTTGTATACCACAAGGCTTTCAGCCTTTACAAATACATCGTAGATATTTTGTGCTGCCTTTGAAAAGCGCTTTTTCTCATAATCCTCACGGACGTATGCCTTTACAACGCGGATAGCGGATACGTTTTCCTGTACGCTTTCATTCAGGTCATCGTAGCGCTTGAAGGCTCTGTCGAAGTATTTCATGGCCGCCTTACTGATGAAAAGCAGTAAAGCTCCAAGCACAATGACAGCGATTAAATATATTGTCGCAAGACGTGGGCTGATGAAAAATGACATAGCCATCGCACATATTATGGATGCAGGAGCTCTCATAGCCATGCGAAGCATCATCATATAAGCATTCTGGATGTTGGTCACATCGGTTGTCATACGTGTGACAAGGCTTGCAGATGAGAATCTGTCGATGTTTGCAAAGGAAAAGGTCTGGATGTTGCGAAACATAGCAGCACGCAGATTCTTTCCAAAGCCCATGGCGGCCTTTGCACCATATTTTGCACCGAGACATCCTGTCAAAAGACCAAACAGTGCTGCGACAATCATCCACACACCCATGATATAGATATGCTTTGTATCGCCCTTATTGACACCGTTGTCTATGATTGATGCCATGAGAATGGGGATGATGGTATCCACAGCCACCTCAAGCAGCATGAAAACAGGTGTCGCAATCGAAGCCCATTTGTATTCCTTTATTTGGGCACCTAATGTTTTTAACATATGTTTTGTCCTTTCTTATTATATTTTTATAAAATTTCTAACTAAAAAACTTGCATTTAATTAGTTAGTGTGCTAAGTATATTATAGATATACTTTTTTTATTGTCAAGAAAAATTTATGAGAGGATTTCAGTTATGAAGGAGTTTACACCGGACAAATACTTAGGACACAAGATAAATCGCATCAGCAGGAGCATAGACAGATATTTTGACAGAAAAAGGTGCAGCAAAAACGAGTGCATACCGCGAAGCCAGGGCATGATGATTGGATATATTATGGACAATCCTGACAGAAATATATTTCAAAAGGATATCGAGGCAGAGTTTCACCTGTCGGGTGCTACCGTGACCAATATGCTTAAAAGTCTTGAGAAAAAGGGCTATATTGTGCGCACACCTATGGAAAATGATGCCAGGCTTAAGAGAATTGAGCTGACGCAAAAAGCGCTGGACCACGAAAACCGTGTGAGAGAAAATATAAGGGTAATAGAGGAAGCCATGCACAAAGGCTTTTCTAAGGAAGAATTTGACATGATGCTTGGTTTTTTGGACAGGGTGATTGACAATATGGAAAAGCTTAACATGTAACAGAATAATTATAGAGTTGAAAAAGTAGCATAAATATTGTGGCTTTTTTTGTGCAATAAGCCAAAATGCTACAAAATATTGTTGAGCGTATTGACATAGCAACAATATCTTGTATAATTTAGATTGTCATCAAAAGACAGATGCACAGATTTGTATTAAATAATATGGCATTTTATATGTAGCTATATCGTAATTGTTTGGTGAAAAGCCCGCTTTACATTGCAGGGCAGTGACATGAATTAATGATTACATCTCATTTATAGCTGCATATTTTGTGCCATTACACATGGTAAAATGCATATATATAGTATGTGTATTGGATGGTGATACTATATATAGTACGCTACATTATATGAAATATAGTATACAGAGAGGAGAAATTTACATGAAAATCATCAAGCGAAGCGGCAGTGAGGACATATTTGATGCAGCTAAAATTGTAGCTGCCATTAGAAAGGCAAACGATTCAGTGCTAGACTATGAGAAGCTTACTGCTGATCAGATTGAGGAAATTGCAAGCAACGTGGAGACTGCATGTGAGAACATGAAGCGCTCTCCAAGCGTTGAGGAGATACAGGATATGGTGGAGAACCAGCTCATGAACAAGCGTGCCTTTACCGTAGCCAGAAACTACATCACTTACAGATACAAGAGAGCCATTGTCCGTAAGTCGAATTCTACAGACCAGCAGATTCTTAGCCTTCTTGAGTGCAATAACGAGGAGGTAAAGCAGGAAAACTCCAACAAGAATCCTACTGTAAACAGCGTGCAGCGTGACTACATGGCAGGTGAGGTGAGCAAGGATATCACACGCCGTTTCCTGCTTCCTGAGGATATAGTGGAGGCTCATGAGAAGGGGCTTATCCATTTCCACGATGCAGATTATTTCGCACAGCATATGCACAACTGCTGTCTTGTAAACCTTGAGGACATGCTTCAGAACGGCACAGTAATCAGTGAGACTATGATTGACACACCAAAGAGCTTTTCAACAGCCTGCAACATCGCTACACAGGCTATCGCACAGATTGCCAGCTCACAGTATGGTGGACAGAGTATCTCGCTTGCACATCTGGCACCATTTGTACAGGTCAGTCGTGAGAAGTTCAGAAAGCAGGTGCAAAAGGAATTCGAGAGCGTAGGCCTTGATTTGGATGAAGAAAAAATCAACGAGGTAGCAGAGCTTCGTGTCAAGGAAGAAATCAACCGCGGTGTGCAGATGATTCAGTATCAGGTCATCACACTCATGACTACAAACGGACAGGCACCGTTTATCACAGTATTCATGTACCTGAATGAGGTATCCGATCCGCAGACAAAGGCAGATCTTGCCGCAATCATTGAGGAGATGCTGCACCAGAGAATAAAGGGCGTAAAGAACGAAAAGGGTGTATATATCACACCGGCATTCCCTAAGCTCATATATGTGCTTGAGGATGATAATATCACAGAGGATTCAAAGTACTGGAATCTCACAGTGCTCGCGGCACAGTGCTCTGCAAAGAGAATGGTGCCTGACTATATTTCAGAGAAGGTCATGAAGGAGCTTAAGGACGGAGATGTGTATACATGCATGGGCTGCCGTTCATTCCTCACAGTGGACAGATGCTCACAGACAGCAGGCAATGTGGCACATGCCGAGAACTTTGATCCAAACAAGCGTAAATACTATGGACGTTTCAACCAGGGTGTTGTCACCTTAAATCTCGTTGATGTGGCATGCTCATCAGAAAAGGATGAGGAAAAATTCTGGAAGATACTTGATGAGAGACTTGAGCTGTGTCACAGAGCACTTATGTGCAGACATAAGAGGCTTCTTGGTACCAAATCCGATGTAGCACCGATTCTCTGGCAGAACGGAGCACTTGCACGTCTGAAAAAGGGAGAGGTTATAGACCCATTATTATTTAACGGATACTCAACAATCTCACTCGGCTATGCAGGACTTTGTGAGTGTGTACGCTATATGAAGGGAGTATCACACACAGAGCCAAAGGAAGGCACACCGTTTGCACTTAAGGTAATGCAGCGCTTAAACGATGCATGTGAGCAGTGGAAAAAGGAGTCAAACATCGATTTCAGTATATATGGCACACCGCTTGAGTCTACCACCTATAAGTTTGCTAAGTGCTTACAGAAGCGCTTTGGTATCATCAAGGGTGTTACCGACAAGAACTACATCACAAACAGCTATCATGTGCATGTAACCGAGCAGATTAATGCATTTGACAAGCTAAAGTTTGAGTCCCAGTTCCAGAAGCTGTCTCCGGGTGGCGCTATCAGCTACGTGGAGGTACCAAACATGCAGGACAATATCCCTGCAGTGCTTTCAGTAATGCAGTACATTTACGACAATATCATGTACGCAGAGCTGAATACAAAGAGCGACTATTGCCAGGTATGCGGCTACGACGGAGAAATCAAAATCGTAGAGGAAGAGGGCTCAGGCAAGCTTATCTGGGAGTGCCCACACTGTGGCAATCGTGACCAGAACAAGATGAGTGTAGCCCGCCGTACATGCGGCTATATCGGCACACAGTTCTGGAATCAGGGAAGAACACAGGAGATTAAAGAGCGAGTGCTTCATCTGTAGAAGTTAAAGGAGGTTATTGTTTATGACTAATGAGGAAATCTGGAATATTGGCTTAGAAGAGCGTACAGACGAGCTTTCAAAGCTGCAAAGCGAATATGACAGGATCGACGTGGAGTGACGTAAAGCAGAATTTGAAATGGATATGTATGCACGTCTCAGGGAAGTAAACAATGCAATGCTTTATAAGCAGAAATTCTCAGAAAAATATGAGAAATGTGCCAGGACATCTGAAAAGCTTACGAAACAGAAGAATGCACTTGAGAATGAGATTAGTGTTCTGAAAAAAGAGATATATTACATTGCGATTATTCGCAAGGAGTACGCAGACGGAAGCGTTGACTATGAAACCTCATTTACGGATATTGAAGATTTTAACGAAAGTTATTATTGTATTCTGAAATGTATCGGGAA
>ENA-UEQN01001083-UEQN01001083.1-human-gut-metagenome-genome-assembly--contig:-NODE-1083-length-22882-cov-6.003026_pt1 | contig 22882 bp, 20 predicted proteins | sample MGYA00242940_ERZ507944 | MGnify/ENA primary metagenome ERZ507944 (study PRJEB26167, sample SAMN06115449) | human gut metagenome | host: Homo sapiens | place: China:Fujian | collected 2015-08-20... | reverse complement strand
TTTTTGCGCAGGCTTATCCCCTACGGAGGGAAAGAAAGTGTGAAAGAAAACCGTCAGGGTTGTCTTTCGCGTTTGATCAGGGCAGGGAGTGTTTAATCTGCAAAAAAGAATGCGTTCCCCGGCCGACCAACAAAAAAGGACGCCAAAAGGCGTCCTTTTTTGTTGGTCGGGATGACAGGATTTGAACCTGCGACCTCTGCGTCCCGAACGCAGCGCTCTACCAAGCTGAGCCACATCCCGTTAGAAAAACCCTCGCTGCTATCTTAAACGGCGAGGGTCTTTGTGGTTGCCCGACTAGGATTCGAACCCAGACAAACAGAGTCAGAGTCTGTCGTGCTACCTTTACACAATCGGGCAATAGCAACATGAATAATTATAGCGGTTCTGCCGAAAAAGTCAAGCCCTATCGTAAAAAAATGCCGTTTATTTTTTGCTTGGAGAAAAGTTCCTCTAATATACCGCCTGCTGGCGCACACAATACACATTGCAAACGCCAAATTAAGAAAGAGAGGAATAAACCATGTCTAACAAGAAAGCCAAGGAAGCACTGAACCAGATGAAGCAGGAAGCTGCCAACACCGTCGGCGTTAACCTCAAGCAGGGCTACAACGGCGATATCACCGCCCGTCAGGCCGGTTCCATCGGCGGCGAGATGGTGAAGCGCATGATCGAGAGCTACGAGAGCGGCCATTCTGCCAAGTAACTTTCCCCATCCCCACACCCGCGGCTATGCCCAGTGCAGGCCGCGGGCGTTCTTTTTGCTTAAGTACAGCCAAATTAGCCAAACCTACGCAGTGAAATTCTCCACCGCCCCCCTTGCGCTTGCCCTGGTACTGCTGCTGCGCCGCGAAGAAGAATAATCCGCACCGCCGGGGGCTGCCTCCGGCGGTTGTCCTTTCTCCACAAAAAAGCCCTTGCGCATCTGCCTCATGCTTGGTACAATGAAATCGGCATTTCGCCCGATTTTTGTGATAGAAAAGGAGTGACCCAATTTGGCAGAAAAAAAGAAGGTCGAGCGTGAGTTTGTGGAGGTCTCCACCGGCAAAACCGGCAAGGGCCCCGCAGTCGTCACCGCCGCCAATAAGAAAAGCGCCACCAGCAAGCGCGTAGCCGCTGTCATCCTGTGGGTGCTGGCCCTGGCCGCTGAGGTATGCGCCATTCTGATGCTGAACGGCAGATGGTACATACCGGAGGAGCAGAAAATGTACTGGCTCATCGGGGCACTGGTCGTTGATCTCATTCTGGTCATCATCGGCAGCCAGCTGTGGAAAAAGGCCAACCGGCTGGACCCCGCCAGCAAACAGAGCAGCGTGAAGTTCTTCCTGTGGAACAATATGGGGCTGATCGCCTCCGTTATTTGTTTCTTGCCCATTGTCATCCTGCTGCTGGCCAATAAGGACCTGGATGGCAAGACCAAGAAGATCGTGACCGTAGTGGCGGCCATTGCCCTGGTGCTGGCTTCGCTGTTCTCCATCGATTTTAACCCCGTTTCCGCTGAGGAGCTGGCTGACGCCCAGCAGGCGGTGGGCACCGGTACCGTCTACTGGACCCGTTTCGGCAAGAGCTACCACCTTGACCCCAATTGCCACACCCTGATGCGGTCCAGCAAGGTCTATCAGGGAACCATCGAGAAGGCCTTTGAGGCCAACCGCACCGACCCCTGCGATTTCTGCGCATTGGAGCAGGAATAAGGAAAGGGGCGCGGACAGATGAATTTGACTGATCTGCTTTCCAGCAGTGTGATCTCCTCCATAGCGGGCCAAACCGGCACCAGCGAAAAGGACACCCAGAATGTCCTGGCCAACGCGCTGCCGGCTTTGGTAGGTGCCATGGCGCAGAATGCCTCCACCGAGGACGGGGCCAACAGCCTGGCCAAGGCCCTGGACGACCATACCAGCAGCAAAGGGCTGGCAAGCCTTTTGCAGAATGTGGATACGGAGGATGGCACCAAGATCCTTACCAAGATTCTGGGCGGGGAAACTGAGACGGTGCAGAACGCTGTTGCCAAAAAGAGCGGCGCCAGCAAGGTGGATACCTCCAAGATCCTGGCCATGGCGGCCCCGCTGCTGCTGGCGGCCTTGGGCAGCCAGAAGAAAAAGACCAAGACCCAAAGCGACGGGCTCGGCGGGCTGCTCACCAGTCTTTTGGGCGGCGGGGATGATGACGAGGATGACGGCAGTACCCTTATCTCGCTGGCTGGCAGCCTGCTGGGCGGCAGCAATAAAAAGTCCGGTAAGAGCGACAGCGGCGACATTCTTACCAGCCTGGCGGGCGGCCTGCTGACCAGCGCCCTGGGCGGCAGCGGCAAAAAGAGCAGCAAAAAGAGCGATAGCAGCGATGTGCTGAGCTCCCTGGCCGGCAGCCTGCTGGGCAGCGCGTTGGGGACTTCCACCAGCGGGAAAAAGACCACTTCCTCCGGGAAGAAAACCACCTCCAGCGGGAAAAAGACAACTTCTTCCGCAAAAAAGACCGCTGGCGGTAAGAAAACTACCTCCGCTAAGAAAACCACTTCTTCCAAGAAGAAATCGACCGCCCGAAATGACGACGCGGCGGAGCTGCTGGGCAGCGTCCTTACCGGCCTGCTGGGCGGCAAAAAGTAAACTGCATAAGAAAAATGGGGCGGAAGAAGCGAACTTCCGCCTCTTTTTTGCGCGCAGGGGAAGATCCATCACCCATTCTTCACGCTCTGTTCATACCCAACCGGTAGACAAAACTGATTCTATTCTGTATAATAGGGACGGATTATTACAAAAATCGCCCGAAAGGAGGGGCTCTTCATGCCGATATCGCTGAAAACCGGCCGCGCGCTGGCCGCCGCTGTTGCCCTTTTGCTGCTGGCTGCCTGCGGCAGCACCCCCACCGGCGCCGAGAACCTGCCCATCTATCCCACAGTGCAAAGCGGACAGGCCCTGCTGCCGGATTGGGAGCATATCCCGCAGAATGAGGTGCTGCCGGAGGAGAATGAAGAGCCTGCCGAGAATGACGGTCAATCTGGGGAGAAGCAGCCGGAAAAGACGGACGCCAAGGCCGAAAGTAAGGCTGATGATAAATCCGGGGATAAAACCGATTCTAAAACAGAAAATTCCTCCGAGCAGACCGGGGACAACAAAAACGGTAATACCGGCAATGACAACCGGAATGACACCACCGGTAAATCCGATGGTTCGGGTAATTCCGGGAACGCCGGCAACAGCGGCGCCGTAAAGGCCCCGGAACCGACGCCTGCTCCGGCTCCAACCCCTGAGCCAGCCCCTGAGCCAGCACCGGAGCCAACCCCCGCCCCGACCCCTAAACCGGAACCGGAACCGGAGCCGGATAACAGCGGCAATGATACCGCCGATTACGGTCAGCTTAGTGTCATTAACGGCAGCACCCCGGTAGTTGGCGATACCTATGAAATTCTGTGCCGCGTGGTGCAGAATGAGGTGGGCAACAGCACCGAGTGGGAATCCACTAAGGCCATGGCGGTGGCCTCCTACAGCTACATCAAGTATTACAATGACTATCTGGGCCGTGCGCCCACTTTGCGCCTTAGCAGTGTGGAGCCCGGCGACCGGGTAAAGGCCTGTGTGAAAGAGGTGCTGGGCCAGGCGGTTTACTATAATGGCCAGTACGCCAACTGTACCTATTTTTCCATCAGCTGCGGCGTGACCACCACGGCCCAAAGCGTCTGGGGCACCACCCAGTACCCCTACCTTGTTTCGGTGGATTCCTCCATCGAGGAGGGCTATTCCTACAGCTGGTCGCCTTTTTCCAAGGACTATACCTATACCCCGGAACAGATGGCTGAAAGGATGAACAGCGCCCTGGGGACGAGGCTGGACCCCGCCAATGACGACCCGGCCACCTGGCTGGAGATCACCTCCCGTACCGATGGAAAATATGTAGGCACCGTACGGGTAGGCAATACCACCACCACGGGGCGGAAGATAAGGGAGAGCATCCTGGGACTGCGCAGCCATGCCTTCGATATCAGCTATGACGCGGACAGCCGCCTTTTTACCGTTACCACCTACGGCTACGGCCACGGTGTGGGGATGAGCCAGACCGGCAGTATGCTGTACGCCCGGCAGGGCTGGACCTATGTGCAGATCCTAAACCACTACTACCCTGGTACGACTGTGGCATAATAAAACGCAAAAAGGATCCCCGCCACCGGCGGGGATCCTTTGGTGCATAAGGGAAAAAATTACGCCTTGCCGGAGCAGCCCAGGACATCGTGCATCTTGTGGCGGACCAGCTCGCGGATGTGATCGCGGGCGGGGGTGAGATACTGCCGGGGATCGAAATGATCGGGATGCTCGAACATGTGCTGACGGATGGCGGCGGTCATGGCCAGGCGCAGGTCGCTATCGATATTGATCTTGCAGACGGCCATCTCGGCGGCGTGGCGCAGCATTTCCTCGGGGATGCCGATGGCATCGGGCATCTGGCCGCCAAAGCGGTTGACGGTCTCTACATCCGCCTGGATGACGGAGGAAGCACCGTGCAGCACGATGGGGAAGCCGGGCAGGCGGTCGCTGACCTGCTGCAGGATATCAAAGCGCAGCTGGGGCTTCTGGCCGGGCTTGAACTTATAGGCGCCGTGGCTGGTGCCGATGGCGATGGCCAGGGAATCCACCCCGGTGCGGGAAACAAATTCCTCCACCTCGGCGGGATTGGTGAACTGGGCATCGGCTTCGCTGACATTGACAGCGTCCTCAATGCCGGCAAGCTTGCCCAGCTCGCCCTCCACCATAACACCGTGGTCGTGGGCATATTCCACTACCTTGCGGGTCACAGCGATGTTTTCCTCAAAGCTCAGCTTGGAGCCGTCGATCATCACGGAGGTGAAGCCGCCATCGATGCAGTCCTTGCAGATCTCAAAGCCATCGCCGTGGTCCAGATGCAGGGCGATCGGGACATCGGTATCGGCCACAGCGGCCTCCACCAGTTTGGTGAGATAGATGTGCTTGGCATATTTGCGGGCGCCGGCCGAAACCTGCAGAATAACAGGGGCCTGCTCCAGCTGGGCCGCTTCGGTAATGCCCTGTACGATCTCCATGTTGTTGACATTGAAAGCGCCGATGGCGTAGCCGCCCTCATAGGCTTTACGGAACATTTCCTTGGTAGTGACCAGTGGCATAATATTGATCCTCCTTCAAAAAATAGAAGTATAAAGGGATGGTGCGTTCAGCCCTATTGTAGCAATATTGCCCGCCAAATGCAATAAGATACCGGCAGATTCCGCAAATTTTTGTGAAATAAATAACGATATTTTTCCGACCGGCGTTTAGTTTTCATTTGTGAAAAAATCCGGAGCGGGGAGCAAGGCCGGTAAACTTTTTGTAGTGCCCATTTACTGTAAATTGTGGATAAAACAGATGTTTCCACCGGTGACAGGAGAGAAAAAGGGACGAAATGGGGACACTTTTTCACATTTTCCACCGAGTTTTCCACACTGCCGGGGGAAAAGTGTGTGGAAACTGTGCAAAAGTAAAAAAATACGGTCTGTATATCTCACTGCCGCTTCCGCCAGGTGGGACTGCATAAATTCCACAGCAGGAAGCAAAATAACAGGGAATTGATGCCGCAAAAGGAGGGCTGCGTGATGCTGAAGGGAGTCAATAAGCAGGTGGTAGAGGTAGTGGAAGTGGATAATGAGTTTTTTGAGCGGGCGATTTTATTCGTAAAGCCGGAAAAGCAGCAGAACGGTGAGGAGGCCCTACGGGAGAATGCCCGGCGGTATGTAGGTTCGCTGCGGTGGCGGCCCCGGCAGCCCGGCGGCTGGCGGCTGTGGGGCGTCCGGCTGGCCCAATGGGGCAGCGCCGTGGGGCTGGGGGCCCTGCTGGGCGGACTTCTGATAAAATAGGGTCGATTTTTGCGAAGGGCTGTGTTATAATGGTACCATTCATAGGCATGCACAGTGCGCAGCGCGGGAACCGGCCCCCGCCTGCCGGCCCTTATAGGACCGGTGGCCCGCAGCCGTAGGCTGCGGGTGGGCGCGCCGAAGGCGCGCAGGCGGGGGCCGGTTCCCCGGCGGTGCGCACAGCCCTAATAGAAGAAAGGAACTATGACCATGCAGGAAAAAAAGCAGACTGGAGAGCAAAACCAGGTGCTGGCCGGGCGCAACCCGGTGCTGGAGGCCCTGCGCAGCGGCAGGGAGCTGGAGTGTATCTACATACAAAGCGGCAGCCCCAAGGGGCCGGTAGCCGCGATTCTCAATAAGGCGCGGGAGCAGGGTATCCCGGTGAAGGAAGCAACGCGGGAAAAGCTCACCCAGCTTTCCGGAATAGAGACCCACCAGGGGGTTGCCGCCATCTGCGCGGCGGCCGCCTATGCCGAGATGAAAGACATCTATGAGCGGGCAGGGGAAGAACCGCTGTTTGTGGTCATCTGTGATAACATCGAGGATCCCCACAATTTAGGCGCCATTATCCGTACGGCGGAAGCCTGCGGGGCCCATGGGGTCATCATCCCCAAGCGGCACAGCGCCGGTCTTACTGCGGCGGCAGTCAAGTCCTCCGCTGGGGCAGCAGTGTGCCTGCCGGTCGTCCGGGTCGCCAATATCGTGGCCACTATGCAAAGCCTGAAGGCCGAGAAAAATGTGTGGTTCACCTGCGCCGATATGGATGGGGTGAATTGGTGCCAGCTGGACTTTAAGGGTGCGGTAGGTTTGGTTATCGGCTCGGAGGGCAATGGAGTCAGCCGACTGGTGAAAGAGGAGTGCGACTTTGTGGCGGCACTGCCGATGCAGGGTCAGATCAATTCGTTGAATGCTTCGGTGGCGGGCGGCATTATTCTGTACGAGATCACCCGGCAGCGGCTGGGGCTGAAAGCTAGGTAAGAAAAGGCGGCTTGACGATTTATTTAGCATGATCTCTCCAGGGGTATTACCCGGGGAGAGAAAACCAAAAAAGCGGAGGGAAAAAGATGGCAGAAAACCGCTATAATGTAGACGATATCCTGCGGGAAGTAAAGGAAAAACGCGCCCGGGAGGAACGGGCGGCTCAGCCGGAAAAGCGGGCCACCACCACTACGGAGGACCTGCTGCGGCAGTTGGATGCTGCTCAGACCGGGTTGTCCAGGGCGGCGGGGGCAGCGTCGGAAAGACCGGCACCCGCCAAGACTGCACCCCAGCCGGTAAAAAAGGCAGAGCCTTTCCCTGGGAAGCTGCTGCAAAAGACTGAAGCCCCGGCGGCACCGGCTCCAGCGGCCGAACCGGAATTTAAGTGGGAGGAGCCGAAGCGGCCAGAACCGGTGATGCAGCCGGAGGAATGGACCCCGCCCAAAAAACAGGAGGCACAGCCTGCCCCAGAATTGGGGGAGGAAATGCCGATGGGCCGGGAGATTCCCGTGGCCAGGGCGAAAAAGCCGCTTTGGGAGGCTTCTGCTGCCCGTAAGAGTGCTGAAGCCCTGATGCAGACGCTGAAAAAACGGCAGCGAAGCCTGGCAGTCACCTTGATCCTCAACCTGGTGATGCTGCTGGGGGTTATCTATTTGGCGTTGGCACCGGTGTATCACCTGCTGCTGCCGGATTTCCTCGCGACCTCTTCTTCCATGAGATTGTGGGGGATGGTGGCGCTCACCGCCGTTTCGGCTCTGTGCTGCGGCGGCACGCTGGGCAATGGCTTTTTGGCGCTGTTCCCCGGCCGGCAGAGCAACGATGCCTATGTGACCTTGACGGTCTTCGCCTGCCTGCTGCAGGGCAGCTTTATGGCGGCGCAGCCTGCCCTGCTGGAGCAGTATGGGAACAATATCTTCCTGCCGCTGGCTGTACTTATCCTGTTCTTTAATACCTGGGGCAAGCTGGTGAAGAATGCCCGCCAGCGGGAAAGCTGCCGGGCCATGGCCACCCTGCGGCCTGTGGCCTGCCGCACCCTGCCGCAGAGCCGCCTGACTGAATGGGCGGCGGAGCTGCCGGAGCAGCCGGAAAAGACGGTGACGCTGGATGATGCCGGTCTGCCGGAGGATGCCGAGGCCGTGCTGGAGGAAACCGGCATGACCGAGGGCATCAGTGGGGTGCTGGCCCCCATTACCATACTGGCGGCGGTGGTAATGGCGCTGCTGGAATACTTCCTGGCCAAGGGAACGGTATTCGAGGCGGTTTCTATCTTTACATCGGCACTGTGCATCACCTCGCCCCTGGCGGCCACACTGGGCAGCCATATGCCGCTGCGCAGCGCCAATGAGGGGCTGAACCGCTGGCGTGCCAACCTGCTGAATGAAGACGCCGTGGAGGAGTTGCATGATACCGACGGCGTTCTGCTGCGGGGCAGCGACCTGTTCCCCAGCGGGAGTATTACCCTGCATGGGATAAGAACCTTTGAGAAAAAGCCCATTGATGAGGCTATCCTGAATGCGGCCAGCGTGCTGTGCAGCGTGGATAATTCGCTGACCGGAATTTTCCGCGGGATGATCACCAATGAGAAGAACCTGAAAACGGTGGAAAGCGTTGCCTGTGAGGAAGGGAAGGGCATTTCCGCCTGGGTGGATGGCGGCCGGGTGCTGATCGGCAACCGCGGCCTGCTGCTGGCCCACGGTGTGGCCGTGCCGCCCATTGAGGTGGAGGCCGGCTTTACGGCAGAGGGCAAGGAGCTCCTGTATCTTTCCAATTTCGGCAGTCTTTCGGCGGGGTTTGTCATCAGCTACCATGCCGATAAGCAGCTGAGGACCCAGCTGCGGGAGCTGGAGAAGGTGGGGATCGCCCTGATGGTGCATACCACCGACCCCAATATCACCCCGGCGCGGGTGGCGCAGGTCTATGGCCTGCAGGAGGAGAACATCCACATGGTGCCGGCGGCGCTGCAGCGGGAGGCCGAAGCCGCGCTGGACGGCACCGGTGAGACCGCGGCCGAAATGGTGAGCGGCGGCATGGCGGGCAGTCTGCACAGCCTGCTTTCCGCCCAGCGGGAGTATGGCCTGGCCAAGGCCATCAGTGTGCTGCTGGTGCTGAGTGTGCTCATCGGCTTTGCTATCATCACGCTGCTGGCCTATTCCGGGGCACTGAGCCGGGTGACTTGGTGGAGTCTGGGGGCTTATCAGCTCCTGTGGTTTATCCCAACGGTGCTGCTGGGACTGGTGCGCAAAAAGTAATAGGACCGGCCGGGGGCCCGCTGTGTATGGCAGCGGGTCCCTTTTGGTATTTTGGGAATGCGGAAGGGCGCGGGCTTGCCCTGCGGGCCGAATTTGCGCCTTGCAGGGGCCCTAAAGGGTGCAGGATGGAGCCGGGAAGGCTAAAAATCAGCAAATAGCACAAAATAACGCAGCGTATTTCGGCAAAGCGCCGTGCAGATTAACGGAGTTTTTTATTGCGTAAAACTTGACAAAAAGGTATAATTGTTCTGTAATGCGCCCCTATGGCGTTGCGACTCAAAGATTGAAAGGGGAAATCCTAACTATGAAACAGTACACCGCGGATAAGATCCGCAATGTCGCCTTAGCAGGCCACAGCAGCGCCGGCAAGACCAGCCTGGCAGAGATGCTGCTGTTCAAATCCGGCGCCACCGACCGCCTTGGTAAAATTGCGGACGGCAATACCGTGTGCGATTTTGATCCCGAGGAGATCAAGCGTCAGGTATCGGTCAGCTCCGCCATTGCGCCTTTTGATTGGAACGGTGTAAAGATCAACCTGCTGGATACCCCCGGTATGTTCGATTTTGCCGCCGGCGTTTCGGAGGGCATCCGTGCCGCCGAGACCGTGCTGCTGGTCGTTTCCGCCAAGGACGGCGTGGGCGTCGGTACCGAGAAGGCTTACCGCCTGGCTACCCGCATGAATAAATCCAAGGCGTTCTTCATCAATAAGCTGGATGTGGAGCATGCCGATTTCTATAAGACCTTCGAGGGCATCAAGGAAGTGTTCGGCAATTCCGTCTGCCCTGTTATCATCCCCCACATGGATGGCGATGTGGTAGACTGCTACATTGACCTGGTGGATGAGAAGGCCTATAAGTTCGACCCCAAGGCCAATAAGCTCAATGAGATCGCCATCCCCGCCGCGGCCGCAGACCGTATCGAGGAGATGAAGATGGCCCTGAACGAAGCTGTGGCCGAGACCGATGACGCCCTGATGGAGAAGTTCTTCATGGAAGAGCCCTTCACCAAGGAGGAGATCCAGAAGGGTATTGCCGCCGGTGTTAAGAGCGGTACCATTGCGCCCGTTTTCTGCGGCAGCGCCGCCACCGGCTCCGGCAGCCAGGTCCTCATGGATTCCATCGTTCATTTCCTGCCCAGTGCTGCCGATGGCTGCAGCGAGGAAACCGTAGAGGGCGAGACTGTTAAGTGCGATCCCGACGCTCCCGAGTCCGCCTTTGTATTCAAGACCGTTGCCGACCCCTTCGTGGGTAAGCTGTCTTTCGTAAAGGTCATCACCGGCAAGCTGACCGCCGGTATGACCCCGGTAAACGCCCGCACCGGTGAGCCGGAGCGTCTGGGCAAGCTGCTGTGCTGCCGCGGTAAAAAGCAGGACGAAGTGGACTGCATCACTGCCGGCGATATCGGCGCCATTACCAAGCTTTCCAACGCCGTGACCGGCGATACCCTGTGTGATGCCAAGCGTGTCATCTCTTATAAGCCTACCGAGTTCCCGGCCCCCTGTCTCTCCATGGCCATTGTGCTGAAGGGCAAGGGCGATGAGGCCAAGATTGCCGGCGCGATGCAGCGTCTGATCGAGGAAGATCCCTGCATCAGCTTTGAGAATAATGTGGAGACTAAGCAGCAGGTCGTTTCCGGCCTGGGCGAGCAGCACCTGGATGTTGTGGTTTCCAAGCTCAAGTCCAAGTTCGGCATCGATGTAGCCTTGGTGAAGCCCCGTGTGGCTTACCGTGAGACCATCCGTAAGAAGGTCCGCGTACAGGGCAAGCACAAGAAACAGTCCGGCGGCCACGGCCAGTATGGTGATGTTTGGATCGAGTTTGAGCCCTGCGATAGCGATTCTCTCGTATTTGAGGAGAGAGTAGTCGGCGGCGCGGTGCCAAAGAACTTCTTCCCCGCGGTAGAAAAGGGTCTGCAGGACTGCGTTTCCCGCGGCATGATCGCCGGTTACCCGGTAGTAGGCTTGAAGGCCATCCTGGTGGATGGTTCCTACCACCCCGTAGATTCCAACGAAATGGCCTTTAAGACTGCTGCTTCCCTGGCCTACAAGGCAGGTCTGCCCCAAGCCAATCCCGTTATCCTGGAACCGATCGGCACCCTGAAGGTACAGGTCCCCGCCGCGAACATGGGCGATATCAACTCCGAGCTTTCCAAGCGCCGCGGCCGTATGATGGGTATGAACCCTGCCGAGGACGGCCTGCAGGAAATTGAGGCGGAAGTACCCATGAGCGAGATGTTCGATTTTGCCACCTCCCTGCGTTCCATTACCCAGGGCCGCGGCTCCTTCACCCTCACCTTTGCCCGCTATGAGCAGCTGCCCAAGGAGAAAGAGGCAGAGGTCATTGCCGATGCCAAGAGCATGATGGAAGAGGAATAATTCTATAACCTGCTAACCAATGCACCTTTGCGGCGGGCGGTATCCCTATTGGATGCCGTCCGCTGCTGTTTTTGTATATTATGCAGGGTGAGAGCCGGCCGCAGGCCGCCCGCCGTTTCGGCGGGCTGGCGGACCTTCGGTCCGCTTCGGCGGCGCTTTGCGCCGCCGGGCCTGCGGCCGGAACCTGCCCTTCGCGGAGATTTTCTTTTGCCGCTATCTCTATTCCGTCAGCTTGCCGCATAAAGATGAAACGGAAGCAGAAAGGAGTGGGGCATATGGGTTATCATTCGGTACGGCTGCGGCGGGGCAGCGTTTTGGCATTTGCGGTGCTGCTGGTAGCGGCGGTGGTAGGCACGGTGGTGCTTACCAGTCAGCAGCCGGTAGCGTTGCCGGCCTGGAGCCTTTTTAATAAAGGCATCCCCGGCGGAGAGGAAAACCAGCGCATTGAGTTCCTGCGAAAATACGGCTGGGAGGCGGAAGTGCCGCCCATTAGTGAAGAGGAGATCGTGATCCCGGCGGAGTGGGATGAGGTCTATACCGGGTATGCCTCCCTGCAGCAGGCGCAGGGCTTCAATCTGGATAAACTGCGGGGCAAAACTGTAATGGAATATACCTATCACATCACCAATTACCCCGAAAAGGATGAGGTAGCTGCGCACATCCTTGTCTATAAGGATAGGATCGTTGGGGCGGATATCAGCGAGATGGAGCAGGGAGGCTTCTGCATGGAGGTCATCCCGGGCTGAGAAAATGGGGCGGGGCGGTTGCATCCCGCCCCGGTTCCCTGCTACAATAAGAGGAGAAAGGGGGCGGCCGCATGGAACGACTGGACAAGCTGCTGGCTTCGCAGGGAATGCTCTCCCGGCGGGAGGTCAAGGAACTGATCACCAAGGGCCGGGTGACAATAGACGGTACGGTGGAAAAACATCCGGAGCGCAAGGTTACCGGGGAGGAGCAGATCGTGGTGGCGGGGGAGCTGCTGCGGGTGCAGCGCACCCTGACGCTGATGCTCCACAAGCCGCAGGGGGTTGTTTCCGCGGCGCGGGATGCCCGGGATAAAACAGTGCTGGAGCTGGTGCCGCCGGAATACCGCCGCAAGGAGCTGTTCCCGGCGGGACGGCTGGATAAGGACACCACAGGGCTCATGATCCTGACCGATGACGGTGCCCTGGCCCACGAGATACTGGCTCCCCAAAAGCATGTGCCCAAGCGGTATCGCGTCACCATCGATATCCCCATGACGGAGGAAATGGTACACCGCTTTGCCGAAGGAATAGAGCTGAAGGATGGCCGCTGCCGGCCGGCGGAGCTGACCATTGAATCGGAAGATACCGGAGTGGTGACGCTGCGGGAGGGCCGCTACCATCAGATCAAGCGGATGTTCGGCTGCTGCGGGGCGGCAGTTACGGGCCTGCACCGGCTTTCCATGGGGGCGCTGCGGCTGGATGATACCCTGGCCCCCGGTGAGTGCCGCCCCTTGAGCGAAGAGGAGATCTCTCTGCTGCGGCAGCAGCACCTGCCGGAATAAATGTAAAATGGCAGAATGGACAGTCCTTACCGGCAGCGGCAGGGACTGCCGTTTTTCTTGGCAGATTGCACCAAGCTCCGGAAAATCCTCAAGCAATCATCACCGGGGGGTCACGGAATATTCATATTTTTATGGTAAATTGGAACTACACCAGCCCCCTGTGACCTGGTTTTCTTTGTGCAAAATGATGGAAGCGCATCCCCCCATTTTGTGCCGAGGCCGCCAGCAAGGCCCAACATTTTGGGTTGGAGGTGTTGGATTTGACAAGAAACAGCCCCATAATCTGATGATATTGCCCAAAGGAATTGAGGGTTTTTCCAAGGAAAAAGCAGAAAACTGTTGCATTTGCACAAAATATTAGGTAAAATAAAAGTGTTCATTCATCACAGACTGTGTGTGACAGCAATTTTTTGCGAAAGTAGAGGGGTAGTTTTATGTCGAACCGTTTGTTCCAGGGCCTGGTTTATCAGATGCGGGATACTGTGGACCGCATGATCGGCGTCATTGATGAGAGCGCCACCATCATTGCCTGCAGCGACCTGACCAAGATCGGCGAGCCGAACGATTTTTTGGCGGCGGATCTGGGCGAAAATAACGAGCTGTTCATCCGGGACGGCATTACCTACAAGCCCTTTGGCTCCAAGATGAAGTCGGAGTATGCCGTGTTTGTTTCCGGCAGCGATGACCTGGCGGCCAAAATGTGCGGCGTGCTCAGCATCTCTCTTTCCAGCATCAAGCAGTACTACGATGAAAAGTACGACCGCGGCAATTTTATCAAGAATATCATTCTGGATAACATCCTGCCCGGCGATATCTTTGCCAAGGCGCGGGAGCTGCACTTTTCCTCCGATGCCAGCCGCGCGGTGCTGCTGGTGCGGGTGCAGGCCAACAGCAGCGTTTCCGCCTTTGATGTGGTGCAGAACCTTTTCCCCGATAAGCAGAAGGACTTTGTCTTTAATGTCAATGAGACCGATATCGTACTGGTGAAGGAAGTCAAGCCCGGCATCGAAAGCAAGGACCTGGAAAAGCTGGCCCGTTCCATCGTGGATACCCTGGGCGGTGAATTCTACACCAAGGCGCAGGTCGGCATCGGCAGTGTCATTGCCGGCATCAAGGATCTGGCCCGGTCCTTCCGTGAGGCGCAGGCCGCGCTGGAGGTGGGCAAGGTATTCGATACCGAGCGGCTTATCGTCAGCTATGATAACCTGGGTATCGCGCGCATCATTTATCAGCTGCCCACCACCCTGTGCGAGCAGTACCTGCGGGAGGTCTTTAAGAAAGGCTCCATCGAAAGCCTGGATCACGAGACCCTTTTCACCATTCAGAAGTTCTTCGAGAACAACCTGAATGTTTCCGAGACCAGCCGTAAGCTGTTTGTTCACCGCAATACCCTGGTGTATCGCCTGGAGAAGATCAAGAAGCTGACGGGTCTCGATCTGCGGGAGTTTGACCATGCCATCATCTTTAAGGTGGCGCTGATGGTGAAGAAGTACCTGACCGCGAACCCTGTGAAGTACTAAAAAGACAGCTTTGATGTCATTTAAGGGCTGACCCAATATCCTATAGAGCAAGGCGGTGTATCCCTTGATTGATCTGCAAGGAGTAACCAAGACCTACCCCAACGGCGTATGCGCGTTGGATGGGGTGGATCTACATATCGAAAAAGGCGAATTCGTCTTTGTGGTGGGGCATTCCGGTGCCGGCAAAAGCACCCTCATCAAAACGCTGCTGCGGGAGGAAGTACCCACCGAGGGCGAGGTGACGGTAAACGGCCGGGACCTTATCCATATGAAGCAGCGGGAGATCCCTTACTTTCGTCGCACCATCGGTGTAGTGTTCCAGGATTTCCGGCTTATCCCCACCATGACGGTCTTTGATAATGTGGCATTTGCCCTGCAGGTGACCGGTGTGCCGCGGCGGTTTATCCGCCGGCGGGTGCCCTATATTCTGAATCTGCTGGGGCTGGATGATAAGTACAAGCACTATCCGCCGGAACTCTCCGGCGGCGAGCAGCAGCGTGTGGCCCTGGCCCGCGCGCTGGTGAATAACCCCGACCTGCTCATTGCCGATGAGCCGACCGGCAATATCGATCCGGAGCTTTCCTACGAGATCGTGGAGCTTTTGGATGAGATCAATAAGACCGGCACCACCATCCTTATGGTGACGCATGAGCATGAGCTGGTAAATCGTTTCCACCACCGTACCGTGACACTGGAAAAGGGACGCATTATCCGGGATCAAGGAGGTGCTTCCCATGTTTAAGAATTCCTTTGGCTATCTGGTCAAGGAGGGCCTGCACAATATCCGCGCCAACCGGCAGATGTCGGTGGCTTCCATCGGCGTGCTTATCGCCTGTATGGTGCTTATCGGCGGGGCGCTGCTGCTTTCCCTCAATATCAATTCCTTGATGGGCTATGTAGAAAGCTTCAATGAGGTTGTGGTCTGGATCGATGACGACCTCGGCAGCGCCGGCACCGAGAGGCTGAAGGCAGAGATCGACGATCTGCCCAATATCGCTTCCAAGCAGTACATCAGCAAGGAGGACGCCCTGAAGGAGCTGAGCGACACCCTGGGCAGCCAGAGCTTTCTGGAAGGCTTTGAGCAGTACGCGGATGAAAACCCGCTGCCGGCTTCCTTCCGCTTGAAAGTGAACAGCCTGGAAAATCTGCCGGAGACCGTCAAGACGCTGGAGAGCCTTTCCGGGGTGGAAAGCGTGGAATCCAGCAATGAGGTGGCCACGACCCTGGTGGGTATCAAGACCGCCATCCATGTGGCGGGGCTTACCATCGTCGCTATTTTGATGGTCGTTTCCATCATTATCATTGCCAATACCGTCCGGGTGACGATCTTCAACCGCCGCCGGGAGATCAATATTATGAAATATGTCGGCGCCACCAATGCCTTCATCCGCTTCCCCTTTTTGGTGGAGGGCATGGTCATTGGACTCATTTCCGCCCTCATTGCCTTTGGGCTGCTGTGGGTGGGCACCCACTTCCTGTATCAGTGGGTGGGGCAATCGGCCAGTGGATGGCTGCAGCTGGCCTACCAGAGCCTCATTCCCTTTGTTTCCATCGCCCCACAGATGCTGCTGGGCTTTGTGGCGGCGGGGGTGCTGTTCGGTATGGTGGGCAGCTTTATCTTCGTCGGCAAATATCTCAAAGTATGATGCAGGAAAACGCCCTCTTTACACACACTATGTAAAGGGAGACTTCCTGTTCTGATAAGACAACAGCCTGAAGTTTGACAGAAGAAAACCCACAGCAAATGTACAAACGGAAAGGACAAGGCAAATACCATGAAGAGATGCAGCAAGCAGATCCTGGCAGCGGTGATGTGCGCCGCGGTGCTGATGGTCTCCGCGCCCATTACCGCCTACGCGGATAGTACCCTGGATCACCTGAACGGCCAGTACAGTGAGCTGGAAAAGCAGCAGCAGGCCCTAAAGGATAAACTGAACCAGACCAAGACCGAAAAGGAAAAGCAGGAAGCGATCCGCAATAACCTGAACAATCAGATTACCAATACCCAAAAGCAGATCACTCTTTTGGATAACAAGATCAATTATCTGCAGAATGATATCGCCGATAAAGAGGAGCGCATTAACGAGCTGAACACCGAAGTACTGGAGCAGCAGGACCTCTTTATGAAGCGCATTCGCTCTATCTACAAGACCAGCGTCGGCACCAGTATGTTGGGCATGGTCTTTGGCGTGGATAGCCTGGGCAGTTACCTCAGCTACGGCAAATATCTCAGCCGCATCTCGGAGCACGACAGTGCCCTGCTGCAAACCCTCGCGGATAACATCACCGAGCTGCGGACGCTGCAGGCGCAAATGCAGGAGGAAAAAGAGGACCTGGCGGATACCAAGGTGACGGCGGAGGGCAAGAAGGCCAGCCTGACCAGCCAGAAGACCGAGGTGGAAAGTACCCTGCAGGATATCAAAAAGATGGAGCAGGAATATCTCGCCGATCAGGCTGCCATCCAGAAGGAGATGAAGCAGATCCAGGCGGATATCGACGCCATCTATGCTGCCAATGCCGGCAACGGCAGCCAGGTGGATTACAGCACCACCGGATTTATCTACCCGGTAAAGGGCTATACTTACATCAGCAGCTACTACGGCTGGCGGTTTAATAACACCGACTACCATACCGGTGTGGATTTCCCCGCCCCGGCCAATACCCCCATCCGGGCTTCTGCTTCCGGTACGGTCATTTATGTGCGCACCGGCGCCGGCTACGGCCGCGCCTGGGGCTACGGCAATTATCTCATTGTGGATCATGGCGGCGGCTTCTCCACCCTGTATGCCCACTGCACCTCCATTCCGGTAAGCGTGGGAGATACCGTGACCAAGGGCCAGACCATTGCCTATGTGGGCACCACTGGCTGGTCCACCGGCTATCATCTCCACTTTGAGATCCGCCGCAACGGCGCGCATACCAATCCGCTCAATTATCTGTAACGGCACTGTGCAGGTAAGCGGCGTTACAACAGGAGCATAAAACAGCATGAACAAGAAAATTTCGCTTGGCGCGGCCATCGCCTATATGGCCATCGTAGCGGCTGTGGCCTTTTCTCTTACCATGATCTACTCGATGAACCTGTTCAATGTGAAGATGACAGGCATCACCGAACGGGAAAAAATGTACAGCTCTCTGCATGAGGTAGACCTGTATGTGCGGGAAAATTACTACGGCTCCATCAATGAGGAAGCGCTGCAGGAGGCCATTGCCCGCGGGTATATCGATGGCCTGGAGGACAGCAATGCCCGCTACTTCACCGCTGCGGAATATGAGGCCTATACCCAATCCGGCAGCGGCAAATATGTAGGCGTGGGTCTGGTGACCGAGATGGATTCCTCCGGCTATCTGCTGGTTCGGGAGGTTTATCCCGATTCTCCGGCGCAGATGGCGGGCATCAAGGTGGGGGCGCTTATTACCAATGTAAACGGCACCCGCGTGACCGAAAATAACAATGAAAGCATGGCGGGCCGCCTGCGCGGCGAAGCCGGCACCAAGGTGACTCTGACCATCCAACAGGATAGCCAGGAGAACAACTACGAGCTGACCCTGCGCGCCATTGAGGTGCCCACAGTAAAAACGACCATGGTAAGTGAAGATACCGCCTATATCAGCTTTACCGAGTGGAGCGGTACCACTGCCGACCAGTTCATCGCCCAGCTGAATGCCTTGAAGGCCCAGGAAGTAAAGGGCATTCTGCTGGATGTACGCGGCGTTACCAGCAATGAGCTTACCTATGCGGTCCGGCTGCTGGATCCGCTGCTGCCCAGCGGTACTGTGGCCTATTCCCGCGATAAGGACGGCAACCTGACCGCCGTGGCGGAATCCGATGCGAACAGCTGGGATATTCCGCTGGTGGTGCTGGCCGATGAGACCACCGGTGGCACCACGGAGCTCTTTGTGATGGCGCTGCAGGACTTTGGCCGGGCCAAGGTGGTAGGCGCCCGCACCGCCGGCAACGGCGATATCACCGAGATCTTCAAGCTTTCGGGTGGTTCGGCCATCCAGGTCACCACGGCGCAGTATGCCGGGCCCAAGCAAAAGAGCTTTGGTGATACCGGCGTAGGCCCTGACTATGAGGTGGAGCTGGCGGCCAGCGAGAGTAACCGGGGTGATATCCTGGGCAACGCTGAGCTGGATGCCCCCTACAAGAAGGCGCTGGAGGTGCTGGCGGCGGCCATCCGGTAATACTATAAAATCTTTCGACCGGCTCCAGAATGGGGCCGGTTATTTTTAGTGCGGCAAAAATGTTTCATGTGAAACATTTGTTCGCTGTACGGCGGAAATGGATTGAGGGGATGTATGGAATTTAATCTGAGGCGGGGGAGAGCTTTAGCAGGTGGAAAGGCAGGGGTGGGGTGCGACGGGGCCCGCAGGGCCGCGGCACGGAGTGCCGCGTAGGGGGGGCGGCCTGCGGCCGCCCCCCAAAGCCGTCCGAAGGACGGCTTGCCCTGCGGGCCCCAGCCCGGTGGCTTGTACTAAATGGGCCTAGTGGCGCATAGGATGGAACAGGACAGGCAAAGGGGGCACAAGGGATGTTCATGGTGGTGGCAGTAGAGGACAAAAAAGAACCGCTGCGGCAGAGATTGGGACGGCTGCTGCGGGGTGATGCCCTGGAGTGGGAGGACCGCAGCTGCGGTGGGAACCGCTACCGATATATAGTGTGGCACGGCCCAGTAGAACGGCTGCCTTGGAACCGGCTGGCCCTGCTGTGTCCCCGCCCGCGTTCTCCGGTGCTGCTCCCCCCGGAGGTATTGGCACCGGAGGGCTGCCCACTGCGGGACTACCGGCCGCAAGACTTTACGGCAAGGCTGACGGTGGCAGCCGCCCGGCAGGCCATGGAACAAACCGCGGGAAAGGGCAGCGGGTTGCTGGGGCTGCTGGACCCGCAGGGAATAGCGCCATGGGCCTGCGGGGAGTGGCTGGACTGCTGCCGGGGAGTAAAGGTATATACCTTGCGGCGAAGCCGCTATGCTGCCGCGGAAACCATGCTGCGGGTGGAATACGGCCTGCCGCTGCTATGGGCGGAGACCCCAGCCGAGCTGGAGGACTGTTCCATTTGCGCGGCGCCCTATCCAACAGGAGTGATACGGGTGCGGCGGCCGATAATCACTGCAGACCGCAGTGGGATACAGGGGAACCCCACAGTGAACCGGCTGACGCTGGCACTGACGCCGGAACAGCTGGCGGAGGTGCCACCGGGGGCGGAACCAACCGCCTTTTGGGGGATGGTAACGGAGTGCGGTACCCGCCGGGTGAAGCTGCCGCTGACCCTTGGGGGATGCCGCATTGATGGACGGCTGGCGGAATTTACCGAACTGGGGAAGCTGATGCGTACTTGACATTTTGGGCAGAAAAAACTATAATAATTAGACTATCGTCGGGCAGCGGGGCACCGTTTGCCTCCCGTAAAGGAGCTGTATTTCATGGTAAACACCATTCAAATGACCCAGACCGGCTATGATGAGCTGGCCAAAGAGCTGGAAGAGCTGAAAACGACCAAACGCAGCGAGATCGCAGAGAAAATAAAGATCGCCCGCGGCTACGGCGACCTTTCCGAAAACAGTGAATACGATGCTGCCAAAAACGAGCAGGCGGAAATAGAAGCCCGCATTGCCGTGCTGGAAGAGCAGCTGAAGCATGTGACCATCGTGGATACCGACAGCCTTTCGCTGGATGTGGTGGGGGTTGGCTCCAAGGTGAAGGTGCTGGATAAGGATATGGAGGAAGAGGGCGAGTACCTCATCGTAGGCGCCATGGAAGTGGGCCACGAGATGAACACAATTTCCGACCAGTCCCCCGTAGGCCATGCGCTTATTGGCCATAAAAAGGGTGAGACCGTGGTGGTGGAAGCCCCCGGCGGCGCCTTCGAGATGGTCATTCTGGACATCAGCAAGTAATTTACCGGCAAAAAGGCAGAAAAGCGGCAAACTTTTCTGCTTTTTTATTTGCCCTGCGGGGCATTTGATGGTAGAATAAAGTGATACCCACAGCAGCGGCAGTGGCGGGAACACCGGGCGCTCCGCAGCGAGGGAGGGCCGTCCCCGGCGAAGCGGGGCGGCTCGATAAAAGCGGAGGGGCGTCCGGAGATTGCCCCCTGCAGGAATGGATGAATGTGACGGGGCGGGTATGCCTGCGCCGGTGAAGGAGGACAAAATATGAGCGAAGAAAAGGTAATGAACCCGGCGGCGGAGGCCGAGGAAGAAGAGGAGCGCCTGCACGAACAGGTAAAGGTGCGCAGGGACAAGCTGGCGGCACTGTGCGAAGCCGGCAAGAACCCCTATGAGATCACGAAATATGACTGGGATACCAAGAACCAGGAGATCCGGGATAACTTTGAGGCGCTGGAGGGCAAAACGGTACGCATTGCCGGCCGCATGATGAGCCGCCGCGTGATGGGTAAGGCCAGCTTTATGGATCTGCTGGATTCCACCGGACGGCTGCAGGTATATGTGCGCCGGGATGATGTGGGCGAGGAAGACTATGCCGACTTTAAGAAGTGGGATATCGGTGATATCCTGGGCGTGGAGGGCACCGTGTTCCGTACCCAGAAGGGCGAGATCTCGGTTCATACCACCCATATCAAGCTGCTTTCCAAGTCCCTGCTGCCGCTGCCGGAGAAATTCCATGGGCTGCGGGATACCGATACCCGGTACCGTCAGCGCTATGTGGACCTTATTGTGAACCCGGAGGTGCGGGATACCTTCTATAAGCGCAGCCGCATCCTGACCGAGATCCGCCGCTACCTGGATGAGAAGGGCTTCCTGGAGGTAGATACCCCCATCCTGGTGCCGCTGGAGATCGGCGCTTCCGCCCGGCCCTTTGTGACCCACCACAATACGCTGGATATGGATATGTACCTGCGCATTGAGACCGAGCTGTATCTCAAGCGGCTCATCGTGGGCGGCCTGGATCGTGTGTACGAGGTGGGACGCATCTTCCGCAATGAGGGTATGGATACCAAGCACAACCCCGAATTCACCACCGTGGAGCTGTACCAGGCCTACACCGATTACAAGGGCATGATGGACCTGGTGGAGGAGCTGTATACCCGTCTGGCGCAGAATGTCTGCGGCAGTACCAGGATCACCTACCAGGGTGTGGAGCTGGACCTGGGCCACTGGGAGCGCCTGACCATGGCGGAATCGGTGAAGAAGTACGCCGGGGTGGACTACTACGACTGGAAGAGCGATGAGGACGCCCGCGCCGCCGCCAAGGCGAAGAATGTGGAGGTCCCTGCTGATGCGACCAAGGGTACCGTGCTGGCCGAGTTCTTTGATGCCTATGTGGAGGAAAACCTCATTCAGCCGACCTTTATTTATGATTATCCAGTGGAAAACAGCCCGCTGGCCAAACGCAAGCCGGAGGACCCTGCCTTTACCGAGCGGTTTGAGTACTTCATCTGCGCTACCGAGTATGGCAACGCCTTCAGTGAGCTGAACGACCCCATTGATCAAAAGGCGCGCTTCGAGCGTCAGGTGGAGGCAAAGCGCCGCGAGGAGCCGAATACCCGTGCCGAGGTGGACTATGACTTTGTGACTGCGCTGGAGTACGGCATGGCCCCCACCGGCGGTTTGGGCTTTGGCGTGGACCGCCTGGTGATGCTGCTGACCGATTCGGCTTCCATCCGGGATGTCCTGCTGTTCCCGACCATGAAGCCGCTGGATAAGTAAAAATCGCATAACAGACAAAATGAATGGGCAGCCCCAATCGGGGATTGCCCATTTTCAAAATAAGGGTAACGATATATCGGGAATCAGGAGGTTTCACTATGGCTTTTGACTTTAAGAAAGAATACAAAGAATTTTATATGCCTAAAAATAAACCAGAGATTGTAATTGTTCCTAAAGCAAATTATATTGCAGTTAGAGGAAAAGGCAATCCAAATGAAGAAGGCGGAGCATATCAACAAGCAATCAGTGTTCTATATGCTGTTGCATACACATTAAAAATGAGTTACAAGACTGATTATAAAATTGAAGGATTTTTTGAATATGTTGTTCCGCCATTGGAAGGTTTTTGGTGGCAGGATGATGTTGTGGGTGTAGATTATACAAATAAATCTGCTTTCAACTGGATTTCTGTTATTCGTTTGCCTGATTTCATTTCTAAAGCTGATTTTGACTGGGCGGTAGAAACAGCAACAAAAAAGAAGAAACTCGATTGTTCATCCGCAGAGTATCTTACGATTGATGAGGGATTATGCGTTCAAATTATGCATATAGGTTCTTTTGATAATGAACCAGCAACTGTTGCGCTTGCAAAAAACGGTACTTCATTCCATTGTTTTCCAAAAGGTTCACTTCCATCAGCGTTTTCATAGGGGGGGGTACAGTATGACATTAGATACATCATTATGAAACGGTATATTTTTCAGAATTTTTT
>ENA-UEQN01001054-UEQN01001054.1-human-gut-metagenome-genome-assembly--contig:-NODE-1054-length-23397-cov-7.620197_pt1 | contig 23397 bp, 19 predicted proteins | sample MGYA00242940_ERZ507944 | MGnify/ENA primary metagenome ERZ507944 (study PRJEB26167, sample SAMN06115449) | human gut metagenome | host: Homo sapiens | place: China:Fujian | collected 2015-08-20... | reverse complement strand
AGCATCTGCATCAATTTCGGACTGGCCAAGAAATACGGCGGCAAATGCAACCTGCGGTTCGACGACACCAACCCGGTGAAGGAGGACGTGGAGTACGTCGATTCGATCAAGCGCGACATTCAGTGGCTCGGCTTCCAGTGGGAGCTGGAGCGTTATGCGTCGGACTATTTCGACCAGCTCTACGAGTGGGCCATCGTGCTCATCAAGAAGGGGCTGGCCTATGTCGATGACCAGACGCAGGAGCAGATCCGCGAGAACCGCGGCACGGTGTCCGTGCCGGGAACCCCGTCGCCGTGGCGCGACCGGACGGTCGAGGAGAACCTCGACCTGTTCGAGCGGATGAAGAACGGCGAATTCCCCGACGGCGCCAAGGTGCTGCGCGCCAAGATCGACATGGCCCATCCGAACATGCTGTTCCGCGACCCGCTGATGTACCGCATCATCCACACCGAACACCACCGCACGGGCAACAAATGGTGCATCTACCCGATGTACGACTACGCCCACGGCCAGAGCGACTCGATCGAGAAGGTCACCCACTCGATCTGCACGCTGGAATTCGACGTGCACCGCCCGTTGTACGACTGGTTCATTCAGGCGCTCGACATTTTCCCCTCGCACCAATACGAGTTCGCGCGTCTGAACCTCACCTACACGATGATGTCGAAGCGCAAGTTGCTGAAACTCGTGCAGGAAGGCGCCGTGATGGGCTGGGACGATCCCCGCATGCCGACCATCTGCGCCCTGCGCCGCAAGGGCTACACCCCGGCTTCGGTGCGCAATTTCGCCGAGATGGTAGGCGTCGCCAAACGCGACAACGTGATCGACCTCGGCAAGCTGGAATACTGCGTGCGCGAGGATCTGAACAAAGTGGCCCAGCGCCGCATGGCCGTGCTGAATCCGCTGAAAGTGGTCATCACCAACTACGACGACGATAAGACCGAGCTTTTCACGGCCATCAACAACCCCGAGGACGAGAGCGCCGGAACGCGTCAGGTTCCGTTCTCGAAGGTGATCTACATCGAGCGCGACGATTTCATGGAGGAGCCTCCCAAGAAGTTCTACCGCCTCTCGCCGGGCGGCGAAGTGCGCCTGCGCTACTCCTACCTCATCAAGTGCGAGGAGGTCGTGAAGGACGCCGAGGGCAACGTCACGGAACTGCGCTGCTCCTACGACCCAATGTCGGGCGGGGGTTCGTCGAGCGACGGCCGCCGCGTGAAAGGCGTCATCCACTGGGTGTCGGCGAAAGACGCCGTGGAGGCCGAAGTCCGGCTGTTCAATCCGCTCTTCACCAAAGAGGACCCCGACGACGTGGAGGAGGGGCAGACGTGGGAGGACAACCTCAATCCCGAGTCGATGGTCAAGGTCACGGGCTATCTGGAACCCTCGCTGCGCGATGTTCCCGTCGGTCAGGCCGTGCAGTTCGAACGTGTGGGCTACTTCTGCCCCGACACCGATTCGACCCCCGAAAAACTGGTGTTCAACCGCACGGTGACACTCAAGGATTCGTGGGCCAAGATCAACAAATAACGCCCCGCAGGCATACGAGAAGAGACCCGGCAATGCCGGGTCTCTTCTTATATCTCCGCCGCACTTTTCCGGACCGCAAACCGGTCTGTCCCGGCGGCACGAAGAGCCGCTTGCGAGACGCATCGGCGGCTACGGCCGTCTTCGCCGAAGAGGGAGGGTACAGACCTTTCCGTTCCGGCGCAGAGTAAGGGTGCAGCTCTGCTTCTTCCACCTCCCTTCGATCCAGTAGGCGTCCCAGCGCGTCGCCGAACGGAAAGCCTGCACGGCCGCCTGCAAACGCGGATCGGCAGCGTCCTCGATCTTCTCTCCTCCCGGCATCAACAACCTCGCCCGGTCGATCTGCGCGACCCGCCCCGTGGAATCGGGGGCAAAAACGACAGACAACGCCAACTGATCGGGCAACGTTCCGACATACAGGCTGTCGAACGCCGCAGCGACGCGCACGACATTGTCCATCATCTCCACACCGCACTTATACAGACGGTTCCGATAGGCTTTCGTACCTCTGCCCACACGCCCCTCGAATATCTCAGCGACCCACTCCCGCTCAAGATTCCGCTTGAATCCGTCGTGTTGGTAATACACCAAAGCACCCGTGCCATAGCGGATTTCGCCGCTGAACCAGTCGGCCCGGGCCCGCGATCCTTCAGCCGATTTCGGGAACAACTCGGCACCCGTAAAAACCGGATCGCCCTTCGTAGTCTCCACCCGTTCGAGCCACAACCGCCCCTTATCCAGCCGCCAGACACCGATATAGGCACGCCAGCACGCCGTACTCCACGGCGCGTCGATCTCCTTCAACCGTTTTTCGAACCGGACGAGCACGGTGGAATCCGCCTTCACCAGCGGCAAGGCATACAGAGACATCGTATCGCACCCGACGATCAGCCGCTCGGCAGTCTGCCCGGTCGCCGATGCCCCGGCGGGCAGCAGGAACGACACGGCCGCCAGGAACAAAGCAAGCACACGTTTCATAAGCGAAGTGTTTTCGGAAAGATAAGCAAAAACCGCGAATCGTGCAAGTCCCGCTGCGACAATGACATCGGCTCCGCGTCAGCGCATCATGCCGCCGAACGTGCGCCACCCGAAAAGGTAACGCAGAACCACCGAACCGCGGTAGATATGCCCGGCAGCGGAGCCTTTGCGGTTCCCGCGGATCGCGCGCCGCTTGCGGGACAGCTCCCTGTGCCAGCGGAAAAAATCGCGGTAGGCGCGGAACACCGCCCGGAAATTGTCCCCGCGGCCCTGCGCCAGGTAGGAGAAAGCCGCCAGCAGGTCGAGCGCCGGACGTGCCACGGCCACGAAAAGCCGCTGCGCGGGAGAGGTGCATTTGTAGAGCATCGCCAGATTGTTCCGGTGATTGTAAAAGACCTTGGCCGGAGAATCCGTCTGGAGCGTGCCGCCGCCGAGGTGGTAGACCGTGCTTTGGGGAACGACCCGCACGCGGTAACCCGCCAGCTGCATCCGCCAGCAGAGGTCGATCTCCTCCATGTGGGCGAAGAAATCGGCGTCGAAGCCCCCCAGCGCCCGGAACACGTCGGCCCGGCAGCAGAAAGCCGCGCCGCTCACCCAAAAGACATCGCGGGCGTCGTCGTACTGCCCCCGGTCCTCCTCCACGCAGCGCAGGATGCGGCCCCGGCAGAAAGGATAACCCAGAAAGTCGATGAATCCGCCCGAAGCCCCGGCGTACTCGAACGTCGTCCGGTCGGTACAGGAGATCAGTTTCGGCGCAGCGACCGCCACGTCGGGATTCGCGTTCAGGCAGTCGAGAATCGGCCCAAGCCACCCCGCAGGAGTCTCGACATCGGAATTGAGCAGCAGGTAGTAATCGGCCTCGATTCGCTCCAACGCCCGGTTGTAACCGCCCGCAAAGCCGTAGTTGCGGTCCATGCGCAGCACCGAGACCGTAGGGAATTCGGCGGCGAGAATCGCCACGGAATCGTCCGTGGAACCGTTGTCGGCCACCACGACCCCGACGCCTTCGGGCGCCGCGGCCACGACCGACGGCAGAAAACGGCGCAGGTGTTCGGCGCCGTTCCAATTTAGTATGACGATTTTAGCGACCGGCATTTCGTTTGTGTTTCCAGCGACGGTGCGACCACATCCAGAGTTCGGGACGCCGGCGGATCTCCGCTTCCAGCATACGAACGTAACGCTGCGTGATTTCGTATTCGGCGACCTCCTCTTTTCCGTCGTAGATCAGTTCGAAGGACATCTCGTAACGGCCCCGCCGCAGGCGCTCCATCTTCACGAAATAGACCGGAAGCTGACAGCGCAGGGCCAGTTTCTCGCCGCCGTCGAAGAAGATCGTATCCTGATTGAGGAAGCGGAACCAACGGCTGTCGGGACGCCGCGGGGGATTCTGGTCGGCGATAAGCCCCATCACGAGATTCCGCCCCCCGATGCCCCCGGCCCGGTTGCGCAGGTAGAAGCGCAGGCTCTCTTTCATCGCAACGGTCGTGGCGTAATCCCCGTTGCGGAGACGCTGGTAGAACGCCTCCACGATCCGGCTCCGCAGCGGATGGTAAACGGCGACGACGATCTGCGTCGGGTCGTACAACCCCCAGAACGAACAATACTCCCAGCAGCCGAAATGGGCCGTCATGGCGATCCAGTCGCGGCCGCCGACCCGCTCCTTCTGCTCCTCCAGCCCCTTTACGGTCAGCAGGGAACGCCCCTTTTCGGGCGTCAGTCCGGCCAGGTTGATCGTATCGACGAAAATCTCGGCCAGCGTGCGGTAGAACCGCCTCCGGATGACGGCCAGTTCGCGCTCGTCCTTCTCGGGAAACGAGTTCCGAAGATTGGTCTTCACGACCTTCATGCGGTAGCGCAGACAGTAGCGGAGCAACACGAAGATCAGGTTCTCGACCACGTAATACTTGAACCAATACGGCATTGCGGCGAATACGCGCGCCCCCAGCCAGAGAGATTCCAGCCCGATTCGCTGCATGGGGGTCAGTTCCGTCGTTTTCATGCCTGCCGTGCGGTTAGGGTTCCACGAAAAGTTTCACGTTCTCGACCTTGGTGCGGATCTTCAGCCAGCGGGAGAGCGTCTCCCGGTCGATCGGCACCGCAGGGTCCTTGGGCGTCACCACGCACACGAGCGTCGTATCGCCGGGCGTGCCCTTCACGTCGAAGGTGATGCCCTTCGTCAGCGAAATGGCCCCGATGTTCTCCATCATGGCCCCCACCTCGCGCGAAATGTCGTCCACCTCGACGTTCGTCACCCGGTAACGTTTCAGCTGCGAGGCCATCTCCCCGATGCGGCGGTTTTTCTCCTCCAGCAGCTCCTTGTAGCTCTGCTGCAACGACGCCACGTCGATCTTGTCCTCGGTGTTGGCCTGCCGGACGACCAGTTCGGTATTCTCCAGCCCGAAGCTGCGCATCTGCGTCCGGGCGTTCTCGATCACCTCCCCGCCCAGCGGCTCGCCCACGAGCAGCAGTTCGATCTGCGACGGGTTCTTACCCTGCGCATAGTGTTTGTTGCACTCGATCACGCGCGTATGCGGGAAATTGAAGACCTGCGACACGTATTTGTCGGCCACGGCCTCGAACACCGAGACCCGGACCATGTGGAAGCCGATGACGACGCTCGGGATGAAGGTCACCAGCGTGATGACCATCATCAGCCGCTTGACCGTGCGTTCGCGGCCCTTGTCGATGAAAACTTTCTTCTCGTATTTCAGGAAGCGCACCATGGCGTAGGTCGCCAGGGCGATGAAGACCGAGTTGATGAAGAAGAGGTAGAACGCCCCGAAGAAGAACCGGAACTGCCCCGTGGCCAGTCCGAAACCCGCCGTACAGAGGGGCGGAATCAGCGCCGTGGCGATGGCCACGCCGGGAATCACCGTCGAGGTGCGGTCCTGCCGCGTCTGCGCCACGATGCCCGCCAGACCGCCGAAGAGGGCGATCAGCACGTCGTAGGTCGTGGGAACGGTGCGCGCCAGCAGCTCGCTACTGTTCGACGAGAGGGGCGAGATGAAGAAATAGATCGTCGAGGTGATGATCGCAACGATGAACATCAGCGTCAGGTTGCGCAGCGACTTTTTCAGCAGGTCGAAATCGTTGATGCCCAGCGACAGCCCGACACCCATGATCGGTCCCATGATCGGCGAGATGAGCATCGCGCCGATGATGACGGCGGCCGAATTGACGTTCAGCCCCAGCGATGCGATCATCGTGGCGAAGATCAGCACCCAGAGATTGACGCCGCGAAACTCGACGCCCTTCGAAATGGCGGCCACGACCTCGTCGCACTGCGCCTGGTCCTCTTCGAGACTGAATCGTCCCTTCATGAATTCGCGCAGCTCCCCGATCCAGGCCGAAAACGAGCGGCGCACCTGTTGCGTATTATCCGTACGATTACTCTCCATAACCGGTTTTTCCGTTTGAATTACTCCTCCTGCGGCTCCTGCGCACGGCGTGCCTTGGGCTTTCCGGCCACGACGATCACGAACTCCCCCTTGGGCTCGGTCGTGCGGAAATGGTCCAGCACCTCGGCGACGGTGCCGCGCACGGTCTGTTCGAATTTCTTGGTCAGCTCCCGCGACACCGAAACCCGGCGTTCGGGACCGAAAACCTCGGCGAACTGCTCCAGACACTTCACCACACGGTAGGGCGACTCGTAGAAAACCATCGTCCGCTCCTCGTCGGCCAGCGTCTGCAACTGCTTGCTGCGGCCCTTCTTCTGGGGCAGGAAGCCTTCGAAGCAGAAACGGTCGCAGGGAAATCCGCTCTGCACCAACGCCGGGATCAGCGCCGTGGCCCCGGGCAGCGTCTCGACTTCGATCCCCGCCTCGACGCACGTGCGCACGAGCAGGAACCCCGGGTCCGAAATGCCCGGCGTCCCGGCGTCCGACACCAAGGCCGCATCGCGTCCGGCGGCGATCGACTCGGCGACCAGCCGCACCGTCGCGTGCTCGTTGAACTTGTGGTGCGAACGGAGTTTTTGCTCGATGCCGAGATGCTTCAGAAGGAACGACGTTGTGCGCGTATCCTCCGCCAAAATGAAATCCACGCTGCGCAGGACATTCACCGCACGCAGCGTGATGTCGTCCAGATTGCCGATCGGCGTAGGCACGATATAGAGTTTGGCCATCGCTGTCAGGCAAATTTGCGTTCGAGCAGGTCCATCAGCAGTTTCACCCCGTCGGAATTGGGGTTCCACGCATAGTTCTCGGCGATATAGATCATGCAGTCATCGAAATCGGCGCAGTCGTTGAGCACCCCGATCGCCTTTTCGTAAGCCTCGCCGTCGCCCCCGAACAGGTCGCGGATCAGCAGGAATTTATCGTTGATGCCGATGGCCCTGCGCAGATCGGTGACAGGTTCGCTGCGGCGCAGTTCCGAAGCCCGGTCGCGCGGCGCGGCAAGCGTGTCGGCCAGCGTCTGCACGTCGTGATTGATGATGTCGCCCAACACGGTTCCGGCAGGAGCGGCAGGTTCCAACGTGATCTCTTCGAAGCCGGGTTCGTCCTCCTCTTCCGATTCGGGCACCGTCCCGAAGACGGGCTTGCGGAATTCGGGTGCCGCGGCTGAAACGTCCGGAACTGCGGCAGGCTTCCCGGCCGCGACTTCGGGTTCCGGAGCGGAAACCTCCGCGGGAACGGGAGCCGCAACTTCGGGGGCTGGAGTCTCCACGACGGGAGCGGGAGCCGGGGCTTCCGCAGGCGCCGGAGCGGGCTTCGGAGCCGGTTCCGGGCGGGCAGGCGTCTCGACAGCCGGATCGTAAAGCGACATGATGACACGCTGTTTGTTGCGGTGGCGGATGGTCTCCTCCTCCAAGCCGAACAGCGTAGGCGCCACATAATGAGATTTTTCGGATTCCTCCTCCGGTTCAGACGCCGGCTCTGCGGCTGCGACCGGCTGCGGGTCAGACTGCGGCTGCTGTTCCAATTCCGGCTCCGGCTCCAACTCAGCAGAGAAGGGCTCCGGAACGAACTCCCCAGCCGGCTCTGCGACCGGTTCCGGCTCAGCAGGTTCCGGCTCAATAGGTGCGGGCTCGGCAGGTGCAGGCCCGGCAACAAACTCGGGTTCAGGTTCAGGCTCTGCCTCGGATTCCGCAACCGGCTCCACGACGGGTTCCGGCTCCATAACAGGTTCGGGCTCTGCGACGGGTTCGGGGTCCATAACGGGCCCGGGCCCGGATTCTGGAACCGCCTCTTCGGCGGCCGGTTCCGCGGGTTCCGGTTCCGGCTCCGGTTCCTCCTCCCCCGCGAAAGGATCGAGCGAAAGCACGTCGCCCAGGTCGATGACCTCCGCGACGGCCGTGTCCTCCTCCCCGGAGGGAGTCTCCGCAACGGGCGCCGAAGCGCCGAAACGCACCTTATCGTAGACCGAACGCAGCTTTTCGAGCGCCAGATCGCGTTCGAGGGCCGGAACGTCGTCGGCCTGCACCCACCCTTCGATGAGTTCCGAAAGCTGCTGCAATTCGCCTTGTATCGTTTTCAAATCCATAGTTCCATCCAATTTCGACCTCCAAAGATACGAATAAGTGAGGGCAATGTCAAATTTATTTGAACATTGCCGAGCGGGAGTATCTAAGGCGCAGCCAAAGATACGAATAAGCCGAGAGAAAAAAGCAAGCTCGCCTGCATTTTTTCCGGGGCGGAGTATCTGAGGCGAAGCCAAAGATAGAAAAAAATTCAGGAATGTCCAGCGTCCGCGGAAACCTTTTGTCCGAAACGGATGCGGAGCGGACTTTTCTGGCGCCCGCACGCTCCGAAATGAAAAGAAATTCCTATCTTTGTGGACTGTTTTCAAGCAAGACGATTTTTATTAAACGAACAACGAACCAATGGCATTACAATGCGGCATAGTCGGTTTGCCGAACGTAGGTAAATCGACCCTTTTCAACTGCCTGTCCAACGCGAAGGCGCAGGCGGCCAACTTCCCGTTCTGCACCATCGAGCCCAACGTGGGCGTCATCACGGTCCCCGACCAGCGGCTGATCCGGCTGGCCGAGATCGACAACCCCAAGCGCGTGATCCCCACGACGATCGAAATCGTCGATATCGCGGGACTGGTGAAAGGGGCGTCGAAAGGCGAGGGACTCGGCAACAAATTCCTCGGCAACATCCGCAACACCCACGCGATCATCCATGTCCTGCGCTGTTTCGACAACGGCAACATCACCCACGTCGATGGCTCGATCGACCCCGTGCGCGACAAGGGCATCATCGACACGGAATTGCAGCTGAAAGACCTCGAAACCGTCGAAGGACGCCTGGGCAAGATCCAGAAGCAGGCCACCTCGGGCGGCGACAAGAACGCCAAACGCGCCGTGGAACTGCTGCTGCAATACAAGGCGGCGCTGGAACAGGGCCTTTCGGCCCGCACGGTCGAACTGGAAAAGGAGGACCGCAAACTGGTCGCCGACCTGAATCTGCTGACCGACAAACCGGTGCTCTACGTCTGCAACGTCGATGAGAAGAGCGCCGCGACGGGCAACGTCTATACCGAGGCCGTCCGGGCCGCCATCGCCGGGGAGAAGGCCGAAATGCTCGTCATCGCCGCCGCCACGGAGGCCGACATCGCCGAGCTGGAGAGCTACGAAGAACGCCAGATGTTCCTCGAGGACCTCGGGCTGGAGGAGTCGGGCGTGGCGCGCCTGATCAAATCGGCCTACAAATTGCTTAATCTCGAAACGTTCTTCACCACCGGAGCCGACGAAACCCGTGCGTGGACCTACTCGCGCGGCATGAAAGCCCCGCAGACGGCCGGAATCATCCACACCGACTTCGAAAAGGGATTCATCCGCGCCGAGGTCATCAAGTACGACGACTACGTGACGCTGGGGTCGGAGAAAGCGTGCCGCGATGCGGGCAAGATCGGCATCGAGGGCAAAGAGTACGTCGTGCAGGACGGCGACATCATGCACTTCCTGTTCAACGTCTGACACACGGGAGAGAACCTAAAAAAACATACCGTCATGAAAAATTCGAAGTACATTCTTCTGGGCATCGCAGCCGTCGTCTGCGCCGTCGTACTCGCACGCGCCTACACCTATAAATATCGGTCGCAGGACACCATCGTCGTGACCGGATTGGGCGAAACCGAATTTTCTTCGGACCTGATCGTCTGGTCCGGAACCCTGACCGCCGAGGCGCAGAACGTCGCCGCAGGCTACGCCGAAATCGAACAGAGCAAGCAGAAAGTGCAGAAATACCTCGAAGACAAGGGTATACCCGCCGCAGCGGTGGTCTTCGAATTCGTGAACGTCGATAAACAGTACACCCCGGTCTACAACGCCTCGGGCAATTGGGCCGGACAGCGTTTCACGGGGTACCAGCTGCGCCAGCGCTTCACGGTGGAGTCGCCGGACGTGGAGAAGGTGGAGACCGTCTCACGCGAAATATCGTCGCTGATCGCTCAGGGCGTGTCGATCGAGGCATACGCCCCGGACTACTACTATACGAAACTCGACGACGTGAAGATGGGGCTGATCGAGAAGGCCTCGGCCGATGCCCGTATGCGGGCCGAGAAGATCGCCGTGAACGCCGGGACGAAGATCGGCAGCGTCGCGTCGGCGCGCATGGGCGTCTTCCAGATCACGGGAGCCAACTCCAACGAGGAGTTCTCGGCCGGAGGATCGTTCAACACCGCCAACCGCAACAAGAAGGCCCGCATCACCATGCGGATCGAATACCGGATACGATGATCGCAGTCGTCATTGCGAGGCATCGCAGATGCCGCGGCAATCCGGCCGGAACGCTGTGACGTTACACATAACCATCGGATTGCCACGTCGTTTCAACGCCCGCAATGGCGGAAACACGGCAAAAACAAAACGGGAACAAACTGTCAAAAGCAAACAATATACATCATGGAAAGACCCGTTCGGGTGCGTTTCGCACCCAGCCCCACCGGGCCCCTGCACATCGGGGGCGTCCGCACGGCACTGTATAACTACCTGTTCGCCCGCCGCCACAAGGGCACGATGATCCTCCGCATCGAGGACACCGACTCGCAGCGGTTCGTACCGGGCGCCGAGGACTACATCCTCGAATCGCTCAAATGGTGCGGCATCGAGATCGACGAGGGCGTCGGCGTCGGAGGCCCCCATGCCCCCTACCGCCAGAGCGAACGCCGCGAAATATACCTCAAATACGCCCTGCAACTCGTGGAGGCCGGGTGGGCCTACTACGCCTTCGACACCGCCGAGGAGCTCGACGCCCTGCGCAAGGAGGCCGAGGCCCGCGGCGAGGCTTTCGCCTACAACTATGCGGTGCGCGAAAAGCTGGCGACATCGCTGGCCCTGCCCGCCGAGGAGGTCAAGGCCCGCATCGACCGCGGAGACCAATGGGTCATCCGCTTCAAGATGCCCGAAAACGAGGTGGTCGGGATGGACGACCTGATTCGCGGCCACGTGGAGGTCAACACCTCGACGCTGGACGACAAGGTGCTCTACAAGTCGGCCGACGCGCTGCCCACCTACCACCTGGCGAACATCGTAGACGACCGTCTGATGGAGGTGTCGCACGTCATCCGCGGCGAGGAGTGGCTTCCGTCGCTGCCTCTGCACTACCTGCTGTACCGGGCTTTCGGATGGACGGACGTGCAGCCCGCATTCGCCCATCTTCCCCTGCTGCTGAAACCCACGGGAGGCGGCAAGCTCTCGAAGCGCGACGGCGACAAGATGGGATTTCCGGTGTTTCCGCTCTTCTGGAAATCGCCCGTAACGGGCGAAACCGCCCGCGGATACCGCGAGGACGGCTATTTCCCCGAGGCGTTCATCAACATGCTGGCGCTGCTGGGATGGAACCCCGGCACGGAACAGGAGATCTTCTCGATGCAGGAGCTGATCGACAGCTTCTCGCTCGAACGGGTTTCGAAATCGGGAGCCCGCTTCCAGCCCGACAAGGCCAAGTGGTTCAACGCCCAGTACATGCACCGCAAGACGGACGCCGAACTGGCGGCCCTCTACCAGCCGATTCTGCGCGAACACGGCATCGAGGTGTCGGACGAAACGGCCGGCCGGGCCGCAGGCATCATGAAGGAGCGCGCGACGTTCACGACCGACCTGTGGGACCTCACGTCGTTCTTCTTCGTGGCTCCCGCGGAGTACGAGGAGAAGCAGGCCAAAAAGTACTGGAAAGGCCAGAATCCCGCCATCCTGCGCGAACTGCGCGGCGTATTGGAGGGGATCGACGACTTCTCGCTGGAAAACACCGAACGCATCGTCCACGCCTGGATCGAGGAGAAGGGCTACGGCATGGGACAGGTGATGAACACGCTGCGTCTGGCGCTCGTGGGGGCCGGAAAAGGCCCGGGCATGTACGACGTAACGTCGTTCATCGGCAAAGCCGAGTGCCTGAAGCGTATCGACAACCTGCTGAACAACCTAAAACCCGCTGAATAAAATGGTAGAAATCGAACAGAACGTCTGGGGCATGACCCCGGAAGGCGAGGCGATCATCCTCTACACGCTGCGCAACGACTCGGGGGCCGAGGTCCGGCTTTCGAACTACGGCGCCGCGATCGTCTCGGCGACGATGCCCGACCGCGAGGGCCGCATGGCCGACGTGGTGCTGGGCTACAAGCATCCCGAAGGCTATTTCTTCGACGGCGCCGCCTCGGGCAAGAGCGTGGGCCGCTGCGCTAACCGCATCGCTTTCGGGCAGATGACCGTCGAGGGAAAGGAATACCGGCTGGAAGTCAACAACGGCGTGAATCACCTGCACGGCGGCACGAAAGGATTCGCCAACCGCATCTGGGAGAGCCGCGTGGAGACCAACCGCGTGGTGATGTCGCTCGTCTCGGAGGACGGCGACCAAGGCTATCCCGGAGAGCTGTGCGTCGAGGCCGTCTTCGACTTCGACGACGACAATGCGCTGGAGATCACCTATCTGGCCAAAACCGACAAGACGACGGTGGTGAACCTCACCAACCACGTCTATTTCAACCTCGCGGGCGACGGCAGCGGATCGGTCCTCGACCACGAACTGCGGCTCAACAGCTCGAAGGTGCTGGAGATGAACGACAAACAGATTCCCACGGGCAAGCTGCTCGACGCAGCCGGCACGCCGCAGGATTTTCGGGAGTTCCGGACGTTCCGCCCCGGCATCTCGTCGGAGTTCAACCACATCCGCGACTTCAAGGGGTACGACCACCCCTTCGTGATCGACAACTGGAAGCCCAACATCCTGGGCGAGGTCGGCGAACTGCGCGAGGCCGCATCGGGACGCTCGGTGAAGGTGCTTTCGTCGCAGCCCAGCGTGATGATCTACACCGGCAACTGGCTCGCGGGCGGATGCCCCGAAACCAAGACGGGAGGCCGTTACGCCGACTACGACGGCGTGGCGATCGAGTGTCAGAACTACCCCGACGCCGTAAACCACCCCGAATTCCCCTCGCCGCTGCTGAAGCCCGGCGAACTCTACTGTCAGAAGATCGTGTTCCGCTTCGGAACGTTCTGAAAAAAAGCGGCGGCCCCGAGGGACCGCCGCTTCGCTTTTATTTTTCCGGCTCCGCGACGAGCTCCGCGGCCCGTGCCAATGCGGCGTGAATGTCAGGGCAGACATTCTCCCCTCCCAGCAGGGAGTAGATGCCCGAGCGTTCGAGCGCCGCGCGGACATCGTCCTTGACGCCCGAGAGCACCACCGTAATCTTGCTCCGGTGGGACATCTCGCAGAGCGTCGTGAGGTTGTGGATACCCGTGGAGTCGATGAACGGCACCTTGCGCATGCGGATGATCCGCACGCGGGGACGGTCGCCGATCTGGGCCATCAGCTCCTCGAAACGGGTGGCGATGCCGAAGAAATAGGGACCGTTGATCTCGTAGACCTCCACGCCCTTGGGCACCGCGAGGGGCTCTTCGTGCAGGTGCATGTCGAGGCCGGCCGAGGGGTCGATCTCGTCGCGGATCACCGAGATCTCGGTGGTCTCCATCACACGCTTCATAAAGAGCACGCAGGCGATCAGCAAGCCCACCTCGATGGCGATCGTCAGGTCGAAGACCACCGTCAGGAAGAAGGTCAGCAAGAGCACCGCGACATCCGAGCGGGGATTGCGCAGCAGGGCCCGGAAAGTCCGCCAGCCGCTCATGTTGTAGGCCACGACGGCCAGCACGCCCGCCAGGCAGGCCATCGGTATATACTGCGCCAAAGGCATGAACAACAGCAGGATCAGCAACAGCACGACGGCATGGACGATGCCCGCGACAGGCGTGCGGCCGCCGTTGTTGATGTTGGTCATCGTGCGGGCGATGGCGCCCGTGGCCGGGATGCCGCCGAAGAGCGGCGTCAGCAGATTGGCGGCGCCCTGCGCGATGAGCTCGGTGTTGGAGTCGTGGCGGTCGTCGATCACGCCGTCGGCCACCGTCGCCGACAGAAGCGATTCGATGGCGCCCAGGATGGCGATGGTGACGGCCACGGGGAAGAGGTTGCGGATCGCCTCCCAGTCGATGGCCGGAAGGGCGGCGGCAGGCAGTTCGGCATGGATGGTGAAGCGGTCGCCGATGGTGTCGATGCCCTCGATCCCGGCATAGGTGCGCAGGAGCCACACGGCGAGGGTCATCACCACGATCGCCACGAGCGACCCGGGAATGCGGCGCATGACGCGCGGCGTGAGGGCGATCAACAGGATGCTCGCAACGCTCACCGCCACCTCCCAGCCGTTCACCGAACCGAAATGGCGGAAATAGAGCATCCATTTCCCGGCGAAATCGCCCGGAACGGCCTCGCCCCCGAAGTCGAGCCCGAGGAGGTCGGCGACCTGCGTGGTGAAGATCGTCACGGCGATACCGCTCGTAAAGCCCACGATGATCGGATAGGGGATGAACTTGATGACCGTGCCCAGCCGGCAAAGCCCCATGACCAGCAACAGGACGCCGCCCATGAGCGTAGCGACGAGCAATCCCGCTTCGCCGTATTGCTGGACGATGCCGTAGACGATGATGATGAAGGCGCCCGTGGGGCCTCCGATCTGCACGCGGCTGCCGCCCAGCAACGAGACGACGAATCCAGCGATAACGGCGGTGATGATGCCCTTTTCGGGCGACACGCCCGAAGCGATACCGAAGGCGATGGCCAACGGCAGGGCGACGATGCCGACAATGACGCCGGCCATCAGGTCGCGCAGGAAATCCGCGCGGGAATAGTTCTTCAGCGTATCGAAGAGCTTGGGTCTGAATGACATGACTTTCATTTGCAACGGGTAATTTTCAATGAAGCCGCAAAATTAAGCAAAAAAGGCGAGAAGTAAAAATCGAAACCCGACACGGGATATTTTTAATTTATAATTCCTAATTCTTAATTTATTTTCTACCTTTGCACCCGATATTTCAAAGGGGTGCCTTACTGTCAGGCTGAGATTATACCCATTGAACCGGAGACGGGTAATGCCGAGACCGGGACGAAGCGTAATCAACAACTCATACCCCTTTTCAGTCTATTAACTCAAAAAGTTTAACGATGAAAAGGATTTTTCTGTTTCTTGCGGCTGCCGCGCTCTGCCCGGCCGCACAACTGCACGCCGAAGCGAACTCCGAACAGAGCGGACGCGGAAATGCGGCTCCGAATGCCGACATGGCTCCGCAACCCCGAAAAGCGGCTTCCGACGCCGACGACTCGGTGCGGATGTACCGTTTGCAAGAGGTCGAGGTGACCGCCACGCGCGCCACGCGGAACACGCCCGTGGCCTATTCGGACATTCAGCGCGAGGCCATCGCCCGCAACAGCTACGGATTCGACATTCCCTCGCTGATCGCCCTCACCCCCTCGGTCGTGGCGACGAACGAGACCGGCATCGGCATCGGCGGCACGGCCATCCGCCTGCGCGGAACCGACGCCACGCGCATCAACGTCACCATCAACGGCGTCTCGATGAACAACCCCGACTCGCACTCGATGTACTGGTACGACACCCCCGACCTGATTTCGTCGGTGGGCACCGTGCAGGTGCAGCGCGGCGCGGGCATCTCGACCAACGGCACGGGAGCGTTCGGAGGCGCGATCACGATGTCAACCGACGCCCTGCAAACCGAATTCGGAGGCGACGCATCGCTCTCCTACGGTTCGTACAACACCAACAAGCAGGCCGTGCACCTCTCGTCGGGCCTGCTGGGCGGCCACTGGACCCTCGACGCACGGCTGACGCACATCGGGTCGGAGGGCTACATCGACCGCGGAGCCACGGACCTCAAATCCTACATGTTCCAGGCGGGATACTACAACGGCAACACGATGCTCAAGCTGATTTCGTTCGGCGGCAAGGCCAAGACCGGCCTCACCTACACCGGAGTAACGAAGGAGGAGATGCGTCTCAACGGCCGGCGGTTCCAGACCGAGGGCATGTACTACACCTCGAACGGTCCCCACTCCTATTATTATATGAAGGACGACAAGGTGGAGCGCGCCACAGTCGGCTATTACGACGACCAGACGGACAACTATCTGCAAATCAACAACCAACTGGTGCTCTCCCACCGTTTCAACGAAAAGTGGACCTTCAACGCCACGGGATTCTACACCTACGGCTACGGCTTCTACAAGCAGTATAAGGACGGGCGCACGCTCTCCGAATACCTCAATATCCCGACCGACGTTGCCGCCGGAAAAGAAGCCGATCTGATCCGCGAGAAGATCATGCGCAACCACCTCGGAGGTCTGAACGCCTCGGCGGCCTACTCGGTGCGCAACCTCGACCTCGCCTTCGGCGGTTCGTACAGCTACTACTCCTGCCCCCACTGGGGAACGCTCGACTGGGTGGACGGACTGGAAAGCAGCCAGATCGGCGGTCGCTGGTACGACAACGACGTAGACAAGCACGACGCCAACCTCTTCGCCCGCGCGTCGTGGACCGTAGCCCGGGGGCTGCGCCTTTTCGGCGACCTCCAGTACCGCTATGTCAGCTATCAGGCATGGGGCGTCAACGACAACTTCGTTTCGGAGGAGGTCGGCATGCAGCCCATCGACGTGGACAAACAGTATCACTTCTTCAATCCCCGTGCGGGTATCAGTTACACGCTCGCCGAGCGCAACAACTTCTACCTCTCGTTCGCCGTGGCCCAGAAAGAACCCACGCGCAGCGACTTCACCGACCGCTACATGTTCGCCGAAGCCAACACCTACCCCTCGTCGGAGAAGCTCTACGACTGGGAGCTGGGCTACCAGTACACGGCACCGCGCCTCTCGCTGGGTGTGAATTTCTACTACATGAAGTATAAAGACCAGCTGGTGCCCACGGGACGCATCAACGACGGTTACGACGCGCTGAACGACAACGTTCCGGACAGCTACCGCCGGGGGGTGGAGCTGTCGGCCTCGTGGCGCGCGACGGGATGGTTCACCGTGGGAGCCAACGCCACCTTCTCGCAGAACCGCATCGAAAACTACACGCACCGGGTGGTAGATTACGACACTTCGGGCGACGTGGCCGGGTATTACGGCTACCACACCGTCGAGATGGGGACCACGCGCCTCTCCTACTCGCCCAAGACCATCGCCGCGCTGTTCCTGGATTTCCACCACAAGGGCTTCGAAGCCGTATTCCACACGCAGTATGTGTCCAAGCAGTACTTCACCAACTACGAGAATCCGAATATGATGCTCGACGCCTATTGCGTGACCAACCTCAACCTCGCCTACACGTTCCGCACCCGCTCGGCGCGCAGCGTACGGCTGGGACTGATGGTCAACAACCTCTTCAACACCGAGTACGAAAGCAACGGATACGGCTATTCGGAGTATACCGGAGGAAAGCAGATCGACAACGCGTTCTACTTCCCGCAGGCTCCGCTGAACGTGCTGGCGAACGTGACGGTGAAATTCTGACGAATTTCACAATTAAAAATGAAAAATTAAGAATTAAAAATTGGACTTAAAACTCATCCTGCAAATCGCAGGGGTCCTGCTGGGACTCACCTACCTCTGGCTCGAATACCGCGCCGACATCCGGCTGTGGATCGTGGGCCTCGTGATGCCCGTGGTGCACGGCACGCTCTACTTCAAGGCGGGGCTCTACGCCGACTGCTCGATGCAGGTATACTACGTGCTGGCAGGGCTGTACGGCTGGGCCGTATGGCACCGCACCCGGCGCACGACCCCGGAAACGCCGAAAAAGGCCCCTGCGACTATCGTCCACACGCCCCTCAGACAGGTTCCGGGGCTCGTGGGGGTCTACCTCGCGGCACACGCGGCCATCTACCTGTTGCTCGTACACTTCACCAACAGCACCGTGCCCTTCTGGGACGCTGCGACCACGGCCGCGAGCATCGTGGCGATGTGGATGCTCTCGCGGCGGCAGGTCGAACAATGGCTCGTATGGCTGGCCGTGGATGTCGTGACGGCAGGGCTCTATCTGTATAAGGAGATTCCGCTCACCGCAGGGTTGTACGCCCTCTACTCGGCGCTGGCCGTCGCGGGTTACCTCCGCTGGCGGAGGCAGGCCCGCCCCGCCCGCCTAAGAGGCGGGGTTTAGGGGCGACGGTTGCTTCGGGGCATTTTCCGTCCAGTTCTGCGCTTTCCCTGTCATTGCGAGGAGCGCAGCGACGCGGCAATCTGATCGGAAGTCATAGTCTCACAATGCCTCCATCGGATTCCCGTGCTTACTTTGCTCGCTCGGCCCGCGTAAGACGCTGGTTTTAGGAGAGATGGTATATCGGAACACTCTCCGACCTCATCTGCACCCGCCCGCCTAAGAAGCAGGATTTAGAAATCCAAAAACACAAGAAACACGGGAGTTCGTCCCGTGTTTCTGTGTTATTCGGGCAGACCGTGTTCCTCGATATAGCGCAAAATCTCCTCGCGGCGGGCCCGGGGCGTGACGCTCTGCCGCAGGACTAACAGGTAGGAGTTGCGGATCTGTTCGCGGATGAAGGCATCGGGCAGGTCGCCCGTGGTGCCGATGCCGTTCCAATGCACCTTGTTGAAATGGAACGCCGGGTTCACCTCCTCATACCGCTCGCGCAGCGCGATCGCCTCGTCGGGGTCGCACTTCACGGCGATCCACTCGAAAGTCTCCATATCGGCGCAGGCATACATCTTGCCGCCGATCTTGTAGACCAGCGTCGTTTCGTCGAAAGGGGTCGTCTCCTCGGTCAGCGGCAGCGACAGACAGTAGTCGCGGAAACTCAGAACATCCATAACAAGCTATTTTGTGCGAATATAGCGATTTTTTTGGCACACGGATTGCGTTCCTTCGGAAGTAAAACCAAAATCAAGGTAAAAAATGAAAAAAATTCTCCTCTGTGTCCCCCTGCTGGCCCTGTTCGCCGCAGGTCTGATCGGCTGCTCGCAGCAACGCCAATGGAATCACGAACAGCGCAAAGCCATGCGCGAAGCGCTGCGAAGCTACCGCCAGATGGTTTATCTCGACGACCTGACCGACGCCGAATTCGTATTGTTCACCGACGACGTGGCCGGCCAGCTCGAAAACAGCTATCCCGTCTATGTGGAATTCGTCGAGATGCAGGGCGTGGACGACACGGTCGATATGGTCGTCGTATCGACCATCGTCGATGAACTCGACGCCGACGCCCACAACATGCGCCACATCTATCCGTACAGGGCCCTCGTCGCGCAAGGCGTGCTTCCGGCGGGTCTGGACCACTCCCAGCAAAAGGCTTTCTACACGTGCTTCGCCGGGAAGGTCAACGCGGCCTACGCCACGACGGAGCAGTTCTTCAACGCCATTCTGGCCGACACGACCGACCAGTCGCAAATCCGTCAAATGGAAAGCCAGTGTGCCAACGACCTTTTCAGCTGGGTGGTGACCGAGGTGGACATCACCGAAACGGTCCCTGCCGCCCCGGCAGCAGCTCCGGCCCAAAAGAAATAATCCGCGTAAGACGCGGATTTTAGGGGCGGCGGTTGCTTCAGGACGCTCTCCATCCAGTCCTGCGCTTCCGATCCGCATAACGCCATAACATGAGATACCCTCCCATGTTATGGCGTTATGATGTTATATCCATACCACAGTCGAAGCGGAAATCAGGCTCCGATCTGCAAGATGCCACAGCAGCCGCTAAATCCCGGCTCTTAGCCGGGCGTCATTCCGAGCGAACGAAGTGAGCGCGGGAATCCGATGAATGCGCCGTAAGGGTTCGACTTCTATTCAGATTGCCGCGTCGCTGCGCTCCTCGCAATGACAGATAGCGGAAGCGCAAATCTGGGCCGGAAACCAAATGGCAGACCGTCACGCCTGAATCCCGATTTTTAATCAAGTGTGTGCGCACACACTTGCGATTTCAGAAAATTATGCGTAGATTTGCGGTAGCAATTTCAAACCTGCTGCCGAATCATGGCTGACAACGAAAATACGACGGTCCGCATCGTCGATATCGCCCGCATGGCGGGGGTGTCGGTAGCCACCGTTGACCGCGTGATCCACAACCGCGGCAAGGTCTCGGAGGAGAACCTCGCACGCATCAACGAAGTGCTGCGCGAGGTGAACTACCGCCCCAACCTGATCGCCCGTTCGCTGGCCTCCGGCCGCCAGTACACGCTGGCCGTGGTCATGCCCCGCTTCGCGCAGGGCGAATACTGGGCCGACTTCGACGCCGGGATCGTCCGCGCCGAGGCCGAGGCCCGGCGTTACAACATTTCGGTCCGCAAATTCTTCTTCGACCAGTACGACCGCGCATCGTTCGAAAAACTGCTTGCAGAACTCCGCGACGAAGCGTTCGACGGCGCGGTGATCGCCACGCTCTTCGCCGAGATGGTCACTCCCTTCGCACGGGAGCTCGACGAACGCGGCATTCCCTACGTCTTCGTCGATTCGAACATCCTGGAGTGCAACCAGCTGGCCTACTTCGGCACGTCGTCGTTCGACGCCGGGGTCGTCGCCGCAAGGCTGCTGTCCGACCGCCTCGACCCGGGCTCCGACATCGTCGTGGGCAACATCATCCACCACGGCGACGGAGGTTCGAACCAATGCCGCAGCCGCGAGGAGGGTTTCCGCAGCTACCTCCGGGAGAAAGGGTTCCGGGGACAGCTCCACTACGCCGCGCTGCGACTCGACGACGAGGGCTACAACCGCGAAGTGCTCGACGAGCTGTTCCTCAGACATCCCGCCATCGCCGGCGCCGTAACCTTCAACTCGACGTGCTACATCCTGGCGGGCTATCTCGCGGCACGCCGCCGCACGGACGTTCGGCTGGTGGGCTACGACGTAATCCGCCGCAACGGGCAGATGCTCGGCGCGGGTGTGGTGACGGCGCTCATCGCCCAGCGCCCCGAGGCGCAGGGCTACCGCGGAGTGATGGCCCTGTGCGAATGGCTGGTCGAAAGACGCCGCCCCGAAACGACGGTCAACCACATGCCGATCGACATCCTGCTGAAAGAAAACATTCAATACTATAAAAACAACCTTATCTGAAAACCATGAAAAATCTGTTTGACATCCGTGGCCGCGTCGTCGTCGTGACGGGCGGGGCCGGCATCCTGGGCCGCTCGATCTGCGAATACCTCGCCGAACAAGGGGCGAAAGTCGTCGTTCTCGACCGCGACGAGCAGTCGGGCGAAGCATTGGCGGCTTCGATCCGCGAAAAAGGCGGCGAGGCGCTGTTCCTCGTGACCGACGTACTGAACCGCGAAGTGCTCGTAACGAACCGCGAGGCGATTCTTGCGAAATACGGCCAGATCGACATCCTCCTGAACGCCGCCGGCGGCAACATGGGCGGTGCGACGATCGCTCCCGACAAGTCGTTCCTCGATCTGGAGATCGACGCCTTCAAGAAAGTCGTGGACCTCAACCTTTTCGGCACGGTGCTCCCGACGACGGTATTCGGCGAGGCCATGACGGCCCGCAAGAAGGGCGTGATCGTCAACTTCTGCTCCGAATCGGCCCTGCGTCCGCTGACGCGCGTGGTGGGCTACGGCGCCGCGAAGGCAGCCATCGGCAACTACACGAAATACATGGCAGCCGAACTGGCCATGAAGTTCAGCCCCGAAATGCGCGTCAACGCCATCGTCCCGGGCTTCCTGCTGACGAACCAGAACCGCACGCTGCTCACCAACCCCGACGGTTCGTACACCGACCGTGCGCGGACGATCATCGCCCACACCCCCGCAGGCCGTTTCGCCGAACCCGAAGAACTGCTGGGCACGATCCACTACCTGATCAGCGACGCTTCGTCGTTCGTGACGGGCGCCCTGGCAGTCGTTGACGGCGGTTTCGACGCTTTCTCTATTTAATTGTAAAACCGACGAGCCTTTTGGTCGCGTGCGACAAGCCCCTCCCTCGGGAGGGGTTTGGGGTGGGGTCAGACTTGCAAACACGGCGGAACGCCGTGACGGCCTCGACCCGAAAATGCGAACGAACGGCGAACCAAAAACGTAAAACATTCCGTTATGTATCTATGTAAGCAATCCTGGCGGTGGTACGGTCCCAACGACCCCGTATCGCTGGCAGATATTCGTCAGGCAGGGGCCACTGACATCGTGACCGCCCTGCACCATATCCCCAACGGCGAAGTATGGACCGTCGAGGAGATCCAAAAACGCCAGCAGACGGTCGCCGACGCGGGCCTCACATGGTCGGTCGTCGAGAGCGTCCCCGTCCACGAGCATATCAAGACCCGCACGGGCGATTTCCAACGCTACATCGAGAACTACAAGCAGTCGATCCGCAACCTCGCGGCCTGCGGCATCAAGGTCATCACCTACAACTTCATGCCCGTGCTGGACTGGACGCGCACGAACCTCGCCTACGAACTGCCCGACGGGTCGCGCGCCCTGCGGTTCGAGCGTGCGGCGTTCCTGGCCTTCGACCTCCACATCCTCAAACGCCCCGGCGCCGAGAAGGAGTACACCGAGGCTGAGCGCGCCATCGCCAAGGCCCGTTTCGAAAAGATGGACGCCGCGGAGATCGAGCTCATCACCCGCAACATGATCGCCGGTCTGCCCGGCTCGGAGGAGAGCTTCACGCTGGAGCAGTTCCAGCAGGAGCTGGACCGCTACAAGGGTGTCGATGCGGAGACCCTGCGCGGCAATCTGATCGCATTCCTCAAGGAGGTGGCCCCCGTCGCCGACGAGGCGGGCGCCGTGCTGGCCATCCACCCCGACGATCCCCCCTACCCGATCCTCGGCCTGCCGCGCATCCTCTCCACGGAATCCGATTTCGAGAAACTGGTCGCAGCGGTTCCCAACGCATCGAACGGTTTGTGCCTCTGCACGGGATCGTTCGGCGTATCGGCGAAGAACGACCTGCCGGGAATGATGCTCCGCCAGGGCGACCGGGTGAATTTCGTGCACCTGCGCTCGACGCAGCGCGACGCCGAAGGCAACTTCTACGAAGCCAACCACCTCGAAGGCGACGTGCCGATGTACGACGTGATGAAAGCCCTGCTGGAGATTCAGCAGCGCCGCCGCATTTCGATCCCGATGCGTCCCGACCACGGGCACCAGATGATCGACGACCTGAAAAAGAGGACCAATCCGGGTTATTCGTGTCTGGGCCGCCTGCGCGGGCTGGCCGAACTGCGGGGACTGGAGCTGGGCATCGCCAAATCACTCTACCCCGACCCCGCCTAAGAGGCAGGGTTCAGGGGGGGGGGCGACGAAGTTTCGGATGATTACCTATCCGCTCCGGCCCCCCGATCGAAGTAATTATAGCAACGCCGGGAACAGGAACAATCTCTGTTCTCGGCGTTGCTATGTTATATTTCCGGGAATGGGCCCTATCCGCAAGTCTCCCCGAGGGTAGCCCTCTCATAAAACTCGCGCCCCACGACGATCCGGACGGCCTGATGGAGTACCGAAAATTCCAGGGGCGTATGTCCCAGCGGCTCGCCGTCGATCTCCACCGACACCTCGGGCGAAGACTCGATGCGGATGCGGCTGCCGCGCTCCTGCAAGATGTGGCGGATGCGGTAGATGCCGCCGTTGAACAGGTAGTGGAAGCGGAACAGCAGGTGCCAGAAATGCA
>ENA-UEQN01001049-UEQN01001049.1-human-gut-metagenome-genome-assembly--contig:-NODE-1049-length-23471-cov-5.332692_pt1 | contig 23471 bp, 21 predicted proteins | sample MGYA00242940_ERZ507944 | MGnify/ENA primary metagenome ERZ507944 (study PRJEB26167, sample SAMN06115449) | human gut metagenome | host: Homo sapiens | place: China:Fujian | collected 2015-08-20... | reverse complement strand
CCTTCGGGGCGGGTGAAAAGGGAATCCGGTGTGAATCCGGAACGATGCAGTCACTGTGTACGGGAGCGACGCTGCAAGCCACTGGGCAACCGGGAAGGGCAGCGCAGCAAGGAACGAAGTCAGGAGACCTGCCTTGGCGTGGAATCTCGGATCCGCTGCACACGGGTCGGTCTTCCTGCAAGTTTGTACAGTCTGCCTGAGATTGGGGAGACTGCATTCGATACGGAAAGGGAGAGCGACTGCGGCAACGCAGCCGCTTTTATATTTTTTCAGAACAATTTTGAAAAGAGGTAGACCCCTATGAAAAAGATTCTCGCGCTTGTGCTCGCAGCCATCATGCTGCTGAGCGTCCTCTCCGCCTGCAAGAGCAGCGCGGACGAGACTCCCACGGTCGACCCGGCTGAGACCGAGCAGACCACCACGGAAGAAACCACCACCCCCGAAGAAGAAACGCCGGAAGAGGAAGCGCAGCCGTCCCAGGAAGAACTGGATCAGGCCGCTGCCGATGAGGTCGCTGCCATGATCGACGCCATCTATGTGCAGGAACGCACCGATGACACCGACGCCCAGTGCGAGGCCGCCAAGGCCGCGTGGGACGCCCTGACCGACGCGCAGAAGGAGCTTGTCGAAGGCGACGAGGCCAGCCCCGACTACTTCGGCCTCGACACCGGCGACGCCAGCAAGGACGATGCGCGCAACCAGGACGACATCGGCGAGAACGAGCTGCTCGTCGTCTCCTTCGGCACGTCCTACAATGACAGCCGTGTTGCCGACATCAAGGGCATCGAAGACGCCCTTCAGGAAGCCAACCCCGACTGGTCTGTCCGTCGTGCGTTCACCGCGCAGATCATCATCAACCATGTTCAGGCGCGTGACGGCGAGAAGATCGATAATATGCAGCAGGCGCTTGAGCGCGCTGTCGCCAACGGCGTCAAAAACCTCGTTGTCCAGCCGACGCACCTGATGCACGGTGCCGAGTACGACGAGATGTGCGAAGCCATCGAGCAGTATAAGGACAAGTTTGAATCCGTCTCCATTGCCGAGCCGCTGCTTGGCGAAGTCGGCTCCGACGCTACCGTCATCAATGCCGACAAGGAAGCTGTTGCCAAGGCCATCACCGCTGCGGCCGTTGCCGATGCGGGCTTTGAGAGCCTCGACGCCGCGAAGGACGCGGGTACCGCGTTCGTGTTCATGGGTCACGGCACCGCACACGTTGCCAAGGTGACGTACAGCCAGATGCAGACCCAGATGCAGAACCTCGGTTATGAGAACGTCTTCATCGGCACCGTCGAGGGCGAGCCGGAGGAGACTGCCTGCGAAGCCGTCATCGAAGCTGTCAAGGCTGCCGGCTACACCAACGTCATCCTTCGCCCGCTGATGGTCGTTGCCGGTGACCACGCCAACAACGATATGGCCGGCTCCGAGGAAGATTCCTGGAAGACCATGTTCGAAGCCGCCGGCTTCACCGTCGACTGCCAGATCCACGGCCTCGGCGAGATCGCCGATGTGCAGGCGCTCTACGTTGCCCACACCAAGGCTGCGATTGACGCGCTGAACGCATAAATTCCATTTTAGAAACGAGCTCCGGGGCGGGATTTTTCTGCCCCGGAGCCAAGCCATCTCAGGAGGAAACCACTATGAAGAAGTTCATCGCCCTTGTACTTGCCGTGCTGATGCTGCTTGCGGTTCTGGCCGGCTGCGCGGCCAAGCCGGCGGAGACCAAACCCACAGAGTCCAGCGCCTCTGACGCCGCCGAGACCCCGGAACAGACCCCAACCCCCGAAACCACGGAAACCGCGCCCACCGAGGAAGAAACGCCTGCCGAGCCCGAACAGCCCGCCGAACCGGCCCTGCCCGACGGCGTCTACACGGCCGAGTTCAACACCGACAGCTCCATGTTCCACGCCAACGAAGCCTGCGACGGCAAGGGGACGCTGGTTGTGCAGGATGGGGCGATGACCATCCATGTCAGCCTGGCCTCCACCAGCATTCTCAATCTGTTCCCCGGCACGGCCGAGGACGCACAGAAGGAAGGTGCGGAGCTGCTTCAGCCCACCACCGACACCGTCACCTATTCCGACGGCCTCTCGGAGGAGGTCTATGGCTTCGACATCCCGGTGCCTGCGCTGGACGAGGAATTTGACCTCGCGCTCATCGGCAAGAAGGGCACGTGGTACGACCACAAGGTCTCCGTCTCCAACCCCGTTCCCGTCGAGGAATCCGGCAAGACCGTCGACGATCTCGCCCTGGCCGACGGCACCTACACCGCCGAGCTGACCTTCGCAGGCGGCTCCGGCAAGGCTTATATCCAGTCGCCCTGCACGCTGACCGTCGCGGACGGCAAGGCCGTGGCTACCGTCGTCTGGAGCAGCAGCAAATATGACTACATGCTCGTGGACGGAGAACGCTATGACGTCCTCACGACCGAACCCGGCTCCACATTTGAGATCCCCGTCGCGGCCTTTGACACCGAGCTCACGGTCATCGGCGACACCACCGCGATGAGCACCCCGCATGAGATCGAGTACACGCTGAACTTCGATTCTGCGACGCTGACCGCTGCCGAATGAAGAAGCTCTTTATAGCGCTCCTCGCCGCGCTGCTGCTGGCCTTCGCGGCCTGCGCCGCGCCGCAGCAGGAGACCGCCGCGCCGGAACCGGCGCAGAGCGAGCCGGCAAGCGCGGTTTCGTGGGACGACCTGACGTTTGACCGGACGCTCCCGCTTCAATACGCCACGCAGTTTTCTGTTTCCTACGCGGGCGAGGACTATACGCGCCTCACGATCGGCGACGATCAAACATTCCTCGTCGTCGCCGGGGACGCGCCCGTGCCGGACGGCATCCCCGCGGATGTGACCGTCCTGACCCGGCCCCTTTCACACATCTATCTGGTCGCGACCGCTGCGATGGACTATTTCCGGCAGCTGGACGCCATCGATACCATTGCCCTCAGCGGCCAGAAGGAGGCGGATTGGTATATCGACGAGGCCAAGGCCGCGATGCAGGCCGGGACGATGGTCTACGCGGGCAAATATTCCGCCCCGGACTATGAGACGATCCTCGCTGCGGGCTGCGACCTTGCCATCGAGAACACGATGATCTACCATACGCCCAAGGTCGTCGAGCAGCTCGAGCGCATCGGCGTCCCCGTGCTCATCGAGCGCTCAAGCTACGAGCCGGAGCCGCTGGGCCGCATGGAGTGGCTGAAGCTCTATGCCGCCCTGCTCGGCAGAGAGGACGCGGCCTGCGCATATTATGATGACCTCATCGCCGCGCTCGCGCCCGTGCTCGACCAGGAGCCGACGGGGAAAACCGTCGCGTTCTTCTATGTCACGACGACCGGCGCGGTCAATGTCCGCAAATCCGGCGACTATATCGCCAAGGCCATCCGTATGGCGGGCGGCGAGTATGTCTCGTTCGACGAGAGCGGCGAGGAAAACGCCCTGTCCACAATGACCATCCAGATGGAGTCCTTTTACGACACCGCCCTGGACGCCGACGTCCTCATCTACAACAGCACCATCGACGGCGAGATCACCTCCATCGATGAGCTGCTCGCCAAAAGTCCGCTGTTTGCGGATTTTAAAGCCGTCCAGACCGGCAATGTCTGGTGTATCACGAAAAACTTCTATCAGGAATCGCTCGCCCTCGGCGATATGATCCTCGACGTCCACGCCGTTTTGAACAACCCGGACGCCGCCAATCTCCGGTTCCTAAAAAAATTATCATAACAGGAGGAGCAGCATGGAACATACCCGCAAACTTCGCAGATGGGGCGGTTTCCTGCTGCTCCTCGTCCTGCTTGTTACCTTTTTGATCTGGAATCTTCTCGCGGGCAGCGTCCGGCTCCCCGCGTCTGAAATATGGGCGATTCTCCACGGCAGCGGCGACCTCACGCAGCGCCGCATCCTGCTGAATATCCGCCTGCCCCGCTTGCTTGCGGCGATGATTCTCGGCGGCGCCCTCTCCGTCTCGGGCTTCCTGCTGCAGACGTTTTTCCACAATCCGATCGCCGGGCCCTTCGTCCTCGGCATCTCGTCCGGGGCCAAGTTCACGGTCGCGGTCACGATGATCCTGCTGCTCAGCCGGGGCGTCACGTCGTCCTCCGCCGCGCTGATCGCAGCGGCCTTTGTCGGCGCGATGCTCTCAATGGGCTTTGTCCTGCTCATCTCGCGGCGCGTCCGCCGGATGAGCCTGCTCGTCGTCTGCGGCGTGATGATCGGCTATATCTGCTCCGCGCTGACGGACTTTCTCGTCACGTTTGCCGACGACAGCAACATTGTCAACCTGCACGAATGGTCCCTCGGCTCCTTCTCCGGCATGAGCTGGGACAATGTCCGCACGATGGCCGTGGTCTGCGGCGCGGCCCTGATCCTGACGTTCCTGCTCTCCAAGCCCCTCCGGGCCTATCAGTTGGGCGAGGTCTACGCGCAGAATCTCGGCGTGCCGCTGCGCGCGTTCCGTGCGGCGCTGATCTTACTTTCCAGTGTGCTCTCCGCCTGCGTCACGGCCTTTGCCGGCCCGATCTCCTTCGTCGGCATCGCCGTGCCGCATCTGATGAAGTCCCTTTTTAAGTCCGCAGAGCCGCTTTTGATGATCCCGGCCTGTTTCCTCGGCGGCGGCGCGTTCTGCCTGTTCTGCGACCTCATCGCGCGCACGGCCTTCGCGCCCACCGAGGTCAGCATCAGCTCCGTCACAGCGGTCTTCGGCGCGCCGGTCGTCATCTATATGATGCTCCACAGAAAGGGGGCACAGTGATGGATTATCTGCAAACCGATGCCCTGTCCGTCGGCTACAACGGCAAGACGCTCATCTCCAAGGTCGCCCTTTCGGTACAGCGCGGCAGGATCGTCACGCTCATCGGCCCGAACGGCTCCGGCAAGTCGACCATCCTCAAGACCATCATCGGCCAGCTCCCGTCCATTTCCGGCTCAGTCTTCCTCGACGGCGCGGACATGCGCAGCCGCAGCCGGGGCGACGTCGCCCGCCGCATGGCCATCCTGATGACGGCCCGCATGGACCCCGAGCTTATGACCTGCCGCGACGTCGTCAGCACCGGCCGCTATCCCTATACCGGCCATCTCGGCGTCCTCCGCCCGGAGGACAAGGCCATCGTCGAGCAGAGCCTCCGCGAGACCGACGCGCTCGACTTTGCCGACCGGCCCTTCCAGTCCATCAGCGACGGCCAGCGGCAGCGCGTCCTGCTTGCCCGGGCCCTCTGCCAGCAGCCGGAGCTCATCGTCCTCGACGAGCCGACGAGTTTTCTCGACATCCGCTATAAGCTGGAGCTGCTGACCATCCTCAAGCGCATGGTGCGCGAGGAGCACCTCGCCGTCCTCATGTCCCTGCACGAGCTGGATCTTGCCGCCCGCGTCTCTGATACCGTCGTCTGCGTTGCGGGCGACCGGATCGACCGCGTCGGCCCGCCCTCGGAAATTTTCACGCCCGACTATATCGCGGCGCTCTATCGCATGGAGCCGGGAAAATACGATCCCTGCTTCGATTCCTTGGAATTTGTCCCCGGAGGTGCCAGATGAGCGAACAAACCGGAACCTTCTATGCCGTCTCCGTCGGGCCCGGCGACCCGGAGCTGCTGACGCTCCAGGCCGTCCGCGTTCTGGAGAACACGCCCGTCATCGCCGCGCCGCAGACGGCGTCCGGTCAGATGCTCGCGCTCGACATCGCGCGCGGCGCGGTCGATTTGACCGGAAAATCCGTTCTGCCGCTCCGATTCACGATGTCGCATGACGCTGCCGTCCGGGCGGAAAGCTACCGCGCGGCGGCGTCCGCCGTCGAGGCCGAGCTGCGGCAGGGAAGAGACGTTGCGATGGTCAACCTCGGTGACGTCTCCCTCTTCGCTACGGCGTATTACATCTTCGCGGAGATCGAGCGGGACGGGTTTCCGGCCAGAATGCTCCCAGGCGTGACGAGCGTCGCCGCCGTGGCGGCCCGCCTCGGGCAGAGCCTGACCGAGATGGAGCAGCCGCTCCACATCCTTCCGGCGAGCTGCGATCTGGATGCGGCGCTGGCTCTCACGGGCACGAAGGTGCTGATGAAATCCGGCTCCGCCATCCACGAGACCGTTGCAGCGCTGGGGCGCGCGGGTCTGTTGAAGCGGGCCTCGATGGTCGCCGACTGCGGCCTGCCCAGCGAGCGGGTCTTCCGCGATCTGCGGAAGATCCCGGAAAATGTCAGCTATTTTGCCACCATTCTTGTCCGATCGGAGTGAGCCTATGCAGCAAAATCTACCGCGTCTGATCCTCGCCGGGACGAACAGCGGCTGCGGCAAGACGACCGTGACCTGTGCCGTTTTACAGGCGCTCGTGAACCGCGGCCTTTCAGTCGCCGCCGCGAAATGCGGCCCCGATTATATTGACCCGATGTTCCATAGCCGCATCATCGGGGCCAAAAGTTCGAATCTCGATCCGTTTTTCTTCGACGAAAATACGCTTCGCTTCCTCCTCGCGCAGAATGCCTCCGGCTGTGATGTCACGGTCATTGAGGGCGTCATGGGCTATTACGATGGCCTCGGCCTGACCAGTACGCGCGCCAGCACCTACGAACTCGCGCAGAAGACGGTCTCGCCCGTGGTCCTCGTTGTGAACGCGCGCGGCGCGGCACTCTCGGTGCTGGCGTCGGTACGCGGCTTTCTGGACTTTCTGCCGGACGACCGCATCTGCGGCGTCATCCTCAACGGCTGCACCGCGATGACCTACGCGCCGCTTGCGCGTGTGCTGGAAGACCGCCTTGGCGTCAAGGCGTGCGGCTTTCTGCCGAATCTGCCGGACTGCGCGCTGAAAAGCCGCCATCTCGGCCTTGTGACTGCGGCGGAGGTCGCAGATCTGCGCGAAAAAATGCAGCGCCTCGCCGCTGAGGCCGAGCAGACGATCGATCTGGACGCGCTGCTGACCATCGCGCGCGAAGCGCCAGCGCTGGACGTTGTGCCGCCGACGCTTCCAGCGCCCGGCGCACCGGTGCGCATCGGTGTTGCGCGGGACAATGCGTTCTGCTTTTACTATGAAGACAGCCTCGGCCTGCTCCGGACGGTCGGCGCGGAGCTCGTGCCGTTTTCTCCGCTCTCTGACAGCGCCTTGCCCGCCGGACTCGACGGCCTCTATCTCGGCGGCGGGTATCCGGAGCTCTATGCCGCGCAGCTGAGCGAAAATCGTGCCTTGCGGGGCAGCGTCCGTGCCGCGCTGGAGGCGGGGCTGCCCTGCATTGCCGAATGCGGCGGCTTTATGTACCTGACAGAGGCCATCGGGGAGCATCCGATGGTCGGCTTCCTGCCGGGGCGCTGCTTCGACGCCGGGAAGCTCGCACGCTTTGGCTACGTCACGCTGACGGCCGAGCGGGACAACCTGCTCTGCCGCGCGGGCGGATCCATCCCTGCACACGAATTCCACCACTGGGATGCGGAGCAGACCGGAGACGCCTTCACGGCGGCGAAGCCCTCCGGCCGCAGCTGGCCGTGCGTCTTCGCCACGGACACCCTCTACGCGGGCTATCCGCATTTCCATTTTTACGCGAATCCATCCTTTGCCGTCCGCTTTCTGGACGCGTGCCGAAAGGGGAAACACCATGCTGGAACAGATCAAACCGATGGACATTGAGCGCCGCAGCTTCGAGATCATCACCGAGCTGCTGGGAGACCGTAAGCTCGACCCTGAAAACGAGCTCGTCATCAAGCGCGCCATCCACACGACTGCCGACTTTGACTATGCCGACAATCTCGTCTTCTCCGACCACGCGGTCACGAAGGGGATCGAGGCGCTGCGCGCCGGCTGCGACATCGTCACCGATACGCAGATGGCGAAGGCCGGCATCAACAAGACCATTCTGGCCTCCCTCGGCGGGGAGGTCCACTGCTTCATGTCCGATCCGGACGTTGCCGCGGAGGCAAAAGCGCGCGGCGTCACCCGCGCCATCGTCTCGATGGAGCGGGCCGCACAGCTCCCCAAGCCCTGCATCTTTGCCATCGGCAACGCGCCGACGGCCCTTGTCTCGCTCGAGGCCCTGATGGAAGCGGACAAGTTGCACCCGGCGCTCATCATCGGCGTACCGGTCGGCTTTGTCAACGTTGTTGAGAGCAAGGAGCTCGTCATCGCGAACTGCTGCGCGCCCTATATCGTCGCGCGCGGACGCAAGGGCGGCAGCAATGTCGCCGCCGCGATCTGCAACGCGTTGCTCTACCAGATCCGGCGCTGAGATGGAAGAATATGTGATCAAGGACGGAAAACGACTCCGCCTCGGCTATACGACCGGCTCCTGCGCCGCTGCCGCCGCGAAAGCGGCGGCCTGGATGCTCCTGACCGGCCACGAAAAACGAACCATCGATCTGCTCACGCCAAAGGGCGTCGCCCTGACGCTGGACGTGCTCGAGATCACGAGAACCCCCGATGCCGTCTCCTGCGCCATCCGCAAGGACAGCGGCGACGATCCGGACGTCACGCGCGACACGCTGGTGTTTGCCACCGTGCGCAGGGCGGAAGCGCCCGGCGTCACGATCGACGGCGGCGCGGGCGTGGGCCGCGTGACGAAGCGCGGGCTCGACCAGCCGGTCGGCGCGGCGGCCATCAACTCCGTCCCGCGCCGCATGATCCGCGAAAACGTCGAAGAGGTCATGCGCCTCTGCGATTATCGCGGCGGCCTGGCCGTCATGATCTCTGTGCCGGAGGGCGAGGCGCTCGCAAAAAAGACCTTCAACCCCCGCCTCGGCATTGTCGGCGGCATTTCCATCCTCGGTACGACCGGCATCGTCGAGCCGATGAGCGAGCAGGCCCTCGTCGACACCATCCATGTCGAGCTGCGGCAGCGTCGGGCGAACGGCGCGGACTATGTCCTGCTCACGCCGGGCAACTATGGCGCGGATTTCATCCGGGATTCTATCGGCATCGACCCGCGCACGGCTGTCCTAACCTCGAATTTCATCGGCGATGCGCTGGAGCATTGCCGTGCGCTCGGCTTCCGCGGTGCGCTGCTCGTCGGGCACATCGGCAAGCTCGTGAAGCTCGCGGGCGGCATGTGGAACACACACTCGAAGTGCGGCGACTGCCGCATGGAGCTCATCGCGGCGCATGCCGCCGCCCTCGGCCTCCCGCCCGCGCGCGTGGAGGAGGTGCTGGACTGCGCGACGTGTGACGATGCGCTCCGCATCCTGAAAGAAGAACAGTTATATGACGCGGTGCTGGCCCGCCTCGCGGAGCGCATCGAGTTTCATCTTGCGCACAAGTGCGGCGAGATGGCCGCCGGCGCGATCGTATTTTCCAAAGAATATGGCCTCCTGTGCCGGACCAGCCGCGCGCAGGAGCTGCTGGGAACCATTATGGAGGGATAACTATGGTACATTTTGTCGGCGCCGGGAGCGGCGCACCGGACCTCATCACCGTGCGCGGTGCGCGGCTGCTCGGAGAGGCAGACGTCGTGATCTACGCCGGTTCGCTCGTCAATCCGGCCCTGCTGGACGGCACGAAACCGGGCTGCGAGATCCACGACAGCGCGAAAATGACGCTGGAGGAGGTCATTGCCGTCATCCGTCAGGCCGAGGCCGAGGGCAAGACCACTGTCCGTCTCCATACCGGCGACTCGAGCATCTATGGCGCTGTGCGGGAGCAGTTTGACGCGCTGGAAAAGCTGGGCATCGACTATGATGTCTGCCCCGGCGTCAGCGCCTTCTGCGGGGCTGCCGCGGCGCTCCGAGCAGAGTATACGCTCCCGAATGTCAGCCAAACGGTCATCATCACCCGCGCCGCCGGACGCACACCCGTGCCGGAGCGCGAGTCCATCCGCGCCCTCGCGGCCCACCACGCCACCATGGTCCTCTTCCTCAGTACGTCGCTGACAAAGCAGCTTCAGGCCGACCTGCTCGCGGGCGGCTACGAGGCGGAAACGCCGGCCGCCGTCGTTTACAAGGCGACGTGGCCAGAGGAGAAGATCTTCCGCTGCACCGTCGGCACGCTGCACGATACTGTCACGGCCAACGGCCTGACGAAGACGTCGCTGATCGTGGTCGGCGGCTGCCTCGGGGGCGACTATCTCCGTTCGCTGCTCTACGATCCCTCCTTCACGACAGAATTCCGCGAGGCGACGCGATGAACCTTGCGATCTTCGCCTACAGCCACACCGGCTGCGGGACGGCCAGGCGGGTGCTGGCCGCGCTGCCGGAGGCGGAAACGCTTTGTTATGCGGTGCCGCGGCTGGAGGAGGCTGGGTTTTTGCCGCTGGAAAAAACGGTCTATGGCGCGGCGTTTTCGGAAATGGCCGCGCTGATTTTCGTCGGCGCGGCCGGGATCGCCGTGCGGGAGATCGCACCCTATGTCCGCGACAAGCGGACAGATCCGGCGGTGCTCTGCCTCGACGAGCGGGCCAATTTCGTCATTCCGCTCCTCTCCGGCCACATCGGTGGGGCCAATGCGCTCGCCCGTAGGCTTGCCGCAGCGCTCGGCGCGACCGCCGTCGTCACTACGGCGACGGACGTGAACGGCAAATTCTCTGTCGACACCTGGGCGGCGGAGCACGGCTGCGCGATCTCTGACATGGGGCTGGCCAAGGCGGTTTCAGCAGAGATTTTGGAGCATTCCGTGCCGTTTTGCAGTGATTTTCCGATTCGCGAACCCCTGCCGGACGGCCTTGTTTTGGGCGGGTCCGGTGCGCTTGGCATCTATGTTGGATATCGGTTTTCAGCACCGTTCGCGCGCACGCTGCGCCTTGTGCCGCGCGTGCTGCGCGTTGGAGTCGGCTGCCGCAGGGGGATTTCACGGGAGGCAGTGGAGGAAGCAATCAGCAAGGTGTTCGCGGAAAACCGGTTGGATCCTGCTGCGATCCTGGGCGTTTTCTCGATCGATCTGAAAGAACACGAGCCCGGCCTGCTTGCCGCCTGCGCAGCACATGGCTGGCCCGCGCATTTTTATTCCGCATCGCAGCTGCAAGCCGTCCCCGGCGCGTTTACAGGCTCCGATTTCGTCCGCGCCGTCACCGGCGTGGAGAATGTCTGCGAGCGCGCCGCATTTTTGGATGCAGAGCGGCTGCTCGTGAAAAAAACAGCCTGCGACGGCGTTACGGTTGCCGTCGCGGCGGAACATTGGGAGGCAGACTTTGGCTAAGGTATTCGTTGTGGGCATCGGCCCTGGAAACTATGAGAATATGACCGTCCGCGCAGACCGCGCGCTGGCGGAATGCGATGTGATTGTGGGCTATCCGGTCTATGTCGATCTGGTGAAGGACCGCTATCCCGGCAAAGAGCTGGTCTCCACGCCGATGACGCAGGAGGCCAGGCGCTGCCAGATGGCGCTCGAGCTTGCGAGGGACGGGAAAACCGTGGCCCTCGTCTGCTCCGGCGACAGCGGGGTCTACGGCATGGCCGCGCTGGTCTATGCGCTGCGCGGCGAGAACAGCGAGCCGGAGGTCGAGGTTGTCCCCGGGCTGACCGCCGCGTGCAGCGGCGGCGCGGTGCTCGGCGCGCCGCTGACGCATGATTTCGCGGTCATCAGTCTGTCCGACCGCCTGACTCCGTGGGAGACCATCGAAAAGCGGCTGCGCTGCGCGGCGGGGGGCGACTTTGCCATTGTGATCTACAACCCGGCGAGCCACGGCCGCCCCGACCACTTAAAGCGCGCGTGCGACATTTTGCTGCGCGTCCTGCCGGAGGAGCGCCTCTGCGGCATTGTCCGCAACATCGGACGTGAGGGGCAGAGCAGCCGCATTCTGACGCTCGGCGAACTGCAAGCGGCGGATGTCGATATGTTCTGCACCGTGTTTGTTGGAAATTCGTCCACAAAGGTCGTAAACGGCGCGCTCATCACGCCGAGAGGATACCGAAATGTATAAAATTTGCGTGTTCGGCGGCACGACCGAGGGCCGCGAACTGGTGGAATTTCTGAATGCGCAGCAGTGCGAGGTCACGGCCTGTGTGGCCACGGAATATGGACAGGCGCTGCTGCCCGAGGCAGAGCGGCTGACCGTTTCGGCCCGCCGGCTGCCGGCCGATGAGATCAAGGCGCTCTTGACGGACAGACATTTTGACCTCGTGATCGACGCGACGCACCCCTACGCGGCGTCGATCACGAAGAGCATCGCCCGCGCGTGCGCCGAGACCGGTGTGGAGCGCTGGCGGCTGCTGCGCGGCGCGTCGGATGCGCCGGAGGATGCCGTTTTTGTCGAAAGCACCGAAAAAGCGATCGAATTTTTGGATCAAACAGAGGGGAACATCCTGCTCACCACCGGGAGCAAGGAATTGAAAGCATACAGTCAGATCAAGGACTTTGCGGAGCGCGTCTATGCGCGCGTGCTGCCGCTGGAGGACTCGCTCGTGCTTTGCCGTGAGGCGGGCGTCAAGGCGGCGCATATTCTGGCAATGCAGGGGCCATTCTCGGAGGAGATGAACACGGCGATGCTGCGCGCCATCGGCGCAAAATGGCTGGTGACGAAGGACGGCGGGGCCGCGGGCGGCTTCGCGGAAAAGGCGGCAGCCGCCGCGAAGACCGGCGTGCGCCTTCTGGTCATCGGACGGCCCGCAGAGGCGGACGGGATCGGACTTTCAGAGACGGTCGCGAGACTCTGTGCGCGGTTTTCGTTTGGGCGCGTGCCGCATGTTTGCGTTGTGGGCATTGGGCCCGGCAGCGAGGCGGCGCAGACGGGCGAGGTCCGTGCAGCGATCGAGCATGCGGACTGCCTGATCGGCGCGGCACGGATGCTGGAGGTAGCGGCCCGGCCCGGTCAGCTGCGCGTCGCGGCCATCGCGCCGGACGCGATCGCGGCGGCCATTGCGGCGCACCCGGAATGTTCGAATTTTACGGTCCTGATGTCCGGGGATACGGGATTTTTCAGCGGCACGAAGAAACTGCTCCCGCTGCTGCCGAATTGTCATGTCCGCGTGTTGCCGGGGTTGAGCTCGATGAGCTATCTCTGCGCGCGGCTCGGGAAGCGCTATGAGGAGGCCGTGCCGGTCAGCCTGCATGGGCGGGAACACGACATCGCGGCCGATGTGCGCGCACAGGAAACGGTCTTCGCGCTCGTCGGCGGCGAGGGCGGCATGGCGAAGCTCTGCGCGCGGCTCGTGGATGCGGGCCTTGGCGCGGTGCGCGTCAGCGTCGGCGAGCGGCTGAGCTACCCGGACGAGAAGATCACCTGCGGGACGGCGGCAGAGCTGGCATCGCGGGAATTTGACAAGCTCAGCGTGGCGCTGATCGAAAATCCGGCCCCGGATGCGGTCGTGACGCACGGGCTGCCCGACGAGGTATTTTTGCGGGAGATGGAGCCGGCGCACGTTGTGCCGATGACAAAAAGCGAGGTGCGCGCCGTCTGCCTTTCCAAGCTGGCGCTGACGGAGCGCGCGGTCTGCTGGGATGTCGGCGCGGGCACCGGTTCGGTCTCCATTGAGATGGCTTTGCAGGCGAAGCGCGGACGTGTGTACGCCGTGGAACGGCAGGAAGATGCGCTGGCGCTGCTGGCGCGCAACAAGGCGGCGTTTTCCGCCGGGAATCTGGAGATTGTCTCCGGGACGGCCCCGGCGGCGTGCGAAGCGCTCCCGGCGCCGACGCATGTGTTTCTCGGCGGGACCGCGGGAAATTTGCACGGGATATTGGACGCCGCGCTGCGGAAGAATCCGCACGTCCGCATTGTGGCGACGGCGGTGACGCTGGAGTCTGTGGGGGCGCTGGCGGCGCGCATGGCGGACTTTGAAAAGGTGGAATGCGTCAGCCTGCAAGCGGCCCGTGCGCGGACGGCCGGAAGCTATCACCTGATGCAGGGACAGAACCCTGTGTATATTTTCACGATGCAAAACAGGAGGGAACAGGCATGAAATGGTCCCTATTCGCACTTTGCATCGGATTTTGCATCGATCTGCTGATCGGTGACCCGCACGGCCTGCCGCATCCGGTGGCCGCGATCGGACATCTCATCTCACTGCTGGAACGGCTGTTCCGCCGCCTTTTTCCGAAGACGCCCGGCGGCGAGCGGGCCGCCGGAGCCTGTATCTGGATCCTGACGGCACTGATCGCTGCGGCCCTTCCGGCGCTGCTCCTCTGGGGCTGCGCGCGCGTGAGCGTCTGGCTGCGGCTGGCGGTGGAGAGCGTGATGTGCGGACAGATCCTCGCGGCGAAGTCGCTGCGGGACGAGAGCATGAAGGTCTATGCGGCGCTGAAGCATGGGAGTCTGGACGAGGCCAGACAGGCCGTGTCCATGATCGTCGGACGCGACGTGGCGCGGCTGGATGCGCGCGGCGTGATGCGCGCGGCGGTGGAGACCGTGGCGGAAAACACGTCGGACGGTGTGATCGCGCCAATGCTGTTTCTGGCGATCGGCGGCGCGCCGCTCGGCTTTTTCTACAAGGCCGTGAACACGATGGATTCGATGCTTGGCTATGTGGAGCCGCCGTACAAGGACATCGGACTTGTGCCCGCGCGGATGGACGATGTGTTCAATTTTATCCCCGCGCGGCTGTCGGCGCTGCTGATGCTGGCGGCGGGGGCGCTGCTGCAGCTGGATGTGAAAAACGGCTGGAAGATCTTCCGCCGGGATCGCTGCAAGCATGCGAGCCCGAACTCGGCGCAGACGGAATCGGTCTGCGCGGGACTGCTGGGGCTGCGGCTGGCGGGCGATGCGTGGTACCACGGGGTGCTGCACAAGAAGGACTATATCGGCGACGCGAAGCGGGAGATCGAACTGGAGGACATCCCGCGCGCGGGGCGGCTGATGTATCTGACGGCGGTTCTGGCGCTTGTGGTGTTCGGCGCGGGGAAAGCGCTGTTGATCGTTCTGTGAATTTTGAGGAAATGCGATGCTTTATGGAGTCAAAAACCCGCATGGCGGGGACCAATACGGCGATGGGATCGCGCTCGACTTTTCGGCGAACGTGAGTCCGCTCGGCACGCCGAAGTGTGTGACCGAGGCGATCGAACGGGGCCTGCCTGAGCTCTACCGCTATCCCGATCCCTACTGCCGGGCACTTGTGCAGGCGATCGCGCGCTATGAAGGGGTGCCGGGAGAATTCATTCTCTGCGGGAACGGCGCGTCTGAGCTCATCTACGCCTATTGCGAGGCTGTGCGGCCAGGGCGCGCGATGGAGCTCGCGCCGACATTTTCGGAGTATTCGCTGGCTTTGCAGCGGAGGGGCTGCGGGGTCGTGCGCTTTGTGCTCAGTCAGGAGGAAAAGTTTGACTTGCAGGAGCGCTTTCTGGCGCGTCTTGCGCGCGAAAAGATCGATGCGCTGTTCCTCTGCAATCCGAATAACCCGACGGGACGGCTGATCGCGGGCGGGCTGCTGGAAAAGATCCTGCGTATCTGCCGAGAGAACAACATTGCACTGTTTGTCGACGAGTGCTTTTTGAGCCTGTCGGACGGCGGCACCGATCTGACGCCGTTTTTGCGGGAGTTTCCGCAGCTTTTTGTTCTCAAGGCCTTTACGAAGAGCTTTGGTATGGCGGGGCTGCGGCTGGGGTACGGCTTGAGCGCGGATGGGGCCTTGCTGCGGAAGATGTCGGCGGCGGTGCCGCCGTGGAATGTCTCGGCGCTTGCACAGGCGGCGGGCGTCGCCGCGCTGGGCGATACGGAATTTTTGAAGAGGAACCGCGCGGTCATCCGCGCGGAGCGCCCGCGGCTCGAAGAACGGCTGCGGGAGCTTGGCTTCTGGGTGTGTCCGTCGCAGGCGAATTACATTCTGTTTCGCGGTGAGGCGGGCTTGGCGGATCGGCTGCGCGAGCGCGGCGCTGCGATCCGCGACTGTGCGAATTTTGAGGGCCTGGGGCCGGGATGGTATCGCGCGGCTGTGCGGCTGCGGGAAGAAAATGATGCGCTGCTGGATGCGATGCGGCGGGCGAGGGAGGATGGAAGATGGCGCTGAATCTGATGCTGCAGGGAACGATGTCGAACGCGGGGAAGAGCCTGCTCGCCGCGGCGCTCTGCCGCATTTTCCGGCAGGACGGTTATCGCGTGGCCCCGTTCAAGAGCCAGAACATGGCGCTGAACTCCTTCATCACGGCCGAAGGCGGCGAGATGGGCCGGGCCCAGGTGGTGCAGGCGGAGGCGGCGGGGATCGCGCCGGATGTGCGGATGAACCCGATTTTGCTGAAGCCGACGACGGACTCTGGCAGCCAGGTGATCGTGAACGGACAGGTCGTAGGCAACATGCGCGCGACGGAATATTACCGGCGGAAACGGGAATTTCTGCCTGTGGTGACGGCGGCGTATGAGAGTCTTGCGGCGGAATATGACGTGATCGTCATCGAGGGCGCGGGCAGCCCGGCAGAGATCAACCTGAAACAGGACGATTTTGTGAACATGGGGCTGGCCAAGCTGGTCGATGCGCCGGTGCTGCTGATCGGGGACATCGACCGGGGCGGCGTGTTCGCGCAGCTCTACGGGACGATCGCGCTGCTGGAGCCGGACGAGCGTACGCGCGTCAAGGGGACAATCGTGAACAAGTTCCGCGGTGACCGGGCCATTCTGGAGCCGGGACTGCGGCAGCTCGAGGCGCTCTGCGGCGTGCCAGTGGCGGGTGTGGTGCCGTACACGACGGCGGACATCGACGATGAGGACAGCCTGACGGAGCGGTTTTCGCGCGGCACGGCGCGGAAGCTGGTCGACATCGCGGTCATCCGGCTGCCGAAGATCTCGAATTTCACCGATTTTTCGCCGTTTGAGCGATATGAAAATGTGTCGCTGCGGTATGTCGACCATGTGGGCGCGCTCGGCACGCCGGATATGATCCTCCTGCCGGGGACGAAGAGCACGATCGCCGATTTCCGCTGGCTGCGTGAGCAGGGACTGGAAGCCGCGATCCTGAAGGAGGCGGCAGGCGGGACGCTGGTATTCGGCGTGTGCGGCGGATACCAGATGCTGGGCCGGTCCGTTTCGGACCCGGAGGGTGTCGAGGCCGCGGGGCTGACGGAACTGCGGGGCATGGGACTGCTCGAGATGGAGACCGTGTTCCACGGGGAGAAGGTGCAGCGGCAGACGGCGGGGGTGTTTTCCGGTGTGGAAGGGATGCTCGCGGGGCTGAACGGACTGCGCTATGAAGGGTATGAGATCCACATGGGCCGCAGCGAGGCACAGATGCCCGCGCTGGCCGGGAACGGGAACGTCTACGGCAGCTATGTGCATGGGATATTTGACGCGCCGGGCATCGCGGATGAGATCCTGAAGGCGATCTGCGCGCGGCGCGGCGTGGCGTTTTCGGCGCTCGGGACCTTCGACCGGGCGGCATATCGGGAGAGGCAGTATGATCTGCTGGCGGACGCGGTGCGCGCGGGATTGGATATGGAATTCGTTTATCGGGTGTTGAGAAAAGAGATTTAGTTTTTTCAAAAGCGGGCGACCAATGGTCGCCCCTACGAATTCTATTTCAGCGCGGTGGCAAATCGAAAAATAACAATCCCTCCGTCACGGCTTCGCCGTGCCACCTCCCTTTACACAAGGGAGGCTATCCGCTGCGGCGGGGACGGGCCGATGAGTACCCGCGAGGGGCAGGCCGCATCTGTAACGCTCCTTCGTCGCGAACAGCTGCGCTCGGCATCGGCCCCTACAGGGTGCGGTGCAAAACTGTCAAACGGGCGGACAGAGGCGTCTGCCCCTACAGCCATGAGCGAAGTGCGGCGGAAGATCAGGCCCCTCTTGGGAGAGGGGCTTCTTTTTTGCGAAAAGTGGCTTGACAATCGTCTGAAATCGGACTATAATGCCTCTCGCTGGTCTGAAATCGGACGATCGGAGGGTGCGTATGGAACAGGATGCAAAGCGGATGCTGCTGGAATACAACAAGGAGACGAAGCGGCTCGACGACCTCTACCGCTGCGCGGCGAAGCAGTGCGGCATTTCAGAGTGCGCGTTCTGGATCTTATACACGCTGCGGGCGGAGGAACGGCAGTTCACGCAGGCGGAGATCTGCGAATTTCTGATCGAGCCGAAGCAGACGGTCCACTCCGCGCTGAAAAAGCTGGAGGCCGAGGGCTATCTCGCGCGGACGAGCGGCGCGGATCTGCGGAGCAAGCGCGTGGCGCTGACCGAAAAGGGTGAACAGTTCGCCAGAGCATGGATCGACCGCGTGCTCGAGGCAGAGGCCGCGGCGCTTTGTGCCATGCCGGAGGCCGAGCGCGCGGCGTTTGTCCGGGGGCTGCATTTGTTCTGCCGGCTGCTGGAGGAAGGGTTCCGCGAGAACGGCGCAATTTAAGGGGGAGGGCGTATCTGAAAAAGGAGGGAATGCCGCGGAACGCGGCCAAAGATAGAGATGAAAAAGACGCAAATTCAACTTTCTGACCATTTTACGTATCAAAAGCTGCTGCGCTTCGTGCTGCCGTCGATCGTGATGATGGTCTTCACGTCGATCTACGGCGTGGTAGACGGCCTGTTCGTGTCGAACTTCGCCGGCAAGACGCCCTTCGCAGCCATCAACCTCGTGATGCCGTTTATCATGGTGCTGGGCGGCATCGGCTTCATGATCGGCACGGGCGGCACGGCCCTCGTGTCCAAAGTCCTCGGCGAGGGCGAACCGGAGAAGGCAAAGCGGTATTTTACCATAATGATCCTGTTCACGCTGCTCGTTGGCGCGGTGCTGACGGTGTTCGGCGTGACGATGATGGAAAAGGTCGCGCGCTTCCTCGGCGCGACGGACGAGATGCTGCACGATTGTGTGCTCTATGGACGGATCGTCATTTCGTTCACGACGGCGTTCATGCTGCAAAACGTGTTCCAGAGCTTCCTGATCGCGGCGGAGAAGCCGAAGCTTGGCCTGATTGCAACGGTCGCGGCGGGCGTGACGAACATGGCGCTCGACGCGCTGTTCATCGCGGGCTTCCACTGGGGCGTCGCGGGCGCGGCCATCGCGACGGGCCTGAGCCAGTGCGTGGGCGGGCTGTTCCCGCTGATCTACTTCCTGCGGCCCAATTCGAGCAAGCTGCGCCTCGTGCGGACGAAGCTGGAGCTGCGTCCCATCCTGAACGCCTGCGGAAACGGCTCGTCCGAGCTGATGAGCAATATCTCGTCGTCCATCGTCAGCATGATCTACAATTTCCAGCTGCTGAAATACATCGGCGAGGACGGCATTTCGGCCTACGGCGTCCTGATGTATGTGCAGTTCGTGTTCATCGCGATCGACATCGGCTATTCGATCGGCTGTGCGCCGATCGTCGGCTTCCACTTCGGCGCGCAGAACCACACGGAGCTGAAGAATATGCTGGGCAAGAGCGTGAAGCTGATGTGCGGAGCGGGCGTCGTGATGGCGGTGCTGGCACAGGTGTTGGCAGCGCCGCTGGCGCGGCTGTTCGTCGGATATGACGAGGTGCTTTATACGCTGACCTGTCATGCGTTCCGGCTGTTCTCGTTCGCGTTCCTGTTCGCGGGCTTCAATATTTTCGCGTCCTCGTTCTTTACGGCATTGAACAACGGGCTCATCTCCGCGGTGATCTCGTTTTTGCGGACGCTGGTGCTCCAGACCTCGTCCGTCATCCTCCTGCCGCTGATCTTCGGCGTGGACGGCATCTGGTACGCCATTACGGCGGCGGAGATCTTCGCCACGACGATCTCTGTCATCTTCCTGTTCGCCAAGCGGAAAAAATATCACTATATGTAACGCAAAAAACCGCCCCGGCTCTGCCGGGGCGGCCATTTTCATTTCTCAGCACATTTTCGCGCCGGCGGGGATGGCGTCGTCAAGCATGACAAGGTGGAGCTGCTCTTCGCCATGCTCCGTGTGGACGGCGGAGATGAGCATGCCGCAGCTCTCCTGACCCATCATCTTGCGCGGCGGCAGATTCACGATGGCAAGCAGCGTCTTGCCAATCAGCTGCTCCGGCTCGTACCACTTGTGGATGCCGGAGAGGATCTGGCGGTCAGTGCCAGTGCCGTCGTCGAGCGTGAACTTCAGCAGCTTGTCGGATTTCTTCACGGCCTCGCACGCCTTGACCTTGACGGCGCGGAAATCGGACTTGCAGAACGTGTCAAAGTCGACCTTCTCCTCCGTCAGCGGCTCGATCTCCAGCGCGGGAAGCGCGGCCTTTTTCTGCGCTGCCTCGATCTCCTCCAGCTCGGCCAGCGCCTTTTCCGCGTCGATGCGGGGGAAGATGGCCTCGCCTTTGTGGACGGTCACATTTGCGGGCAGGACGCCCCACGCAGCGGCAGCATCCCACGTCGTGACGGACGCATCCGCGCCGATCTGCGCGAAGATCCTCTGACAGGCCTCCGGCGTGACCGGGAGCAGCAGCGTCGTGCAGATACGCACGGCCTCGAGCAGGTTATACATGACGGTGGCCAGACGGGCCTTTTTGCTCTCGTCCTTCGCGAGCTGCCACGGAGCCGTCTCGTCGATATACTTGTTCGCGCGCTGGATGCACTTGAACGTCTCGTCGAGGCCGTTCTGAAGCTGGAACTTGTCCATCTCGGCCTCATAGCGGCCGCGCAGACCGGACAGCAGCTCGATGAGCGCGTCGTCCTCCGGCCCGGCCTCGCGCTCCGCCGGGAGCGTGCCGCCGAAGTATTTCTCAACCATCGCCGTCGTCCGGGAGACGAGGTTGCCAAGGTCGTTGGCGAGGTCGACGTTGATCGTGTTGATCAGCAGCTCGTTGGAGAAGTTGCCGTCCGAGCCGAACGGGAACGTGCGCAGCAGGAAGAAGCGCAGCGCGTCCACGCCGAAGCGCTCGGCCAGCACATAGGGATCGACGACGTTGCCCTTCGACTTCGACATCTTGCCGCCGTCGATGACGAGCCAGCCGTGGCCGTAGACATGCTTCGGCAGCGGCTCTTCGAGGCTCATGAGCATTGCAGGCCAGATAATGGAGTGGAACCGGACAATCTCCTTGCCGACGATGTGTACCGCGGGCCAGTATTTCGTATAGTCGTGGTATTTTTCGTTCTCATAGCCGAGCGCCGTGATATAGTTGGTCAGCGCGTCGAGCCAGACATAGACCACGTGCTTCGGGTCGAACGTGACGGGGATACCCCACGTGAACGACGTGCGGGACACACAGAGGTCTTCAAGGCCCGGATCAATGAAGTTTTTGACCATCTCGTTGACGCGGGAGCGCGGCTGCAAATAGTCGGTGTTGACGAGCAGATCGCGCACGCGATTCGCGTATTTGGACAGGCGGAAGAAATAGGCTTCCTCCTCCGCGTCGTGAACCTCGCCGCCGCAGTCCGGGCATTTGCCGTCCTTCAGCTGCGATTCGGTCCAGAAGCTCTCGCACGGCGTGCAGTATTTGCCCTTGTACGTGCCCTTATAGATGTCGCCCTTGTCATACATCTTCTTGAAGATGCGCTGGACGGATTCGACATGATAGTCGTCGGTCGTGCGGATGAAACGGTCGTTAGAGATGTTCATCAGCTTCCAGAGGTCGAGGATGCCCTTTTCCCCGCAGACGATCTCGTCCACGAACTGCTGCGGGGTCACGCCCGCGGCCTTGGCCTTCTCTTCGATCTTCTGGCCGTGCTCGTCCGTGCCGGTGAGGAACATCACGTCCTCGCCGCGCAGCCGGTGATAGCGTGCGATCGCGTCGGTCGCGACGGTGGAATAGGCGTGGCCGATGTGGAGCTTTGCCGACGGATAATAGATCGGTGTTGTAATATAAAACGTATTCTGTTCTGCCATTGCATTTCCCTCTTTCCCGCGCACGCCGAATGGAAGCGGCGCGAATCATGTACCTCATTAGAATACCCTTTTTCCACGTTTTTGTCAACGAATCTTTCCAAAACCGCTTGCCCTGCGCGGCGAAATTTGATAGGATAGAGGAAAATGACGGAAAAAGAGGAATGACGGATGAAATGCTGTGCGCTGCTGCTGTCCCTGCTGCTCTGCCTTGGCCTGACGGGCTGTGTGCCCGCGGAGGTCGAGATCCCCGCGATGCCGGTGCAGGCCGCCGAGGCGGCGGAGGCAGAGGAACCGGCGGCGGAAGAATTGAAAGAAACTGACAAATCTGCGGGAGCGGAGAAGACTGCGGGAGCTGAGCAGGTCTTAGCGGGAACCGGAGCGGGAAACACAGCGGAGCGTGAGCCGGAACCGGAGCGGGCTTCAGCGGGAGCCGGAGCGGACGTGCTCCTGTTCGGTGTGACCGCTCCAACGCTCGAAACAGCGGACGGAACGCGGTTCGTTTCGGCAGAATTGTTCGCGGACGGTGGACACTTAATCTTGCAGGAATCCGAGGACGCGGCGGTGCTCTGCCGCATGGGCGAGCGCCTGCGGCTCGCGGCGGACGGGACACAGGCGCTCTGGCAGGATGGGGAACTCTGGATCGACGGCGTCCGCGCGGCGGAGCGATTTGGGCTGCTCACGGGGGAGACAGAGGACGGCGTCCTCTATTTTGCGCGCCCCCAGAACACAGATTTGCCCACGCCGAATGTCAATGTCCCCATCCTGATGTACCACGCCGTCGGCGACGAAACGTGGGGCTATTCCGACCTCTTTGTCCGCCCGTCCGAACTGGAAAATCACCTGCAATACCTCGCGGACAATGGCTATGAGACGATCTTCTTCGACGATCTTTCGCACCTCGAAGATTACGAAAAGCCCGTGATTTTGACGTTTGATGACGGTTATGACGACAATTATACGGAGCTTTATCCGCTTTTGCAGAAATATCAGGCCAAGGCGACGATCTTCGTCATTCCGCGCGATCTTGGCAAGGCGCGTAAGATGACCGCCGAGCAGATTCAGGAGCTGGCGCAGTCTGGACTCGTCTCAATCCAGAGCCACACGTGGTCACACGGGAACCTCAGCTGCATGGACGAGGCCACGCTCATTTTTGAAATGGAGCACAGCCGCGACGCCATCACGGCCCTGACCGGCGAAATGCCGTCTGTGGTCTGTTATCCGGAGGGGACGCGCAGCGACCTCTCCATCGCGGTCGCGCGGCGGTATTATCAATACGGTCTGCTGATGAACGGCTACACGTGGAACACCTCGGACGACCCATTCTATGTCACGCGCATGTACATACCGCGCGGACAGTGGAGCATCCAATGGAACGTGGAAAAGGCCGGGACAAGCGATCCCTGGCGCTGATGGAACATTTTCTGCTGAATTTCGTCTGAAGAACACAACAGAGAAAAGGAGAATTTGCAATGTTTGGAGTTGGTTTTGACCTGTTTTCCACCCTATTCCCAATCTTTTTTACCATTATCTTCGTTTTTGTAATCGGCACGATGATCGCGATGCTCGTGCGCGGCGCGAAGGAAAAGCGGAAAAATGACGCCTCGCCACGCCTGTCCGTGCCCGCAACGGTCGTCACCAAGCGCACAAATGTCAGCCACCGGCATCACCACGGCGCGAACGATATGGATTATTGTACCACGGACACGACCTATTATGTGACATTTCAGGTGGAAAGCGGCGACCGGATGGAGCTGCGCATGACAGGGCGCGACTATGGGATGCTTTTCGAGGGCGACCGCGGGACGCTGCATTTCCAGGGCACGCGCTACCTAGGCTTCGACCGGAGCTGACGTTTTTTGCGCCCCCATTCTTTTCTTTCTCAGATGAGAAAGAAAAGAAGGGGG
>ENA-UEQN01001038-UEQN01001038.1-human-gut-metagenome-genome-assembly--contig:-NODE-1038-length-23665-cov-11.350687_pt1 | contig 23665 bp, 15 predicted proteins | sample MGYA00242940_ERZ507944 | MGnify/ENA primary metagenome ERZ507944 (study PRJEB26167, sample SAMN06115449) | human gut metagenome | host: Homo sapiens | place: China:Fujian | collected 2015-08-20... | reverse complement strand
GAGATGATCCTTATTTCGGACATTAACCTGAACCTGTTGAACGAGCTGCACACCTACGGCAGCGTCCGCAACCTCAAAGACCGCCGCAGCGACCTGTACGAGGTGCGGGTGAAAAAATGAAGGCCACGGTGACGGGCTTGAAAACGGGGAGCGCATGCGGGCCTTGATTGTCGGGGCCTGATGCGGCCGGGCATTATGCCGCAGTGTACGCGCATTTTTTGTTTAGGACGGGCTATGGAAAAGCCCTGGGGGCGATGCCCGATATGATTGTTTCGCTGTAAACAGCGTGCATGGCTTTTTGTGAATTTTCTTGCCGCATGGCTAAATAATGAGCCGGCGCAGACGGTAGACGTAATGGTCTACGGCATGCAGTCCGGCAGCGAAACCTTTTCTGTGCTCCCTTGCAACGAGTCCGGCAACGCCCGAAATACCGTATGTGACGCAACACATTGATAAAAACGCAGCACGCGAGCGCCCTTGGGCTCCGTGCTGGAACATGGATACGGACGTGCGTGCTTTTTCGCACTCCTGCAAGACACCGGTAAGATTTAAATCGGAATTATAGACGTATTCGCATTGCCATTGGTCGGCAAGTAAACTCCCCCCCCCACGGGTTAGAAACGTTTCATTCGTGAATTTCCATGGAGCGTCCGGCCTGTTCCCCGACTCCTTGCAGAGCAGGCAGGCCATGAAAACCGTTAGCAGTATGAATACCGATTTACGCATTCCGACAAACTGAATCCATTACAAAATTAACGGTTCATACGGGTTCGGTATTTGTAGGTAAAGAGAAGCGCAGGAAAGAGTAAATATCTTGTTTACAAGTATTTAATTCTCTGTTCTGCAAGTGCTCCGAGCAATAAAATTGCAAATTCGGGCAGGATTAACGGTGAGTTTCGTTACTTATCCGTTACCTGCCCGAAATGCTTTGATTTGCATCAAAACATTCGTTTTCAGTGCGTTGCATCGGATTTCCGCATAACAAATAACTTGACTTAACGTTTAACAAATCCTCAAAGTTCAGGTTATCATGCAACGCAGCACTTTCAAAGTCCTTTTCTACGTGAAAAGGCAGTCCGAGAAATCGGGTCAGGTTCCCGTTATGGACCGTATTACGATCAATGGTACAATGTCGCAGTTCAGCTGCAAACTCACCGTCCGTTCTTCTCTCTGGGATGCCAAAGCGAACAAAGCCGCAGGCAGAAGCCTCGAATCGCAGCGCATCAATGAGAAACTGGAAAATATCAAGACCAATATCGGCAAGCAGTACCAACGCCTCTGCGACCGTGATTCGTATGTCACGGCCGAAAAAGTCCGCAACGCCTTCCTCGGTATGGGCGATGACTGCCGCCTGCTGTTGCAGACCTTCGACGAATACCTTGCAGAGTTCCTCAAACGTGTGGGCAAAGACCGCGCCTATTCGAGCTATGACAATTACCGCAAACACCGTAACCGCCTTGCCGCTTTCCTCGAATACGAATATCATGTCAAGGATATTGCGTTCAAAGAACTGAAGCGGGATTTCATCGAAAAGTTCGTGGTCTACCTCTCCTCGGTACAAGGGATGCGTTCCGGTACGATCCATTCTACACTCAAGAAGCTGAAGCTGATGACCTATACGGCCTATAAGAACAACTGGATTCCAGTCGATCCTTTCGCGGGGTTCTATGTCAAAGCGGAATACTCGGAACGTCGTTATCTCTCGGCCTCGGAATTGCAGGCCGTCATGGACGCAGAACTTCCCAACTACCGGACGGGCATCAACCGGGATGCCTTTGTCTTCTGTGCCTTTACGGGCCTGAGCCACGCAGACGTGGTGAAACTTACCCATGCCGACATCCATACGGACGATAACGGGGATCGTTGGATTATCGACAAGCGTCAGAAGACGGGCACGCAGTTCCGGGTCAAACTCCTTCCCGTCGCCGAAATGCTCTACGAGCGTTATAAGGATACATACCGCACAGGAGAGAAGGTTTTTCCGCTTAAAGGCACTTATAAAACACTGAACATGTCCTTGCGGCATGTTGCCAGACATGCCGGACTGTCGTTCAACCCGACGATCCACATGGCGCGGCATACCTTCGCCACGACGGTCACACTTACGCAGGGCGTACCTCTGGAAACCGTCAGCAAGATGCTGGGACATAAACGGATCACCACGACCCAAATCTATGCCCGCATCACCAATGACAAAATCGGACGGGATATGGCGGCATTGAGCGAGAAACTGAACGGTATCTTCAGGGTCGCGCAGTAATGGCCTACGCTCTTACAGCTAATTCGGTTTCCGCTCTTGCTTCGTTACTGGCAGGGTAATTTTCGATGTAAGTTTTCCCGCCGGCAGGGAATTAAACACCGGAGATGGAAATATACAAGGCCATGCGAATCGCCCGAAGGGCGAGCCTTGCGTATTTCCATCCCCGACGTTCTGCTGGTCGCTACCGTCGGAAAAAGGCGGATTTCTGCGCCCCGGACGCGACTGCTTTACAAATGTCCCTCCCGATAGCCATAATTCACAACAAGAACGTCATGCTCCAAAATGTGATGCAGGTAACTGGCGAGCAGTACTGTGAAAGTTGATTTTCCAACGCCGCCTTTCTAATTGCAGATTGAAATACTTGCCGATTCCATCATTTTTTGATATTTAGAGATTTTTATTGTTTTGCAGAAAGGAGAATTTCCATATTTATAGCCATTTATATTTTAATTCAGATTTCTGGAAATCTATATTTTTCTATTTCTGTACATTCCCGGATTTATCGCTGAGGATAAAGTCGGAGAAGTTGTCAGAGAGCTATAAATTCAAGTATCCGAATAATGAAAATTCCTTTCTGCCGCAATATACAACAGGGTAAAACGCTTCGGTTTCGATGTCCGCTCCAGTCCGCACCGAGGGTTTGTTTTGGCGCCCGCACGGTTGTAATATTGCAACGGGGAAAGACCCGCTCTCGGAAGCCGTAGCGGAGGTTTTGCAAAGATTTTTCGAAAATTTTTCCGCCACGGATTTTTCGCCTCACTTGAGGCGAGCGAGGTGTACCTTTGTCCGACAAACTGCGTTTTGTCCGACAAAGGTCCTCGCTCTGCGAGGCCGGGGCCGCTCCCAAGTCGCGCCCCTTTTTTAAGCTATATATGGATACCAACCGAAAACAGACAGACAAGACCGACAAGAAGCCCCGAACGCCGAGTTATAAATACTCTTTCCTGCTTAACGAGGAGCAAAACATCCGCTTCAACGAGCTGCTCTGCAAGGCCGGATCGGAGCATAACAGAAGCCGGTTTATTGTCAAACGCATCTTCGCCGAGGAGTTCGTCGTCATCAGACGTGATCCGTCGAAGGTGCAGTTCGTCGCCCGTTTGAATGACTTTTATTTCCAGTTTCAGAAACTTGCCAACAACTACAATCAGGTTGTGAAAGCCATCAATTCGCACTTCTCTAACATTGCAATACCACATCAGATCGCTGCATTGGAACAGCGCACGAGGGAATTGAAAGCCCTGAGTATCGAGATTCTGAACCTCGCAAAACAAGCTGCGGAGAGGTTGCGAATATAAGATCCGGGGCAACACCCGGCGGGGCCCTGCATTACAACAAGGAGAAAGTGGATAAGGATGAAGCCGAGGTGCTTTTCTGGTAGAAAATGTTGGAGCTGTTCGATAAGTACGAATGACTGGATGTCGACACCTGCATGGAATTTTTTTGGTCTTTCGTCTTACCCTCCCTATAACGATATATCATACAGCAATATAGAAAAGCATGCGGCATATTGTCACAGTAATATCCGATGAATAGCATTCCGTATATTTGCGTCATCCCGATAAAAAAGATTGCAGAATACAATAATTGGGCTTAACTTTGTTTGACACACATTTGTCTAATCAAATGCCTTAACTTCACTTTTTTATGGGCCATATTCCTTCGGACATAAGTTTATTCAATGACTTGTTTACTAAACATAAGGATCGGTTTGTGCGTTTTGCCACAACATATGTCCGGGATTGGAGTACGGCTGAAAATCTGGTAGCCGATTCATTCATCTATTATTGGGAACATCGGGAAGACATTCGTTCCACAGAGAATCTCCCGGCTTATATTCTTACCGTCGTCAAACATAAATGCCTGAACTACATCCGGCGGGAAAAACTAACTGCGGACATTTCCGACCGGATACGCTCGTATGTCAAATGGGATCAGGATGTGCGTATCGCTTCACTCGAAGCTTGCGATCCTCAACAGCTTTTTTCGCAAGAAATTCAGCAGATCGTCGAACGAACACTGGCTGGATTACCCACACAGACCCGTCGTATCTTCAATATGAGCCGTCTGGACAATCTCCCGCAGAAGGAAATCGCTCGTCTTTGCGGCATGACCATGAAAGGTGTGGAGTTTCATATCGGTCGGGCTCTCAGGGCTTTGCGGGAAACTTTGAAGGATTATTATCTCTTTTTTGTTTTTTTATTTCTGAATTTTTGAAAAAAAAGCGTTTTTTCAGTAGGGATTCGTCTTTCTTGGGTGCTATATAATCAGATTATGGATAAAGAGTTGTTATATCGTTTTTTCAGAAACGAGGTCTCGCAGGAAGAAGCGTTCGCCGTACAGGAGTGGATGGAATCTTCGGAAGAGGCCCGTGAAACGTTTTTTGCGGAACGCCGTTTGTTCGATACGCTGATATTGGGCGTCGAACCCGTGGAAAAAGGGCGTTTATTTTCTCTGCGCCTTTTGGCGCGTTACGCAATGCAGGCTGCTGCCGTGTTGCTGATCGCCGTTGCAGGCGCCTGGATATGGAATGCCGTTGCACCTCGTCCCGATGTGCCGGATAATGTCATAACGGTTGCCGAAGGTCAGCGGGCCCAGCTGACCCTGTCGGATGGGACCTTGGTCTGGCTCAATGCCGGCTCTACAATGCGCTATCCGGCATCGTTCGGATCGGATCGGCGTACTGTCCGGCTCGATGGCGAAGGCTATTTTGAAGTTTCTCGGAATGAAAAAGTGCCTTTTGTTGTCGAGACGTCGAAGGCCGATGTTGAAGTGCTGGGTACAAAATTCAATATTGAAGCCTATGCGTCAGGAACCCGTTTTGAAACGGCGCTTATTGAAGGCTGCGTACGTGTCCGGAGTGTCAATGGTGAAAACTCAGTCGTCCTCGACCCGCATCAGAAAGCCGTTCTGACGGAACAGGGTTTCAAGGTGACCGAATTTTCCGATTTGAATCCCTATTTGTGGCGTAATGGTATCATCTATTTCCGGGATGCTTCGTTCGACGAGATTATCGGGAAGTTGGCGCAATATTTCAATGTTGAAATCATCATCCGCAACGAAGAATTGCTCAAACGTAACTATACCGGAAAATTTCGCCAGGTGGACGGTCTGGATTATGCGCTGGAGGTATTGCAGCGGGATGTCTCCTTTACCGTACAACATGATGAGGAAAATCGCCGCTTGACGATCGAATGATACCCGTTCAAAACTAAAACTACCGATTAGAAACCCAACCAATCCTATTGCCTATGATGAGAAACCCCTTCCCGTAATAAGAAACCCGCGAAGCGATTGCAGCGCTTCGCGGGCGGATATCCAACTGAAACCAATCGAATAACCTTAGACTTAACAAATGTATGGAAATTTTACAACATTTAAAATTTTCTGTTGCAATTTGTTGTTTCGTATCGTTCCGGCGGGTCTGTCTGATGCTGGCAGTCATTGTCCTGATGCTGGCCGGAAACACTCCGGTTTATGCCCAGTCGGCTCGGGTAACCATTAAGAAACAACAGGCGGCTATCGACGAAATCCTCCAAGAGATCGAGTCGCAGACTAATTATCTGTTCATCAATAACAACAATGTAAAACTCGATCGCAGGGTCAATGTGTCGGCCGAAAACGAACCGGTCTCCTCGGTTTTGAAAAAAATTCTCGAAGGTATCGGTGCCGAGTTCGTTCTTCAGGGTAGTCACATTGTTCTGACGAATAAAGTTCAGAAGAGCTCTCCATCCCGGACACTGAAAGCTGAGAACAGATCGGGAAGGGTTGTCGATGCCGGAGGCAAACCTATTGTAGGAGCAACGGTCATTCTATCCGGCACTACCGTCGGAACTACTACCGATTCCGAAGGTCGTTTCATGATTCGGGCAGCTCAGGGGAATACGCTCGAATTTTCCTGCCTGGGTTATGATCCGGCACGTGTTACGGTCGGCAGCAAATCGAAGATCGACGTTACGCTGCAAGAGAGCACCAGTACTCTTGATGACGTCGTTATCGTGGGATACGGCGTTCAGAAAAAAGCAAACCTTACCGGCGCCGTTGCAGCCATTCGGAACGAAGAGATCGGACGGCGTCCCGTAATGCGGGCCACTACGGCTTTGCAGGGCCTTGCTTCGGGTGTTACGGTGACACAGAGCACCGGTCAGCCGGGTTCCGATGGTGCTACGATCCGTATCCGAGGTATCGGAACGCTCAATAACTCGGAGCCACTGGTACTTATCGATGGTGTGGCGGGAGCGCTCGACGGGGTGAACCCCAATGATATTGAGTCGATCTCGGTATTGAAGGATGCAGCTTCCGCTGCGATCTACGGCTCGCGTGCTGCCAATGGGGTGATCCTCGTTCAGACCCGGCAGGGAACGCGGGAAAGTCTTTCCGCCTCGTATAACGGCTATATCGGATTTCAGAGTGCCACGGTGCTGCCCGATTTCGTGAGTAATTACGAGTATATGACCAACATGAACAAGGCGTCGGTAAATGCCGGAATGTCACCGCTTTATTCTGAATCGTACTTGGCCGACTGGCTTCGTTACCGGAAAGTCGATCCGGACCATTATCCCGACAACGATTGGCAGAAGATTCTGTTGACCGGATCAGGATTCACGCAGAATCATCACGTGAGCGTCAGCGGCGGCGGCAAGGCTGTCCGGGCTTTCGCGTCGTTCGCCTATCAGAGCCAGGAAGGTATCATGGAGAATTTCTTTGCAGACAGATTTTCCGCCCGGGCCAATATCTCGATGGACATTACCAAGTTTCTGAAAGCGAGCATGATTGTTGATGGGCGTCGTTCGACTACGGAATTTCCTACTTATCAGGAGTTTATGAAAGGGTATATCAACCGCATTCCCGGCATTTATACCTGCCTCCTGTCCGATGGACGTTACGGAACGGGATACAATCAGCGTAATCCGCTGGCGTTGGGACGCGAGGGCGGCAACACGGTGAATACCTATGACAATTTGCGGGCGACATTTTCGCTGACCCTTACACCGGCCGAAGGCCTGAGTATTGATTTCAACTATACGCCGAATCTCGGCAATACCTATAAAAAGATTGCCAAGAAGAGTGTGGCTGTTTACGAACCCGACCAGGAGACTCCGGCTGCGATTTCTCCTGCCAAAAGCAGTCTCAGCCAGTCCGATGCCAAGACTACGCAGACTACGATTCAGGCATTGATTCACTATGACCGTTCGTTCAAGGGCGGACACGATTTGGGTGTACTGGCCGGATACGAGCAGATCAAATATCATACGAACGATATTTCGCTTAGCCGGGAGGGGTATGTACTTCCTCAGTACGAAGTGATCAACGCTGGTTCGACCGAAAACATGCAGAACGGCGGTAGTGCGAGTGCATGGGCCCTGCTTTCGTATTTCGGGCGGATCAATTATTCGTATAAGTCCCGTTATCTGTTCGAAGCCAACGTGCGTGTCGATGGATCGTCGCGTTTCGCCCGTGGACACCGCTACGGCGTGTTTCCTTCGTTCTCAGCGGGATGGCGTATTTCCGAGGAGAGCTTCCTGCAGGGAGTCAATTGGATTTCGAATCTCAAATTGCGGGCTTCATGGGGGCGTTTAGGCAATCAGGAGATCGGAACCTATCCCGCCTATACGACCATCACGTTCGATCCGACCTATACTTTCGGCGGCACTCCTGCCGACGGCGGCTACCAAAAGGCATTTGCCAATACGAACATTTCCTGGGAATCCTCTGAAACGACCGATATCGGATTGGATATCGGACTGTTCAAGAACAAACTCACGGCTTCGTTCGACTATTACGTAAAAAACACGACAGGCATCCTGCTCAAACTGCCTGTGGCTTCGATAACGGGACTCACGGAACCTTACCAGAATGCCGGTAAGGTGCGCAATACGGGATGGGATTTTGAGATTTCACACCAGAATAAAGTGGGCGATTTCAGTTATTCGATAACCTTCAATCTCTCGGACGTACATAATAAGGTGACGGATTTGAAAGGAGTCGATCCGATCATCAGCGGATATACGCTGATTGCCAAAGGATATCCGATCAACTCGCTTTACGGCTATGTCGCCGACGGACTCTTCCGTGACCGGGTCGACCTGCTGAATCATCCTTCGCAGAGCTATTTCGGGGACTATTCGCTCGGTGACATCAAATATCGAAATCTGACCGATGCCGACGGTACCGAAGGAGAGGTCAACGCTTACGATCGGCAAGTCATAGGCAATCAGATTCCGCGCTATACTTTCGGTTTGAATATCTCGGGCAGTTGGAAGAATTTTGATTTTTCACTACTTTTCCAGGGTATCGGCAAACGCGACATCATTTTAACGGGCGATGCGGTTTGGGCGCTTTACAGTTCGGGAAAAATGCAGCGCTGGATGCTTGACAACTGGTCGCCGGAAAATCCGAATGCTTCCTATCCGCGATTGGTGGCGGCTTCGTCGCACAATAACTTCCAGTATTCGAGTTTTTGGGTTTACAATGCGGCTTTTATCCGCCTGAAAACCGCGCAGGTCGGTTATACGTTGCCTACCGGAGCACTGGCTAAAATCGGTATCCGAAAACTGCGGGTCTATGTCACCGGGGACAATATCTTTACCAGCAGCAGTCTACCCAAAGGCTGGGACCCGGAGATGGGGTCTGGCGCAGCCGACATCTATCCGTTGACCAAAATGTGGCTGGGCGGTATTCAGCTTACCTTCTAATCTGAAAATGAGATGACTATGAAATACAAACTTCTGGCTGTTCTCGCATCGGCCCTGTGCTGGGGCTCGTGTAACATCCTCGACGAATACCCCCAGACGGGACCGTCGAGCGAAAATTTCTTCTCCTCCGAAGCTGAACTCACGCTGGCGATCAATGCTGCTTATTCGACTTTCCATTGGCTTACGAATCAGGATGTGCAGTACCAGCTCTTTCTCGACGGTGCTACGGAAATGGTCTATATTCGCGGAACCTATGCTAACATGAACGTAATCCAGGCCGGGCAGGCGAATGCGCAGACCGGGGTCTTCGCTACCGTGTGGGCGCATTTTTACGAGAAGATCGCTCTTTCGAACAATATTCTCGACAAGATGGGCGCAGCTAAGAACAAGGTTTCCGAACAGTTCTACAACCGAATCGAGGCGCAGGCGCGTTTCCTGAGGGCTTTCAACTACATGTACATGGTTTTTCTTTATGGCGATGTGCCTTATGTAGATCATATGCTCGACTGGAGCAACTGCAAACTGCCCAAAACTAAGGCATCGGAGATTATCGGACATATCTACGATGATCTGGATTTTGCCTATCGCAATCTTCCGCCTTCATGGAGCGCAGCTGAAGCGGGGCATATCACGAGTGGAGCGGCTATGGGCCTGAAAGCGCGTGTAGCCCTCTATGCCGGGGATTATGAACTGGCTGCAACATGTGCCGGACAGGTCATTAAAGACGGCGGATATGACATCAATCCTACTTATGCCGATTTGTTCGCCCATACCGGCGAAGGTTCTCCCGAAGTGATGCTTGCTGCGCGGTATCTGACAGGGGTGAAGATCAATGCCAACCCCAAATATATCGGAACCCGTTTGTCCAATGGCTATTCGGTAATTGTGCCGACACAGACGCTCGTTGACACCTATCGCTGCACCGATGGCAAACGAATCGACCAGTCGTCGCTCTACAACCCCAAATCGCCTTATCAGAACCGCGATCCGCGACTCGATTATTCGATTATCTGTCCCGGCGGCTGGCATAATAATTTCAAATTTGAGATTCATCCCGATTCGACCAAGACCAGTGCCATTATCAACGGAAAGTTGACGCGCATCGGAAATACGGAGGTTACCAATGCCTACGGTTCTTTTACAGGATATGTCGGCCGCAAGTATTTCGACGAAGCAGACCTGCCAGACTATATCTCCAAAAGCGAACTGCATTTCATCCTGCTGCGCTATGCCGAGGTGCTACTTACGTATGCCGAGGCGAAGATCGAACTTGGACAGATCGACCAGACAGTGATCGATGCGATCAACGACGTGCGGCAGCGTCCCGACGTGAAAATGCCTGCGGTGCGGCTCGACATGTCTCAAGAGGAGCTTCGTGACATTGTACGCTATGAGCGCACCGTCGAATTTGCGATGGAGGGATTGCGGCTCTTCGACATCCGCCGTTGGAAAATAGCCGAGCATGTTTTACCCGGCAAACTCCTCGGTAAGCGCACCAAGGACCATTGGTATGATCCCGTTGTTCCATCCTTCAACGAGTACGGAAAACCCGTATATCCCGACGAGTCGATTTTCAACAGTCTCGGCAGTCTGACCTTCGATCCAAAGAACGGCTATCTGTGGCCTATCCCGCAATCGGAAATCGACAAAAATCCGCTGTTGGCGGAATAACCGTAAAAACGAACGAATATGAAAAAAGCATGGATATATATGACGGTTGCCATCGTGTTTCTGGCCGCGGCTGCTTGCTCCGATGACGAGGAATCTGCCGCCGATGCAATGGGATTGACGACTATGGCGGCCTATACTGACGGATTGGAGCTCAGTTGGGAGGCTGTGCCCGGAGCTGTCGGTTATGAAGTGGAGTATGCTTCCGCTTCCGGAGCCGAGACCTTGCGGGCTGGAGACCCCAAGATCGCATTGATGGATCTTATGCCCGGTACGGAATATTCAGTGCGCGTGCGAAGCATAGGAGAGAATAGTTCCGGAGCTTGGATTGGTCCGGTAAAAGCCCGTACCGCTGCTTTCAGTGTATCGCTGACCAGTTACAACGTGCTGGCGACGGAAGCGAAATCCCCTTGGGAAGGCCGAGTGCAGGCGGTGCACGATCTCATCCGTAAGGCGGACCACGATCCCGATGTACTCTGCTTGCAGGAGTGCGGTACCGATCCGATACTTTCCGATATGCAGCGGTTGCTCGCCGATGAATATGATGTTCACGTGGTCGCCGTTTCCACGGCTGACCCGGCGCTGATTTTTTGGAAGCGAGACAAGTTTGAGAAGACCGGAGCCGGGTATACGAATATGCTGCTCGGTGACCCAAACTACACTTCGGCCGATTTCCCGACGTCGCGTTACGCTCATTTCGTGAAATTGCGCGAAAAAAATTCCGGTAAGGAGTTCCTTGTTTACAACATCCATATTAAAACTAACGGCACATCAACCTCCTACCAGAAACTGCGTTACGACTGTATTTCGGCATTGTGTCCGGCTGCCCGGCAACGCGCCAGCGAAGAGGGTGGTATTCCGGTTTTTATTCTAGGAGACTTTAACAATTACTGGAATACGGTGGACAACGGGGTTATTTCGGCTCCTGCCGCTTGTGCGAGTTTCGGATTCGTTGATTCCCCGACGATTGCACGCGAATGCGTCAACCTCAATTACAAAACATCGAGTGTTGATCTGAACGGTTTCGCCGAACCACGCGATAACGGCAATTACCGGATCGATTACGTTTTTGGTTATTCATTTACGCCATTCGGTGTGTCAAAATACCAAACGGTCATCGATTTCGTCGACAAAGCGACTCACAGGATTGCAACGCCAGTTCCGTCAGACCATCATCCGGTCAATGCTATTTTCCATTTGTCTTACCATTAACCGATATCCATTATGAAAATGTTCAAAATATATATGTTGCCGGTCCTGTTTTGCTCGGTCTGGTTTACGGCGTGCTTTGCCGACAAACCGGAACAGATGTCTGTTTCGGTAACCACTTATAATCTGCTTTCGCGGCAGGTCGTACACAAAAGCCCGTGGGATGATCGCAAACAAAAGGTCGGAGAGATTATCCGGCAGGAAAACCACAATCCCGACATCCTGGGATGCGAGGAATCGCAGGACGAGATCCAGATGAACGACATGATCGCCATGCTGTCGCCCGATTACGCTTACCGTGAAATGGGCATCGGAGCTTCTCCGCGCATTATTTTTTGGCGCAAGGCCCGTTTCGAACTGGTCGAGAGCGATAATGTCGACTTGCTGAACGTTTATCCGGAATATGCCCCCGATGAGTACCAGACCAGTCGTTATGCCAATTTCGTGCGGCTGCGTGAAAAATCTTCGGGGCATGAACTGCTTGTCTACCTGGTACACGTGAAATCCGGCGGTAAGCGCAGTAACGAGTACCAACTATTGCGCCGCCAATGTATCCAGAGCCTTTGCCGGGTGGCAAAAGCCAAATCAGACAGCCTCGGCGGGATGCCCGTAATTGCGATGGGTGATTTGAACAACTATGCCAAAACCGTCATAAACGGAGTGCCGTCCGCTCCGATGACTTTCGTTGAAAACGGTTTTGTGGATACGTTCGATCTGGCAGCCGAGCACATGAACGCCGGATATAAGACCTATTCCCCGCAATCCTGCATCGACGAAGGTACAGCTACTCCCGCCGGCGTAAACGATCGGCTGGACTACATTTTTGTCTATCCGCCGAAATGCGCCGAGGTACGGCGCTGGGCAGCTATAATCAATTTTCTTCCCGGTTCGGATGTCCGGGTCGAGAAACCGATTCCGTCGGATCACCATCCGGTCAACGTCCGTCTTGTACTGAATTATTGACGAACCGTTAATTATTTCGGCAACCATGAAAAAACTACTCGATGTATTTTGTATGGCGTTCCTGCTTGCTGCGGCAGTCTCCTGTGGATATGACGACCCGGAAGCGCCGGTGCCGGCAAAGGCCGCCTTTCTTGACGTCAATGTGACATTTACGCATCCGAAAGTCAAGCCGCAGGCGGGGCAGACACTTGTTACCGCCCTCTATTATACCGATGTCAAGGGTGTATCGGTTGCATCGCTGACCCCTGCTATGCGGATCAATACGGAACTTACGGAAGAATATGTCTCCAAGGGATTGCGCATATCGCTCGAACCTGTGGATCGAACGGTTTCCGCAATGTATGTCTTGCTGTGGGTGGACCAGAATGCCGACGGGCAACTCGGCGAGGGCGAGCTGGCAGCCTACTACGATGCTGTCGGAGTCGATAAGGTAGAGGCCGGCGAAGCCGTTGCCGGTGATTGTCTGTCGGAATATGCCGTGAACATGAAACTGGGGCGGGTATATGGCGAGGCAGAAATCGTCATTCCCGAAGGTCAGGTGGCCGATTACGACATGAACCTCTACACGGAAGTAGAGATAGGTCCCCAATTCTGGCTCAAAGAGAATCTGCGCACGACTCATTTTGCCGACGGTACAGAGATTCCTTCGGCAACAGGAGAAGCTTTCAAAGCGTACACTTCGGCCGCTTATGTGAATCCCTATTCAACGACGACGGATGTCGAAAAATTCGGGCTGCTTTATAACTGGTATGCCGCAACAGAGAAAAATCCGTGTCCCGAAGGGTATCACATTCCGACGGAGGCCGATATGCTCGTGCTGGAGAAATACATCGCTCCGGAAGCGGCGGACCTGGGCGATGAACTGGCGGATGTACCCGAAACCGCCGTATTCCGTGGAGATGCTTATAAACTGGGACTGAAAATGATGAGTTCGGCCTACGACTTCGGTGGAACGGACGACTATGGACTTTCGCTGGTCCCCGGCGGAATTTATGCCACTTCGTTGTCGAAAGACGCTTCGGCGTCAACGAAAATATGTGTACTGTGGATGGCGAACGAGAGTCCTACGAACACATCGAAGGGAGTGCGCCGTATGTTCCAAAATGGTAGACCTGGTTCAGCCCGCGGCTGTGATAGTAAAGTGAAGGGCCAGTCGCTGCGCTGTATGCGCGACAATCCGGATTATGTTGAAATCGTTCTCGAACAACTTGCGGTACCGCAGCTAATGGTTTCCGGAACGATTGTTTCGTGGAGTGCCGACGGACATGCTTCGGGATACGAAGTGTCGATCGATGGCATTGTGATTTCCGATCCGGAAATCACAATGACACAAGGTATTTGTTCGTTCGACGTAGCCTCTGTGAGAAATACGCAAAGCGACGACCGGAAATACAGTATCAGGATCGTCGCATTGGGCGATGGCGTAGCCTACAAGAATTCGGAAAGCAGTTCGGTCGAGGTGACCATCCCCGGTACGGGCGTAGAATTCCCTAAAGAGTATGTATATGATAAGGATGGGAACAAATATAGCGTTGTGGCAATCGGTTCACAAACATGGATGTGCGAGAATCTGCGTACGACGAAATTTGCAGACGGTACGGAAATTCCTTCGGCATCGGGCAATGACTTCAAGGCTTATACTTCCGCCGCTTATGTGAATCCCTATTCGACGGCGGAAGATGTTGAGAAATTCGGCCTGCTTTATAACTGGTACGCGGCTACGGAGAAAAATCCGTGTCCCGAAGGGTATCACATTCCGACAGAAGCCGATATGCTTGTGCTGGAGCGATTTGTCGCTCCGGAGGCAACGGATTTAGGAACTGATTTGTCAGATGTTCCTGAAAAAGCCGTATGGTGTGGTGCCGACGCCGGATTGGCTACTAAAATAAAATCCGGGTTATACGGATTCGGTGGTTCCGATGATTATGGATTGGCGTTAGTTCCCGGTGGAATTTATGCCACCTCTCTGTCAAAAGACGCCTCGGCAACTACAAAAATATGTGTACTTTGGTTAGCGGATGAGAGTCCGACCAATACTGCGAAGGGTGTACGGCGTATGCTTCAACACGATAAGTCCGGATCAGCTCGCGGGTGCGACGACAAGGCAAAGGGACAATCACTACGCTGTGTTAAAAATTAGCATCCGATGAGAAAAACTTGGATTTTAATACTGGCTTTTCTGCTTCCGTCCAGACTCGCGGCTCATGAATATCTCCTTGAAACCGAATCCTTTGCCGACAAGGGCGGCTGGGTCGTGGATCAGCAGTTCATGGATATCATGGGGTCGCCGTATCTGCTGGCTCACGGAGCGGGTACACCCGTAGACGATGCTGGTACGTCGATCGTTCTTCCGGACAAAGGCACATATCACATTTATGTCAGAACTTATAACTGGACCTCGCCGTGGCATGACGGCGAGGGTCCGGGGCGGTTCCAGCTGGGAGTGAACGGTTATCGGCTGCCAACCGAACTGGGTGCAACGGGAAAAAACTGGATGTGGCAATATGCCGGAATAGCGGTCGTAGAATCGCCCCGCATCAAGGTGTCGCTGCATGACCTGACGGGATTCGACGGCCGTTGTGATGCCATCTATTTTTCGACGGAGTGCAACGACAACCTGCCTCAAAATAAAGAGGAGATGGAGGCCCTGCGCCGCAGACTGCTTCCTGGTTATGGAGATCCGCATGATAAAGGAACATTCGACCTTGTCGTGGTCGGCGGTGGCGTTGCAGGCATGTGTGCGGCGGTCAGTGCCGCCCGGCTCGGTCTGAAGGTTGCATTGGTGCATGACCGACCCGTACTCGGTGGCAACAATAGTTCGGAAGTGAGGGTGCATCTGGGCGGAGCGATCGAGTTGCCCCCCTATCCCAATCTCGGAAACCTGATCAAGGAGTTCGGACATACGGAAAAAGGCAATGCGATGCCTGCGGAAAATTATGCCGATGATCGGAAGATGGCTTTTGTTACCGGGGAGAAAAATATTTCGCTTTATCTTTCGTGCCGGGGAATCGGAGTAGAGATGGAACAGGACCGTATTGCGGCTCTATTGGCCCGGAATATTGAAACCGGAGAGTTGATGTACTTTCGGGCTCCGCTGTTTGCCGATTGTACGGGAGACGCCAACGTAGGATATATGGCCGGGGCTGATTTTCGCACAGGACGCGAGGCCCGGTCGGAATACGGTGAGCCGAGCGCTCCGGCGAAGGCTGATAAACAGGTAATGGGTGCCTCGGTACAATGGTATGCCCAAGACCGGGGTACGCCCGCGGTTTTTCCTGAATTCGTCTACGGCAAAATATTCGATGAAAAGAGTGTAGAACGTGTAACCAAGGGTGAATGGACCTGGGAAACCGGAATGCAGCGGGATCAGGTGTGGGATGCGGAACGCATCCGGGACCACGGCTTGTTGGTGGTTTATGCCAACTGGTCTTATCTCAAAAATCACGCCTTGGACAACGGGGCATTCCGCAATCTGGCGTTGGAATGGGTGGCTTATGTAGCAGGAAAACGGGAATCGCGCCGTCTGATGGGTGATGTTGTTTTGACTCAGAATGATATTTTACGACAGGTTGCTTATGAAGACGCTTCGGTTACGACCTCGTGGACAATCGACCTGCACTATCCCGATCCGAAAAATACCCGGTTTTTTCCGGGTGATGAGTTCAAGGCGGTGTGTAATCAAGAGGAAATAGAACTTTATCCGATTCCTTATAGGTGTTTTTATTCGCGTAATGTCTCGAATCTCTTCATGGCCGGCCGGAATATCAGTGTGACGCATGTTGCCTTGGGGACCGTGCGCGTGATGCGGACGACGGCGATGATGGGCGAAGTCGTCGGAATGGCTGCCGCTGTGTGCCGTCGGCACGATGTATTGCCGCGTACGGTTTATACCTCTTATTTGCCTGAATTGAGATCGCTGATGCAAAAGGGATGCGGACAGCAGGATCTTCCCAACAATCAACAGTTCAACATAGGGCGCCGGAAACATCATTAACATTGTCCGAACCAATGAGCAGATCCTCACCTTTTTTGGTATTTGTCGCTGTTTGGGCATCATTGTCTGCCTGTAACCGAATGGATGGAGGCACTATGCTTGAAATGTCTTTTCGCAATCCTCCCGAATCTACGAAACCTTGGACTTACTGGTACTGGATAGACGATAATATCTCCAAGGAAGGCATCACCAAGGACCTCGAAGCGATGGCTGAGGTTGGTATCGGCGAGGCTTTCATCGGCAATGTTACCGATACTCGCTTGAATTTCGTGAACCCGGGTGAGCAGGAGCGTAAAATGGTTAACCGCGGACTGGTGCCTGTGTTGAGCGATGCTTGGTGGGAATGCGTGGAGCACGCCGTGAGAGAAGCCGAACGGTTAGGTATCAAAGTCGGGATGTTCAACTGCCCCGGTTGGAGTCAGTCGGGAGGACCGTGGGTAGAACCCGGACAGGCAATGCGTTACCTCGTATCGACCGAATTGCGGGTTAGCGGGCCCTGCAAACTCCGGGAACGGCTTGAAACACCGGCTGAACATTTTCAACAGGTTGCTATTCAAGCCTTCCCGGTCCCAGTCAATGATTCGGACCGCTTGTGCGAGCATACTCCGCGGGTACATTGTGCGGAACTCCCTGATGTAAACTTACTTTTCGATGGGGATCCGAATACGATGGTCCGGTTTGACCATTATCCCTTGACTTTCGAAATAGAACTGGATGAACCCTACACGGTTCGGTCATTGGTCATCCGACCGGCCTCCAAGCAAATAGCTCCCGATGACCCCTATACATTTTCATCGTCATCGCTTTACGGACCGATGCGCATGTCTGCGAAAGTGCGTGTCGAGGCAAAAGTCAATGGAAAATGGCGTGCGGTTGCTTCGCGTGATATTGACCGTGCGAATCTATGGCCGCATATCGGACCGATGGTTTTCGGTCCGATATGCGAATCGTTCCCGGCAGTGACAGCCCGTGAATTCCGGATCGTTTTTTCCGAAGGTCGAAACGGTGTGCTCGGAGAAATAGAGCTTTCGGGTGCAGCCCGCTTGTCCCATTATGTGGAAAAACAATTGGGAAAGATGAGTTCCAGCACCCAAATCGCATATGACACTTATTCATGGCAACCCTCGGCTGAGGCCGATGATCGGTCGTTGACCATTGATCCTACTTGTGTTATTGACCTGACGGAATGTACGGATACCATGGGTTTTCTTTGTTGGAATGTACCTCCCGGAGAGTGGATCGTTCTGCGCACGGGGATGGTGCCGACCGGGACGAAAAACAAGCCGACTCTGAAAGAGGGCCGGGGATACGAAGTGGATAAAATGAGCCATGATGCCGCCCGTGCCCATTTCGACGCATTTGCCGGAGAATTACTGCGGCGTATGCCCCCTGAGCAACGGGTGGGGTTTCGGCATGTGATTGCAGACAGTTATGAACAAGGGTCGCTGAATTGGACCGAAGGTTTTGCGGACGAATTTATCGCTACTTACGGTTATGATCCCTATCCTTGGCTGCCCGTACTGACCGGGCGCATCGTGGAAAGCGCCGATCGTTCCGACCGTTTCCTATGGGATATGCGTCGTTTGATAGCAGATAAGATCGCATCGGGTTATGTTCGTGGTCTTCGAGAAAAATGCGAAGAGAACGGACTAACGCTTTGGTTGGAAAATTACGGCCATTGGGGATTTCCCGGTGAGTTTCTCAATTACGGCGGAGCCAGCCATCAGGTCGGCGGAGAATTTTGGCTGACGGATCGTAAACAGCGCTCCTATACGGTGGAGTGCCGAGCTGCTTCCTCTGCCGCACATACTTACGGTAAGAACCTCGTCTCTGCGGAGGCTTTTACTGCCAGTTTTACATTCCGGCAGACGCCGAGAGATTTGAAATTGTTGGGAGACTGGGCATGGACCGAGGGCATCAACCATTATGTGTTGCATCTTTACATTCATCAGCCCGATGAGCGAAAACCGGGTATGAATGCTTGGTTCGGTACGGATTTCAACCGTCATAGTACGTGGTTTCATTCGACGAAAAGTTATTTTGAATACGTTCGCCGTTCCTGTGCGTTATTGCAGAGCGGACGGAATGTGGCGGATGTTGCTTATTTCATCGGAGAAGATACTCCGAAGATGACGGGACCGATGGTTCCGGCACTGCCTACCGGGTATCAGTATGACTTCATCAATGCCGAAGTCCTGAAAGATGCACGGGTTGTGAATGGGCGGATTGTACTTCCTTCCGGAGCCGATTATGCAATTCTCGTCCTGCCTCCCCAGAAGACCATGCGTCCGGAAATGCTGGAAATACTTTCCCGGTTGGCAGGGCAAGGTGCATCCCTGCTGGGTTATGCTCCCGAAACATCTCCCAGCAACCGGGATTATCCCGGTTGTGACGATCGGATCTCGCAGCTTGCCGCTGAGATGTGGAACGGAATGGACGGAGTTTCAGTGACAGAGAGACGTTATGGTAAAGGCTGCATTTTTTGCGGAATAGGTATCCAGGAAGCCTTAAGCCGTTTGGGAGTCGGCCCGGACCTTATTATCCCCGCTATTCCGCAAGAGATTCTGTTTACTCACCGTGTAGGAGACGGATTCGAGTTCTATTTTCTTTCGAACCAGTCGGAAAATGCAGTTTCAGGTACTTTCGGATTCGATGTCGCAGACCGTCAACCCGAATTGTGGAATGCCGAAACGGGCGAAATCCGGGATCTGCCGTTATTCGAGCAGCGTGCAGGACGGACTTATGTGCCGTTGGAGTTCGGGCCTGCGGATTCCTGGTTCATTGTGTTCCGGAAAAGAGTTGTTGTATCCAATTCTGGGTCCGATACGAATTTTCCTGCTTTTAGGAAATTGCAGGAAATTAATTGCAATTGGAATGTAACTTTCCATCCGGTTTACGATGCAGCCCGGGAAATGACGTTCGGAGAACTTACCGATTGGACCCAGAATGATGATCCTTATATTCGGCATTTTAGTGGTACAGCCACATATAAGACGAATTTTGAATATCGGGCAGGTACTGAAAAAAATGTTTGGCTTGATTTGGGAACCGTTCATGCCCTTGCCGATGTGACGTTAAACGGACAACCGTTCCGGACTTTATGGCGGCCTCCCTATCGGGTTAATATTTCGGAAGTATTGAAAGAAGGATACAATACGATAGAGGTTGTTGTTACGAACTGCTGGCTCAACCGGCTTATCGGTGATTTGCAGTTCGGAGCTCGAAAATATACTTGGGCGCCTTATGTTGACTGGAATGCAGAAACCCCATTGCTACCTTCCGGATTGATCGGGCCCGTAACCTTGCTGACGGGGGAATGACATTGAACCGCTCGACTGTTCCCTATTCCTGCTGGCCTAAAATGCCTAACTGTTCAATTAGTTTAACCATTAACAGAAACCGAATATGAGATTTCATTTTCTCTTTTTTCTGAGTTTTGTCTTTTTCTGGAGTTGCAGCTCCCCGTCACCCGCACCCGTCTGCCGTGTTGAAGGGATTGTCTCAGCGATTCACGACCCCGCCTCACGGAAAGTGTTGGTCGCCTGCCACCGCGGCGACTGGCGCAACTATCCCGAGAACTCCCTGGCAGCCATCGAATCGGTCATCCGCATGGGTGCCGACATCGTCGAAATCGACCTGGCGCTGACCTCCGACAGCGTGCTGGTCGTCTGCCACGACCGGACGCTGAACCGCACCACCACGGGACGCGGACTTATCGCCGAAATTCCCTACGACTCCATCCAACGGTGCTTCCTCAAATCGGGCCACGGCGTGGCCACTTCACACCGTATGCCGACGTTGCGCGAAGCATTGGAACTCTGCAAGGACCGCATCGTTGTCAATATCGACAAGGGCTACCAGTATTACGACCTGGTGCAGGCTCTTTCCGAGGAGCTCGGCGTAACCGGACAGCTCCTTATCAAGGGCAAAAGCCCCGTTGAGAATGTCTCTGCAAAGTTCGCACGCTACGAACACAACATGATGTACATGCCCATCATCGACATCCTCAAACCCAAAGGGCAGGCGCTCTTCGCCGAATACCTCGGCACGGACACCGTACCCCTTGCCTACGAGGTTTGCTGGTCGGAATACACCCCCGCAGTCGAAGCCTGCATGAAGAAAGTGCTGGCCGGCGGCTCGAAACTGTGGGTGAACTCCCTGTGGCCTTCGCTCTGCGGAGGTCTCTGCGACGATGCGGCCTTCGAAGGCGACCCGGCGGCCGTCTACGGCAAGCTCGTCGACATGGGTGCCACCCTGATCCAGACCGACCGACCCGAACTGCTGATCTCCTACCTCCGCTCGCGCGGACTGCACGACTGACGCCATGAGCCGCATCACCGATTTCTACCGCATCAGCCCTCCCGCCCCCGGGCGCGAGATGGACGACGACGCCCGCTCGAAGTACTACCGCCGTCTGCGCCTGCAGGCCTTCGTCGCCGCAACGCTCGGATACAGCCTCTACTACGTCTGCCGCACGAGTCTCAACGTCATGAAGAAGCCCATCCTCGACAGCGGATCCCTCGACGCTTCCCAGCTGGGCGTCATCGGGTCGGCCCTGCTCTTCGCCTATGCCGTCGGAAAGTTCGTAAACGGATTCATCGCCGACTACTGCAACATCAAACGCTTCATGGCCACGGGACTCATCGTCTCGGCTGCCGCAAACGCTCTGATGGGACTGCTGGGGCTGGCGCATTCCGTAGTTCCCACGGCCGTGATATTCGCGGCATTCGCCGTCATGTGGGGACTGAACGGATGGGCGCAGTCCATGGGAGCGCCCCCGGCCATCATATCCCTCTCGCGGTGGTATCCCCTCAAAGAGCGCGGAACCTATTACGGATTCTTCTCCGCAAGCCACAACCTCGGGGAGTTCTTCTCGTTCCTCTTCGTGGGTTCCATCGTCACATTCGCAGGATGGCAGGCCGGGTTCTTCGGATCGGCACTCGCAGGTGCAATAGGCGTTGTCATCGTCCTCTGCTGGCTTCACGACACCCCCGAATCCAAGGGACTGCCGCCCGTAGAGGCCCTGGCGCACGAGAAGCCCGTCCCCGGAGCCGAAAAGTCCGTCAAAGAGATTCAGAAACAGGTACTCCGCACCCCGGCCGTATGGGTGCTGGCCGCCGCGAGCGCATTCATGTACATATCACGCTACGCAATAAACGGATGGGGCGTGTTGTTCCTCCAGGAGGCCAAGGGATTCTCGGACGTGGAGGCTATTTCCGTCGTCTCGATAAACGCACTGCTGGGAATTCTCGGAACCGTGCTCTCCGGGTGGTTCTCGGACAAGCTGTTCAAGGGTGACCGAAAGATTCCCGCGCTGCTGTTCGGCATACTGAACTCCGTGGCCCTGGCGCTGTTCCTCTACGGCGGTGATGCCATGTGGGTGAACGTACTCTCGATGGTGCTGTTCGGAATAGCAATCGGCGTGCTGATCTGCTTCCTCGGAGGGCTGATGGCCGTGGACATCGTGCCCCGGAAGGCGACGGGAGCCGCACTGGGAATCGTCGGAATGGCATCCTACTGCGCCGCAGGAATTCAGGACGTGGCCTCAGGATGGCTGATAGACGCAAACATCTCGGTAACGGCTGACGGCGCCAGGCACTACGACTTCGGACCCGTCGCATGCTTCTGGATTGCGGCGTCCGTGATTTCGTTTATACTGCCGCTGCTGAACCGAAAGAAACAAGAATGAATGGTTAACTATTGAAAATATGACCTGCAACTATACTCAGAACATCTGATACTTCTATATGAAATAATATCAGGAAATGCTGCATTGCTCTATCTACAAACCCCGGCGGGACTTCCCGAAGTCCCGGGGTCTGTTGTATTCAAGTATTAAAAGGTACGGGGACCTCCTACAAGTTTTCAAAATGCGATTATATAAAAAAACAAATACCCAAGATATTGGAAACTCAAAAAATAGATAGTAATGTTACAAAATACCCGATCTTTTGAAAAGAATAGTTTTATCCGTTTTCTGCGTTTTTCGCAGATACGACCTCTCTCCGCTTCGGAATACGAACAAGCACAAACGGCATACGAACGTTATATCAATTATATTCAGCTTTGCTCCGACCCGAAAATTCTCTCTGGCATATACGCTTTATATGCTGGAAAAGGTGAGAGTACGTCTGATAGGAATCAGTAAAAGTAGCTTCGGAAACGAAATTGTTACTTCGGTCCGCCATTGGATTGACAAAATTCGAAATGAAAATGGTCTGATTAAGAGTAAACCATCTTGCGGTCATGGACTGCGGAAAGAAAATCGCAACTCCGAAGTTGCCGATTTATTTGGCGGAGCAATTTATCCCCACGATCTTATGGAGATAGCAGCTTCGATGCAGGGACTCGGAGTCGGACGATGTCTCGACGGTTCACAAGCTTTTGGGGATCTGTTTGTAGAAAGTATTGCGTGGATGCTCAACGTCCGGATAAATAAATCCTAATCAGTATAAGTATGCAATACTGAATTGCATACTATAGTTAACTCGTTTTTGGGACTTGTTGAGAGAATATCTCATAGAGAGGTCAACGATGATAATTGGCAGTCATCATTTGAGAGTTGTTTTCAATTCTGGACAATATAATTAGAATGTAAAAGAAATTTGTTATATCTTATAATTTTTGGCAATTTGCGGATTCCGAAAGATTTTCGTATCTTGCAGTAGGTTATTTGAAACGTGGTATTCGAGCGCAAGAAGCTGAAAATAAACCGTTGCCTTTTCGTTACCTACTTATCTATACAAAAATGTAACGACTCGATTTATCGAGTCGTTACATTGCTTTAATCCCGGAACTTTACGGACCGGCAAATTTTTCGGCGATTTATGCCGGAAACGGAGATGAATCCGTCCGAATGCAGCATATTGCCGTATGCTT
>ENA-UEQN01001033-UEQN01001033.1-human-gut-metagenome-genome-assembly--contig:-NODE-1033-length-23720-cov-5.430318_pt1 | contig 23720 bp, 28 predicted proteins | sample MGYA00242940_ERZ507944 | MGnify/ENA primary metagenome ERZ507944 (study PRJEB26167, sample SAMN06115449) | human gut metagenome | host: Homo sapiens | place: China:Fujian | collected 2015-08-20... | reverse complement strand
AGACCCGGAGCATTACGAGGTCACCTACTATGCTGATCTGCCCGCCATGTGGCAGCAGTGGTAGCGGGCTTGGATTCCATGATTAAGCCATATGTAGCAAGTTACCGCTAATTCGTCCGCATCTCGGCCGTAATCAATCGTTCGGATTTTCGTATTATCACTTTTCTCGATAAATTCAACTCCGCAATATGGACATCTAAATTTTGTTTCAGGCATTTCAACATCTCCCTTCCGCTCAAGTATACCGCAGAAGGGAGCCACCCACAAGGAGGTACATCTTCACCATGAACGACATCATCTTATCCACCCAGAACGGCGAACCGGTGGCATCCAGCCGGGACGTTGCCGAACGATTCGGAAAAGAGCATAAAGATGTGCTCCGCTCCATCAAAAATCTGACGGCGCAAAATTGCGCTCTCCTCAAAATGTTCCACAAGACCGAGTACACCACTGCTCAAAACAAAAAGGCCACCATGTACCTGATGAACCGCGACGGCTTTTCCCTGCTGGCCATGGGCTTTACCGGCAAGGAAGCCGTGCAGTGGAAGCTCAAGTACATCGAGGCCTTCAACCAGATGGAGAAGCAGCTGGCCGCGCAGCACAAAGAGCAGCAGGCCGTGCAGGACGCCAACATCCAGAGCGCCATCGACCGGGTGATCGAAGCCCGGAAGAAACTGGACAAGAACACCGCTTTTCTGGATGAGTGCCGCAAGAGCCGCGAGGACAGCAAGGCCAAGTATATGAAGGTCAAGGCCCTGTGCGGTGAGTTCAAGGCCATTTACGGCCAGCATTGCGACACGGTGCGCACCATGGAGAACGTGGTGCGCGGCTCCCAGAGCTACCTCACCAGCGCCATTGACAGCCTGACCATCGTCGCCAAAGGCTACCCGTTCTACGCTGCCCTGATGGACAGCCTGCTGGATGGGCTGCCCGCCAAAAAGAAGGAGGAATAAAATGTTGAACGCATCAACCATTCGCGGCACTTTCAAGCAGATCCCGTACTGGAAGCTGCGGGGACGGTTCCACAGCTGCGGCTACCGCGATCAGGAAGTGGCTGAGTACATCGGCATTGGCCGTGACACCATGAGCGGCAGGATGCACGGGAACCAGCCGTGGACGAGCGCAGAGATCGCGGCAATGTGTGAACTGCTGGACATTCAGCAGGACGAGATCGGGAAGTTCTTCTTCCCGGAAATGAGCAGGGAGGATGAATCCGCATGAAGATTAAATCCTTTGTCTGGTACTGGCTGGCAATGGCCTGCTTTGTGGTGGGCCTGCTGTACGGCCTGGGGCTGGAGGGCAGCTTTCAGACCCTTGGCACCGTCTCGGACGGTGCGTTCGTCACGGCCATGGTGTTGATCCTGCTGGCGATCTTCTTCATGCGGCTGGGCTTTGCCGCCGAAGCACGTGAGAAACGCCGCCGCAAGGTGCATCAGCAGCCCCGCAACACCGTGAAGAGCGGCAGGAAGGCGGGCTGACACCACCCATGAATCCGACAAGGAGAAAGCAGACATCCTGCTCCGGATCATCGGCATCGGCACCGAGCTGCACACCCGTGACATGGAGATCAAGGCCCTGTACGACAAGCGCACCTTCACCGGCCAGCTGGCCGCGCAGAAAAAGCACTTTGCCGAGGAGCTGATCTCCTACCCGGATGCACCGGAAAAGCCGATCAGCGCCTCCGACCTCATCCGCCAGCAGCAGGAAATTTTGGCCCGCAACGGCGAGAATCAGCGTCTGCGGGCACAGTACACAGAGCTTGAGCGTCAGGAGCAGCAGTGTGTGGCCGAACTGAAACGCACCCGTGAACGCATTGCCGAGCTGGAACAACAGTATCAGGAGCTCGATGCCAAACACACCCGCCTGTTCAATCAGCGGAAAACCGCTCAAAAGACCGTCGCCCAGCTTCAGGACGAATCCACTGCCGAACTGGAAGCATCCATCCGGGATATTGAGGAGACCAACCGCAAAGTCCGCGCCAACCTCGAAAAATCCCGCGCCGAGGACGAGGCCGCCCAGTATGACAGTGAATATAAGCGCCTGACTGAAGCTATCACGCAGAAGCGTGCCGACCGTATGGCCCTGCTGAACGGTGCCGACCTGCCCCTGCCGGGCCTTGGCGTAGAGGACGGTGCCCTTACTTATAAAGGCAAGCACTGGCGGGATATGTCCGGCAGCGACCAGCTGCGGGTGGCCGCTGCCATCGTCCGCCGCCTGAACCCGGACTGCGGTTTTGTACTGCTGGACAAGCTGGAACAGATGGACATGACCACCCTGCAGGAGTTCTCCGCATGGCTGGAAGCAGAACACCTGCAGGCCATTGCCACCCGGGTCTCCACCGGCAGCGAGTGCCAGATCATCATTGAGGACGGCATGGTGAAGGATGCCGAAACCTCCCTGCCGCCCGTCACCGAAAAGCCCCAGCAGAAAAGCTGGACGAAAGGAGCGTTCTAAATGAGCAAATATGCAGTTACCACCGGCATCCAGAATTCGCCGGTCAAGACCGTGCTGTACGGCCCGGAAGGCATCGGCAAAAGCACCTTTGCATCCCATTTCCCGAATCCTGTTTTCATCGACACCGAGGGCGGCACCAAGCGGCTGAACGTCAAGCGCCTGCCCCAACCCACCAGCTGGGCCATGCTGTTGGATGAGGTGGCCGAGGTACGCAAGGGCAGTGTCCCCTGCGGCACGCTGGTCATTGATACCGCCGACTGGGCTGAACGCCTGTGCATTCAGGCCGTGTGTGCCAAAGCCAAGGTGAACGGCATCGAGGATTTCGGCTACGGCAAGGGCTACACCTATGTTAAGGAAGAGTTCGGCAAGCTGCTGGACGCGCTGGAAGAGGTGCTGCAGGCCGGGCACAACGTGGTGGTGCTGGCCCATGCCGCTATTACCAAATTTGAGCAGCCGGATGCCGTGGGCAACTACGACCGCTGGAGCATGAAAACTTCCAAACAGGTGGCCCCGCTGCTGCGCGAGTGGTGCGATATGCTGCTGTTTGCCAACTACAAGACCGTTGTGGAAAAGGTGGGCGACGGCAAGAACGCCAAGAGCAAGGCTAGCGGCGGCAGGCGTGTACTGTACACCGCGCATCACCCCTGCTGGGATGCCAAAAACCGCTTTGACCTGCCGGAGGAAGTACCCTTTGACTATGCCAGCATTGCCGCCTGCATCCCCGGCGCAATGTCTGCACAGGCACCGAAACTGGAACCGCAGCCGCGTTCCCAGCCGGAAGCCGATATCCTGTCCAGCCCGCAGCAGGAAGCAAAGCCGGTGGCTCAGCCGCAGCCCGCACCGCTGCAGGAAAGCTCCGAGAAAAATGTTCTGCTCAGTCTGGGCGTGCCCGAAAAGCTGGCCGCTCTGATGAGCGCCAACAAGGTCAGCTGTGAAGAGCTGCAGGGCGTTGTGGGCAAACGGGGCTATTTCCCGGAGGATATGCCCATCAAGGACTACCCCGCTGACTTTGTGGAGGGCTGTCTGATCGCCGCATGGCCGCAGGTGTTCCAGATGGTGCTGGATAACCGTGATATCCCGTTTTAACAGGCTCCCTCACGGAGGGAGCTGGCACGTGTAAACCGATGGGATGGCCGCAAGGAACGCCGCCAGAAAACCGATGAAGAGTATGGACTGCATTTCAGCGGATGTTCTTCATATCCCCGTGGGGTACTGGTTCAACATCATGCGCAGCCTGACAGAAGAAGGCTATATTGTAGGGCTTGTTTTCCCTGCGTCGATCGGCTCCGCTGTCAGCGTCAAAGTCATTGACCTTCGCATTACGCAGAAAGGCATTGAGTTTTTGCAGGAAAACAGCATGATGAAAAAGGCCGCTGCTTTCCTCAAAACGATCAAGGAAACAGTGCCCTGCATTTAATTTAACAGTACAAGCGTCAGACGAAAGTCCGGCGCTTTTCTTTTGCCCATTTTCAGGAGGAAGCCTATGCCCACCCTTGCCCGTGCATCTCCTGACCGGGAGCTGGAACGGCTCATCCGGCTCTATCTCAAAGCCGAAAATAATATCATCAACGAGATCGGCCGCCTGCGCAGCCGGGGCCTTGTGGACTATCACGCCGTGGCCGCTCTGGAACGGGTGCAGGCCATCCTCCGCCAGCTGGAAGCAGACGACTGGGAGTATGTGCCGCGCCTTGTGGAAGCGCAGTTCTATGTGCGCCGCCCGGATGCCAGAGCTGTGCCCGGCGAGACGGTAGAAAAGCATCGGGCCGGGTATCTCAATGCTAAGACCCTCACCAGCACCCAGACGGACATTGTGCAGCGGCTGACCATGAACCTCATGGGCCAGCTGACCGATGCCCACAGCACTGTGCTGGCAGGCCTGCAGAGTGCCCTGCTGGGCCGCACGGAACCGGACATTTACCGGCGCGTTGGGCTGGAACAGGTAGCCGAACAGCAGGCTGCAGGGCGTGGCATCAACCAGAGCGTGCCCGCCTTTGTGGACGCTCTGCGCCGGGAAGGCGTGACAGCCTTCACTGACAAAGCAGGCCGGAACTGGAGCCTGCACACCTATGCAACAATGGTCTCCCGCTCCACCTCGCGGCAGGCAGAGATCTTGTCTGTGATAACCGCTGACCCGGAACAGGATCTATACCAGATCAGCGCCCACGGCACCACCTGTGCCCTGTGCGCTCCCTACGAGGGCCGGGTGTACAGCCGCAGCGGAAAAGACCCGGACTTCCCGCCGCTTTCAGACGCCTTCGGCAAGATGGACCCCGCTGGGCCGGATGATCTTTCCAACAGCTGGCTGAACATCCACCCCAACTGCCTGCACAGTCTCCGCCCGTGGACACCGGCAGGACGAACGCCGGAAGAGCTTGAGCGTATCAGGCGCTTTTCCAGCCCCAAGACGAACCCCTACAGCCGCGACCCGCGCACCGAAGCACAGATCAAAGCCTACCGCGACAAAGAACAGGGCCGTGCCAAGTGGCTTGCTCAGTACCGGCAGTGGGAACGCTACCGCACCGCCCTGGGCGACGAGGTACCCAAGACCTTTGCCACCTTCCAGCGGCACAAGCTGGCCGGGGATGAAAAATATCAGGGCTGGGTGAGCGCTTACCGTGACCGCCAAACCTGAAACGAACACGATGCAGACAGCACCGTGTTTTTTTATACCCATTTTTCGGAGGTGATGCCCCTTGATTGCCTATTACGGCAGTAAAATCAGCGAACACATGACCAAGACCCCGGAGGGCTTCCTCATCTGCCATGACGTGCCCATTGCGCGCATCGGCCAGCAGGAATACTTTGCCGGGGAACTGGGCCTTGACGGCGATCCTGACCGCCTTGTGCAGGTGCAGCGCCGCCCTGAAGATGTGTTCGACCCGGCAGCAGTTGCCAGTTTCGAGGGTAAGGATGTAACCCAGAATCATCCTCCTGAACGCCTGATGCCGGAAAATCACGCCCTTTACGCCAAGGGCCACGCAGAGAATGTTCACCGGGAGGGCGATTATCTTGTCGCTGACCTTCACCTGAAGGATCCCGGCCTAATCTCTGATGTGGAAAACGGCGTGACGCGGGAGGTGTCCTGCGGCTACCGGTGCTGCTACACGCCGGATGGCACGGGATACCGCCAGACTAATATCCGAGGAAACCATGTTGCGATCGTGCCCAGAGGGCGCGCAGGGCATCTGGTTGCCATTCAGGACAGTGCCGCCGCACCGGCGGAGAAAGGAACTGCAATGAACGAATCCGAAAAGAACCCCGCCGCTGTTGTGACTGCCGCGCCGGAAGCCGCACCCGCATCTGCGCCGGAAGCTGAACCCGCAAAAGACGCACAGCCCCCTGTGGCCGAAACTGCCCCCGCAGAGGACAGTGTCCCGCCTGCACCGGCAGAAAAGCCCGCAGGCAACAGTATTGATGCCAAGCTGGATGCTATCCTGAACGCCGTGACCACGCTGGTAAAGGCGCTGTCGCAGAAGGCACAGGAGCCTGTACAGCCGCCCGCCGACGCTGACCCCGGCAAGGATGACGGCGTGGACGGCCTGCTGGCAGGCATCACCAAGGCCGCACAGGACAGCGCAGCACAGGCTGCCCACCGTTCCGGCCGCACCAGCTACGAAGCAGTCTGTGAAGAATCGCAGGCCGCGTATGACGCATTCAACCCGCACAAGCATAAGGAGGCTTGATCGTATGGCACTTTCTCAGCTCAATCCGCAGATCATCGGCGCGGAGATGGAGCACGGCTTTGCCGGTTCCTACGCACGCCAGCCCGACATGATCGTTGTAACTCGCCCTGTGGGCGAAAAAGAGCCCCTGCCCTTCGGCATGGCTCTGATGTATGATGCAAATGGTGCCGTTGTCCTGATGCAGGGCTCCGGCGTTACCGCAGACAGGTTTGCGGGCGTTGCAGGCCGCGAGATGCGCTCTGCCCTGTCTTACACTGACCAGAACACCGGCGCATACACCACCGGCGATGCTGGCAGCGTGTTCCAGCGCGGCAGCATCAACGTGCTGTGCCAGAAAGGCACGGCCAAGCGTGGCGGTGCGGTGTACGTCCGCATCGTCAAGAATAGTTCGTACCCGAATGCCGTCGTAGGCGGCTTCGAAGCCGAAGAGGACAGCACCAACACCGTGCAGCTGACCGGCTGCCAGTGGGGCGGCGCGGCAGACGCAAACAGCGTTGCCGAACTGGTCATTCTCACCCGTCAGAACGTGTAACAGGAGGAACAGAATATGGCAGACTTCCAGAATGTCGGCACTTTCGATGCCGGTGTGTTTACCCCGAAGCTGGACGGCATTGCACCGTCCGGCTCTTCTTTTACCATGGACGCGGCAGGCATTGCTTCCGGCGGTGCATTCCTGACCAGTGAGCTGGAAAAGCGCGACCCGCTCATCCGCAAGCCCCTGACCAGCGTCACCTATGCCCGCGATATCCCCATCCAGACCGGCGGCGGCTGGGTGGACTACGTCACCGCCATGAACGTGGCCTACGGCATCACCGGCGGCTCCGGCTCCGGTGCTGTGGGTGCAGGCGGTGCCAACGGCACGCCCATCATTCAGGCCAACGTTGCCAAGGGCGCATACAAGGCGCACCTGTTCAGCGCGGCTCTGCGCGTGAACTTCGTGGACATGCAGCGCTCCAACCTCATCGGCCGCAGCCTTGACCAGCTTCTGCAGGACGGCATCCGCCTGACCTACGACAAGCACATGGACGCCAACGTCTACACCGGCTTTGAGGATTACGGCACCACCGGCCTGATGAACAACCCCAATGTCACCGAGACCACTGCTGCAGCCACCGGCACCGGTTCCTCCACCCAGTGGAAGGACAAGAGCCCGCAGCAGATCCTGAAGGACGTGAACGACCTGCTGAGCGCTGTGTGGGCTTCCTGCGAGTATGACACCGATGCCATCCCCAACCACATCCTGCTGCCTTATGAGCAGTACAACTACATCCTGACCACCATGGTGTCCGATCTGGCATCCGAGACCATTCCTATGCGAAGGATGGGAGCAAGGCTCTGAGCAAGAACTTCCACGTCCGGGAGGTCAAGTGCAAAGACGGCAGCGACCCAATCTTTATTGATGACGAGCTTGTGGCTCTACTGCAAAAAATCCGGGATCACTTCGGCAAGGCTGTGAACATCAACAGTGCTTTCCGCACTGCCAGCCACAACGCCAAGCAGAAGAAGGCGGCCAAGTACAGCCAGCACCTTTATGGCAAGGCGGCTGACATCTGGATCGCTGGCGTGTCGGTGGACACGCTGGCGGCCTACGTCGAAACACTGCTTCCCGGCAAGGGAGGCATTGGACGATACCACGCGGACGGTTTTGTCCACGTCGATGTGCGGGAGGTAAAAAGCAGATGGGTGATGTAGTGAAGAATGGAGTTTGCACCATGGTTGGAGTAATCGGCAGTCTGATCGCAAGTCAATTCGGCGGATGGGATGCGGCACTTTCGACGCTGATCCTGTTCATGGCAGTCGATTACATCACGGGGCTTGTGGTCGCCGGGGTTTTCCACGCCAGCCCGAAGAGCAAAAGCGGCACGCTGGAAAGCCGCGCAGGCTGGAAGGGCCTGTGCCGCAAGGGCGAAACACTGCTGATCGTGCTGGTGGCCTGCAGGCTGGATGCCGTGATGGGTTCCACCTTTGTGCGGGATGCCGTTGTGATCGGCTTTATCTGCAACGAGACCATTTCCATCATCGAAAACGCGGGCTTGATGGGACTGCCCATCCCGGCAGCGATCACCAAGGCTGTGGACATTTTAAAGCAGCGCTCGGAAACCGAGCAGAAAGGATAAGCTCTTATGAATGAATTTCTGAAAGTCGCACTCACTGCCTGCATCCCCGCAATGACCGTCATTTTCGGCTGGGGCCTGAACAAAGGTGTCAGCATTGCAAACGGCTACATCAACAACAAGTTTGAGCAGACCTGTCTCCAGAATGCCGCCAACGCGGTGTTCAACGCCGTCCAGTACGTCAACCAGACCTACGTTGATGCCCTGAAGGAACAGGACAAGTTCGACGAGGCTGCGCAGCGCATTGCCTACAACCGCGCACTGACCGCTGCGAAGAAAGCCCTGACGCAGGAGACCATCAAGTTCATCAAGGAGACCTTTGGCGACCTCGACAGCTACCTGAAGCCGATGATCGAAGCGCAGGTGCGCAGCCAGAAGACCTATATGTGACGTTTTCGCGGCATCACGAAAATGTTAACGCCAACAAGATCATAGTATAGCAGCAGCCCCGGGGAGCCTGACGGTTCCTCGGGGCTGTTTTTGTTTGGCGTGTTTCGACGCTTTACGACGTATATCGACGTAATTGGTAAACTTTAAGTATTTTTCGGTTAGAGTTGACGCATAGAAAGGATGTGTCAACTATGATCGTTTCCGAATTGTCCACTCAGGTCACTGATTTGCTGCGCCCGATGGGCATCACACGCAATCTGAGCGCCTACAGTATCCTGTGCCAGTGTCTTGAGCTGGTCTGTGAGCAGGAAGACCGCCTGCAGGCCGTGGAGAAAGATATCTATACCCCTATCGCCGACCGCAGAAAATGTGAGCCAAAAGCGATTCAAAGCGCTGTCCGCCGGGCAGCTAAAGGTGCATGGCTCACAAACCCGGAGTATGTGCAGCAGCTGGCAGGCTATCCGCTGACTGGGTGTCCAAGCGCGGTACAGTTCATTGAGATGTTGTATAATGCGCTGGTGAGAGCAGTCTGAAAACTTAATAGTGTTACCAAAAACGTTACCATAATAAAGAAAAGAACGCCAATTCCTAACGAAATGGCGTTCTTTTTTCATGGTGGAGGCGATGGGAGTCGAACCCATGTCCGAAAAGAGTTCAGTGTAGGTGTCTCCGGGTGCAGGCGATCTACAACATTCCCGCCGCGCCACGCCGATCGTCAGGCTAGCGCATTGGTAGCTTCATGAGTTCCTGCCGGTCCGCAAAGCTTAAGTCCGTTCAGGTGCTGTGTCTAAAGGACGCCCCGGCCCCACACGACACAAGAGTGGGCGGAACGCGCAGCACTCAGGCTGCGAGCAACTGAGAATTGTTATTGTCAGTTAATTTTTTTGGAGGAGTTATAGAGCAGTTCCCCCACTGCTACCCGCTGCCCAGACCTCACTCTCCCCGTCGAAACCTTTACGCCCCCTTATAAAGCACACCTTGCGGTGTGCAGAAAGCTTTGAAAAAGTTCCGCTTCAGGAAGCGGTCTGAAAAGATCAATAGTATTTGCCGTTGGACTTCATGGCACGGTCAATGGAACGCTTTGCATCGCGCTGGGCGGCATCGGCACGCTTATCGTAGAGCTTTTTGCCTTTGCAAAGGCCCACTTCCATTTTCACGCGGCCATGTTTGAAATAGAGCGAAAGCGGCACAAGGGTATATCCCTGCAGCTTGCACTGCTGATGCAGCCGCCGGATCTCACTTTTGTGTGCCAGCAGGCGCCGGACGCGCATCGGATCCTGATTGAACATGTTTCCGTGGTCGTAGGGACTGATATGCATTCCCTTTACCAGCAGTTCACCATCCTCAATATCGACCCAGCTGTCTTTCAGGTTGACCCCTCCGGCACGCAGGCTCTTGACCTCCGTACCTTTCAGTTCAACGCCGGTTTCCAGCGCTTCCAGAACGAAGTATTCATGGCGCGCTTCACGGTTTGTGGCAATGGTTTTTGTTGCCGGACGCTCCTTAGTGGGTGCCATTCCGCGCGCCTCCTTTCTCCATTGTGGTTTGTTGTATCAGTATACCATTTTTTTATGGTTTTGCAAGGGCTGTTTTTGAAGAAATTGTAAATTTTTCCCAATTCACAGCTCACCACGGCCAGAAAGTGCACGGTACAAAGTGGTTTCGTCAGTGTATTCCAGGCTTGCGCCCACCGGCAGGCCATAGGCCAGACGTGTGGTCTTGATGCCCAGAGGCTTGATAAGCTTTGCCAGATACATGGCGGTGGCTTCACCCTCCACCGTGGGGTTCATGGCCATGATGACCTCTTTCACCTTGCCGTCGCCCAGGCGGGCCAGAAGTTCCTTGACGCACAGCTGTTCGGCAGTAATGCCGTCCATCGGGCTGAGCAGACCGTGCAGCACATGGTACAAGCCGTGATACTCCCTTGTGCGTTCAAACGCCTGCACATCGCGGGGCGTTTCCACCACGCAGATCACAGAAGGATCGCGTTTTGCACTGGCACAGATGGGGCAGATATCCGCTTCTGTATAATTCTGGCAGATACGGCAGCGATGGAGCTTGGTGTGGGCACCCTGAATGGCTCCCGCCAGTGCGGCGGCATCTTCGTCCGACATGCTCAGCACCTGATACGCCATGCGGGTAGCGCCCTTGCGCCCGATCCCCGGAAACTTGCTGAATTCTTCGATCAGCTTTTCCAGCGGGGCAGCAGTATAGCCCATGTTCTTCCCTCCTGCCGGATCAGAGACCGGGGATGTTCATGCCGCCGGTCAGCTTGCCCATTTCAGCTTCGGCAGTTTCGTCCACCTGCTTGACGGTTGCGTTGATGGCAGCAGCCACCATATCTTCCAGCATTTCAACATCATCCGGGTCCACAGCCTCGGGCTTGATGGTGATGGACAGCACTTCGTGCTTGCCGTTCATCTTAACAGTGACCATCTCACCGGCAGCGCTGCCGGTGTACTCGGCAGCTTCCAGCTCGGCCTGTTTGGCTTTCATATCTTCCTGCATCTTCTGTGCCTGACGCATGAGGGCGTTCATATCGGGGCGGCCAAAGCCTGCGGGCATTCTTGCTTTCATAATCGTTTCTCCTTATTGATGCAATGTATTTTTATGATCTCGTTTTCCTTGCGGAATCCTCAATGGACACATCCAACCCCAGCTTTTCCAGTGCACGAAGCGACTGCTCTGCGTTGGAGACCGTTTTGCCAGCGCTCTTTGGTTCATAGGGACCAATGGGCACCGCCATACCGGACACATCCTTGATCAGCTTTTTGATCAGGCGCTGGCTGTCCTTGTTGGCGCGGATAAAATCGCGGAAGGTCTTGCCGCCGTCGATCAGCACGCGGGTGCCATCAAAGTAAGCCTTGGACTTGCGCAGATAGGTGTAGAGCATGGGATCTTTTTCCTGCAGCTGCTGTACCACCTGCGGCCAGTACGGATACAGCGCAGTCCCTTCCTGCCCGGCATCCTGTGGCTTTTCCGGCACAGGCTTTGCAGCGGGCGTGGGTGCAGGTTTGGGCGGTTCTGGCTGTGGAACAGGTTCCAACTCTGCCGGCACGGGTGCAGCTGGCTGTGCGGCCTGCGCGGCAGGCTCGTCCCAAGGCAGCATTCCGGCCTGCTGCACGGGCGGTTCCTCCGGCAGCGGCGGCAGCTCTTCGGTCTGGACGGGTGAAGTCTGCTCTACAGATATTTCCGACGGCACGGAAGGTTCTGCCTTTACAGGTTTCGGTTCCGCTGCAGGCTGCACCACAGGAACGGACGGTATTGGCGGCTGGGGAGTCGGAGCGCTTGCAAAGGGCTGCACAGCAGTTGCCGAGGCAAACGGCTGCGGCGCTGCGGGTTGAGCTGCAGCACGGACAGGCGCGGCCTGCACAGGAACTGCCTGCGGCTGCTGGGGCGGTTCGGATAAGCCAAACAGTGCAAGTTCCAGCTCGATCCGCTGGTCGCTGCCGCGGGTCATATGTTCCAGCGCACTGCCCAGCGCACGGATGGCACGAATGGCCTCCCGCTGGCCCAGCTGCGGGCCTTTTTCCAGATACAAAGCCTCCTCCTCCGGCGAAACGCCGGACAGAAGGCTCTGCCCGCCCGGCAATGCTGCCAGCATCAAAGCACGATAATGCGCGATCAATTCCTCTGTCAGACGCTTGACATCCACAGACTGCTGGCGAAGCTGTGCCAGCTGGGCCAGTGCTGTGGCACCGTCCTGCGCTTCCAGTGCGTCCGAAATGCGGAACAGATAACTGCGGTCGGTCACACCTGCCATGCGGCGCACCACATCGGCATCGATTTTCGCCGTAACGCCTGCGCAGGTATCCAGAATGGACAACGCATCGCGCAGTGCACCGTCGGCCAGACGGGCGATCAGTTCCGCACCGTCCGGCGAAAGCTCCAGCTTTTCCTCACCTGCAATATATTCCACCCGGCGGGCGATATCCTCCGGCCCGATGCGGGTAAAATCGTACCGCTGGCAGCGGGAAAGAATGGTGGCGGGCACCTTCTGAATCTCAGTGGTTGCCAGAATAAAGATGACGTGGGCAGGCGGTTCTTCCAGCGTTTTGAGCAGCGCATTGAATGCCGCTGTGGACAGCATGTGCACCTCATCGATGATGTATACCTTATATTTACAGGCGCTGGGAGTGTAAGCTGTTTCGTCGCGCAGGTCGCGGATATCGTCCACACCGTTGTTGGAAGCCGCATCCATCTCCACCACGTCCAGAATGCTGCCGTTATCGATGCCCTTGCAGATCTCACACTCGCCGCAGGGGTCTCCATTGACCGGATGCAGGCAGTTGACTGCCTTTGCAAAGATCTTGGCGCAGGTGGTTTTGCCGGTGCCGCGCACGCCGGTAAACAGGTAGGCATGGCCCACACGGTTTGCCGTGATCTGGTTTTTCAGCGCAGTAACAATGGCCCGCTGGCCTACCACATCCTCAAAACGCTGCGGTCTCCATTTGCGGTACAAGGCACGGTACATGGTTCTCTCCCCTTTCCTGCAAAATAAAAAGGACAGCGCTGACGGGGTTTTGTCCCCGCCTTGCGTAACTCGGCATACGGATGCAGGCTTACTGAAACGCACGAACGCACTGCTTAAGGCTGCTTGGTTCCCCACCTGACCTGGTTCACAGCGAATCCATCGTACAGGACCCGCATCCGTATGCCGAACCACGCAGCAGGCGCTGTCCGACACATCCTTCTGAATGCCAGAATATTGTACCATAAACGCAGGCAGATTGCAAGGGGTGGGAGGTATCATTTCACGGCCCACGCATGAAACGATCAAATAGGATAGCCCAAAGTCAGAAAATGTGATGTTCTCTAAAATCCAAAAAGCGCAGTACATTCTCTGCGCTTTCGCGTTTTGTACTGCGCTTTGCTTTTATCCTGTTATTTTAACGGCATTGATTTTGCAGCAGCCCTTTTTTTCTTACAATGCCACATCCAGTGCCATCATCAGCGCAAATCCCAGCACGATGCTTACAACACCGGCAGGCTCGTCGCCCTCCACGGCCTGCGGGATCATCTCCTGTGCGGTCACGCACACCATGCAGCCCGCCGCTGCGCTGAGCAGCCACGGAAGCGCAGTACTGACCCATTCGGCCAGAGCAAAGGCAAGCAATGCCCCCAACGGCTCTACCAGCCCGGAAGCCGCTCCCGCAAAAAACGCCTGACTGCGGGTGCGGCCGTTATGGGCCAGCGGCAGGCTGACTGCTGCACCTTCCGGGATATTCTGCAGGCCGATGCCAAGGCTCAGCGCCAGTGCACCGCTGATGGCATCCGGCTCCCCGGTCAATGCCAGTGCAGCGGCAAGGCCCGCCACCATACCCTCGGGCAGGTTGTGCAATGTTACAGCCAGCACCATACGTCCGCCGTGCCCGGCCCCGCCTGCCAGCAGCTGCCCGGCAAACTGTTCCACCTGCAAAAGGCCCACTGCGCCAAGCACAAGCCCCACTGCCGATGGGATCCATGCCGGAAGCGGCAAAGTCTGTCCGCGCTGGATAGCAGGCAGCAGCAGGCTCCACACACTGGCCGCCAGCATGATGCCCGCTGCCATGCCGCACAGGATGCGCTGCGTGCAGGGCCGCGACTGCCGCCGCAGCAAAAACACGCCTGCTGCCCCCAGTGTAGTGCACGCCGCCGGAAACAGCAGTACCCACGCAGTGAAAACGATCTGGTTCACGATACATTCCCCCTTTGCCCGGTGTATGTGCGCCGAAGCAAAAAGGTGCAGAAAAGCCCGTCACACAAAATACAGTGTGACGGGCTTTTCTGTCAGAATGCGATGGCATCTTCTTCGCTGCCAAAGGGCAGACCCGTAGTCGGATCGACCGGCGGCAGGCCAGTCTGCCCCATATCCGCCGCCTTTACGCTGCATACCACCGCATTGGCAAGCACATACTTCACCTTTGCGGTGGCAGCAGCGCCGATCTTATCATAGATGCGGCCTGCGCTGTAACAGTCGCCCAGCACGGTGTGAGTGCTGTTGGCCACATAACCCACCTTGCCCAGACCCGGCAGTTCTGCGCGGATAGCTTCGCGGTCAAAGTCATTCTCCGGCTCTTTGACCAGTTTTACCTTCTGGCCCACTGCAAACGGCTGAGTGCCGAAGCGGTAGTTGAGTCCGGTCAATGTAACATAGTACTTCATCTTTATTTCTCTTCAGGAAACATGCATTCCCGTCTTGATTCAAGTGAACAAACAATGAAAGAAATTACAAAGTGATTACAACGCGGTAAAAAATTCTTTCCTGAGGCTCTCTGTGCTTCGATCAGTTTAACAAAAACTCTTTAACTTTTAGCGATAGATTATAACAAAATCGTAGATTATCATTGAAATCTCACTTCTTAGCCAAAAAAGCTCTTGATTTTTTCGCAAAAAAGACTAGAATATCCACTTGCAGAAAGGCACTTCCTGTAGGGCCTTCTGCAAAATACATTTGCGTATGGCAAGGAGATTTTAGATATGAAACTTAAGAATGTTTGTGTTGCTGTTGTTGCTCTGGCTCTGGCTGTTGGCATGACCGCTTGCGGCGGTTCTGCTTCCTCCACTGCTGCATCCTCTTCCGAGGCTGCTTCTACCAGCACTTCTGTTGCTGCTGAGGCCGAGGAGAACGCTTCTTCCGCTGTTGCAGAGGAGAACGGTTCTTCTTCTGAGGCTGCTTCCAGCGAGGCCGCTTCTTCTGAGGCTGCTTCCAGCGAGGCTGCTTCTTCCGTTGCAGCTTGATTGCACAGCGCCTAAATTCCAATAAAAGCTGAAGCCGGGCACAGGGAGCCATGAGTTTTCCTGTGCCCGGCTTTTTACAACAAAACGCACCGGATCGTTCAACGAGAACCACCCGGCGCGTTATTTTTTATGCTCCCCAGAACAGGATGCCCAGCCCTGCGGAAATCAGGATCATGAGAATGGGGGATGGTGCCTTGCCGTTCCTTTTGCGGTACAGCAGATGCAGCGCCCACAAAAGTACAAACACTGCAATGGAGCGCGCATCCGGTACAAAGTCGGTGCTGCGGCCCGCAAAGCCCAGCAGTGTGGAAAGTGCCATATTGATTGCCGTTGCAAGGATCATCGCCACCACACAGGGACGAACGCCGCCAAGAACTGCGTTGACTCCCGCATACTTCATCAGGTTCTGCAGCACCGATGCAACGAGCAGAATGATCACAAAAGACGGCAGCACCACCCCCAGCGTGGCGCACAGCGCACCCCAGAAGCCGCCCTGTGAAGCGCCGATGAAGGTAGCCATATTGATGGCCAGCGGGCCGGGTGTGGACTCCGACACGGCAATGAAGCTGAGGAATTCGCCTTCCGTCAGCCAGCCGCGTCCTAAGACCGTTTCCCGCACCAGCGAGATCATCCCGTAGCCGCCGCCAAAGGACAGCGCGCCGATCATGAGAAAATTCCAGAAAAGTTCTACATAGATCACGGCTTCTTCTCCCCCTTCCGCAGCTGCTGTACTGCATACACCAGCAGCCCGGCCGCACCGCTGAACAGGATGAAAAAAATGGAAGAGAAGGACACTGCTGCAATGGAACAGCCCACCATCGCTGCCGCAACCGTGGTCAGGATGACAATATTGAAGACGCTGTGTTCCAGCTGCTTCAGCATTTTCAGGCCCGCCGAGAGGATCAGATAGATCACACACACCTGAATGCCGTGGAACGCACTTGCCACCACCGAAAGGCGGAGGAACTGGTCAAAGAACAGCGAGATCAGATAAATGACCGCGAAGGACGGAAGACATACCGCCACCGTGGACGCTGCCGCACCTGCCGCACCCTCGATCTTGTAGCCGATATAGGTGGCACTGTTCACCGCCACCGGGCCGGGCGTAGACTCCGCAATTGCCACCATGTCCAGAAATTCTTCTTTTGTCACCCACTTTTTCTCTTCCACAAATTCATTCTGCAGCAAAGCCACCATGGCATAGCCGCCGCCAAACGTGAACGCTCCAATTTTGAAAAACGTCCAGAAAAGCTCCTTTGTTTTCGACATAGCTTTCTCCTTTCTTGCACTTTATTATATCATTTTTTGTTTTGATATGATATACTTTAATGGAATATGCTGTTTTCTTTGGAAAAAGCAGAAAAAGGAGTTTAGGATATGAAAACAAAATTTGGCATCGTAGGCTGCGGATTTCTGGGCAACATTGTGGCCGATGCATGGAAGAACGGTCTGCTGCCGGACTATGAGCTGGTGGGCGTGACCAGCCGTACCCGTGCTTCGGCAGAAAAACTTGCCGCCGAGGTAGGCTGTCCCGTCTGCGATGATGTGGATGCCCTGCTGGCGCTGCAGCCGGAATACATTGTGGAGACTGCTTCGGTGGAGGCTGTGCGCGCCATGGCTGTGCCTGTACTGAAAAAAGGCGTGAATCTGGTCATTATTTCCATTGGTGCCTTTGCGGACCTTGATTTTTACGAGCAGGTCAAGGCCGCTGCCGTGGAGGGCGGTGCCAAGGTGCATCTGGCAAGCGGTGCCATTGGCGGCTTTGATGTGCTGCAGACCGTCACCCTGATGGCCGAGGCGCAGAAGCTGGCCGAGACGGCAGGCATTGAGACCCACACCGGAGCCAAGGGCTTCCGCAACACGCCGGTATGGGCCGACCACCTGCTGACCGATACCGAAAAGACCACCGTGTTCACCGGCAATGCCAAGCAGGCCATTGCCACCTTCCCCCGCCGCGTGAATGTGGCTGTTGCCACCTCGCTGGCCACCACCGGCCCGGAGATCACCGGCGTGACCATGCACTCGGTACCCGGCTGGGTGGGCGACGACCACTGCATCACCGCCGAGATCGAGGGCGTGAAGGCCGTGGTGGATATCTGCTCTTCCACCAGCGCCATTGCCGGTTGGAGCGTAGTTTCCCTGCTGCGCAACCTCTCCTCCCCCGTATGCTTCTATTAAAGGAGGGCTTTGCAGATGTTCAACAAACTGGTGGCCATTGAGCCGGTCAGCCTGATCCCCTCCGCCGAGGAAGCGCTGCATCAGTACGCAAAAGAAGTGGTGCTGTACCGCGATATCCCGGCCAGCGATGACCAGATCGTGCAGCGCATCGGAGATGCCGATGCCGTGCTTCTGAGCTACACCTCCCGCATGGGCAAAAATGTGATCGAGCGCTGCCCGAATATCCGTTACATCGGCATGTGCTGCAGCCTGTATTCTGAGGAAAGCGCTAATGTGGATATCTCCTACGCCCGCACCCGCGGCATCAAAGTGCTGGGCATCCGGGACTACGGCGACCGCGGCGTTGTGGAGTACGTCCTGCATGAGCTCACCGGCATCCTGCACGGTTTTGGGATGCCCATGCTGCGGGACGAGCCGGTGGAGATCACCGGGCTGAAGGCAGGCATCATCGGGCTGGGTGTGTCCGGCAAAATGATCGCCGACGCGCTGCAGTTCATGGGTGCCGACATTGCCTATTACAGCCGCACCCGCAAGCCGGATGCCGAAGCTGTGGGCATGGCCTATAAGCCGCTGGCACAGCTGCTGACCGAGAGCGAGGTGGTGTTCACCTGCCTGAACAAGAACGTACTGCTGTTGGGCAAGGACGAATTTGCACAGCTTGGCGCAGGCAAGGTACTGTTTAACACCTCCATCGGCCCGGGCTTTGACTCTGCTGCTCTGGAACAGTGGCTTGCTCTGCCGGGCACCCATTTCTTCTGTGACACCCGTGCCGCTGCCGGCCCGGTGGGCGAAGACTTCTTTGCCCGTGAGAATGTGCATTGCGCGAATGTTTCTGCCGGACGCACCAAGCAGGCTTTTGTGCTGCTGAGCCAGAAGGTGCTGGCAAATATCCGCACTGCACTGGGAGAATGATATAAAAAGGAAACGCTTCCCGGCCGGGGAAGCGCTTCCTTTTAGGCTTTATTCAAAATTGTTGTGATCTCTTCCAGATTCGCCGCAAATCGGATGCCCTGCTGGCGCTGCGGCGTGGAAAGGCCTTTCTCGATCATTTTGGCAAGCAGTGCTTTCAGGCTGTCGTAGTAGCCGTTCAGATCATACAGGATGCAGGGCGCGTCCAACTGGCCCAGCGAGACCTTGGACATTACCTCTGCGATCTCTTCCAGCGTGCCGGTACCGCCCGGGAATGCGATGAAGGCATCGCCCAGCTCGATCATCTTCGTCTTGCGCTCGGTCATGTCCTTGGTGACGATCAGCTCGGTCAGGCCATCGTGCTGCAGCTCCTGCTGCACAAAGAACTGCGGTTCCACACCGGTCACCGTGCCGCCTGCGTCCAGCGCGCTCTGGGCAAGCTGACCCATCAGGCCGCTGCGGGAGCCGCCGTACACAAGGCGGTGCCCGTTTGCACCGATCCAGCTGCCCAGTTCCCGGACAGCTTCCGCCAGCGCAGGATCATTGCCCGCATTTGCTCCAAGATAGACCGTGATGTTCATGGTATTTCCCCCTTTGTTTTTTCCATTTTACCACGCAGCGGGCCGATTGAAAAGGGCCATCCCCTTGCAAATGCAGCGGCACTGTGGTATTCTTGAACGCAGAAAAAAGGGAGCCTGCAAAAGCAGGCTGAGAGTGGGCTGTTTGCCCAGACCTGTGACCTGATTTGGACAATGCCAACGTAGGGAGATACTGCTGCTTCAAAGTGCGGAGGTGCCTCCTTGCGGGCATTTCCGCATTTTTTGCAAAGGAAGTTGTAACCATGAAAACTGCATTGACGATTGCCGGCAGCGATTCCAGCGGCGGTGCTGGCATCCAGGCCGATATCAAAACCATGACTGCAAACGGCGTGTACGCCATGAGCGCCATTACCGCACTGACTGCCCAGAACACCACAGGTGTGACCGGCATTTTTGAAGCCACGCCCGAATTTCTGGCACAGGAGATCGACGCCATTTTTACCGACATCTACCCGGATGCCGTCAAGATCGGCATGGTATCCTCGGCAGAGCTGATCGGTGTGATCGCCGAAAAGCTGCACACCTACGGCGCAAAGCATATCGTGGTGGACCCGGTGATGGTTGCCACCTCCGGCTCCAAGCTGCTGCGGGACGATGCCGTGCAGGCACTGACCGAAAAGCTGCTGCCCATGGCAGAGGTGGTCACCCCCAACATTCCGGAGGCTGAGATCCTTTCCGGCATGAAGATCACCGATGCGGCCGGAATGGAGGCCGCTGCAAAGCTGATCAGCGAGAAATACCACTGTGCCGTGCTGTGCAAGGGTGGCCACCAGATCAACGATGCCGACGACCTTCTGTGGCGGGACGGCTGCGGCAAATGGTTCCGCGGCAAGCGCATTGCAAACCCCAATACCCACGGCACCGGCTGCACCCTATCCAGCGCCATTGCGTCCAATCTGGCAAAGGGCTATGATCTGGATGCATCGGTGGAGCGCGCAAAGGCCTACATTTCCGGTTGTCTTTCTGCAATGCTGGATCTGGGCCGTGGCTCCGGCCCCATGAATCACATGTTTGCACTGAAGGGAGAGGTTGTGGGTGAGCGTGCAGACCTTTGTGCAGCAGCTGGTACAGGAAAGTCTGCCCGTGTGGGAGAAATGCCTGCACTCAGAATTTCTGACCCACCTTGCGGATGGCACACTGGATGAAGCCTGCTTCAAGGGCTACATCGTGGAGGACAGTCTTTACCTGCGGGAATACGCCAAGGTGTTTGCCTGGGGCATGACCAAGGCAAAGGATATGCAGACCATCCGCACCTACTATTCCCTGCTTTCCTTCGTGAATGAGAGCGAGGATGCAGCCCGCCTGCACTATCTCAAGCACTTTGGACTGACCGATGAAGGCATCCAGAGCCTGCCGCTGCGGCCGGAGAACCGTGCCTATGTGGACTCTATGATCGAAGCCGCCAAAAACGGCGAGGGCGCAGCCGAGTGCATGATGGCCTGCCTGCCCTGTATGCTGAGCTATGGCTGGATCTTCCAGAAACTGCTGGAAGAAAAGCCTTCCGTGCAGGATACCCTTTATGGTGCACTGGTGGTGGACTATGCTGACAAGGGCTATGAGGCGGCCTGCCGCGACTGGGCCGCGTTTGCAGAAAAAGTCTGCGAAGGCCTGAGCGATGAACGCCTTGCCCGCTGCCGCGAGATCTTCCATGCCTGCTTGGAGCACGAGCTGAACTTCTGGGCCATGGCAGCTTCCCCGCGCAGTGACCTGTAATTTTTCCTAAAATATAAAATGCACCCGGCCTGTGGGCAGAACCGCAGCAACCGGGTGCATTTGTTTTGTTCAGGGTTTCGTGGCCGCAGCCACAGGCATGAGCCTTAGTGCCAGAAACAAGGGAGCCCTAAAACAAAAACTCCCCCGGCTCTTCTGCCGAGGGAGTGGAAAAGAAAAACGCCCCTAACAGAAGAACTCTCTTCTGTCAAGGACGAATAAAATTTGGCCTTTTATCCGCGGTGCCACCCTGACTTCATGGGCATGACCCCATGCACTTGGCGGGATGCCAACACATCCCCGGCAACTGACGTATGCCCTACGTTGCAGAATACTGTGCGGCGAAAGTTCTCCGCAGTTCCCTGCACCCTCAGCGGTCCATTTCGGGAAAATATAACGCAAAGTCACACTTTCCTTGACGAACTGTTTCCGGTCTGCTTCTCAGCTGCGCAGGCTCTCTGTACAGGCATGGTTCGCCGTTATCTCCGCTTCAACGGTTTAGTGTATTGAATTTGGCTGTATTAAACCACGGATTTTTCGTTTGTCAATACCTGTTTGCAAATTTTTCAAAATCAGCCTATGTCCACAGTGGGTTCAGCGCTTCCGGCGGCTGTTCGTGCTGGAAAACTTCACCGCTTTTGCCGGCCTGCGGCGGCTGTGCAGCGCACTGTAGTAGCCAAAGGCAGTGCCGCATAAGCCGCCCACAATGTGCATGAAGTTTGCTACATTGTCGTGCACAAAAATGATATCGTACACCTGCTGACCAAAGTACAGCGCTGCAACCAGCAGCATGGTGACCGGGATGCCGCCGGAGAAGCCCGCCAGCGACGAAAGCATGATAAGCATGAACACGATGCCGGACGCGCCCAGCAGCCCTGAACGTGGGAACAGCACGCATTGCAGCACGCCGGTGACCAGAGCGGTGAACACCATGCCGCACAAAAGCGGCTTGCTGCCGTACTTTTCTTCCATTGGCGGGCCAACAACGAGCAGCAGCAGCATGTTGTTCAGAAAGTGGTCCCAGCTGGCATGGCCCAGCACATGGCCGAACAGCCGGATGTAGAACAGCGGGTCCTTCAGCGAGGAGCGGTAGACACAGAACAGATGCATCGTCGTCCACCCATCCGTCCACTGGTCGAGGAACAGCACCAGAAGTGACAGCAGGAAAAATGTGAGGATCACCGGGGAGTTGTACTGCAGTTCCAGTTTGAGTTTTACTTTTTTCATCCTCTTGTCTCCACCCAGTATTCGCCCATGCTCTGGCCGGGCTGGTTCGTCACTTCATCCTTAAGGTAATCGCCAAGGCCGCAGCTTTCCGGCTGCCATGCAAGGGCTGCTTCCACCGTGGGGTACTCCACCTCGGCATACCAGAACTCGGTGGACTGGCCTTCGTCCACATGGTTCACTTCCAGCACAGAACCGTCCGGCAGGGTGTAGCTGCGGCGCAGCTTCGGGATGAGAGGTTTAGCGATAATCTTGTATTCCAGATCATCAAACAGTTCTTTGTCGATGCTGCGCTCGATCTCCTCGCGGGCAAGGCCGCCCCCGGATTTGAAGCAGAGGATGTAGTCCGTTCTGCCGCCGGTGAGGGCTTCTTCCCGGATGCGCACAGTGGGCCGCACGCTGATATAGCCCTGCCGCATGGCAAATTCCTCCCTGAGGGGCAGCCCCTCCGGCCAGCCCTTCACCATCCATTTGCGTTCAATTTCCATAATGCATCCCTCTTTCATGCGGTTTTTTGGCATTTCTTATTTATAATAACATGATTTTGTGCTATTATAAAGAGTAGATTTTTACTCCTTCTGTCTGCGAACGCGGGACGAAGGGAGTTCGTCCATGATAAGGAGAACCATATGAAAGAACGCGCTTACCCTGTGTATACCGTCAACAAACACGCCGAAGGCCTGCTGGTGGGCGGGCACCCCTGGGTGTATGAGAACGACATCCTCCATTCCCCGGAAAATGAGCCGGAAAACGGCACGCTGGCCGATGTGGTCAGCACCAAGGGTTCCTACCTTGGCACCGGCTTCGTTTCGCTCAAGAGCAAGATCCGCGTGCGGCTGATCTCCCGCAATGCCAACGATACCTTTGATGCTGCGTTCTGGCGCCGCCGGGTGGAATATGCATGGAACTACCGCAAGACCGTGCTGGAACCTGCAGACCTTTCCGCCTGCCGCGTCATTTTTGGCGAAGCCGACCAGTTCCCCGGCCTGACCGTGGACCGGTTCAGCAACATCCTCGTCACGCAGACCCTGAGCGTGGGCATGGAAAAGCTCAAGCCCGTCCTCTTCCCCATTCTGGCAGAAGTCCTGCGCGCCGACGGCCAGACCATCGACGGCATCTACGAGCGCAACGATGAGGCTCTGCGTGCCAAGGAAGGTCTTGAGCAGAACAAAGGCTGGTTTGAGCTGCCCGGTGAGACTCATCCGGCAAGCACCCAGACCGAGATCTGCGAGAACGGAGTTTACTATCATGTGGATTTCGAGAATGGGCAGAAGACCGGCTTCTTCCTTGATCAGAAGTACAACCGCCGGGCGGTGGCACGCCTTGCTGCAGGTCACACCGTGCTGGACTGCTTTACCCACACCGGCAGCTTTGCACTGAACGCCGCTGCGGGCGGCGCTGCCCGTGTGACCGCCGCCGACATCAGCGCCGAGGCCATTGCCATGGCGCAGCGCAATGCCCAGCGCAACGGTCTGACCAATATGGACTTTTTGTGCGAGGACACCTTTGAGCTGCTGCCCCGCTTGGAAAGAGAGGGACACCCCTACGATTTTATCATTCTGGACCCGCCGGCCTTTACCAAGGCGCGCCGCACTGTGGAGAACGCCATGCGCGGGTACAAGGAGATCAACTACCGTGCCATGAAGCTGCTGCCCCGCGGCGGCTATCTGGCAACTGCCAGCTGCTCCCACTTTGCCACCGAGGAGCTGTTCATCAAGATGCTGCGCGCCGCTGCAAAG
>ENA-UEQN01001028-UEQN01001028.1-human-gut-metagenome-genome-assembly--contig:-NODE-1028-length-23819-cov-3.783675_pt1 | contig 23819 bp, 18 predicted proteins | sample MGYA00242940_ERZ507944 | MGnify/ENA primary metagenome ERZ507944 (study PRJEB26167, sample SAMN06115449) | human gut metagenome | host: Homo sapiens | place: China:Fujian | collected 2015-08-20... | reverse complement strand
CACTCGACGGTCAACCGCGAAGAGGTCGCCAAAGCGCTCGGATTGAAATCGTCGCAGCATATCGCACTGGGGCAGACCGTAGGAATCCCGGCCCGCCGATGACCGAACGGCTGCGCCAAATACTGAAACGATACTGGGGGTACGACGATTTCCGTCCGTTACAGCTCGAAACGATCGAATCGGTCTGCGCAGGTCGGGATACGTTGGTGCTGATGCCTACCGGAGGCGGGAAATCGGTCATCTACCAGGTGCCGGGCCTCGCTTTGGACGGGGTGTGCATCGTCGTGACGCCGTTGATCGCGCTGATGAAAGATCAGATCGACCAACTGCGCCGCCGGCGCATCCTCGCCGAGTCGATTCATTCGGGTATGCAACCGCGCGACATCGACCGGATTCTCGACAACTGCGTCTACGGCGACGTGAAATTCCTGTACATTGCGCCGGAACGCATCGACAGCGAATTGTTCCGGACGCGTTTCGCCAAAATGCGGGTGTCGCTGCTGGCCGTCGCCGCGGGACTGACTGCTGCGCGTTGCCGTCGCGTGTCGCTGCCGCTGCTTGCGGCTGTGGTGCTCGGTTATCAGGCGATCGGCACTCTCGGCGAATGGGCGATGACCGGATCGCTTCGCGCAGCCTTGCAGGATTTCCGTATCGGACTGCCGGGCATGTCGCTCCAGATCCTCGGAGGCTGGGCCTTCATGCGCTGGATACTCCGCCGATAAGCCGGGAGCGGCTTTCGGGCGATCCGGATTCTTCGGACGGATATGACCTTACGGCCATACAAGGCGGTTGTACGCCGTAGGTTTGTTTCCCGAGCGTCTACGGGAGACTTTGGGTTTCCTGTTTGCCTTCCGTCTCCCGGAACCGATCGTTTCCCGATCGTGTTTCGGCCGGGCGCGTTCGGCATGCTTTCCCGTTGCCGCCTGCCATGCGGTCGGGCGAGCCATGGGCCTACCGGGTTGCCGGAACTTTTGGCAGAAAGCCTTTGTTTTCGGCCTCGTATCGAAACGAACGTACCGTTGCGCACCCGGCGGGCGGTACGATAACAAGAGGAGATCGGATTTGATATTTTTTTCGCTTACTTTGCAGAATCAAACCGTCGTACCATGTCGCTTATCTTATGTATCGAGGCCGGCACCGACATCGGTTCCGTAGCCTTGGCGAAAAACGGCAGGCTCCTTTCGCTGCGCGAAAATCTCGAGGGGAAGCATCATGCCCAGAATCTGGCCGTATACGTGGAGGAAATCCTTCGGGAAAACGATCTCGATGCCGACGAACTGGATGCCGTGGCCGTCGGCAAGGGTCCCGGCTCCTACACCGGACTGCGGATCGCCGTATCGCTGGCCAAGGGGATTTGCTATGCGACCGGAAAGCCGTTGATCGCCGTAAACAGTCTGGAAGCCCTCGTACAGGTCGCGCTGGAGGATTTCGAGGCCGGCATACTCGATCTGGAATCGTTGGAAGACGCCAAGTTGCTGCCGATGATCGACGCGAGACGCATGGAAGTCTATTGTCAGTTGTTCGATGCGCAGGCCCGGCCGTTGTCCGAAGTGGAGGCTCACGTTCTGACGGCCGAAAGCTTCGCTGCCGAACGGGCGCAAGGACGGCTGGTGCTGTTCGGCAACGGCGCGGCCAAGAGCAAAACGCTCTTCACCGAGCCGGGAGTGCATTATGTCGATGTGACGCCCTCGGCTCGCGGTCTGGTAAAGCCGGCGACAGAGGCTCTGAAAATCAGGAAGTTCGAAAATGTTGCCTATTTCGAGCCGTTTTATTTGAAAAATTTTGTCGCAACTTCTTCGTCGAAAAAATTTTTTTGATTACATTTGTGCCGTAAATATTGACCCATGGTGTAATGGTAACACTGCAGATTCTGGTTCTGCCTTTCTTGGTTCGAGTCCAGGTGGGTCAACGAAATAAATTTCAAGCGCTTAACTTTTAACGAGTTGAGCGCTTGTTTTTTACGGATGCAACATAGGCGAAACATGGCGTTTTCGTTTGCTTTTGAATGTATCGACTTGTATATCATCCGAATATATTTGCAAGTATAAGGATGATAGTTAGTACTTAGGACTTAACAGGAGAGTATTTTATTGATGCCTGACCGACGGTTGCCAAAACGACTTCTATGCGTCAGGGCGGTTTCAAAGTACGATTCCCGAATTTCCGCGCAGCGGCAGGCCGTTCCGGTTCCGGCCCCGACTTTGCGGGATCACCTTCGGTCCGGCCGTTTTTCGGTCGGATATGTTTCGTGTACGGGCATAGAAACGCGGACTGAGCCGATTTTGGCTTCTGCGGTCTTGAAAAAACCTCGCTGGCAAATAAATGAGTAGAGCCCGCCTCGTGGAGCGTGAACGCTTTATCCTTGTCTGCTTTGAAATTTCCCATGTTTCAGAACTCCTGTCCGGACGGCAACCGGTCGGTCGCGGCTTTTTCCCGTTGCGGGCGATCGACGCGCGAGAAGCGATTTTTCAGCCATGCTCTCGCGGAATAAAGCGCGATTCGTCAGGCAAAACTTGCGATTTAGAGCTTTACGTCATAAATTAGGCGGTCTAACCGCGACGCTCCGTTTCCGGCGCTTGCAGCCGCAGGCTCCGGAGACAGCGGCGGAAGACCCGAAACGAAAGAAACCTTTTCTATTCCGAGCCAGCCATGATGAAGCTCCTTATTCTTCTGGCCGTCGCGGTCGCAGGCGTGCCGGCCGCTCACGGTCAGGACTCTCTCCCTGCCGTAAAAGGACGCGTGACGGACGCCTCGACGGGAGCGGACATCGACTTCGCGGACGTCGTGATCGTCGACACGAGTAATCGGACGGTAGCCAGAACGATCGTCAGCGGCGGGGAATTCCGGATCGACGAAGTGGAGAACGGCGATTTTTTACTGAAAATCATGCTATTGGGCTACCGGCCTTACACGAGCGACACGATCGCTTTCCGCAGCGGCCGTCCGATCGACATGGGGACCGTCTCTCTCGTGCCCGAGGAAAACCGGCTCGAAGGCATTGCCGTCACAGGTTCCCGAGGCCGGATCGTCTATAAGCTGGACCGGCAGAGGATCAGCGGCTCCGCGTCCCTGTCGGCGGCGGGAGGAACGGCGGCCGACATTCTCGGCTCTACTCCCTCGGTCCGGGTGGACGCCGACGGAGAAGTGTCGTTCAGAGGCAGTACGGGCTTTCTCGTCTATGTGGACGGCAAACCCGCCGTACAGGAAGGAACCCGGGCTCTGGAACAGATTCCCGCCTCGACCGTTGCGGATATCGAGATCATTACGACTCCCTCGGCACGCTACAAAACGGACGGCGACGCGGGCATCATCAACATAGTCACCAAGCGTCAGACGGGAGAGGGACTGAGCGGAGCCGTCGGCATGGCCGGAAGCACGCTGGGGGCGTGGAACGGAGACGTGCTGCTGGCGTACCGCAAAGGACCTCACCGATGGTACGTGGGCGGAACCGGGGCCGAAATCCGCGGGAAAAGCGATTTCGGCCAGCAGAAAACCACGATCGTGGACGATTACACGACGACGTCCGACGCCGACGGAACCCGTCATAGCAACAACGCCTCCTATATCGGACGATTCGGTTGGGAGTACGACTCACGCCGCCACAGACTGTCGCTGGAATTCCAAGGCGGCGACACCAAGAACGCCCGGGGCGGCGACATGGGCTACTACGAGCATCGCATGCAGGGGACCAATGTGATAAACGACGCTTTCTACGACAGCCATGACCGCTACTCCAACGAGAAGCAGCTCGCGCAGTTGCTGGCCGATTACTCTTTCCGGCTGAACGAGCGGGGCGACCGGATCTCGATAACGGGACGGCTGCGGTACGACTGGTATGCGCTGGAATACACCGAAAGCAACATGTTCGACACGACGGGAGCGCGCTACGAAGGTACGCGCGGCTACGAAAAGGAGCATCACTGGGATTTCGACGGGAGCGCGGTCTACGAGATGAACTACCGCGAGCAAGGGAAACTGGAAATCGGCTACCAGTACACGTCCTACAGCGAGCACGGCGACTACAACATCACGTATTGGGACCGCGCCGCGCAGGATTTCCAGTGGCAGGACGACCTGTACGCCCCGTTCTTCTACCGCCGCCAGATCCATTCGCTCTATGCCATGCTGAACGACCGGATCGGTCCGGTAGCGTTCGACGCGGGACTCAGGGCCGACAATACGCTCGACGAGCTCGCCATATCGGTGGCCGGAGCCGACCGCGACATTTCGCGTCTGGAGCTGTTTCCTTCCCTCCACGCATCGTACGAGGCTCCGCACGGCAACACGTTCTCCGTCGGTTACTCTTACCGGACGAACCGGCCGGGAATCTGGCAGCTCGAACCCTATATCACCTACGAGGATTACTACACCAAGCAGATTGGAAATCCCGACATCCGGCCCGAGTACATTCATTCCGTCGAGGCGGGATACCGGAAAAGCACGGGGAAAGGCGGCAGCATCGCGGTCACCGGATTCTTCCGGTCGCGAACGGGCGTGATCGACCGCATCCGCGTGGCCTACGAGCCCGGCGTGACGCTCGATTCGCTGATAAATGCGGGTTGCGACCGCTCGGGCGGTGTGGAGCTCGACGCACGCGTGAAAGTCGCCCGCTGGTGGGACATGACCGTCAACGGAAGTTTTTTCGGATATAAGTTCGTCAGCCGTTACGAGGGGTGCGAGGACGCTTCCAACACGAGCTACGCGCTGGGACTGATCAACCAATTCACGCTCGGACCCGCGACCCGAGTACAGTTCGATGCCAATGCCGTCGGCCCTACGGTACTGACGCAAGGTCGGGAAAAGGCCTATTGCTATTTCGATTTGGCCCTGCGCCAGCAATTCTGTAAGAACCGCATTTCGGCCGCGCTGGTCGTGCACGACGTATTCCGCACCGCACGTTACGAGAACCGCCGCACGACTCCTTCGCTCGTTTCGTCGACCCGTATCAGGCCCAAGTACCCCAATGTCGTTCTGTCGCTGAGCTATTCGTTCAATGCCGCAGGCGGCAAGGAACATACGGGACGGGTTTCGTCCGGCGCGCGGTTCGACGGCAGGGAGTTCTGACGGACATGCGGAAGATCGCGCCGATACCCGAGCCGGCGTCAACGCGACGATGGATATGGGTCGGGCCGCAATCCGCCGTCCGGAACGGGCTCTGAAAACCCGCGCTCCCTGAATACGCGCTCCGGCCCCGAGGAGAATCGCGCGTCTTCCTAAAATTCGCGCCCCTGCTTGAGGTCTTCCACGAACCGGTCGATGCGGTGCAGCTCTTTCGGGATATCGATGCTCTGAGGGCAATGGGGAATGCATTGTCCGCATCCGATGCAGTGGCTCGCCTGACGCAGCCGGGGAACCGAACGGTCATAGCCTACGAGGAACGCCCGCCGCGCCCGGCGGTAGTTGTCGTCCTGCGACGAGGAAGGTACGTTCCCTTCGTTGACGCACCGGTTATAATGCAGCAGAATGCCCGGAATGTCCAATCCGTAGGGACACGGCATGCAGTATTGGCAATCGTTGCAGGGAACGGTCGGGTAACGCAGCAACAGTTGCGCGGTCTGCTCGAGAAACTCCCTGTCTTCGTCGGTAAGCGGTTCGAGCGGCGAATAGGTGCGCAGGTTGTCCTGCAGATGCTCCAGATAGGTCATGCCGCTCAGCACGGTCAGTACCTTTTCCGGCGAGCCGGCGAAGCGGAACGCCCACGAGGCGACGCTCGCTTCGGGCCGGCGCTGCTTGAGATGTGCGGCGATGTGATCGGGCACGTTCGAGAGCCGTCCGCCGAGCAGCGGTTCCATGATGATCGCCTGAATGTCGCGCTTCGCCAGCTCCCCGTACAGATATTCGGCATCGACGTTGTTTCCCGACGCATGCTTCCAGTCCACGTAATTGAGCTGAATCTGCACGAAATCCCAATGCGCCCGCTCGTCCATCGCCAGCACCTCGTCGAAGACGTCCACCGTTCCGTGGAAAGAAAATCCCAGATTGCGGATACGGCCCGCTTCCCGCTCTCCGAGCAGAAAGTCCAGCATCCCGTTGTCGATATAGCGGGCGCGGAACGTGTCGATTCCGCCGTTGCCGATCGAATGCAGCAGATAGTAGTCGATATAGTCCACCTGCAGGTCCTCGAAGGACTTCCGATACATGGCTATCGAGTTCTCGCGGGTATGGTTGGCGAAGTTAGACAGCTTGGTGGCGATCAGGAATTTTTCGCGGGGATGACGCTTCAGGGCGATCCCGGTCGATTTTTCCGACCAGCCTTGCACGTACACGGGCGACGTATCGAAATAGTTCACTCCGTGGGCTATGGCATAGTCCACCAGCTCGTTGACCGCATCCTGGTCGATCACGTTCCCCCGGCCGTCGGGCGAAGGGAGAGTCGGCCAGCGCATACACCCGTAGCCGAGCAGCGACACGCGATCGCCCTTTTTGTCGTTGGTACGGTAAGTCATCCGGTCGGTCGGAATGGCCGTCCGGGCCGCCCGACCGCCCGACACCGGGTTATTCTCCGGGCTGCAGCCGGCCCAAGCGGCCGTAGTCGCGGCCGCGCTGATTCCCACGATTTTCAGAAAATCGCGGCGGTTCATTTCCTTATCTCGTGCTCCCATAGAAAGTCGCCTTGACAGATTATACGATACGGTGTCTCGCATGCCCCTCGACGTAAATGGCGCTGAAAGGGCGTGCCGGACAAAGGTTTTCGCAAGCTCCGCAGCCGATGCAGCGCTCGACGTTCACGACGGGAATTTCGGGCGAATCCGGCATAGCGGGATCGGAAGCTACCATGACGATCGCGCCCGTCGGACAATGGCGAGCGCAGTTGCCGCATTTCACGCCGTCCGTCAGCGGAACGCAGTTTTCCCTGACCCATACGGCATGACCTATCTGGATGGCCGACTTGTCTGCCGCCGTGATTTTCAGAATCGCGCCCGTCGGACATACTTCCGAACATTTCGTACATTCGGGCCGGCAGTAGCCGAGCTCGTACGAGGCCACGGGCTGCATGAACGTCGTCAGCGCGGTCGAAGGGCGCAGCACGCCCGAAGGACACACCGACACGCAAAGCTGGCAGCCCGTGCAGCGCGCGGTCATGTGACGGAGGCTCTGCGCGCCGGGAGGCACGATCGGGGTGGCGCGGTTCGGAATCTTCTTGTCCGCGATGACGGCCAGGCCGCCGTCCACTTTTTTCTCCTGCGCCCTCGCCACGGATGCCGCGGCGAACAGACTCAGACCGGTCAGAAAGCGCCTTCGGGCGGGATCGGCCTCCCTGCCGCCGTCCGAGACCGGTACGGCCGTACTCCGACGGCGCTTGTACCGGATCGCTCCGCGCCGGCATTGATCGATGCAATCCATGCAGGCGACACAGCGCGAATAATCGATCTTATGCTCCCGGCTGTCGATACATGCCGCCTTGCACCGGCGGGCGCATTGTCCGCAACCGTTGCATTTCGTAACGTCGATGACCGGCCGCAGCAGCGAAAAGCGGGAAAGGAACCCGAGCACCGTACCTACCGGGCAAATCGTGTTGCAGTAGGTACGACCGTTCCGCCACGACAGAACGGCCAGCGCCGCGAACATGGCGACAGCGATCGCAAAGGTCGGCAGGCTCTTGATCCAGACATCCGTCCGGTAGAAAGCGTAGCTGCCGGCCCTTTCGGCGAAGCCGGCCAGCAGGTTGTTGCCCCACTGCCAAAGCGGCGCGAAAAGATTCGAAGCGATACGCCCGTAAGCTCCGTACGGGTCCAACAGCGCCACGACGGAGCCTACGCCCGCCGCGAGCGCTACGACGAACAGCGAAAGCACCGTATAGCGCAGCCACGACAACGCCGGCGAATGGGAATAGCGGTTTTTCCGGCGCCGTCTTCCCAGCCGGCCGAACACGTCCTGCATCACGCCCAACGGACAAACGACCGAACAATAAACGCGTCCCAGCAGCAGCGTGAGCAATACGAGCGCCGCCACGACGCCGAGATTCAGGGCCAGTACCGCAGGCAGGAACTGAATCTTGGCCAGCCAGCCGAACCATGCATGGATCGTTCCCGTGAAATCGAGAAACAGCAGCGTGACCGGCACGAAACAAAGGACGGCGAGCGTTATTCTGATTTTTCGCAACATGCCTCGTCTGTTTAATTCGAATTTACAAAAATATATTTCATTCCTTCGTCACCCGCGATTCCTCTTGCAAAAATAGCGGGGACAGGCATAACGCTTGTATCCGTTTTACGGATTATAGAACCCGTATCATCGAAATGGCGAAATACGATTCTACGATTTTTGGGGAAGCGCGTTCCGAAACCGCAGATCGTCGCTCCGGCCGAACGGAAAGAATCATTCGCAACGAAAGTTCTGCCGATTTCCTTTCGGCCGTTTCACAGCCCGTCCGACAAACGTTTTACCTGCGAAGCGGCAATTGCCTCGGCTCGCGCGATCGTCCGTCGGGAACTCCGTCGTCTCCGGCGAACGGCCGAGCGGGCTTCGTCCCGTTCGGTCTGGGACCTAAAAGCGGGATTATCGGGAGTTTTCCCGCTGCCCGGATGCTCTGCCGGTTTGCTCGCACCCCTATTCGAGCCACGGCAACGGACCGTTCTCCCTCCGACTCGGCCGGCTGCAGTCGCTTACCGTTTTCGGTCCGAACGACCGGCCACGAGCTCATACGATCGCCGGACGAGCCTTCTGATTTCGCTGTCGGGAACATCCCGGTCGAAACGGACGTTGATCCAATGCCGTTTGTTCATATGGTAGCCGGACTCTATACCCTCGTAGCGGTCCCGCAGATCGATCGCCTCGTCCGGGTCGCACTTCAGACAGCAGAAATCGAACTCGCGGATATGGACGAAACAGAACCATTTGTCCCGCACGCAGAACACGAGCAGTTCCCGGTCGTACTCCGAGGCCGCTTTGTCGAACGGCATCTTGTCGCATGCGCCCGGGAAAGAGAGGCAGTATGTCCTGAATTCTTCTATGTTCATTTCGGTAGCTCTGAAAGCGCTTGTCGGTCTGCGTTCTTGATGCGGGGCCCTTCATGCCGTTCGTTGCGAACGAATTTCTTCGGAGCGGGAAACGCTTCCGGGGACTTGCCGAAGCGTACCGGCCCGCGGGGAAGCAGGGATCAGGATACTTTACCGTTCTCCGTCAGAACGTGGCGGTCGCCCGGAGGTTGGCTCCGCCCTCGGCCCGGAAGCAGGAGTTGTCGGCTCCGACGTTCGACCGGACGATATGGTACTCGAACGATCCGTAGAGCAGGTTGTCGGGATCGAGCACGAAATACTCGTAGTTGAAGTCGTAAGGCACTTGTCCGCTGTTCACCTCGATGCCGACCTGCTCGATGCGGAAGAAAGAGGCCCCGCGCGTGTGGCCCGCGAAATCCGTGTCGAGCGACGTCAGGATGTTCTTGCAATTCTGGGCGTGGATGCGGCCGAACCAGCAGGAGTGATCCATCTTGGAAAAGACAAAGGCATTCTCGCAGTCCCATGCCGACAGGTCGTTGCCGTTCATGTGCTCCGAGAAGACGAATCCGTAACGGAACGCGCTCTTGACGTATACGTTCCTCAGTCCTTGCTCGGGGTTGCACCACAGCCGGGGACCGATGAAGCCGGCCGAATAATGACCGTCTTTCGACGGAGCCGTCAGGGCGGTGTTGCGGACCGACGAGTAAATCAGTACGTTATCGGTGTACACGGTAGCCGCGTAAGCCATGTTGATACCCGACAGATAGGGGTATTTTCCTTCCTCGGCCTTCGCCTGAAAGGCCAGATCCTCGATGCGGATCACGGCCTGGTTGAGGCTGTACAGGTTCGATCCCGTTCCGGCCGCCAGAATGCAGGCGGGCATGGCCGCCGGATCGGTCTGAGGTTCTCCCAGCACGTCGGAGAACAGCACCGTCCCGTTGTCCCACACCTCCGAACGGTCTTCGCCCGTATGGTTGGCGTACGAACAGGGCGTGACGACGCAGGTTTCGCCCCGCAGGCGGATCATCACGTAATCCCGCTTGCCCGGGCTTTTCTTGGGCTTGACGATCAGGTGCGCCTTGACCCGATAGTTCTCTTGCATCGTGGCCAGACGGTAGCGGCCGTTGGGGAAGTAGACCGTACCGCCGCCGTGATCGATCGCATAGTCGAGCGCCGACTGAATCGCTTTCGTGTCGTCCGACCTGCCGTCGCCCTTGGCGCCGAAGTCGCGGACGTTGTACACCGACTGGCAGGACGCTCCGCTTGCAGCGGCAGGCTGCGACATCCGTTTCTGCCCGTAGCAGACCGTGCCGAGCAGCAGGGCGAGCGCAGCGGCGCAAATAGTCGTTTTCATAGCTTTCGTTTTACGGGTTCGGGCCCCTCCGGCTTCGCCGGGCTGTTCCGACGGGTTCGGACGAGCACGAGGGGCGCTTGCTCCGCACGCGGGGAACGCATGCGGTTGCGGGAGTAAAAATAGCAAGAATGATCGGATTCGGCAACCCGTAAGGTAAAAAACGTTTCACATAGCGGTCAGAAAACCGGAACGCCGCGCATGGTTCATGTCCGCAGCTCGTCCGGCGGATCGGACCTTTCGGAAGAGCTGATCCCGCCGCTCTTGCCCGTCAGGGAAAAAATCCTATATTTGCATGAAGGCCGGCCGACGAAGATTCCCGCTCCGAGGGGAAACCGGATCCGGAAAGCCGCCGGACGAATGCGGTTCGCCCGGCGGTTTCTGCCGGCTATCGCCCGAGCACAACTAACCCGAACTTATGGAGACTACGACGAAGGAACACTTAGGCTGGATCGACCTGCTGCGCGTGCTGGCCTGCTTTCTGGTCGTGCTTTCGCACTGCTGCGACCCGTTCGTCGCGCAGTTCGACGCCGACCGCAGCGCATTTCTCACGGGCATGTTCACGGGGAGCACGGTCCGGTGCTGCGTGCCGCTTTTCGTCATGATGACCGGCGTGCTGCTGTTGCCCGTGCAGACCGGCATGTCCGCTTTCTACCGCAAACGGATCGGGAGAATCGCACTTCCGCTGGTGTTCTGGTCGCTGGCGCTGCCCGCGCTCTACTGCGTTTATCTGAACTGCGGCGGAACGACGTCGAATCCTCAGGTCGTGATGGAGGATCATACGCTGCGGGCCACGCTGACCAAGCTCTATACGTTCGTTTTCAATTTCAACTATGACACCACGCCGCTCTGGTATCTTTACATGCTGGTCGGACTGTACCTGATCATGCCGATTCTGAGCGTCTGGCTGCAACAAGCCTCCCGCCGCGACCTGAAGTTCGCGCTGTGGCTGTGGGGCGCAACGCTCGTACTTCCGTACATAGGCATGGCGGCGCCCATGCTCGGCTATGCGGGCAATTACGGAAATCCGGGGATTTTGGGCGTCTGCGACTGGAATCCCTACGGCACGTTCTACTATGTGTCGGGATTCGCCGGCTATCTGGTGCTGGCCTATTATCTGGTCAAATACCCTCCTGCATGGAGCTGGCGGCGCACGCTCGCGCTCGGCATCCCGATGTTCGCGGCCGGCTATGCGGTCACGGCATTCGGCTATCTGGCCATGCAGAGCCGCTTTCCGGGCAACTACGCCTACCTCGAGATCGTTTGGTACTTTACGGGCATCAACGTCTTTCTGATGACGTTCCCGGTCTTTCTCGTCGTGCGGAAACTGCGGCTGAAACCACGCCGATGGCTCGCGCGTCTGGCATCGCTGACCTTCGGCGTCTATCTGTGTCATTTCATTTTCGTGCAGATCGGTTACGACTTGATCGGAACGATCGGTTCGCTTCCGGTGCTCGCGCGCATCGTGCTGACAGCCTGCTGCGCTTTCGCGGTCAGCGCGGCGCTGGTGTGGCTCATGAGCCGTTGGAAATGGACATGGAAACTGGTCCGGTAGCGGACGGGGGGAGACAGGTTCCCCTGTTCTGCGCCGAACCTTGTTTTGAAACACGGGGACCCCGCGGCAGCGGGAGCGCCTTTCCGGGATGAAAACGATCGTCGCGTCTCGGCCCGGCGGTCCGCAGCGCGACTTGCGGCATGCTTGCCGGCCGGCTCGTTTTTTCCTTTGTCTTTCAGGAACGGATTTGTATCGTGCCAGGTAGCGGGATCGTCGGCGTACGCGGCTGTATCCGACCGGGGCGGACTACCGGTCTACCCCTTATTCGCTCCGTATACGATAATAACGGTTCTCGCAGATGCGAGAACCGTTATTCCCGCTATGTTATGGACACAGGGAAAAATGTTTGCGATCCCGTGCGGGCGGAACCGGTGCGCGGAAACCGCTTCGCGTCGGACTCGCCACGCTTCGGCTCGAGTCGGCCGGGCGGAGTCTCAGTAAGTCAGAATTTCCGGCCCGCTTTCGGTCATCACGAACGTATGCTCCCACTGGGCCGAAGGCAGCCCGTCGTCGGTCAGGACCGTCCAGCCGTCGGCCTCGTCGATGAAGATGCTGCGCGAGCCCATGTTGATCATCGGTTCGATCGTGAATACCATGCCGGGCACCAGCACCATGCCCGTGCCGCGCCGGCCGAAATGCTCTATGTCCGGCTCCTCGTGAAACGCCAGCCCGACTCCGTGTCCGCACAGTTCGCGGACGACCGAATAGCCGTTCTTTTCGGCGTGGCGCTGAATCGCATGGCCTATGTCGCCGACGAAGCCGAACGGCCGGGCGGCCTCCATGCCGATGCGGAGGCATTCGCGCGTCACTTCGACCAGTCTCCGCCGCTCGGGCGAGACGTTGCCGATCAGAAACATGCGCGAGGCGTCGGAATAGTATCCGTCGAGAATCGTCGATACGTCGACATTGACGATGTCGCCGTCGCGGAGAATCTCCCGCTCGCTCGGGATGCCGTGGCAGACCACGTCGTTCACGGACGTGCAGACGCTTTTGGGGAAGCCTTCGTAGTTCAGCGGAGCCGGGATCGCTCCGTGCGAGGTCGTGTAGTCGTAGACGGCCCGGTCGATCTCGGCGGTCGACACGCCCGGGCCGATCATCGCGGCCACGCAGTCGAGAACGCCCGTGTTGACCGCTCCGCTGCGGCGGATGCCCTCGATCTGCTCGGGCGTCTTGACGAGCTCCCGGCCGGGAACGAGGCAGCCCCGACGGGCCATTTCGAGGACCCTGCGGTCCAGTTCGGTCGGCTGCCCGTCGACCTTCCAGCGGCAGCCGTGTTTTCTGTCGGACATCGTTTCGCTGTTTTCGTCGTTGCGGCGGCATGCCCGGGCTTCGCTCGCGGAACCGTGTTTTCCGTTTTGCAAAGGCAGGCCGTCGCGATCCAAAAGTACGGATTTTTCCGTTGCGACGGTTGCCGCCCGGCAGTATTCCGTTCATCCGTTGCGGCAATCGCAATCCGCTTTCCCGCGGCGCGGGCCGAAGCGTTTTCCGTCCGTCGTGCACGGTTCGGCGGCCCGCCCGGAATTTCCGGGGGGAGCCGGGGCGTCAGATCAGTCCGAAATGCCGGAGCGCCCGGCCCACTCCATCCTCGTCGACGCTCGCGGTCACGTAGTCGGCCGCCGCCTGTACTTCCTCGGCCGCATTGCCCATGGCGACTCCGATGCCCGCATGGCGCAGCATCTCGATGTCGTTCTGGCCGTCGCCGAAAGCCATCGTTTCGTCCGGCGCGATGCCGTACGAGCGGCAGATCGCGTCGATACCGACGCTCTTGCTTCCGCCCTCGGGCACGACATCCATGAAATAGGGATTCCACCGCGTCGACCGGCAGCGGGGCAGCCGCTCCATCAGCCACGGCTCGCGCTCGGGGCCGATGAACGGCATGAGCTGGAAGATATCGGTACGCAAGGCCCGGGACGGGCTCTCGACGGGCGGATCGCCGAAGTTGAGCAGTCGCTGCGCGGCCCGGAAATTGTCGTCGGCGCAGTTGATGTACATCCGGTCCTCCTCGATGAACAGGCACGGAAAAGGCTCCCTTTCGATCAGTCCGACCGCCGTGCGGATGTCGTTCGGATCGATGCTGCGGCAATAGATCACGCCCCGCGCGTCGTAGCAATACTGCCCGTTGAGCGTCACGTAGCCGTCGAAGGCGAGGTCCCCCAGATTGTTCAGGTCGCAGCGGTGGCGGCCGGTGGCTATGAAGAGCAGCAGGCCCCGGCGCCGGGCCTCGGCCAGCGCGTTTCGGGTCGGCTCGCCGACCCGGTGAGTTTCGAAGCTGACCAGCGTTCCGTCGATATCCAGAAAAAGAGCTTTGATCATTCGGTCGTTTTTCGTAATAGTTACAGCGCAGGGATTGCCCGGCAAAGATAAAGAAATTAATTTTGCCGTCGCTGCAGGAAGGCACTTCGCCCGACCTGACGGCCGGAATGCAGAAAACGAACTTTCACACCCATACGGCCCGTTGCGGACACGCATCGGGAGAAGACGAGCAGTATGTGCGGAGCGCGATCCGGGGAGGCTATCGCGTGCTCGGCTTTTCGGATCATACGCCTTGGAGTTATGCCTCGGACTTCGTCTCGCCGATTAGGATGCCGCTCGACGCGCTTCCCGATTACGTGCGGAGCGTCCGCTCGCTCCAGAGGCGCTTTGCAGGGCGGATCGAATTGCGCCTCGGGCTGGAATGCGAGTATTTCGAGGACTACATGCCCTGGTTGCGCGACACGATCCGCGAGTACCGCCTCGACTACGTCATTTTCGGGAATCATTTCTACCGGACCGATGAGCGCTATCCCTATTTCGGCTCGGACACCCGTTCCGCCGAAATGCTCGATCTGTATGCGGAAAGCGCGATCCGGGGCATGGAAACCGGCTTGTACGCTTATCTGGCGCACCCCGACCTGTTCATGCGCAGCTACGGGCGATTCGACGGGCACTGCGCCCGCATCAGCCGCGAGATATGCCGCCGGGCCTCGCGGCTCCATATGCCGCTCGAGTACAACGTTTCGATGATCGCTTACAACGAGGCGCACGGCGTGGCCGGAGTTCCGCACCCGGATTTTTGGCGGATTGCGGCCGACGAGGGATGCACGGCGATCGTCGGCATCGATGCCCACGACCACCGTGTGCTCGAAAGCGGTCTCTATTACGACCGGGCCGTTCGGGAGCTCGCGGCGCTCGGCATTCCGGTGATCGATACGATCCCCTTTTTCGAGTATTAGCCCCGGGCAAACGGCCCCTGTGACAAGGAGCTTCTCCGGTCCGACCGGAATGCCGCCGCAGACTGTCATGTCAGACGAACAGCGCGCGGATGACGTAGAATCCGATCGCGAGCGACACGGCCAGCTTCATCCCGGTACCGAGAATGAAGGCGGCGAACGAACTGACCGCGACCCTGAGCGCCCTGAGCTTGTCGCTGCCGTCATGGATCAGTTCGCCGACGAAGGCGCCGACGAAAGCGCCGACGATCAGTCCGGCCGGCGGAAAGAAGACCATGCCGACGATCAACCCTACGAGCGAGCCTCGGGCCGCCTGTTTCGAGCCGCCGAACCGACGCGCCAGCCAAGCCGGCAGCAGGTAATCGAGCACCGTGACCGCGAGCGTCGCGAGCCCCCAGATCGTCAGGAAACGGCTGTCGAACTCCGCCGCTCCGCTCCAGCGCATCAGCAGCAATGCGACGAAGCTCAGCGGAGGGCCGGGCAGAACCGGCAGAATACAGCCCGCTATGCCGACCAGAACGCACAATACGGCCAGTACGATCAGCAGGACGCTCATGGCTTCGAGGATTTATGCCGGCGGTTCCCGGCCGCGCGGTCCGGAGTCCGGTCGATGAACAGAATGCCGTTCAGATGATCGATCTCGTGTTGGAATACGACGGCCGTGAATCCCGATACGTATTCCCGCCGGCGCTTTCCGCTCTGCCCGTCCCGGTAGCGCAGCACGACCCGTTCCCGGCGCACGGCCGTGTCGATCTTCCCGGGAATCGACAGGCATCCTTCGGGACTCCGGACCGTTTCGCCCGCATACCGCACGATGCGGGGATTGGCGTAGAACTCGAACGGCTCGTCCTCCCGGTCGAAGCGCTGCACGGCGATGAGACGTCGCGATACGCCTATCTGAGGCGCTGCGATCCCGACGCCCGGGTCGGCCGGGTCGATCACCGTACAAAGCATGCGTTGCTTCAGGCGGGCATACAGCGGATCGCCGAACCATGCGCGGCCTATCCGCCCGCTTCGGCCGCGCAGCCGAAGCGAGTCGCCGCCATCGGTCGTTTTGAGCACGCGCATCGCGCCTTTGCCCGGCTCCGCGCCGATCGTTGCGGCCTCCGACGCCGAGAACCGGCCGACCGAGGCGCACGACGGAAGCGCGAGCCATACCGAGGCGAAAACGAGCGTTCGCAGGAGTTTCATCTGTCGTTCGGTCTTTTCCTGCAAAGCTACGTTTTTTTATTCACTGCGGCAACGCATCGCCGCGAACTTCGGACAGCCGAAAAGGATATGGGCGGCCGTACCGGAAAGACCGGCCGCGCGCCGATTGTTCATACGAACGGCCAATTGCCGGAAGTCCGGCCCGTCGCACGGGCCGTGTGCGCAACTGCGACAGACGGGCGAATCTTCGGCCGGGTATTGCGGGTTTGCGTTTAATTTCTTAAATTTAAAGCACCTTGTACTGCCTGAAATCTTAAAAAGTTCAACCTAAAACAGCTTATCGAATTATGAAGACGTACACGACACACGACATCAAGAACGTGGTCCTGCTCGGCGCCTCGGGCTCTGGCAAGACCACGCTGGCCGAGGCGATGGCTTTCGACGGAGGGGTGATCGACCGGCGCGGAAGCGTCGAGAACGACAACACGCTCTCGGATTACACCGATGTGGAGCACCTTTATAAACGCTCGATCTATCCGACGATCCTGTTCGCCGAGTACATGGGGCGCAAGCTGAACATCATTGACACGCCGGGCTCGGACGACTTCTGCGGCGGACTGTTCTCGGCGTTCCGGGTGGCCGACGTGGGCGTGATGCTCCTCAACGCCCAGAACGGGTTCGAGGTCGGAACGGAAATTCAGGCGCGCTATGCCCGGCGGCACGAGAAGCCGATCATCGCGGTCATCAACCAGCTCGACCATGAAAAGGCGTCGTGGGAGGGAACGCTCGATTCGCTGAAGGCGGCCTCGCAGGTCACGCCGGTCGTCGTGCAGTATCCGGTCAATCCGGGGCCCGGCTTCGACGCGTTCGTCGACGTGCTGCTGATGAAAATGTATCGTTTCAAGGGCGATACCGGCGTACGCGAGGAGCTCGAAATCCCCGAGTCGGAAATGGAACGGGCCGCCGAGCTGAACCGCATCCTGACCGAGGCGGCCGCCGAGAACGACGAGGCGCTGATGGAGCTCTATTTCGACAAGGGCGTACTGACGCAGGACGAGCTGCGCTCGGGTCTGAAGCTGGGACTCGCCAAGCGCGACCTGATCCCGGTGTTCTGCGCTTCGGGCAAGCGCGACATAGGGGCCAAGCGGCTGATGGAATTCATCATCAACGTAGCGCCCGGTCCGATCAAGGCGCCCGCTTTCAAGACGACGGACGGGCGCGAGATCGCGGCCGACAGCTCGGCTCCGACCTCGCTGTTCGTCTTCAAGAGCGCCGTCGAACCGCATTTGGGCGAAATGACGTTCTTTCGCGTCGTGTCGGGGAAGGTGACCGAAGGCATGGAGCTGGTCAACTCGAAGACGGGCAACAAGGAAAAAATATCGCAACTGTTCGCCGTGGCGGGCAAGAACCGTGTCAAAGTGACCGAAATGGAAGCGGGCGACATCGGCTGCACGGTCAAACTGAAAGGGACCAAGACGAACCAGACGCTCTGCTCGCCGGGCGCCGACATCCGGATCGAGCCGATCCGATTCCCCGAACCTCGCTACCGGGCCGCCGTGCGCCCGCTCAAGACCGGCGAGGACGAGAAGCTCGGCGAGCTGCTGAACCGGGCGCACTTCGAGGACCCGACGATTCTGGTCGAATACTCCAAGGAGCTCAAGCAGACGATCGTGCAGGGACAGGGAGAGCATCATCTGAATATCCTGAAGTGGCAGCTTGCGAACCAGAATAAGATGGAGGTCGAATTTTTCGCTCCGAAAATCCCCTACCGGGAGACGATCACGAAAGTGGCTGCGGCCGACTACCGGCACAAGAAACAATCGGGCGGCGCAGGCCAGTTCGGCGAGGTATGGCTCGTGATCGAGCCCTATGTCGAGGGCATGCCCGAGCCGAGCCGCTACAAGATCGACGGCCGCGAGCTGGTGCTCAACATTAAGAGCAAAGAAGAGGTCGATCTGCCGTGGGGCGGCAAGCTGATGTTTTACAGCGCGATCGTCGGCGGAGCGATCGACGCCCGCTTCCTGCCCGCGATTCTGAAAGGAATCATGGAGAAAATGGAGGAGGGACCGCTCACGGGCTCCTATGCCCGCGACATCCGCGTGGTCGTCTACGACGGCAAGATGCATCCGGTCGACTCGAACGAGCTGTCGTTCAAGCTGGCGGGCCGCAATGCGTTCAAGGAAGCCTTCAAGAAGGCCGGGCCGAAAATCATGGAGCCGATCTACTCGGTCGAGGTACTCGTGCCTTCGGACCGCATGGGCGACGTGATGAGCGACCTGCAGAATCGCCGGGCCATGATCGAGGGCATGAGCAGCGACAAGGGATTCGAGCGGCTGGTGGCCCGCGTTCCGCTCGCGGAGATGTACCGCTACTCGACGACGCTCAGCTCGCTGACCAACGGCCGCGCGACCTATTCGATGAAATTCGCCTCGTACGAACAAGTGCCTTCCGACGTGCAGGAAAAGTTGCTCAAGGCATACGCCGATACGGATAAGGACGACTAACCTTTCCGGTCGATTCGGCCGAACGGGCGGCTCCGTGTTTTCGGGGAGCCGCCCGTCTTTTATGACCGGAGCGAACGGAACGAAAACGGCGGGCGCAAAGCTCCGGAACGTATGCGGACCGTGTACCGGTCGGACAGAGAAACCGTCCTGCCCCGAAGAAGTATTCTCTCCCTATACCGAATTTGCGTTGGTTTATGCGGTTTTTTCTATAATATTTTCCATAAATATCCTCTTTTTACATGTACTGTTTTTATTATCAGTTGTTTATAAATAGGCTGTTTGCTTTTTGCAAAACTCGTTATCCTCTCCTGCCCGTTATAGTTTTTAACCAACGTTTAAAACGTCATTATGTATTATATTTACAGCGATTTCTCCTTAAAATCTGTCTGAAAAACAACGTAATGAACGGATGAAAAGAACGGTCCTGCTGGCGCTGCTATGTGCAGCGACGGCATTTGCAGCCCCTGCGGCCTCGCTTGTCGAAGGACGCATCTACCTCAAGAACGGCACGGTCGTCGAATGCACGGGCAACGACCGGATAAAGCTGCCGAAGAAATCGGGTCCGCTGAAACTGTTCCGTGACGCTTTCCGCAGGACGAAGACGAAAGAGGTCTTCCGGGCCGATTCGGTCGATTCGGTCGTCTGCTGGCATCCGAAAACGCCGGAATATCTTCGCAAATTCATCCCCGCCGCCGATCCGGGCTGGATGTGGGTTTATCTTGAAACGCCCTATATCAGGGTTTGCGTCTGGTCGAAGAAAGGTTACGGCATCGACACCGACGGAGGTATCCAGATACGGCAAAAACAGCGGACTTTCAGTCAGTCCCGCACGGCATACTTCCTGCAAAAGCACGGCGGGGACGGATTCCGGGACGTGGGCGGCGCCAACCGTAACTCGAAGGACGCCTTTCGCGAGCGTGTCGCCCGCTATGTCGACGACGATCCCGCACTGGCGGAGCGTATCCGGCATTCGAATGCCAGCCGTAGCAAGACCGTGCTGATGTTGCAAGACTACAATCCGACGAAACGATAACCTTAAAAACAATCGATGTATGAAACGAACGATTCTTTTCGTAGTGACCGCGTTCATTGCCTTCGGCACCGTTTTTCGGGCGGAGGCGAAGAAACCCGAGGATCAGGAGTTCCGCCGCGTGATCGTTACGCTCAAATCCGGCGAGAAAGTCGAAGGATACCTCAAAAGCGGCTGGCACGCCGATGGCGCTCTTCTGAAAAAAGAGAACTATTCGTTCAAAATCACCAAAACGCCCGATGACAAAGAGTCGGTCAAGTATACGGCCGACGAGGTAACATGCATCGACTATGCGGAAAAAACCGAGGAAAATCCCGACGGGATCCATTGGGATGCGCTCGACATCGCTTCGCCCTCCATCGGTAATCGCTATAATACGATCCGACGGCTGGTTTGTCTGGACAAAGTCGGGAAGAACGCTACGACCTACTGGTGGAAGATCTGGACAACGGAACGGGTGGGCAATATCAACCGCCGGATATTGAAAGCCGTTCACGGCGTCCGGTTCCACGACGATCCCGATAAGGTAGTTTACACCTACATGCTGGTGAACACGATGTTGATGGACAAGCTGCATCCCGGGCTGCATGAGTTCTGCAAGAAATGGTTCAAAGGCCCCGAAGGAAAAGTCCGTAAGAAGGAGGCTAAGGAGGACGACGCGTGGATACTCGACATGTACGACGCCTACCTCGAACAGCAAGCGGTCCAGTAAGTCGACCCGTAATTTCCGGAATAAACGCCGAGGAGATCGCCCGTCCCGAGTTCTGGAACGAAAGGAATCTCGCAACGAAAACCGGTCTGTACGACATGCCTTTCGTCAAGGGGAAGGGTGAAAAACGATAATATCGGGGAATCCCTCACAGGATTCCCCGATATCGGCTTTGTCTCGCGGTCATGCGGACTTTTCTTACGAAGCGTCGGCGGACACGTTACGCAGACTCTCCTCCGGAACGGGCCCGCACGCCCGGTCCGGCTATTTCTCGACGGCGATCCGGTAGACGCCCGAGCCGACATGCAGCTCGATACGTCCGTCCGTTCCGCTTTCGACGGCCATATCCTTGCGGCCCGATACGGGCTTGCCGCTCTCGGTGACTTTCGCCGGATCGGTCGCGGGCAGGCAAATACGGGCCGTAGCGTTGGCGGGTATTTCGATCGTCTGCACGAACTCGTCCGGCGCATCCTTCCACTCGCTGCGGATCAGTCCGTAAGGCGAACGGAACGATACGCGGGCATCGCGCAGATCGCCTACGATCTGGGGATCGATCACGATCCGCTTATAGGCCGTCGAGCCGGATTCCTGCGAGATGCCTCCGATGCCGCTGAACAGCCACGAGTAGAGATGGCCGAGCATGCAGTGGTTGTGCGACAGGTAATCGCGGCTCTGCCAAGACTCGGCCAGCGCCGTCTCGCCCATAGCGATCTGGTAGCCGTAGCCCGGCACGTCGTAACGGCTGTTCATGTCGAACAGTACGTCCGAAGCGCCGCGATCCTGCAACGTCTGCACGACGTAGCGGTAGCCGATGTCGCCCGCCGTCACGGCATTGCCGCGGCCGCGGATGTCGTCGATCAGGTTTTTCAGCACGACCTCCTCGTACTGGGGTTCCACGAGTCCCATGTAGAGCGCCATCGCGTTGGCCGCTTGGCTGTTGCGGTCGTACTTGAGCGTCCGGCGGTCGAAAAAGCGCTCGTTGAACGCCTTTTTCACCTCGGCGGCCAGCGATTCGTAACGCTCGGCGTCGGCCGTTTTGCCCAAATGCTCGGCGATCCGCTGCATCGTGCAGATATCGTAATAATAGATCGCCGTCGCGCTGACGCCGTTCGACGTCAGCTGCGAATGGGCCGGCTCGGCGGGACCTATGTCGCACCAGTCGCCCAGTCCGTAGGCCACGATATGTCCGTCGGCCTTCGACGACAGGTAGTCGATGTAGTCTGCCATCCGGTCGTAGTTCTCGCGCATCGGCCGGTCGTCTCCGTACCAGCGGTAGAGGTAGTAGGGCAGCAGGATGAAGGCGCTGCCCCATTCCGGCGTGTCGAGGAATCCTTCGGCGAAGACGGTGTACTGCGGCGCGATGGTCGGAATCATTCCGTCCTCGTGCTGGGCCGTCGCCATGTCGCCGACGATTTTCGGATAAGCCCGCGAGATATCGTAGCCGTATTGGATCGACGGGCCGATCAGATGCGACTGCTCGAGCCAGCCGAGTTTCTCGCGGTGGGGACAGTCGGTGAATACGCTGGAAAAATTGCTGCGGATAGCCCAGTCGATCAACGTGTAGATTTGATTGAAAAGCGGGTTGGAGCACTCGAACGTGCCGACCTGCTCGGCCGAGTTGGTCGTGTGCAGCCCGGTCAGCTCGACGATCTCGGGCAGGCCGTTCGGATTGGGCTCGCCCTCGGGCACCGCACCCTCGACTTCCACGTAGCGGAAACCGTAGTAGGTGAACTGCGGCTGCCAGCTTTCGACGCTGCCGTCGCCGCGCGTCGTGTAGCTGAAGAACACCGGTCCGCCCGACGAACGCTGGTTGACCGTGCTGTCGGGGCGGCAGAGCTCGCCGGGAAACATCCTCACGGTATGCCGGCCCGAAGCGCGCACGCTCAGGCGGACGATGCCCGAGGCGTTCTGCCCCAGATCGTACAGGTAGTTGCCTTTCGAGTTGCGATATTTGCGGACGGTCGGAACCCGCTGGCGGATCTTGATCGGCGTCGTGCGCTGCGAGCGCAGCGGGGAGTCGAACCGCGTGAGCACGGCGGCGCTCCACGAACTGTCGTCGAAGTCCGGCGAGGTCCAGCCGGCCTGCGCAAGGCCCGCATCGTAATCCTCGCCTCCGTAAATGCTCGAGAACGTGACCGGCCCCGGCGCCGCCTTCCACGAGTCGTCCGAGACGACCGTCTGTCGCGTGCCGTCTTCGTACTCGATCTGCAGCTTGAAGATCATCTTCGGCGCTCCGTACGATCCGGCGAACTTGCTGTACCGCTCGCGCGGGATGTTGAAAAATCCGTTGCCGAGCATCGCGCCGACCGCGTTGGCGCCCTGCCGAAGCCGGTCGCTCACGTCGAACGAAACGTATTGCGCCTCCTTATCGAACTTGGTCCAGGCCGGATCGAGGAAGTGGTCGCCCGTCTTCTCGCCGTTGAGAAACAGCTCGAACTGGCCCAGTCCGCAGACATAGGCCGTCGCCCGCCGCACGGGCTTGTCGACCGTGAACTCGCGGCGCAGCAGCGGCAGCTTGTTCCGCCCGAACGGCTTGTTGCCCAGGATCGGGTTGTCGGGACCCGTGTCGAACGTGCCGTTGATGACGATCAGCGAGTCGACGTCCTCCTCGAGCGCGATCCACCGCGCCCCGGACCAGTCTTCGCGGTCGGGCAGCCCCATCGTGAAACGCTGCGCCGGACTCCACGCCGACGGCTTGCCGTCCGGTCCCCAGACGCGGACGCTCCAATAATAGGTTTCGGCCGCTTCCAGAGGCTGCCCGTCATACGGTATCAGCAACGACTGTTCGCCGGGAACCTTGCCGCTGTCCCACATCGTAGCACGGCCGGCAGCGGCGTCCTTTTCCGTTCCGGCCACGACGATGCGATAGGCGGTCTGCCGGCATCCGCGTTCGGGCGATACCAGTTGCCAACTGAAACGGGGCGACGGAGTTTCGATTCCGACCGGATCGGTCTCCTGCTCGCACTTGAGCGAGCCGAAGCCGGGGCCGGTCTGCGCCGCGAGCGGCGCGCAGGTTATTGCCATGAGCGTCAGCCACAGGGATGTCCGACGCGCAAAGGTCGTTTTTTTCATCGTTTCGGTTTGTTAGTCCGGGGATAAAAATAGTTTTTTTAGGCGGGATTTCCAACCGCCGGGACAACGGCTGCGACAGGCCGGACTGCCGGTGCGGGGCAATCCTTTGTCCCTATCGTCTCCCGGACGGTCCTGACAAAACATCAGGCTCCGCACGTTGAGATCGGGAATCCGCACGACGCAGCCTGATTTTTCCGAGTACGGCGCCGGGAATGCCGCCCACGCATCGAAAAGCTGAAATATCATGTCTTTCCCGTTACGGATTATATTTTTCGTATATTCAAATGAAAATAGCAATCAG
>ENA-UEQN01001017-UEQN01001017.1-human-gut-metagenome-genome-assembly--contig:-NODE-1017-length-24056-cov-3.548814_pt1 | contig 24056 bp, 16 predicted proteins | sample MGYA00242940_ERZ507944 | MGnify/ENA primary metagenome ERZ507944 (study PRJEB26167, sample SAMN06115449) | human gut metagenome | host: Homo sapiens | place: China:Fujian | collected 2015-08-20... | reverse complement strand
AGGCGTTGGCTGATGAACGGTATGAAGATGTGCAGAGGTTGATAGACACTATTCGATATAATACAGGGACGTTGGCGCAGAGCGTCGGGTTCAGTTTTTCAAGCATTCTTTTTCCGGGTTTGAATTTTACACTGGTACGTGCCGGTATCTTATAGATCGTTCCGTTTTTCGGGTTCCGGCCCGGACGTGCCGTTTGGTGCCAAGGTGAGAAGGTTCCGAAATTCTGTATGGTGATATCTTCGTTTCTGGCCAGAATCGCTTCCACCTCTTCGACCAGCGTGTTTAGATAGCACAGGCTATCGCTATGGCTGATGTGCAGGCGTTTCGCTACATAGTTGGCTAAGTCTGATTTATTCATATTTATAGGATAAAAAAATTGTTTGCTTTTGCGATGTATTCGGATGTTTTTTTGACGGAGGGCGTCAACCCGTGTTGACGGTTATCGTCGGCTCTCTTTGACGGTCGCTGTCAACGATCGTTGACGATGACTGTCAAAGAGAGTAGAGAGTCTTATTCTATTTCGGGGCGGTCGCTTCCGCCATTACCGACTGTGAGGATATAGGGGAAACGGTTGCGGCGCACCTCTTTTACGAGTGTCTTGCTGTTGGTCCCTGCCTGGGTGGCCACTTCCAGATAGTAAGTGCCGTCGGCCAGCTGGGGAATGATAAAGGAGAAATAGGAAGGATCGTTGCGCGAAAGGGCGGTCATAGGAACAGCTGTTTCGGTCTCGTCGCCCGTATGGATAAAGAAGAAACCGACGGGTTTGCCTTCTTCGCCGACGATGCGTACGCGTTTTCCCGTGCCGTTGAGGCTGCCGCCCGGGGTAATCTTGCCGTTGACCTGTCCGGTAACGACGTCGGTGACGGTGATAATGGTAGGCAGGCCTTCCGAAACCTGTCCGACAATTACGCTGACACTCTCCAGGTCCTTATTATATTCTGTCCGTGGAATGCAGCGCATGATCACCCGGTTGACATCCGGGTTGAATTTGGCTTCCGGCCCGATAAAGGGACCGTCTACGCCTAGCATATTATTAGTAAAACCGAATTCGACGGTTGCCGAGGTGAATAATTCGGTTAGTGCCTGTTCTTTCAAGTCATTGTAAGCTGATTGAAGCTCGGAGGCTGTGAACTTGCTTTTGCCTTTTGCTGTCAGCTTGCAGAGATCTTCGATTGTCCGGTTCGCCATATAGGTCACATTGAAAGTGTAGTCATCTTCACGTTCTGTTAACATGTTTGCTACTAAATTACCGGTAATACTGTGTTTTTTCGGGTCATTTGTTGCCATAATGAATTGAATTTATCATAGTTCTGAACGAACTACAGATTTATTAACGACAGCAAATGTAAGAAGAAATATCCGATATGCAACGAATCCGAATGGAAAATCGATATAATTTTGCATTCGGCGATTCTTTTTGCAATATTTTTACGAATGTTTTGTTGTTGTGTAGGTATTTTGCAATATGTGTCGTTTGTAATTAATGCAAGGTTAGTCTGCTTGCGCTGTATATTCAATATTTTATTGAAATGCCGTTTCGTCGGTTTTCGTTGCATCGGCCGTTCCGAATGACGGAAATCCGCCTCTCCGGCCTGTTTTTGTCTTTCGATCGCCGTTCTTTGCCTCCGTTTCTTGCTCGTCTCCTCTTTGCGTAAGTCTCCGTCCTTTAGAATTATATCCGAGGGGGAACGGACTCCGTGCCCTTGGAGTTTTTGTCTTGGATGGTCCGAGATCGGTCGCCGGCCGTGTTTATTTCCGGCCCTTTCTACGAGTGCCGTCGTCCTGACTCGCCGGCTGTTCGGGTTATCGGGGATACCCGGCTTGCGGATACGGGCTTCCCCGGTTCGTCGGCGGGATGTCTTGCCTTCTCGTTCATGCCGTTTGCCGGAGCGAGGACGTTTCGTGCTATCGGGCCGAGGAATCGCTTGAATCGAATGCAGGCGTCATTTCTTGTCCTCCGTGCCGGCCGATGAACGACCGGATAATTCGCTCCGAAGCTTCGGGTTCCTCCCAGAAGCCCATGTGGCCGGAATGTTCGAGCCATGCCACTTCGGCCTGCGGGTGTGCGGCTGCCAGCCGCTCGGCCGTCTCGACGGAAATGAATCCGTCCATGCGGCCGAAGATGAACAGTTGGGGTACTTGCAGCGCGTGCAGCATGTCGTTCATGTCGCGGCGTTCGATCATGCCTCGCAGTAAGGCGACGATGCCGTCGTCGTCGGTCGCGGCCGTCAGTTCTTCGAGCTGTCCGATCCGGTCCTGCAGACGCCGGCGGTTCTCCTCGGCGAAGCCTTTCGGAGCGAACTGCGAAGCGAGAAGCTCCTTTTTGTCGGCTCGAATCAGCTCGATCTCGCGCAGCCGGTCCGCCTTTTTCTGCTCGGTGTCGGCGTTCGGCGTCGAGTGGAACAGGATCAGTCCCTGAAGCATGTCGGAATGACGTTCGGCAAAAGCCTCTGCGGCATAGCCGCCCATCGAGTGTCCCGCCAGAAAGCAGCGACAGACGCCGAGCTTTTTGAGCACGGCCTGCAGCGTGTCGGCCACGAAGTCCATTGTGTGGACTTCGCCCCGAACCTGCGAGATTCCGTGCCCGGGAATGTCGATCGCGACGATCCGGTAATAGGGAGCGAGCCGTTTGGCGAGATCCTCCCACACTTCGAGCGACTCGAGATAGCCGTGCAGCAGCGCAAGCGTCGTTTCGCCCCGGCCGCTGTCGCTGATCCGCAGGGCCGTGTCGTTGGCCATGATGAACTGTTCCATAATTCGGATAGAGATGTACGGGACGCTTTCCCTGTTCGAAAGGCAAAGATAATACACGCCGGGGACACGGTCAAGCGGAAAGGCTGTGCCGGTCTGGGGCTTGTCGGGAGGCAGGGGGAGCGGGGACCTTGCAGAGCCGTCCCTCTGTCCGGTCCGGCGAAGTTCCGGAGGGCGCCCTGTGTCCGGGCAGACCGATCCGGTATTCGCGGCGGACTCCGCAGCGGATCGAAAGCCCGACGTCGGCGCATGCGGCTATCCGTCTGCCTGAAGGGCCGTTCCGCTTCCGGGACGATCCGCGCGGGAGACGCTTCGGACGGCAAGCGGCGGTTACGGCTGTCGGTCAGGGCTGCTGGCCGTCCGGAAAGTTGCGGAGCGCATGGTCCGGAAGATGCCGGCTCTACCTTTCCTGCTCGTCGTCGAAATAGTCGAGCACCGATTCTTGCCTGCGGAGCGCCAGCAACTCGGCATCCGCCTCGTCGTCGTCCATCTGGCTGTAAATGGCCCGCTTGTCCTTTCCGCTTTTCTTGATCGGGCTGAGCTTGGCCGCCCGCCTTAACAAATCCTCCGACCCGCCGTCACTGGCTTTGTGCCGGAAACCCCGATTCGATTTCATGATGCGAGAAAACGTGATGAAGTTAACGATATGTTCTGTATTGGATTCTGCACAATTTGCGGGCCGCTCCGGCCTCCTCGTGCCATGTTAGGATTTTTTTGGGAATTCCGGCTCTCCGTCGCGCCGAAAATCGTCCGCGAGTTCGCCTTCAAACACTTTTCGAGCGGGCCCTGTCAACTCGATTCGCGTGAAGCCTCCCTGTCCGTCCGGTTCGAACGCGACGCGGAGCGTACCTCCCTCGACGTCAACCCGATAATCCCTACACGGGCTGCCCGTTCGCACGGCTGCAGCGATAGCCGAGGCGGTCGCTCCCGTTCCGCAGGCGAGCGTCTCGGCTTCGACGCCCCGCTCGAAAGTCCTTATGCGGATATGGCCGTCGGAGACGCTCTCGACGAAATTGACGTTCGTGCCTCCGCGGGCGGCGAAGGCGGCGCTGTGGCGTATCGCCGCGCCGCGCCCTGCGACGTCGACTCCCCGGACGCTCTCGACGAACTCGACGTAATGCGGCGAGCCGGTGTCGAGGAACAGGTATTCGGGGTGCGCCTCCACTCGCCGCACGTCGATCATCCCGAGGCGTATCTCGCCCTCGGGACCCTCGACCCGCAGCAGCTCGGCCGTATGGGGGCCGTCCACACCGATGAAGCGCTTCCGCATTCCGCCGATGCCCAAATGGTGGGCGAACAGCGCGATGCACCGGCCGCCGTTGCCGCACATGGTCGCCTCGCCGCCGTCGGCGTTGAAATAGCGCATACGGAACTCCGCCGCCGGGTCGCTCTCGAGGATCATCAGGCCGTCGGCTCCGATACCGGTACGGCGCCGGCACAAGGCAGCCACCCGCTCGGGCGTAGTGTCGAAAGGCTCCGTGCGGCCGTCGATCATGACGAAGTCGTTTCCGGCTCCGTGATATTTGCTGAATTTCCGTCCCATGCGTCTCGTGCCCGGCCGATAAGCGCCGCGCCTACTGCAAATATGGCAATTTTTCGGCGAAAGCCTTCCTGCTTTGGAAAAAATAACGGATATTTGTAAAAGGCGTTCGTCGTGCGTTTGCTATGCGGCGAACGGACCATAAATCACGGAGAACATGATCGAAACGATTTTTCAGCACCGCTCGGTGCGAAGCTATAAGTCCGACCCGGTCGACGAACGGCTGCTGGATCGGATTCTCGAGGCCGGAATCCGGGCGTCGAATACGGGCAACATGCAGGTGTACAGCATCGTCGTGACGACCGATCCGGCCATTCGGCAGGAGTTGTCGCCTTGCCACTTCGGTCAGCCGATGGTGACCGGCGCGCCGGTCGTGCTGACCTTCTGCGTCGATGTGCGCCGTTTCTCGCTTTGGTGCCGTCAGAGAGGAGCCGAGCCCGGCTATGACAATTTCGTCTGGTTCCTAAGCGGAGCGATCGACGCGATGCTGGCGGCGCAGAACATTTGTCTGGCCGCCGAGTCGGAAGGGTTGGGCGTTTGCTTTCTGGGCACGACGATCTACAATGCCGACCGGATCGCCGAGGTGCTGCGCCTGCCCGAAGGCGTGCTGCCCGTGACGACCGTGACGTTGGGCTGGCCCGAGGAGATGCCTCCGCTGACGGACCGGTTGCCTCTGGAAGGGGTTGTCCACCGCGAACGGTACGAGGATTATACGCCCGAGACGATCGACCGTATCTGGGCGGAGCGGGAAGCCTCGCCCGAGACGGCCGAATTGCTCCGCGCGAACGGACTGCCCAATCTGGCCCGCATCTTCACGGAGCGGCGGTACACGGCCGAGGATAACCGGCTGTTCTCGCGCAAGTACTTCGACATGCTGAAAAAGCAGGGCTTTTTCAATCAATAGGGTCCGGCTGCCCGCCGCAGCGGGCGTTTCCCGGCCGGTCCGCGACGGACGGACCGGCGGCGGACCGCAAACCGACAAAACGAGATTGCTTATGGAAAGAATCATTCAGAAAGCCAGCGAATTGCTGAAACGTTGCCAGACCGTTACGTTCGCTACGGTCAACGGAGAGGGGTTCCCGCGTCCCGTTCCGGTAAAGACGCTCCGGACGGACGATGCGCTGACGATATGGTTTGCTACGGGAATCGATTCGGAGAAAGTCGCTCACATCCGGCGCAATATGCGGACGGGAGCCTCGTTCTACGATCGAGACGACAGCGTTTCCCTGATCGGACACGCCGAGGTGGTGACCGATCCCGAGACGCTGCGCGACATGTGGCAGCCGTGGTTGGAGGCGCATTTTCCCGGCGGGCCGTCCGATGCGAATTATTGTCTGATCAAGTTTACTCCGGGCGAGGGTGCGTTCTGCCTCGAAGGCGAATTCGTCAAGTTCCGTCTGGCATAGGCGGTCGGAAGGGCTCCGGAACTGGAAATGATTTTTTAGGGGAGCCGTTCCCGGCGCAAAGTCTTATCTTTGCGCCGGAATCGTACGCCGTATCGGGCAGGGGACGGCGACGCGGTTTTGTCAAAATGAAGCGATACGATGGAAGAGTCCAAGGCGAGCGTCCATAACAAGGAGGAGTATCCGCCCATGCATACGGCCGAGCACCTGATCGGCGGAGCGGTCGTCCGCATGCTCGGCTGCGGGCGCGCGTTCACGACCCATATCGAAAGGAAGAAGTCGAAATGCGACTTTCGCTGCGAGCGCGGCCTGACGCCCGACGAACTGGAACGAATCGAGCGGACGGTCAACGAACAGATCGCCTCGGGCGCGGACGTGCGTGCCGAAATCGTTCCGGTCGATGAGGCGCGGAAGCGTTACGACCTGTCGCGGCTGCCCGAAGGGGCGACCGAAGTCCGGATCGTCCATATCGGTTCTTTCGACAGCTGTCCCTGCATCGGAAAACACGTAAGCAACACGAGCGAGATTCCGTCCGTGGCGATCGTTTCGAGCGACTGGGCCGACGGCGTGTTGCGGATCAGGTTCAAGCTGGCGAAATAAATCGGAGGAAGAAAGGCGTGCCGGAACCACAGGGGAGAATATATCGGGGAGCGAGGCGATGCGCGAGGTTCGCCGCGGCGGTCGCATGCTGCTGGCTCGCGGGGGCATGCAGCGTGACGAAGCATGTCCCGCAGGGGAGTTACCTGTTGACCCGCAACGACATCCGGATCGAGCGCAACCGCGAGCTTTCCAAGCAGGAACGCGTCACGAAGGCCGATCTGGAGGAGTTCGTTCGCCAGCATCCCACGCAACGCCTGTTGGGAACGAACTTTTACCTTTGGGCGTATAACTCCTCCAACCCGAAACGGAAGAACACATGGTGGAACCGCTTCAAGCGCAAGATCGGGAAAGCGCCCGTACTGCTCGACTCGTCGCTGACGGCCCGTTCCTCTCAGGCGATGAAGATCTACATGGACGGCAAGGGTTTTCTGCAGTCCGAGGCATGGTTCCGTGTCGACACGGCCGGCAAGCGGGCCCGCGTCACCTACTTCGCCCGTCAGGGCGATCCGTACCGGATCGGGAAGATCGGCTATCGCTTCCGCGACCGGTCGCTGCGGCCGGTCGTCCTGAGCGATACGGCTTCCTCGCTGCTCCGTACCGGCGGCATTTTCGACGGCAACGTGCTCAACGACGAACGGTCGCGCATCGCGTCGTTCCTGAAGAACCGGGGATACTACAACTTCTCGATCAACAACATCGAGTATGTCGCCGATTCGACCGCCGGCGACCGCACGATCGACCTGACGATGGTCGTCAAGCCCTATATGGCAGGCTATACGCCCGAGGGGGAGCCGATCGTCGAGGAGAATCGAGTGTACCGCCTGCGCGATATCTATGTCTTTCCGGGATACGACCCGGCGAAGGCGGTGAGCGACAGCCTGTACAATTCGCGGCTCGACACGACTCTCTACAGGGGATTGAAAATCGTTTACGACGCCCGTCCGAAAGTCCGCTCCTCGATTCTCCGCCGTACCGTGAATCTTTATCCGAATGCGCTGTACAACGAGAGCGACGTCAAGAGAACTTATGAGAATATCATGCGGCTGGGATACTACAAAAGCGCCAGCGTGCTCTTTTCGGAAGCGTCCGACTCGGCCGGCCGGGACAGTCCGGTCACTTATATCGGCGGCCCCGGCGCCGCGACCGACACTTCGGCCGTCGCCTATTCCTCGGAACGGTATCTCGACTGCAACATCCTCTGCACGCCTGCGCTGAGGCAAAGCTACTCGGTCGAGCTGGAGGGAACCACCTCGTCGGACTACTTCGGGCTGACCGCGACGCTCGGCTACCAGAACCGCAATCTGTTCCGAGGCGTGGAGCTGTTCGACGTAAGCGTGCGCGGCGGGTATGAATTCACGCGCGTGAAAACCAAGCGCAACTCGTTCGAGCTGGGCGTCACGACCTCCTTCTCGTTCCCGCGCCTGATTACTCCGCTGCGGGTGAATCGCTATAACCGGGCTGTCGATCCGCGTACGAAAGTCGAGGTTTCGTACAGCGTGCAGCGCCGCCCCTATTATCATCGGGCGTTGGCCAGCGCCGTCTGGGGCTATTCGTGGGGCAAGGGGCGCAACAGCTCGTTCGTGCTGCGTCCGGCCGACATCAGCGTCGTGAAACTCCGTCAGGTCGACTCGGCCTTTCTGAACAGCCTGAAAAACCCCTATCTGCGCAACAGCTACACCTCGCAGCTGATCGCCGGGCTCTCCGGATCGTATATTTTCAACAATCAGAGCCGTCGCGTCGACCGGAGCTCGCTGATGATGCGCTTCAACTTCGAGACGAACGGCAACCTGATCGACGGTCTGAGCCGGTTGTTCGGCTCGAAAGAGAGGCTTGCGGACGGCGAGCCCTACCATCGCCTGTTCGGCATCCGATACGCCCAGTATTTCCGTATCGACGCGAACATCGCCAAGAAATTCGTGCTGGCTCCCAAGGTAAGCATCGTATACCGGTTCTACGGCGGATGGGGCTACGCCTACGGCAATTCGAGCTCGATCCCGTTCGAACGGCTGTTCTATTGCGGCGGCAGCAACAGCATGCGCGGCTGGCTGGCCCGCACGCTCGGTCCCGGCGGCGACCCGAAGCGCGACTTCTCGGACTATCCGAGCCAGCTGGCCAATTTCAAGCTCGAGACCAACCTCGAGGCCCGTTTCCCGGTTTGGGGCATTCTGCAGGGTGCGCTGTTCTTCGATCTGGGCAACATCTGGTTCATGAATCAGGGCGGCACGGAAGAGACCCGGTTCAAAATCGACCGGTTCTACAAGCAGCTCGGATTCAATACCGGTCTCGGCGCGCGCTTCGATTTCGGCTTCTTCGTCTTCCGTCTCGACTGGGGCATCAAGCTCCACAATCCGAACGAACCGGCCGGGGAGCGCTGGATTCAGCATTTCCGGCTGAAGAATACGACGCTCAATTTCGGCGTGGGCTATCCGTTCTGAGAATGCGCCGCTTTTTCGGATAAGACAGATATTTCGAGTTTCGGATGCCATTCTTCCGAAAATATGCTATCTTTGCGGCTCGGGACGGCATGCGCCGGACCGTTTGTGGAAAGATTTGGCCGCTTGCAACCACGGAAAAAAATGCTAAAAACAGTATTTCTCCTATCCGACAGCTGAGTTTTTCCCATTGTTTAAAGTCATACGCTAAAATTTTAAAAAATGGGATTTTTGTTTACGTCCGAGTCGGTGTCCGAGGGACATCCCGACAAGGTATCGGACCAGATTTCCGATGCGATTCTCGACGAGTTTCTTCGTCATGACAATCATTCGAAGGTAGCCTGCGAAACGCTCTGTACGACGGGACTGGTCGTCGTGGCGGGCGAGGTGCGCTCGGAGGCCTATGTCGACGTACAGGAGGTGGCCCGGCGCGTGATCAATCGGATCGGCTACACGAAAAGCGACTACAAGTTCGACGGCAGCTCGTGCGGCGTGCTGTCGGCCATTCACGAGCAGTCGCCCGACATCAATCAGGGCGTCGTGCGAGAGAGCGAGGAGCTGCAGGGAGCCGGCGATCAGGGCATCATGTTCGGGTACGCCTGCTCCGAGACCCGTGAGCTGATGCCGGCTTCGCTGATTCTCTCGCATGTGCTGATGAAAGAACTGGCCGCCATTCGGCGCGAGGGCCGGGTGATGACCTATCTGCGGCCCGACTCGAAAAGCCAGGTGACGATCGAGTACGGCGATGACAATCGTCCGAAGCGCGTGCATACGATCGTCGTTTCGACGCAACACGACGAGTTCGTCACGCCGGAGCAGGCCGGAGGCGAGAAGGCGGCGGAGAAGGCCATGTGCGACAAGATCCGCGAGGACGTGCGAACCATCCTGATTCCGCGAACCAAGGCGCGGCTGGAGCGCGCCGGCGACCGCCTGAGCGAGCTGATAGGCGACGACTACAGCCTGCACGTGAACCCGACCGGCAAGTTCGTGATCGGGGGGCCTCACGGCGATACGGGCGTGACGGGCCGCAAGATCATCGTCGACAGCTACGGCGGCCGGGGCGCGCACGGCGGCGGGGCCTTCTCGGGCAAGGACAGTTCGAAGGTCGATCGCAGCGCGGCCTATGCGGCGCGGCATATCGCCAAGAACATGGTCGCTGCCGGCGTCGCCGACGAGGTGCTCGTTCAGCTGGCCTATGCGATCGGGATCGCCGAGCCGCTGAGCGTGTACGTCGAAACGCGCGGTACGGGCAAGCTGGGGCTCTCCGACGGCGAGATCGCGAGCCGCGTAGCGAAGCTGTTCGACCTGCGCCCGGCCAAGATCGTCGAGCGGTTCGGTCTGCGTAATCCGATTTTCGAGGCTACGGCCTCGTACGGCCATTTCGGCAACCGTCCTTATAAAAAGGTGGAGACCGTTTACGAGGGCGGCAAGCCGGTGCAGAAGGAGATCGAGTTCTTCGGCTGGGAGAAGCTCGACGCCGTCGACGCGATCCGCAAGGAGTTCGGGCTGAAATAGCCTACGGCCATAGAAACGCATGATCAGGAGCCGTTTCCGAGCAGGGGCGGCTCTTGTCGTCGCCCGTTCGGCCGGATCGGTTCAGACGGCCCGATGCGGGCGCCGCGCTTTTTCCGGGGGGCCGCTCCTTTAATTTATTAGGTTAGGACCGTTGCTGCCGGTATCGTGGCGGGGAGAATCCGGACATTTCCTTGGGCGGCTCGGTATTGCCTCACAAGACCGGAAGCAGTTTTCTGTCACGGAGGGCGGGGGCTGAAAACGGTAAAAAAACGAGATGATACACAATACGGGCGGCTCTTTCGGAGTTTGTATTGTGTCCCGGAAATTTTCCTTGCCGAGTCTGGTATGGATTCTGCGGGCCGGAAAAAAGACGGGGGCGGCTGGCCCGAACGTATGTCGAAACGGGAAAGCCGCCTGCCGGAAAACGAAAATTCGAACCGAAATGAATTGATTTTACCTTTTTTATTTTAATAATTTTAACACTTATTTCTATGAGAAAGGTTCTGTTATTTGCAGGCATGCTGGCCGCCTCGATGGCCGCCGGCGCAGCGACTGCCTACAGCGTGGCCCGGGCGACCGAGAAGGGCGAGGCCTATGCCGCTCCTTCGACCGAGTTCGCTTCGAACGTGGGTACGCATTTCACTTCTTACGAGCCGGGGAGCTATCCCGATCTGACGTATGCCGCCGAGAATGCGGTGAAAGGCGTCGTCAATATCGTCAATACGCAGGAGGTCGAGAACGACTATTACAGCGGGGGAGGCGGATTCGAGCAATTTTTCGAATTCTTCGGCATGCCCCGAGGGTATCAGCAGCAGCCCCAGCAGCCGCGCGAGCGTAAGAGCGGCGGGTCGGGCGTGATCATCAGCCCCGACGGGTATATCGTCACGAATAACCATGTCGTGGAAAACGCCACGAAACTGCGCGTAACGCTGAACGACAACCGTTCGTTCGACGCGAAGGTGATCGGGACCGACCCGACGACCGACGTGGCGCTCATTAAGATCGACGCGACGGACCTGCCTACGATCCCGATGGGCAATTCGGACGACCTGCGTCTGGGCGAGTGGGTGCTCGCCATCGGCAGCCCGTTCGACCTGCGCAGCACGATTACGGCCGGCATCGTGAGCGCCAAAGGCCGTAGCCTGAAGGCGCTGCCGAGCCAGTTCAGCCTCGAGTCGTTCATCCAAACCGACGCAGCGGTCAATCCGGGCAACAGCGGCGGCGCGCTGGTCAACACGAAAGGTGAGCTGGTAGGCATCAATACGCTGATCCAGTCGCGCAGCGGCACTTACATCGGCTATGCGTTCGCCGTTCCGACGTCGATCGTCAAGAAAGTGGTCGTCGACCTGAAGGAGCACGGAGTCGTGCAGCGCGCGATGCTCGGCATTCAGTATATTCCGCTGACCGAAGAGTTCCTCGAGACGGAGGAGGGTAAGAAAACCGGCATTCAGGAGCCGGGCGGAATCTATGTCGCCGAAGTCGATCCGGAAGGGGCGGCCCATGCGGCCGGCATTCGCTCGGGCGACGTGATCGTCGAGATCAACGGCATCAAGATAAACGGTTCGGCCCAGCTTTCCGAGGAGATCGCCAAGCATCGGCCTAACGATAAGGTGACGGTCGGAGTAAAAAAAGGCTCGGACGTGAAACAAATCGAGGTCGTCCTGCGTAATAAGGCAGGCAACACCGAGGTAATCACCAAGGATATCGTTTCGGCATACGACGCGCTGGGAGGTCAGTTCGCAGAGGTGTCCGAGCGGACCAAGAAGGCGCTGAAGATCGGCGGAGGCGTGCAAGTGGTAGGTATCGAGCCGGGCGGCATACTCGAAAGCGCGCGGATTCGCAAAGGCTATATCATCACGAACATCAACGATCGTCCCGTTCGCTCGATCGGCGATCTGAACCGGATCACGTCGAAGATCGAATATATCGAGGGCGTATATCCCGACGGTCGTGTGGTGGCCTACTCGCCTACCGTCAAGTAAGCGGCCGAAGTCATCCCCGGTGATTGCCCTGCGAGGGGTTGTCCGGCCTCCGGAATAAGGAGGCCGGACAATCTTTCCTCTCGAAGGCGGAAGACACGTAACAACGAAAGGGATAACATGAGACAATTAAAAATCACCAAATCCATTACCAATCGCGAGAGCGCGTCGCTGGACAAGTATCTGCAGGAGATCGGTAAGGAGGATTTGATCACCGTGGAGGAAGAGGTCGATCTGGCGCAGCGGATCAAGAAGGGCGACAAGGAAGCGCTCGAAAAACTGACACGCGCCAACCTGCGGTTCGTCGTTTCTGTTGCGAAACAGTATCAGAACCAAGGCTTGTCGTTGCCCGATCTGATCAACGAGGGAAATCTCGGGCTGATCAAGGCCGCCGAGAAGTTCGACGAGACGAGGGGATTCAAGTTCATTTCGTACGCCGTATGGTGGATACGCCAGTCGATCCTTCAGGCGCTGGCCGAACAGAGCCGGATCGTGCGGTTGCCGCTGAACCAGGTGGGGTCGCTGAACAAAATCAACAAGGCCTTCGCCCGTTTCGAGCAGGAGCACGAACGCACGCCCTCGCCCGAGGAACTGGCCGACGAGCTCGATCTGCCGAAGGAGAAAGTGACCGACACGCTGCGCGTATCGGGCCGTCACGTCTCGGTCGACGCGCCTTTCTCGGACGGGGAAGACAACAGTCTGCTCGACGTGCTGGTCAACAGCGATTCGCCGATCGCCGACCGGGGACTGATCAACGAGTCGCTCGGCACGGAAGTCGAGCGCGCCCTGTCGACGCTGACCGACCGCGAGCGGGATATTATCAAGTACTTTTTCGGAATCGGATGTTCCGAGATGACGCTCGAGGAGATCGGCGAGAAGTTCGGCCTTACCCGCGAGCGGGTACGCCAGATCAAGGAAAAGGCGATCCGCCGGCTGCGTCACAGTACGCGGAGCAAGCTGCTCAAGTCCTATCTCGGATAATTCGGGCGGACTGCCGCCGGGTATGTTGTCATGCAGAATGACCCGGGCTTGCCTCGTTCGTTCTTAAGATTTATGACAGGTTGAGCGATCGATTTGTTGACGATCTTGGGAACGGGCAAGGCAAGTCCGGGTCATTTATTGTCCGGCGTCAACGGTCTGCCGCATCGGCTGTCGACGCGTATTCGAGGACGCGGGACGCATGGGAGGAAAAGTCTCGGGGGAGAGGTTGCGCGTCTGAGCGGGGTAGTTCGGGCTGTCGAGGAAAATAGGCGTTTGGCCGGACCGGTTTCGCCCACCGGCCGGCCCGATGTCCCGGATTCGGTTTTCTGTCGCGCGGACAGATGCGGCAGGAACCCGAGAGGTTTACTGTGCCGGCTCGACCCGAAGCCGGTCTGCGAAGGCGCGGTCGCGGATGACGGAATCGGGGCTATCCTGTCGATGGCACGGCGTACCGGACGGCTTTGGCGATGTAGTGCGGGGGAGGGAGCGCCCGGCCGGCGACCCGATTGTTCGGCAATTTCCGAGACGAGAGTTTGCGTCCCGAAGGCGCGGCTGGAGGCGGGTGATAGGGCCTCGTCTGCCCGCGCGATAAAAAATCGGAATGCCGAGAGCAGAAAGGCTCGATTATTGAATAGACTGTTCCGTAGGGATTCCCGATGGCGGCGCGTTCGTCTGCGGAATTTGGCCATACGAGCCCCGTGCGCACACATTCACCGAGGGTCCGGACTTCTCTCATCCGAGCTCTGGAACCTCGAGCGGCACGGGGCTTCGTGTGTCCGGACGAGACGTTGCCGTCGTAACCGGGCAAAGGCTCTCCGAGTTGATATCCTGCGAATCGGATCGTACTTCCGCATCGGGAATAGAGACGTTCGGCCGCTTTCCCGATTCTCTCCGGAACGGCAAACCGCATAGCGGCCATCGGCCGCTATGCGGTTTACCTATGAGCGGCCTTCGAGCGGCCGACGGTGCGATCAGTATACCGTGTTCTGCGGATCGAAGTTGGTCCATCCGTCCATCCAGTTCTCTCCGGTTCCGAAGGCGCCGGCGAAACCGTTGCCCGAGACGTCGAAGCCTGAAGGAACCGTGTACAAAGCGTTCACGGCAGCGCTGCCGGCGCCTGGCCGGGGATCGAAGCCCGAGCGCGTGCTGACGGGTTGCGCCAGTCCCACGCCGTCGATCGCGTCGTAGAACTTGTTGGCATAGCTTTCCCGGAGCAAGATGCCGTCCGTGAAGCCGTTCCCCTTGAGCCATGTCTTGTTTTGGTCGGACGAAAGAATCCCGACGACCGGATCGATTGCCGTGTTGTCGAACGATTCGAGTGCTTTGTCGTACCCCGAGAAGTGGACGTTACTGATTTCGAACAGGCCTGCTGTGGCCGCCGCGGGCGAATCGCCCTTGTCCTTTTCGATCATCAGCGCGACGGGCCATCCCGTTACGATCGAATTGTATAGACTGATGCGCGAGTTGCGCCGGATTTGCACGCCTGCCTGAAACTGGCCGAGGCCCGAGCCGTTGTTCGGGAACATTTCGCCCGCGTTGATGTAGGCTCCGGGATTTTCGGTCGAAGCCGACTGGTTATAGAATGCGGCGTCCTGACCCATCGGGCCGATCAGCGTCACGTTGCAGAAACGGGCCGTCGTGTAAGGCTCCTCGTCCGAACCGTCGGAGTTGTTGTCCGACTCGAAGCCGTTCGACAGCGATTTATCCGCGATGCGCGGATCGCGCACGCCGAGCAAAAACTGCAAGTTGCCCGAGAAGCCGTTGTCGGTGTCGAAATCGTCGTCCCAACCGTGATAAGCTACCAGGTATTTGCAACTGACCGAGCCGCCGAACCATTCGAACGAGTCGTCGTTCGAGTAGGATACTTGCAGGTGGTCGACCGTCGTTCCGCTGCCGACCGAGCCGAACGTGATGCCGTTGATCTCCTTGTCGGTTTGGAACGGGAAGCCGGCGAATTCGACGCGCACGTAGCTCAGCACGCCCGAGTTGTCGGTGTCGACCGGGTTGCTGCCTCCGCCGTGATACGAGCGGGGACCGCCTTCGATCTGCTGCTCGCCCTTATTGTTGCTGGCACGGCCGCAGAGGATCAGTCCGCCCCAGTCGCCCGGCCGACGGTTGCCGGGAGCCTCTTCCGACGTGAAGACGATCGGCTTGGAAGCGGTCCCCCGGGCGAAGATCTGGCCGCCCCGCTCGATAATCAGCGCTGCCTGAGTCTGCTTGTCGCCCCGGATGACGGTACCGGCCGGAATCGTGATCGTCGATCCGTCCTCGATGTAAACCCAGCCGCGCAGTTTGTATTTGCGCGAGGCGTTCAGCACGTAGTCGCCTTTCGGTGCGGGAAAGTGCTTGTCGCCGTTGCCTATGTAGTAAACCGAGTCCGATCCTTCCTTTTCGCCGAATACGAGCCCCGTTTCGTAGACGCCCGAGGGGGCCGGACCGGGACCGGGATTTCCGCTGCCGTTGTCATCGTCCGAACAGGCCGCCAGTATGGCGACCGAGGCCATCATGGCCAGAATCATCTGTTTTTTCATCGTGTAGATAGTTAAGGAATGAATGGTGTTTCCGAAGTCGTGAGATTTACTCGTTTTTCGTATGCTGCGAGGGTCAGAACGTGGCCGTCAGCGACAGCGAGAAGCTGCGGCCCGGATAATAGCGCTTGGTTGTTTGGGAGCGTTCGTGCACGACGCCCTCCGAGTCCCTGAAGCGCGGAAACTGCATGAAGCGGACCGCGTCGCCGAGCAGGTCGCGCGCGGCGGCCTTCGCCTCGAGCCATTTGCAGAGGCGTTGGCCGACCGTCAGATCGAGCGAGTTGCGCGGCATCTCGTACATGTCCGGGATATTGCTGTTGAACGTGTCGCCTCCGCTCGTGCTGACCCGGCCGATGCCGACGATTCGTTTGCCGATGCGGTTGTAGAGAATGCCGGCCGCGAAGCCGATCCGGCCGTTCTGGTAAAACAGTCCGGCGTTGACCAGATAGGGCGACTGTCCCTGCATCGGCCGGTCGTGTTCGCGGCTTTGCTCGCCGAACAGAACCTTGCTTTCGATCCAAGCGGCGTTCAACGTCAGCATGAAATTGTTCATGCCGATGAACGCAAGGCTTTTCCTGAGATCGATCTCGACGCCGTAGTTGCGGGCCGAGCGGGCGTTCTCGAACGAAAACTGGTAGGAGCCGCCGGCATCGACATAGTTCCATTCGATCGGATTCTTGAAATGCTTGTAGAAGACGGCGACCGAAATCGTTTCGCCGGCGGCCGGATAGAGTTCGTAGCGCAGGTCGACGTTCTGCACGACGGCCTGCCGGAGGTCCGGATTGCCGGTAATCGTGCTGAACATGTCGAAATCGTAGTAAGTCGACGGCGACAGCTCGCGGAACTCCTGCCGGTTGACGCTCATGCCGTATGCCAGCCGGACGAGCATCCGGGGCGTCAGGTTATACGTGGCGTTGAGCGACGGCAGCGCGTTGTTGTATCGGTAGGTGTTCGTCCGGGTCCGGAAATTGGTTTCCGACGGATAGCTTTCGAGCGAAGAGCGGTAGCTTTCGAAACGGACGCCGGCGTAGACGTTGAAGCGCCCGAGCGACATGTTCAGCGCCGCGTAGGCGGCCAGCACGTCGCTGTGGGCCGAGTAGTCGTCCGTGTTGTGCGTTTCGTCCTGAACGTGCAGCTTGTCGGGTGCGCCCAGATTTTCCGGTGCGAAGATCTGCTCGGCGGGCAGCGAGCCGAAACCGGCGGGCAGCTTGTTCTGATAGGCATTCCACTTGTAGAGGAAGTTGCGGGTAGCGTAGCGGCGCGTTTTGTATTCGCCGTATAGTCCGGTGCGTAACTCGGGGCGGAGCGTCCCGTCGGGAAAGAGCGGCAGGCTCAGGTTCGCTCCGGCCGAAACGACGTGCTCGTCGAGCGAGGTAAAGTAGCGCGATACGCTGCCCTGATCGATCGAGTATTCGTAAATGCCGTTTTCGGGATTCTTCTCGCGCTCGACGATCCGGCGGTCGGGCTGGCGGCGGTTCGAGTAGGAGTAGGCTGCGTTCCAGTCGAACTTCGCGCCGCTGCGGATCCAGTCGTGACTGCCTGCGAACTGGCCCGTGTAGGCGCTACGGCTCACGTACAAGTATTCGTCCTGCTGCTGCTCGTAATATCCGCTGACGTTGCGCCATCCTTCGCGGTCGGTGAAACGGTTGCGTCCCAATTGGTTGAATATGTTGCGGAATTCGTAACGGCTTACGCACGAGCGCTTGTCGGCTGCCGGAACGTAAGAGAGATTCAGCATAGCGCCGAGCTTCACGTCGTTCGTGTATTGGTTGTCGGTGTATTTGAAGTTGTACAGAGGTTCGTCTTCGGTGTAGTTGTAGATGCCGAACTGCGAGTTTTCCATGCGCAGCAGGCTTTTGTTCGTGTTCGAGTAGTTCAATGCCGCGACCAGCCCGACCGCGTCGCGGCGGGCGGTCACGAAGCGACGGTTCAGCGCTATGTTCAGTTTCTGGTCGATTGTCGGGCGGCGGCTCAGCACTCTCCAGTCGTTGTTGAAGCCGGTGCGGGTCACGCGGTTGACCGTCGTGACGTCGTCGTTGTCCACGCGATGCGGAACGTTTTTCAGCGAGCGCATGCCGTTGTCGAAGCCGAGCCAGTCGGTTGCGCTGCCCGGGGCATAGCGGAAATCGTTCGAGTGCGTGACGCTGTTGAATCCTGTGCCGTAGCTGATCGTCAGCGAGTTTTCCTCGGGTACGACTTTCGTACGGATTCGGATGAAACCGCCCGAGAAGTCGGCCGGCAGTTCCGGTGCGGGCGACTTGACGATTAGCAGGTTGTCGATCTGCGAACTGGGCAGGACGTCGAACGAGAACGCGCGCGTGTCGGCTTCGGAGCTCGGCACGGCCGCCCCGTTGATCCATACGTTGTTGTAGCGTTGGGCCAGTCCTCGGACGATGACGAACTTGTCGTCGATGACCGAAATGCCCGGGACGCGGCGGATTACTTCCGAAGCGTCCTTGTCCTGAGTGCGGGCGATCGTCTGGGCCGATATGCCGCTGGCGACGTAGCGGGCCGATCGCATCTGCGCGATCAGTCCCGCGTCGCTGTCGACCTTGCGCGTCGCAACGACCACGGCTCCGTCGAGCTGCGACGATTCGGGCTCGAGCGTTACGCTCAACTCGCAAGATTCGTCCCTGCGCAGCTCGAGCGGCTCGCTGCGGAATCGTTTGTAGCCGATGAACGACACCGTGACAACGGCCGTTCCGGGTTCGGCGCCGAGAATCAGAAATTTGCCTTCGGAGTCGGTGATCGCTCCGAGCGTCGTTCCTTCGATGGCGACCGTCGCTCCGACGATCGGGGCGCTCGATACATCGACAACGGTGCCGTGCACGACGGCCGAAGCGGCTTGGGCGTCGGCCCGTGCCGGAAAGGAAAGCATGCTCAGCATGAAAAAGAACGATGTCAGTCGGGTCATGAGTTGATAGAGGCGTATTGGTTTTCGATGCCGCAAAGTTACCGGTCCCTGCGGTACGGCTGGTTAACGTACCGAGACCAAACCGTGAAGTTTAAGTTACGAACCGGGCTTCACGTAAAAAGAATGTTAAGAGGGAAAAGACCGGCGCGTGCTCGGTTTTTCCTGCGAAGCAAAGGATGAATCCGAAAAAAATCGTTAATTTGGGCTTCCATTGAACGATTTAAACGAGGAAAGCATGAATCGCAAACACATCCTGATCATTCTGTCGATCCTGCTGCTGCTCCCTTGGGGCGGATACGGGGCGAAGGCGAAAAAGGCGGTATTTATCATCGTGGACGGTGTTCCGGCCGACATGATCGAGCGGCTGAAACCGCCTGCAATCGGCCGGATCGCGGCCGAGGGCGGCTATTCGAGGGCCTACTGCGGCGGGATCGCCGGCACGTACTGCGAAACGCCGACCATTTCGGCTGTCGGGTACAACTGCATCCTGACCTCCGCATGGGCCAACAAGCACAACGTATGGGACAATTCTCCGAAGCCCGATTACAGCTACTGGTCGATTTTCCGGATCGCCAAGGAGCAGAAGCGGGACGTGACGACGGCTCTCTATTCGAGCTGGACCGACAACCGCACCGTGTTGCTCGGCGAAGGGTTGCCCGAGACGGGAGACCTGAGGATCGACTATGTCGTCGACGGTTTCGATCTCGACCAGAAGAACTATCCCAAGGAGAAGGACGATCTGCAAGTCTATCGCATCGACGATACGGTGTCGAGGGCTGCGGCGGCCGGTATCCGCGAGCAGGCGCCGGACCTGAGCTGGGTCTATCTGTGGTATACCGACGATGCCGGGCATATTTACGGCAACGGCGATTATTTCGACGAGTACGTGATGAAGGCCGACCGTCAGATCGAACGCATCTGGGAAGCGGTCGAATACCGCGAGAAATATTTCGACGAGGAGTGGATGGTCGTCGTGACGACCGACCACGGCCGGGGCGACGACGGTCATCATCACGGCGGACAGTCCGCGCGCGAGCGGACCTCGTGGATCGCGACGAACGTTCGGGGAAACGCCCGCTTCGCCGAACCATGGCTGTCGATCGTCGACATCGCTCCGTCGCTCGCTCGCTTTTTGGATTTCGACGTGCCTCAGGAGGTGTTGTGGGAACAGGACGGAGCGCCTTTCATCGGGGAAGCCGATATCTGCGCTCTCGAGGCCGTGCGCGGCAACCGGACGATCGAGCTGACGTGGGAAAGTCTCGACGACCGGGCGCCGGCTACCGTTTACGTTTCGAGGACCAACGATTTCAAAAACGGACAGTGCGACCAGTGGACGAAAGCCGGCCGCGTGAAAGCGGGAGAGCGGCGCTTCGTGTTCGATACGGGCGACGATCCGAACGGTTTCTGCAAGTTCGTCGTCGTGACGCCCGGCAATCATCTGAACTGCTGGGTTCCGGAGAAAAAGTAGTTTGCCGGAGCCGGTTGCACGGATTCCGGTGCGATCATAAGCTGGTCGCATCGCTCCGTCAAGTGTTTTTACGCTTCGGCGGGACGGCAAGAACTCGGTTCTCGCTTTTCCGGTCACGGATAGAGCTGTTTCCGGTCTGCCTCGCCGGGATGATTCTCGGCGGGTCGGTTTGCGGAATCGGACAAGAGGGAGGGAACCCGGATGCTTTTTCGCTTGCGGGGGCGTTTTCGGGTGTTTGTTCCGTTTTTATCGCGATACCCGTCTCGGGCCGGTTGCGGAGTGGATCGGATGCTTTTTAGGCGGGGCGACGGTTCTTTCCTGCCCGGGGCATGCTTTGATGGAGGAGATCGGAACGAGTGCGCCCGTCGGACATACCGCTGTATTCGGACGAAACGAATCGCCCGACGGAGCCGGTCGGTTCCGTGAGGCGCGGGGAACGCCGGTTGTCGTCGGAATAGAAAAAGAGCGCCTCGAAGATTCGAGGCGCTCTTTCGTAAACAGAGTGCGTCAGGCGACGATTACTTGCCCGGTTCCAGACGTACTTTGACCCACTTGGTCGTTTCGCCGTAGCCGTATTTCACCGTAGCGGGGATGAAGACGTTGCAGGCTTCTTCGTCGCCGGCTCCTGCGCTGTTGTTTGTGAATACGAGCTTGGAGTCTTTGGCCGTGATCGAGGCTCCGGCATAGACATCGGCAAGCGGCATGCTTTGCTCGGCTGTCAGCTGGTCGTCGGGCTTGATGCTGCCTCCCTCCCGTTTCATGCCGATCTTGGCGTTGTCGGTGTCCCATACCACGCTTTCGACTTCATAGTATTTCCAGAGCGCAGCGGCGTACTTCTCTTTCTCCTCCGCGTCGACGATGTCGCTTTCGGCTACGATATAGCCGTTAAAGTCGGTCATCGTGAAAGCGTTCGAGCAGTCGATCTCCGAGCCTCCGATCACGTGATCCCGGAACGAAGCGTTTTCCAGTTCGGCGTTGATCGTCAGCGGGGCGATGATGTTCGCGTTGAATTCGGCCACCTGCATCTTGTTGTATCCGTTCAGGTCGGCCCATACTTTCAACGTAACCTGCTTGGGCGTATCGCTGTCGATCAGGTTCTTGCCCGCGTCGTTTTTCTCGATCGAGAAGCTGACGGCGTTCGCGTCCGGATGTCTCGGCGCATACCAGTTGTCGACTCCGTCGGCGAAGGTCAGCTCAGCGGCCGTTTCCCCGCCTTTGAGCAGCGAGTAGCCCGCGTCATCGGCCGCTCCGGCCGGTTCGACGGAGAGGTTCGGAGCGTATCCCGTTACGGGTTGAGTCAGGGCGAACTGCAAATCCCATTTCCCGCACGGCGTAAGCACGTCTTTCACGATATCCGCGCCCGGCGTAAAGAGCTGCATCAGGTCGTAGTTGTAGACGCAGGTCGTTCCTGCCGGCATCACGTTCGTATCCGGGTTGTACTGAACCGGATAGATGTTGACCAGCTTGCCCGGAGTGAGCCAGTAATGGTCGTAGTAGCCGCTGATCGACGGCAGAGTGACGTTGACGGTGCACTTCAGCGAGAAGGTCACATCGCCCGCAACGCCTTTCGGATCGGTATAGGTGATCAGGATGCTGTACTCTTTCGACGTGGCCGGTACGATCTTGCCGATCGCCTCGGCGTCGAGCGTCCATTTCAGGGCTACGGCGTCCTCGGATACGTCCGAAGTCTGCTCGGTGATTACGCCGTCGCCTTCGCCGAAGGTGCCTTCGTCGTTGGCTTTCAGTTTATAGATAGCTTCGAATTCGTCTTTCGACATGCCGCCTTCCTTCACCTTAGCATAGACGTACTGCGTCATGTCTTTCCAAAGGAAGTCGTTTCCGATGGCCGAGCAACTCAGATTCTGGACGTAAGTCTTGATCTCGCCCAGTTCGATCGGGTCGGGGCTGACGGAATTTTCTACCCACTTGATTTTGAAGTAGGCCACGTCGACTATCTGATTCTCGTTCGTCGTGTCGACCAGCGTTACCCGCACGATGGGCTCCTTGTCGATAGCCGCGCGGTTGTTGACCTCGCCGCCCGGAACCTGCGACGTGATCGTCGTTCCGTCGATGCGGGCGAATTGCTGCTGATCGGTCTGGTTGGGTCCCAGCTTGTAAGCATCGGGTGCCAGCTCGAAACGGAACTTCAGGTCGTAGCCTTCGAGCTTGTCTGCGGTCATTTCATTGGCGTTCGCCCCGTCGTCGTAGCAACCCGTCACCATGCCGGCCAGGTCGAACGGCTCGTTGTACTTGATGCTCTTGGAGATTTTTTCGGCCTGTGCCGCACCGTAGATCGTAGCGTAGTCCGAAAAATGATGATGCGCGCCGTGTGCACAATCGAAATCGGTAATCTGCTGCGAATTATCGAACTGCGCGGCGATAACGGGCGTTACGGTCGACTCAGCGAGCCGGACATATTCGGAGTAGACGTAGGCTTCGGTCTCGTTCTCGAACAGACAGTCGTCCGCTACGGGCACTTTCAACGCGACGGTATAGATCTTGTTTCCGTCGAGCTTCAGCGGCTCGGTCGAGGTCTTGGCCGCATTGACGGTCAGGATGCCGTTTTCGATGTCGTGGCCGACGACTTTCACAGGCGTATTTTCTCCCGTTTCGGCGGCTCGGGTCACGGCCGTCGTCGAAACGAACGAGGGCGTTCCGATATCCTCCTTCTGTACTCCGGTAGGATTCAGGCGATAATCGGCCGTTGTCGACTCGTCGGAGACGATCGTGGCTTTCGCGGCTTTCTTCGTGCTACCGTCCGGATTGATCGTCAGGGCATTGTACGATACGGACAGGAACTCGATCGTGGGGATTCCGTCGACATAGAGGCCGGGAACCAGCGTCACGCTCGTCAGCCGGGATGAGAGTACGCCGCTGAGCGAGGAAAGCTGTTCTCCCACTTTTTCCATGATCTCGGCGTTCAGGTCCTTCACGGCCTTTTCGAGGGTTGCCTGGTCGATCGCACTCTTGCGGATGTTTTCGATCAGTCCCGACAGTTTCTGATCGAGCGCCGTCAGATCGGCCGAGGAAGCCTTGTCGCCGAGCTCGTCGGCGTACTTCTCCAGCGCTTTCTGCTGTACTTCCAGCGCTTTCTCGAATTTCTGCATGTCGTCGATCGTGGCATAGTCCTTCAGCGTTTGCGACAGGTTTTTCTCGATACCTTCGATCTGGCTGGCCAGCTCGTCGAGCGCGCTTTGGTCGGCCTTGTCCGAAATCAGAGACTGGCATTGAGAAATAGCCTCCCGAATGGCTTCCGTCTTGGCATCGGCGACGGCTTTCTGAGCTGCCGCAGCCGTTTCGGCGGCCTCATCGGCGGCTTCCTTGGCTGCTGCGGCTTTCTGTGTCGCGGCAGCCGCCTCGTTCTGAGCTCCGGTCAGGGCCGTCTGCAAGGCGCCCAGCTGCTCTTGCAGCGCGGCAGCCGTCTCGCTCAGTTCGGTCTGCACGTTCCCGATGTCGTCGTCGTAGTCCTTGCAGCCGGCGTAAGTCAGCGTCGCCCCGATCAGGAGAAACGCCAAAACTCGGTTGATAAAAATTCGCTTCATAGTCTTTGGATTAAATTGTTTGAGTTGAACAAAATAGTGTCTGAGTGTGTCTCTCCCCCTCCTTGATTTCGGCCTTTCGCGAATGAAAAATTGTTGAGTAAAAATTAATTGAAAATGTATATCTTTATCCGATTTATAGCCACGAGCGAACAGGGCCGGATTTTTGCGTGTCCAGCTTCGCCGACGAATAAAAACGGATGTAAAAGCACTGCAATAATACGAAGGATTTCGCCATTATGCAAGAAAAACGACGAAATATTTCGCCAGTTAAGGATAGAATTTTGTATTATATTGAAAATCTGTCTATTAGCAAGCGAGAATTTTACAGTAAAACCGGTATATCCCGGGGTACCTTGGAGAGTCCGACCGGGATTACCGAGGATACTTTGGCGAAATTTATCGC
>ENA-UEQN01000972-UEQN01000972.1-human-gut-metagenome-genome-assembly--contig:-NODE-972-length-24625-cov-4.139115_pt1 | contig 24625 bp, 28 predicted proteins | sample MGYA00242940_ERZ507944 | MGnify/ENA primary metagenome ERZ507944 (study PRJEB26167, sample SAMN06115449) | human gut metagenome | host: Homo sapiens | place: China:Fujian | collected 2015-08-20... | reverse complement strand
ACTCCTTTTCCATTTCTTTGATGTTTTTCAGACGTGCCGGGAGAATCTTTTGTTCCGCGCCGCGTCAAAAAGCCTCCTGCGCGGGGAATTCCTGCGCAGGAGGCTTTCAGTGTTTCTGCTCCCGCCCGGCTTTTGTCACGCCATTTCCGCGATGTCGCAGACAATGTCGACGCACTTGTCCACGCCGAGCGTACCGCTGTCGAGGCAGACGTCGTAATTCCCGGCCTCGCCCCAGTTGCGGTTCGTATAGTGCTTATAATAGACCTTGCGCTTGCTGTCCTTTTCCTGTAGGCGCTTTTCCATCGGCTGCTTCGTCTCGCCGTAGCGCTCGCGAATACGCGCAGCGCGGTGCGCGTTGTCGGCATGGATGAAGACATGCAGGCAGTCGGGCCGGTCCTTCAAAATGAAGTCAGCACAGCGGCCCACGATCACGCACGGACCCTTGTCTGCAAGATCGCGGATGACATTCGTCTGGCAGACATAGAGCTTATCGGAGACGGACATTGTGTCGATCAGGCCCATCGGATGGGACGAGACGGCGATGTTGAACAGAAAGCTGCTCGTCACTGTGGCGTATTCGCCGATCTCTTCGATGAATTCGTGCGAGAAGCCGCTCTCCTTCGCGACCGCATCGACCAGTTCCTTATCATAGTAGGGAATTCCAAGTCTCTCTGCAACGGCCTTGCCGATGGTGCGGCCGCCGCTGCCAAACTGACGGCTGATGGTGATAACTTTGTTGGTCATATGGACTCCCCCTTTTCTTGGTGGCTCCATTATACACCAATTTCACGAAATTGACAACGAGTTTTTTCTGAGGCAGCACCACATGATTCGGCAAGCAGATTTGGCGAGAGATTTTCCGTCAAGGCAAGATTTGAAAAACGCAGACATACTTTGTGTACCCGCGAGGGGCATTGCCGCATCCGTAAGGCTCCTTCGTCGCCAACGGCTGCGCAATATTTCAAGTTTTTCAAACCGAAGCATTGGCGAAAAAGATCCGTCAAAGCGCGCAGACGCAATGATGTGGTGTTGCCTCTTCAAAGGTAGCGCCGTAACTCGTTTGACAGCTGCTCCTCCGCGTCGATCAGCTGCCCGGCCAGCGCACGGGCGTGGCCGCTGGCGGCGGGATACTGATTCTGATAGCGCGTCAGGGATTTGACGCCCATGTTGCAGCCGTCGACGATCAGGTCGGCAACGGTCTCGTCGCCGGGGCGGACGGTCAGCTTCCAGTTCGTTTTCAGCCATGCCATCGACTGCGCGACGGGATTGGCCGCCTTGCCCTCCTGGCCCTGCGCGCGGAGCAGACTGCGCGTCTCGCCGCCGATGCGGTCGTGGACGCGGCGGCTCTCGGTCAGGGCGTCGCGCAGCGCCGGATTTTCCACGCCCTCCAGCACCTGATCAATCGCAGACATTGCCATGTTCGCGCCCGCGGAACATTCCTGCAAGAGAGAAATGGTATCGTTGTTCATAAAAATCGGCCTCCTTTTTTCCAATAGGATGTGCAGAGGCGGCCGATCTATGTTATACTATACGAAAAAAGGAGGGCTTACCATGATTTTTGAACGAACCATCAAAGAGATCCGCGGCGACTATGCCGTGCTCGTCGGCGAGAGCGGCGTGGAGACCGAGGTGGCGCTCGCGCTGCTGCCAGACGGCGTGCGCGAGGGCATGGTGCTCATCTGTGAAAATTTCGAATATCGTATCAAATAGGGAGGAACAACAATGATCCGTCATATTGTCATGTGGAAATTCCGCGAGGGCGAAGAAGAAAACCGCGAAAAATTCCTGTCTGGCCTACAGGCGCTGGACGGCGTGATCCCGGAGATCCGGCACATGGAGATTCACCGCAGCTGCAAGCCCGGCAATACCTACGACGCCTGCCTGATTGCTGATTTTGATGATCTGGAGGCCCTGAGCCGCTATAAGAATGACCCGCGCCACGTTGCCGTCTCTACGCTCTGCAAGTCCATCCGCGAATCGCGCGGCGCCATCGACTACAATCTTTGATCGCTCCCACCACAGCGCGAATTTGTGGGAATTTCGCGATATCTTCCGGCCTTGCACTGGACGCTGCGCAGCGCCGTGTGATGGATGCCAAGCAGCGCGTCCATCTCACGCGCTGCGTTTTCATACTGCCCGCGCGTGTGATGTACCAGAATATAGTCCGCCGTGCGGATCTTCCCGGCGGCCTCGCCGCAGAAGGCGCGCATCGGCGCGGCCAGCGCAAACACCCAGATTGGCGAGACGATCGTCACGTGCGCATACTTCGCGGGATCAACATCGATCGGTGCAATCGGCATTGTCCAGCGGTGCATACCGTACCGTCCACACCACCAGAAGCCGAGCGTCCCTTCCGTCCGCTCTGCGGCGCGGAGTTCATAGACTGCCGCGCCCGTCCGAAGCGGGAGCGTGGTTGCTCTTCCCGCTTCATCTTGTTTTTCTCCGACGCAGCGCGCGAAGCGGCGACCAAAGCTCCTTCTGTGAGACACTGCGCTCCAGTTCCTCGTCCCGCGCCCAGATGGGGGTCTGCGGCCGCTGCTGTGCAATGCGGGTCCATTCCATTTCAAAACATTCCATGACGTATCATTCCTTTCATTTGGATTACGCGCATACTCTGCCAAGCGCTCCGCCCTATTTCCAGTCTGATTTTTCGCCTCTTCGTGTCGATTTTTCAGGTGCGGCGGTTTTCTCCGTGTTTTTTGCGGAAATAAGGATTGACAGGGCGCACGATTTATGAAAAAATAGAAAAAACAAAAACGCAGAAAGCGATTGGTAATACTATGGAACAGGAATTTCTGACCGGAAAATGCCCAAAATGTATGCAGGAGCTGAGAGTCCCGGCGTCGCTTGCCGAGTTTTCCTGCATGTACTGCGGCGCGCGCCTTGCGCAGAGCGACCTTGTGACCGAAGCGGCAGAGACGCCTGCTGCGCCGGATGCGGATGCCTATGCCGCTGCGCTGGAGGAACTGTCCGGATGTATCCGGAACTACCGGGGCTTCCACAAGCGGGTGACAAAGACCGATTATGTCCCTGCCTTTGACGAATATGAGGCGGGCTGCCGCGCCGTGGTCGTCCGGCTGGATGCCGGGCTGGCCGGCCTTCCCGCCGATGCGCGCGCTGCGCAGCTCCGCGCCGCAGCCGGACGGATGATCGACGATCTGGCTGTCGACTGGGCCGCCAGGAAGGGCAACCGTTTCCTGTTCGACGAAGACAAATACGTCGTCGCGCTCTTCTTCGTGCCGATGGTGCTGCGGCAGGAGCTGCCGTCCGGCCGCGAATTTGCCGACACACTGCAGGCCGTCTGGGTCGAGCGGTATCCAAAGTCGCCGTTCTACGTCGGCGATTACGAGACGCTGGTCGGCGGCTTCCGCAAGAAAAAGTTCCTCGGCCTCTGCTTCATCACGACCGCGGTCTGCGAAGCCGAGGGCAAGCCGGATGACTGCGCCGAGCTGACGGCGTTCCGCGCCTTCCGCGACGGATACCTCAAGGCCCAGCCCGACGGCGCGGCCCTGATTGAGGAATATTACCGCATCGCGCCGACGATTGTTATGTGCATCGACGTCTGCGGAGACCGGGACGCACGCTACGCCGCCATCCGCGAGCAGTATCTCCAGCCCTGCTACAACGCATTGCAGGCGGGCGATCTCGCCGGATGCAAGACGAAATACGTCCGCATGGTGCGCGATCTCGAGCGCGAATATCTCAGCTGAATCACAATGCGGGCGGCGAATAGCCGCCCGTTTTTTTGCGTCCTGTTTGACCAGAAAATAAATGTAGCTTTTTTCTCCGTTCTCGCGTATAATAGGGATACTCGCAGAAGGGAAAGGAGGATATGGACCCGTCCATCAGCAAGCGCCAGCGCCGGGGAGATCCCCGGACGACGAGGAGAGACGTGATCGAAGATTCGGCGGATGCGTCTCCGTGCTCGCTCTGCGCGCGTAACACAGTCCGAAATATGCGCGCGACCGCAAAACAGAAGGGCTGTGAGCAGAGTGTCAGACAAATGGACTGCGAGGTTTGTTCTGAGAAGAAAATCGACCATGCAGCAAACGGCTAGGCGGACACAGATCGCCCGGCTGGATCGCTGTGCGTAAATTTTTGATCAGGAGGCCTTTTTATTATGTGTGGAATCGTTGGATATATCGGCCGCGAACAGGCGGCGCCCATTTTGCTGAACGGCCTTGGCCGTCTGGAATACCGCGGCTATGACTCCGCGGGCATCTGCGTCGCGGCGGACGGCGTGCTGCATGTGGAAAAATGCAAAGGACGTCTCGCCAATCTCGAAGAAAAAACGGAGCATGGCGCGCTCCTGCCCGGCACGCTCGGCATCGGGCACACCCGCTGGGCTACGCACGGCGAGCCGAACGACATCAACTCCCACCCCCATCTGAGCCAGAATGGCAAGATTGCGCTGGTTCACAACGGAATCATCGAAAACTATCTCGAAATTCGCACCTTCCTCGAGGAAAAGGGCGTGAAATTCGTCTCGCAGACCGACAGCGAGGTCGTGGCCCAGCTGCTCGAATACTGCCTCGGCCTGCCGGAGACGAACACCGTCCCGGATGCGATCTACATGGTGCTGCACCGTATCGAGGGCGCATACGCCTTCGGCATCGTCTGCGCCGACGAGCCTGACCGGCTCTATGCCGCGCGCAAGGACGCGCCGCTGCTGCTCGGCTTCGGCAAGGGTGAGAATTTCCTTGCCTCCGACGTGACAGCGCTCGTGCAGTACACGCGCGACGTGGTCTACATGGAAGACGGCGAGGTCGCCGTCCTCTCGCGCGATGGCATCCAGGTCTACAACGCGATGGAGCAGCCTATCGAAAAGGAACACCACCACATCGACTGGGAGATCTCGGCGGCAGAAAAGGGCGGCTATGAGCATTTCATGCTCAAGGAGATCATGGAGCAGCCGGAGGCGCTGCGCCGCGCGATCAGCCCGCGCATCCACGAGGGCCGTATCGTCTTTGAGGGCCTGTCTCTCGACGCGACGAAGATCAAAAAGATCGACATGATCGCCTGCGGCTCGTCGCTGCACGTGTGCATGGTCGCAAAATACACGCTGGAAAAGCTGACGCGCATCCCCGTTGAGGTCTGCCTCGCGTCCGAGTTCCGCTATTCCGATCCCATCGTCGAGGATGGCACGCTTGCCATCGTCATCAGCCAGTCCGGCGAGACGCTCGACACCATGGCCGCCATGCGCGAGATCAAATCGCTCGGCGCGCGGGTGCTCTCGATCGTCAATGTCGTCGGCAGCACGATCGCCCGCGAGGCGGACGACGTGATCTACACCTGGGCCGGGCCGGAGATCGCCGTCGCCACCACGAAAGCATATTCCACGCAGTTGGCCGTCGTCTCGCAGCTGGGCATCTACATGGCCGATCAGCGCGGCACCATCACGCCCGAATATTACGCCGCGCTCGTCGCCGAGCTGGAGCGCCTGCCCGACAAAGCCGCACGGGTACTCGAGGAGCAGAGCGAGATCCAGCATTTTGCCTCGCGCTTCTTCAACCACAACTCCATCTTCTTCATCGGCCGCAATCTCGACTATGCCACCGGCATGGAGGGTTCGCTGAAGCTGAAGGAGATCTCCTACATCCATTCCGAGGCCTATGCCTCCGGCGAGCTGAAGCACGGGACGATCTCGCTGATCGAGCCGGGCACGCTCGTCATCGCGCTCGGCACCTATGCGCCGCTGTTCGACAAGGCGATGAGCAATGTCGTCGAGGTCAAATCGCGCGGCGCGAGCGTTCTCGCCCTGACGACCGAGTCCGGCAAGGCGCAGATGGCCTCCCGCGTGGACGCGCTGATGACCATCCCGGATGCGGAGGATCCCTTCCTCCCGTCTCTGGCGATCATCCCGCTCCAGCTGTTCGCCTATTATGTCGCGCTGCAGCGCGGCTGCGACATTGATAAGCCGCGCAACCTCGCCAAGAGCGTTACCGTAGAATAATACACCACAGGGGGCGGGCAAAGCCCGTCCCCCTTCATCCGTCATCGATCACAGCTGCCATGGGGCAGGAGGAACACTATGCAGAATTTTGATTATGATGTCATCATCGTGGGCGCTGGCCCCGGCGGCATTTTTTCCGCCTACGAGCTGACGAAGGAAGACCGCGGCCTGAAGATCGCCGTTTTCGAGGCGGGCCATCCGCTCGCCAAGCGCCGCTGTCCCATCGACGGCGAGCGCGTGAAATCGTGCATCAAATGCCAGACCTGCTCGATCATGAGCGGCTTCGGCGGCGCGGGCGCGTTCTCCGACGGGAAGTACAACATCACGAACGACTTCGGCGGCACGCTCCACGAGCACATCGGCAAGAAGAAGGCGCTCGAGCTGATGCACTATGTCGACGAGATCAACATGACCCACGGCGGCGCGGGCACCAAACTCTACACCACCGCCGGCTCCCGTTTCAAAAAGCTCTGCATCCAGAACAAGCTCAACCTGCTCGATGCCTCCGTCCGCCATCTCGGCACGGACATCAACTTCGTTGTGCTGGAAAACCTCTATGAGGAGCTGAAGCAGAAGGTCGACTTCTTCTTCGATGCCCCCGTCCGCAGCATCCGCACCATCGAGGGCGGCGGCTTCCGGATCGAGTGCGAATCCGACGCGCATTCCTGCCGGGAATGTGTTGTTTCCGTCGGCCGCAGCGGCAGCAAGTGGATGGAGACCGTCTGCCATGAGCTGGGCCTCGAGACCTTCTCCAACCGCGTCGACCTCGGCGTCCGCGTCGAACTGCCCGCCGTCGTCTTCTCGCATCTGACCGACGAACTCTATGAGAGCAAGATCGTCTACCGCACCGAAAAATTCGAGGACAATGTCCGCACGTTCTGCATGAACCCGAACGGCATCGTCGTCAACGAAAATACCAACGGCATCGTCACCGTCAACGGCCACAGCTACGAAGACAAGTCGATGCAGACCGAGAACACGAACTTTGCCCTGCTCGTTGCGAAGCACTTCTCCGAGCCGTTCAAGGATTCCAACGGCTACGGCGAGTCCATCGCCCGTCTTTCGAACATGCTGGGCGGCGGCGTCATCGTGCAGCGCTTCGGCGATCTCGTGCGCGGACGGCGCAGCACGGTCAAGCGCATCGAAGAAGGACTCGTCACGCCGACGCTCGGCGCGACGCCCGGCGACCTCAGCCTCGTCCTGCCGAAGCGCATCCTCGACGGCATCATCGAGATGATCTACGCGCTCGACCGCATCGCGCCGGGCACGGCCAACGACGATACGCTGCTCTACGGCGTCGAGGTCAAGTTCTACAACATGGAGGTCGCCCTGAACGAGCGTCTGGAGACGACGCAGAAGGGCCTCTATATCATCGGCGACGGCAGCGGCATCACCCATTCGCTGTCGCATGCGTCGGCGAGCGGCGTCTTTGTCGCGCGCGAAATTTTGAATGAGCTGTAAGTTCCCGTTAATTTGCCGCTTTCTCGCGGTGCTTGCAGCGGAAGGAAGTCTGCCATGAAATTGCTGCTCTGCGCCATCGCCGGTTATCTGCTCGGTTCGATCAGCGTGTCCATTCTGGTCGCAAAATACATCTTCCATGACGACCTGCGCCAGCAGGGCAGCGGCAACGCCGGCGCAACAAATGCCGCGCGGGTCTATGGGCTTGGCGCAGGCGTGCTGACGTTTGCAGGTGATTTTGCGAAAAGCACTCTGGCGATGCTCCTCGGCCGCGGACTCGGCGGCGTGATGGGGCTGGCTGTCGGCGGGGCCGCGTGCCTGCTCGGGCACTGCTTCCCGGTCTACTTCAAGTTCAAGGGCGGCAAGGCCGTCTCCGCCGGGGCGGCAGTCGGATTGATGATCGACTGGCGGCTGTTTGTGATCCTGGTCGCAGTCTTCGCACTGATGGCGCTGCTCTCGAAGCGCGCGTCCGTCTGCTCAATGGCCTGCGCCGTCGTCCTCGCGGCGGGAACGCCGCTTTTCACGAAGGAGCCAATGCTCATCGCCCTCGCTGTGTTCACGGGCCTGCTCGTGCTTGTGATGCACCGGGCGAACATCCGCCGCCTGCTGCGCGGCGAAGAGCCGCCGTTCCATCTCGGTTCCCGCAAAAAGTAAAAGACGTCCCGGTTTCGGATCGAAACCGGGACGATTTTTTCTGTTCTGCTTCGTTCCCATTCGTAGGGGCGGACGACGCTGCCTACCCAAAATAGAAGCGTCATTGCGAACCAGTGCGCACACTGGCGTAGCAATCCCGTAGATCTTTATGGAGTTCAAAATAGAACGCGCCCGGCATACCCTGCAGTATGATGCGAGGCAAGGCGCTGTGCGCCAGCCCCTTGATGCAATCAAGGAGAGTCTTCCGACTGGGACAAAAATGGGACTTGACAGGAGCGGGCTGTTGTGCTATGATAAGCGGCAGTTAGAGTAATCTAACTTTTACTTTTGGCAATGGTTAGAGTGCTCGAACTAAAATGCAAATGAAAAAGGAGACCATCGCTTTGAAGCACACGAAACGCCTGATCGCCCTGCTGCTGGGCCTTTGCCTGCTGCTGGGCCTGACCGCCTGCACGTCGTCCGCGCCTGCGGACACCGAGACGCCCGCCGCGGCCTCTGACGCCGAGACCACCGCGTCTGAGACCACGGAAGAGACCGAAGAAGCCGCTGAGCCGGAGGCCGGGGAAGAAACAGAAACGCCCACCGATTTCGGTATCCTGACCGACATTGCCGGAGAAAACGGCACGACCTATGCGAATCTGTTCACCGTCATCCTCGACAGCCAGTATGACGACCTCTGGCTGAGCAAGGCCGCGGCCATCGTCGGCGAGGACGCCGCGCAGGAGAACGTCGACTATCTCAAGAGCTTCATCAGCGCCGATATCTATGGCGAAGAAGCTGTCGAGGCCTACAAGGACGCGGGCTATTTTATGTTTGACTGCTGGTATCTCGCGGATGTGGACACCTTCACGTTCGACGGCGACACGGTCACCACGAAGCTGACCGATGGCAGCGAGCAGACCCATACCTACGAATATCTCGGCAGCTATCAGCTCGGCGAAGGCGAGATGATGACCTACGGCGGCGAGACGTTTGATGCCTCCTTCCCGGTCGACGTCTACAAGACTGCCGACGATGCAGGCGAGTTCACCTACTTCCTGTTCCGCGACGACACGATGCAGACCACGTGGCATATCGAGTTTCGCTACGGCAGCGACCTCGATCAGCTGCTGAAGTACATGGAAGGCCCGTATGCCTATTGGCTCTCCGCCGGCATCGACGCGGACGCCAGCCCCGAGACGATCGACAGCGTGATCGACCTCTTCGTCAGCGAAAACCTCGGCGGCGAAGAGTAAAGTTTACCCTTCCCCATGCCCCGGCTGGACAGCTGTCCCGCCGGGGCATTTCTTGCGCGAATTGGACAAGCTGCATAAAAACAGACATGGATTTTTTACAGATCGTTCATGATTTCCGGCTTCACTTCTGCTAATATTCCAATATCGAACTATTCAAGATCGGAGGATGCAGTATGACGGAGCTGACAAGGACCGCTTCGGAGATGTTTGTAAACACAGCGCGCTTTCTCGACGCGTATCACGCAGTGATGCAGCCGCTGTGTACGGAGGCAAAGCTGCCGCCCGCGGCGCTGGACATCATCCTGTATCTGGCGAACAATCCGAGCTATAACACGGCGAAGGACATCTGCTGCCACAAGGGCCTGAAGCCGAGCATCGTGTCGTTCCATGTGGACCGGCTGGTGACGGACGGGTATCTCGAGCGGCGCGAGGTGCCGGGCGACCGGCGGAAGACCGCACTGGTCTGCACGGAAAAGGCCGCGCCGCTGATCGCGCGCGGACGGGAGCTGCAGCATGCGTTCGCCGTGGAGCTGGGCCGGGGGCTGGATCAGGAGGACTTGGAACATTTCCGGCGGTGTGTGGCGGTATTTGACCGCAATATCGACCGTCTGCGCGGCAGCGTGCCGCGCGCGGCCAGATCGGAGGAAGCAGAATGATCAAACTATTCAAACAGATGCGCAAAAAAGAGGCGCTGATGGCGCTGCTCTGCGCGGTGCTGGTGGTGGGGCAGGTGTGGTTCGAGCTGCGGCTGCCGGATTATATGACGCAGCTGACGACGCTCATCAAAACGCCCGGCAGCACGAGCGGCGACATCTGGAATGTCGGCGTGCAGATGCTGCTCGTCACGCTGGGCAGCGCCGTGCTCTCCATCGGCTGCGGCTTTCTGGCGGCGAAATGTGCCTCGGGCTTCAGCTTTACCGTGCGCGAAAAGCTGTTCCACCACGTGATGGCCTGCGGCAGCGAGGAGATGCAGGGCTTTTCCGTGCCGAGCCTCATCACGCGCACGACAAACGACATCACGCAGATCCAGATGATCGTTGCGATGGGATTGCAGATGATGATCAAGGCGCCGATCATGGCCGTCTGGGCCGTGATCAAAATCCTCGGCAAGAGCTGGGAGCTGTCTGCGGTGACGGCGGCGTTCGTTGTCGTCCTGTGCGGGACGGTACTGGCCATCATGGCGAGCTGCCTGCCGCGGTTCCGGCTGGTGCAGAAGACGACCGACCAGATCAACCGCGTCGCCCGTGAAAATCTGACGGGCATCAACGTCGTCCACGCGTTCAACGCGGAGGACTATCAGAATCAGAAATTCGATGGCCCGAGCAAAAAGATGCTGGGCCTCCAACTGAAAAACCAGCGGCTGTTTTCGCTGCTGCTGCCGGTGATGACGCTCGGGATGAACGGGCTGGCGCTCGCCATCTACTGGGTGGGCGCGGCGCTGGTCGAGGCAATTTCTGTGGCCGACATGGCCGCGCGGCTGACGATGTTCACGAACGTCATCGTCTTCAGCACGTATGCCACCTATGTCGTCATGTCGTTCATGATGCTCGTCATGATCTTCATGCTCTATCCGCAGGCGCAGGTCTCGGCGGAGCGCATCAATGAGGTGCTCGAGACCGTGCCGCACATCACCGAGGGCACACAGGACGCGGCCCCGGAGCAGGGCACGCTCGAATTCCGCGATGTCTCCTTCCGCTACCCGAACGCGAAGGAGGACGAGCTGGAGCACATCAGTTTCAAGGTTGGCCGCGGGCAGACGCTCGCCGTCATCGGCGCGACCGGCTCCGGCAAGACGACGCTCGTCGGCCTGATCCCGCGCTTTTACGATGCGACGGACGGCGAAGTCCTAATCGACGGCGTGAACGTGAAGGACTATACGTTCGACGCGCTCTATGACCGCCTCGGCTACGTGACGCAGAAGGCCGTCCTCTTCGCCGGGACGGTGCAGGACAACGTGTTCTTCGGCGAGAGCACTGTGCCGGAGACGGACGAAGTCCTGAGCGACGCGCTCTCGCTGTCGCAGGCGGCGGAATTCGTCGGGAAATATCCCGAGGGCGCAGAGCACCCGATCGCGCAGCTTGGCCGGAACGTCTCCGGCGGGCAGAAGCAGCGCCTGTCCATTGCCCGCGCGCTGGCGCGGAAGCCGGAAATTCTGGTATTTGACGATTCGTTCTCCGCGCTCGATTACCGGACGGATGCCGCGCTCCGCGAGGGGCTGGCAAAGGAGCTGCCGGATACGACGAAGGTTATCGTCGCCCAGCGCATCAGCACCATCCGCCACGCGGATCAGATCCTCGTGCTCGACCGCGGCGCAGCCGTGGGTCTCGGGACGCACGACGAGCTGATGCGCAGTTGCGACGTCTACCGCGAGATCGCGCTCTCGCAGCTCAGCGCGGCGGAGCTTGCAGAAGGAGGGAAGACCGAATGAGACCGAATATGCAGCCAACGCAGGACGCGAACATGGGCAAGGCCCTCTCGCGCCTGAGCCAATACATGCACAAGACGCTTGGCATCATGATCTTCGCGCTCGTGCTCGCGGCGCTGAGCGCCGTGATGACGATCATCGGGCCGGATAAGGTCGGGCAGATCGCAACGCTGATGTCTAACGGCCTGACCACGGGGATCGACCTCGGCGCGGTCGCGAAGGTCGGCATTTTCCTCGCCGTGATCTACGGCCTGAGCGCCCTGTTCGGATTTTTACAGCACTATATCATGGCGACCGTCACGCTCGACACGTCCTATCGGATGCGTGCGGAGCTGTCGGCCAAGATCAACCGCGTCCCGCAGAAATATTTCAATTTCCACGCGCAGGGCGACATTTTAAGCCGCATCACGAACGACGTTTCTACGCTCCAGCAGGGCCTGACCAACGCGCTGCCGACGATCATCAGCGCGGCGACACAGTTCGTCGGCTGCCTGATCATGATGTTCGTGACGGAATGGCGGCTGGCGCTTGCGGCGCTCGGCATTACGCTGATCGGCCTCGTGCTCGTTGTGCTCATCATGTCGCGCTCGCAGAAATACTTTACCGCCCGGCAGGAGAGCCTCGGCGCGCTGAACGGCTACGTGGAGGAGATGTATTCCGGCCACGAGGTCGTGCGCATCTCGCGCGCGGGCAAGAATGTAACCGAACATTTTGACAAGCTGAACGCCGCCGTCTACGACGCGAACTGGAAATCGCAGTTCCTCTCCGGCGTCATGCAGCCGCTGATGAACGTCATCGGCAATCTTGCTTACGTCGCCGTCTGCGTGATCGGCTCCGTGCTGGCGATGAACGGCACGACCGAATTCGGCGTCATCATTTCCTTCATCCTCTATGTCCGCCTGTTCACCTCGCCGCTGACGCAGATCGCGCAGGGCATGACCAACATGCAGACGGCCTCCGCCTCGGCGCACCGAATCTTTGACTTCCTCGAGAGCGAAGAGCTCAGTGATGAGAGCGGCAAGACCGAGCAGATCGAGCAGGTGCGCGGCGCGGTCGAATTTGACCATGTCCGCTTCAGCTACCCCGACTCGCCGGACAAGATCATCATCAAGGACTTCTCGGCCAAGGTGCAGCCGGGCCAGAAGGTTGCCATCGTCGGCCCGACCGGCGCGGGCAAGACCACGATGGTCAATCTGCTCATGCGCTTTTTCGAGGTCAACAGCGGCAGCATCCGCATCGACGGCGTCCCGACGAGCGAGCTGCGGCGCGAGGATGTCCACAAGCTGTTCGGCATGGTGCTTCAGGACACGTGGCTCTTTGAGGGCACGGTCCGCGAAAACCTCGTCTACAACATGGAGGGCATCACCGAGGAACAGCTGGAGACCGTCTGCCGCGCCTGCGGGCTCGACAAGTTCATCCACACACTGCCGAATGGCTTTGACACCGTCCTTTCCGAGGCGACGAGCATCTCCGCCGGGCAGAAGCAGCTGCTGACGATCGCGCGTGCGATGCTCCAGAACGCGCCGATGCTGATTCTGGACGAGGCGACCAGCTCTGTCGATACCCGCACTGAGCTGCTCATCCAGCGCGCAATGGACCGCCTGACCGAGGGCCACACGAGCTTCGTCATCGCGCACCGCCTCTCGACGATCAAAAATGCCGACCTGATCCTTGTCATGCAGGGCGGCGACGTCATCGAGAGCGGCACGCACGACCAGCTGATGAACAAGGGCGGCTTCTACGCAGAACTCTATAACAGCCAGTTCGAGCAGGCGTCCTGAAAAATAATTTTCGCCGCAGCGGTTGTAGGGGCAGTCGCCCTCATCGGCCCCAAAGGCCCCCTCTACGAAGAGGGGGCTGTCATGCAAAGCATGACTGGGAGAGAAATCCCTGCGCAGCGGAGGCTTTCCCCAAGGGCAGGCCTTGGGCGGCCCGAGCCGTCCGCACCTACAAACGGTATCCATAAGATGCCGCCTGCCTGACATCATCAAAATCGCATGCACCGCGCCAAAATGAAAAGGAACCTCTCAAAGAGAGGTTCCTTTTTCGTTACTTATGATTTTCCGCAACAGAGATACGCACCTGCGCGCGGCGTCTCGCCGCCTCGCGGACGCGCCGCTCTTCCTTGGAGAGCGACGGATTTTCGAGCGCGGACTCTGCGCGGGCCAGCGCATCCTTCGCGCGCGGCAGGTCGATCTGGTCGGCCCATTCGAACGTGGTCGCGATCAGGCGCACCTCGTTCTTCGTCATCGCGAGCATCCCGCCGATGCAGGCGGCATACCGCTTCTGCCCGTCGATGGTGACGCGCGCCTCGCCCATGCCGAGCGCCGTGACAAAGTCGATATGGTGCGCGAGCAGCGTCAGCTCGCCGGTCGTCGCGCGAACGGTCAGCGATTCGGCCGGGCCGTGATAATATTCCCCGTCCGGCGTGACGATCGTCAGTTGGAAGGTGCTCATGCTTCCCCGCCTTTCGCGCGGGCGACGACGTCGTCGATGCCGCCGGCGAAGAGGAACGCGGACTCGGGGATGTCGTCATGCTTGCCTTCCACGATCTCACGGAAGCCGCGGATGGTCTCCTTCAGCGGGACGTACTTGCCCTGATAGCCGGTGAACTGCTCGGCAACATGGAACGGCTGGGACAGGAAGCGCTGCACCTTTCTGGCGCGGCTGACGGTGAGCTTGTCCTGCTCGGACAGCTCGTCCATGCCCATGATGGCGATGATATCCTGAAGCTCCTTATAGCGCTGGAGCATGTGGATGACAGACTGTGCGACCTCATAATGCTCCTGCCCGACGACATCCGGCGAGAGCACGCGGGACGTGGAGTCCAGCGGATCGACCGCCGGGAAAATGCCGAGCGAAGCGATGGAACGATCCAGAACCGTCGTCGCGTCGAGGTGGGCAAACGTGGTGGCCGGGGCCGGGTCGGTCAAGTCGTCCGCAGGGACATAGACCGCCTGCACGGACGTGATCGAGCCGTCCTTCGTGGATGTGATACGCTCCTGAAGTGCGCCCATCTCGGTGGCCAGCGTGGGCTGGTAGCCGACGGCGGACGGCATACGGCCAAGCAGCGCCGAGACTTCGGAGCCTGCCTGCGTGAAGCGGAAGATGTTGTCGATGAACAGCAGCACGTCCTGGTTCTTGACGTCGCGGAAATATTCCGCCATCGTCAGACCGGACAGGCCGACGCGCATACGCGCTCCGGGCGGTTCGTTCATCTGGCCGTAGACCAGAGCAGTCTTGGACAGGACGCCGGACTCTTTCATCTCATGATAGAGGTCGTTGCCCTCGCGGCTGCGCTCGCCGACGCCGGTGAAGACCGAGCAGCCGTTGTGCGCCGTCGCGATATTGTAGATCAGCTCCTGAATGAGGACCGTCTTGCCGACGCCCGCGCCGCCGAACAGGCCGATCTTGCCGCCCTTGGCATAGGGGCAGATCAGGTCGACGACCTTGATGCCGGTCTCGAGGATCTCAGTGGAGGATTCCTGCTCTTCAAACGACGGGGCCTCGCGGTGGATGGGCAGACGCTCGACGTTCTCGGGCATGCCCGCGTCGTCCAGCGGTTCACCCAGCAGATTGAAGATGCGGCCGAGGCACGCATCACCGACCGGGACGGTGATGGGGCTGCCGGTGTCGACGGCCTCCATGCCGCGGGTCAATCCGTCGGTCGAGCTCATCGCGACGCAGCGAACCACGCCGCCGCCGATCTGCTGCTCCACCTCGGCGGTGATCGTCTTGCCGTTGTGCTCAAGCGTGATGGCGCTGAGCAGGTTCGGCAGGTTCGCCTCCGGGAAGCGGATGTCGAGCACCGGGCCGGTGACCTGGACGACGGTGCCGATGTTTTTGGTTGACAAAGGATTCACACTCCTTTTGAATCAAATGGGGTGGGACGCCTCGCGTCCCGGAGTGGTCAGTTTTCGCTGCCAGCGACAATTTCCGTAATCTCCTGCGTAATCGCGCCCTGGCGGGCCCGGTTGTACTGGAGATTGAGGTTTTCGATGATCTCGTCGGCGTTTTTGCTGGCGGCGTCCATCGCCATGCGCCGCGCCGCCTGCTCGGAGGCGGTAGACTCGCACAGCGCGCCATAGAGCACGCCGCCGAGATATTCCGGCACGATTGCGTTGAACACGGCCTCGCTCCCGCCCTCATAGATCATTGCGCGCTGCGCGTTTGTCTGCTTTTCCGCCGAGATCGTCAGCGGCAGCAGCGGGAGCGCGGCGGGCGTCTGCGCGAGGAGCGAGACGAAATTCGTGTAGACCAGAACGACGTTTTGATACGTCTTGTCCAAAAACCCGTCTGCGACGAGCTTTGCAATGCTATAACAGTCGCCAATGGAGACGGACGCCGCCTCGCGATACTCCTCGGTGAGGATCTCGCAGCTGCGGTGCTGGAAAAATTCGACCGTTTTCTTCCCGATGGGCAGCACAACGGCGTCCTGCGGCATCTGGCGGAAGGCCAGCTTGAGGACGTTGTTGTTATAGCCGCCGGCGAGACCGCGGTCGCCCGCGATGACGATGTAGATGGTCTTGCCGGGTCCTGCCTGCCGGAGATAGGGCGATTCGAACGAGCGGCTCGAATCGGCGATCTCGTTCATCGCCTCGTAGAGCGCGGTGAAATACGGGCGGCAGGCGACGGCGCGGGACTGCGCGCTGCGGAGCTTGGAGGACGCGACCAGCTCCATGGCTTTCGTGATCTGTCTCGTGGAGGCCATGGACTTGATGCGGGTCTTGATCGCTTTTGTGGATAATCCGGCCATGGGGGCGCCTCCTTGTTACAGATTTCTGAGGAATTCCGCGACGCGAGTTTCGATGGCGGTCTTGAGCGCGGCCTCGTCCTCGTCGCTGAGCTTGCCGGTCGTGCGGATGTTCTCCAGCAGCCCGGCATAGTTGGCGTCCATCCACGGATAAAGCTCCGTTTCAAACGCGCGGATCTTCGCGACCGGCACATCCTTCAGATAGCCGCCGATGACGGCATAGAGGATGGCGACCTGATGCGCCACGTCGACCGGGGCATTGCGGTCCTGCTTCAGGACTTCCACGATGCGCTCGCCCTGCGCCAGACGCTCCTGCGTGTCGCGGTCGAGGTCCGAGCCGAACTGCGCGAAGCTCTGCAATTCGCGGTACTGCGAATAGAGCAGCTTCAACCGGCCCGCGACCTTCTTCATCGCCTTGATCTGCGCGTCGCCGCCGACGCGGGACACGGAGATGCCGGGGTTGACGGCGGGCATGATGCCGGAATGGAACAGCTCCGTCTCGAGGAAAATCTGGCCGTCGGTGATGGAGATAACGTTCGTTGGGATGTAGGCGGACACGTCGCCGGCCTGCGTCTCGATGATGGGCAGCGCGGTCAGCGAACCGCCGCCGCACTCCGGGCTCAGACGCGCTGCGCGCTCGAGCAGGCGGGAGTGCAGATAGAACACGTCGCCGGGGTAGGCTTCACGTCCGGGCGGTCTCCGGATCAGCAGCGACAGGGCGCGGTACGCGGTGGCATGCTTGCTGAGGTCGTCGTAGATGACGAGCACGTCCTTGCCCTGGTGCATGAAATATTCCCCCATCGTGCAGCCGGAATAGGGTGCGATGTATTGCAGCGGCGCCAGCTCCGACGCCGTCGCGGACACGACGATGGTATAGTCCATCGCGCCGCCCGCCTCGAGCATGCCGACCAGCTGCGCGACCGTCGACCGGCGCTGGCCGATGGCGACGTAGATGCAGATGACGTCCTTGCCCTTCTGGTTGAGGATGGTGTCGGTGGCGATGGCGGTCTTGCCGGTCTGGCGGTCGCCGATGATCAGCTCACGTTGGCCGCGGCCAATGGGGATCATCGAGTCGATGGCCTTGATGCCGGTCTGGAGTGGGACACTGACGCTCTTGCGCTCGAGAATGCCGGGCGCGGGTGCCTCGATCGGGTCGAAGCGGACGGCGTCGATCGGGCCTTTGCCGTCGATCGGCTGACCCAGCGCGTCGACGACGCGGCCAATGAGCGCCTCGCCCACGGGCACGGACACGACGCGGCCCGTGCGCTTGACGGTGTCGCCCTCGCGGATGCCCTCCTCGGAGCCAAGCATGACGATGGAAACGGAGCTTTCCTCCAGATTCTGCGCCATGCCGTACACGCCGCCGGGGAATTCGAGCAGTTCACCGGCCATGCAGCCGTCGAGTCCTGCCGCGCGGGCAATGCCGTCGCCGATCAGGGTGACGGTGCCGGTCTCAGACTGGTTGATCTTTGTTTCGTAGTGTTTGATTTGCGAACGGATGATGCGGGAAATCTCTTCCGGTCTTAATTCCATAGCTTCACCAGCTTTCAGTTACTATTTGTTTGCAGGATGCGCTGGAGCTCGTCCAGATGGTGCCGGACAGTGCCGTCATACTGCACGCCGCCCATCGTCAGCTTCACGCCGCCGATGAGATCGGGTTCAACCTTGACGGTCAGCTCCACGTGCTTGCCGGTCTTGGCCTCGAGTTTCTGCCGGAGCTTTTCCTGCAGCTCCTCGCGCATCGGCGCGGCAGACACGGCGGTGACGGCGAGGATGTTGTTGTCCTCGTTGTAGCGCGCGCGATAGACCGTCTCACAGTCCGGAAGCTGCGAGACTGTGCCGTTGGCGCAGAGCAGCTTGACGAAGTTCAGCGTATACGGATGCAGCGCATCTTTCCACGCCTCGTCGAGCAGCGCCTCGCGCTCCGCCTTCGGAATCGACGGCTCCGTCAGCAGCCTGCGATAGTCCGGGTCTTCCCGGAACACGGCGGCGAACGCGCCGAGATCCGCGAGGATCTGCGCGCTCAGGCCCTCGTCCTTCGCGAGGTCGTAGAGCGCGCCGCCGTAGGTGATCGAAGTTTTACTCGTCATGATCCTTCACCCAATTCGTCGATGAACTTGCCGATCAGGGCCTCATGCTCTTTTTCGCCGATCTCCTTTTCCGCGACCTTCGAGGCGATCTCCACGGCAAGACCCGAGATCTCGCCCTTCAGCTCGTCCATGGTCTTGCGGCGTTCGAGTTCAATTTCGCGGCTGGCCTTTTCGCGCATCGCGTCGGCCTCCGCCTTCGCGGTGGAGACGATCTGCTCGCTGGCAAGGTTGGCGGACGAGATAGCGCGGGTGGTGATGGCCTTGGCCTCTTCCGAAGCGGTCTTCAGATGGGTCTCATACGCAGCCTTGGCCTCTTCGGCGTCGGCCTTGGCCTTTCCGGCCTCATCGTAGAGCCCGTCGACCTCGGCCTGACGCTTGGCGATGATGTTCTTGATCGGCTGGAACAGGAATTTCTTGAACAGAACGATCTGGATCAGCAGATTGCAGATCTGTGCGATGGTCGTCCACGGGGCCAGCTCGACGAGGGACTGAAAATTCATGTTACAGTCCTCCTTTTTCAGAGATCAGTTGGCTTACAGCAAGCCGGTGAACAGGCCGGGCGCGACGAAGATCAGCAGCAGGCCGATGACGAAGCCGTAGATACCGGTGGTCTCGGCGCAGGCGATGCCAAGGAACATCGTGCTGGTGAGATCGCTCTTCATCTCGGGCTGGCGGGCCATGGCCTCGAGGGCCTTACCGGCGATATAGCCTTCGCCGATGCCGGGGCCGAAGCCGGAGATCATGGCGATGCCGGAGCCAATGGCGCAGCCCATCAGGATAATTGCTTTTGCGAGTTCAGTCATTTGAAGATCCTCCTATACTTTCCTTTTTGTTTTTTTACTTTATTTTATTCCGCAGCTGTCCGGATGAAGATCATCGTCAGCATGCAGAAAATAAACGCCTGCATAAAACTGGAGAACCAGTCGAAATACAGCGAGAGCACCGCCGGCACGCCGACGGCCAGGAATGGGATGTTCCCGAGCACATCGCCGACCACACCGGGCAGCAGCCCGAACAGCGCATGATTCGCCAAAATGAGTGCGGCATAGACCAGCGAGCTGATGACATAGCCGGACAGGACGTTGCCGAAGTGACGGAAGGACATCGAGATCGGCTTGAAGACCTCGCCGAGCACGTTGAACGGCGCCATTGGGAACACCGGATCGCAGAAGCCCTTGAGATAGCCCAAAAAGCCGTTGGTCTTGATCTTATAGTACGTGATGAGCATGAACACGATCAGCGCCCAGCCGAGCAGTACGGACACGTCCGCCGTCGGGGCCCAGAGGCCGAGCAGCGAGAGCAGGCTGCTGCCGAGCGAGAGCGAGAAGAGCGCCGCGATCATCGGCACCATATCCATCCACTGCTCGCCCATGTTGGCGCGGACAAAATTTTCCGCCATCATGACGATCTTCTCCGCGACGGCCTGCCGCTTGGAGATGTTCCGGACCTTGAGATCGTGCGTCAGCCAGACGCAGAGCAGCGTCAGCACCAGCATCACACACCATGTGCCGACCATGCTCGCCGTGATGGGGATGCCGCCGAGGATCGGGATCTCAAAGTATACTGGTGCACCGTGAATATCGACTTCCATCAGGATTCCCCCTTTTTCTCTGTATCATCTCTGCGCGCGCGGGCGGAGCGCACCGCGCGGCGGATCATCATAATTGGCTGCGGCGCCAGAAACGGCACCAGTACTGCGATATAATGGAACCATGGGACGAGCACGCCGGTGACGACCGCGAACGCCATGATCATGATGCGGCCGAGATAGGACGCCTTGAGCTGCTTCTGCGCGGCGGCCTTGTCGGCCTCGCCGGAATCGGAGATCCGCTGCACCCGGCGGGCGAGCAGATAGAGATTGAGCAGCGCGAAAAAGCTGCCCCACACCGCGCCGAGCGGGACCGTATAGTCCAGGCGGTGCAGCAGCGCGAAAACCACGCAGATCAGCGCGCTGCAGACGATCTCGCCGATCAGCACATAGCGCAGCTCTGCCCGGACATCTTTGCTGAGATGGTGCATAGGAACCCTCCTGTCAGCTGTGATCATCGAAATGGACGGTGGTCCGCGGGGGCTTGGACGGCTTTTTGGGCCGCAGCATGCTCCACGCGCTTGAAAGGCCGGACAGGATGCCGACGATGAGCGCCGTGACGACCACCCAATAGCCCCAGCCGTGCTTTGTCACGAGCAGATTGGCCAGCCAGCACAGCACCAGCGGCGGCGTGATCACACAGACGCCGAGCTGTCCGACGAGCGCCAGTCCGCGCATCCATTTTTCAAGCCTGTGCATCCGGGCCTCGCACCTCCAAACGGCTTTTTTCCAAATTGCCTGTATTATAACACACATGTTAAGAAAAAAGCAATCCATATCAAAATATTATATAATATGCCTATAATGACATGTTGCTATCGATAAACAGGAATAACGCGGAAAAATATCAGTAAAACGCATGAAATGCACAGAAACTGCAAACGGGAAGAAAATATTGCGGGTTGTGCCATCTGAAAAATTGCATCGGCCGCGTTAAGCATGCGTTCAGAAACTGCACGTTTCTGTACTGGATTTCCGCAGTCCGGTTTGCTATACTATAAAAATAGAATGAAACAGACGGAGGCGTTTGCGATGGAAGAGCTGATCAGCGGCTATTGCCGCACGCAGGATGCGGCGCGGATGGTGCTGTGTGAGGAGGACGGCGGCGTCTGGGAAGCGGACTGCGACTATGCCGCGGGCTGCGCCTACCGCGACGTCTGCGAGATCGGCAAACGGATACGGGAACTGGAGGAACGGCCATGAATATCTGCCTTTACGGCGCGTCGAGCACGGAGCTGGACGCGCGTTATCTGGACGCGGCCTATGACCTTGGCCGCCGCATTGCCGCGGGCGGCCATACGATGGTCTATGGCGGCGGGGCGCAGGGCGTGATGGGCGCGGCAGCGCGCGGCGTGGTCGACGGCGGCGGGGCCCTTGTCGGGATCGCGCCGACGTTTTTCAAACGTGCACCCGGCGTACTCTTTGACGGGTGCAGCGAGTTCATCGACACCAAGACGATGGCCGAACGCAAGACCCTCATGATGCAGCGGGCCGACGCCTTTGTTATGGCCCCCGGCGGCATCGGGACATACGAGGAATTTTTCGAGGTGCTGACGCTCAAGCAGCTCGGGCGGCACAACCCGCCCCTCGCCGTGCTCAACACGCTGGGCTATTACGACGCGATGCAGGCCATGCTGGAGCACACGGTGGCCGCGCACTTTGCCAAGCCCATCTGCCTGCAAATTTACCGCCTGTTCGACGAACCGGCGGCGCTGATGGAGTATCTCGAGCACTATGACCCGGACGAGGTCGACGTCCGCCACATTAAAAATATCTGAGGTAGCGCGATGAACGAACCCTACGAATTCTATTTGAAAAGTGCAGACTATGTCCGCGCGCGGATGCCGTTCCAGCCGGAGCTCGCGGTGATCCTCGGCTCGTCGCTCGGGCCGTTTGCGGCGGAAGTGCAGAACCGGACGGAGATCGCCTATGCGGATATCCCGAATTTTCCGCGCTGCACCGTGGCCGACCACGCGGGCAAGCTCATCTTCGGCGAGCTGGCGGGCAAGCGGCTCGTCTGCCTCTCGGGGCGCTTCCACAGCTACGAGGGCTACGACTTCGAGCAGCTCACGCAGCCGGTGCGGCTTTTGAAGCTGTTGGGCGTCCGCGCGGCAATTTTGACAAACGCAGCGGGCGGCGTGAACCTCAACTACCGCCCCGGCGACGTCATGGTCATCTCCGACCATATCAAGCTGAATGGCGCAAGTCCGCTGCGCGGGCAGAACGTGGAAGACTTCGGCGAGCGGTTTTTCGACACGACGCGCATGTACACGCCGGAGCTGCGCGCGCTTGCGCTCCGCTGCGCCGAAGGCAGCGGACTCCACGTCCACGAAGGCGTCTATTTCTTCATGCCCGGCCCGCAGTTTGAAACACCAGCCGAGATCCGCGCTATTCGCATTCTCGGCGGCGATGCCGTCGGCATGTCGACCGTCACCGAGGCGCTCACCGCCGCGCACTGCGGCCTGCCCATCCTGGGTCTCAGCGTCATCACGAACATGGCCGCCGGCGTGACCGGCGCAGCGCTCTCCGGCGCGGAGGTCAACGAGACCGGTGCGGCCATCGGCGCAAAATTCAGCGCCTACCTCAAATCCATCCTCAAGGAGCTGTGACCATGGAAGCAAGAGCCGACGCCGGATTGGCGTACATGCTGCAATACGAGCACGTCGCGTGGTACGAGGACGGGGCCGTCCACATCCTCGACCGCCGCGTCTACCCCACGAAGGTCGAATACGTCACCTGTCGCGATCATGTGGCCGTGATGCAGGCCATCCGCGACATGGTCACGCAGTCTGCCGGGCCGTATACGGCAGCAGGGATGGGCATGGCCCTCGCCGCGTGGGAGTGCCGCGGGAAAACGGCGGCAGAGCAGATGGCATATCTGCATCAGGCCGCCGGGACGATCGCAGACGCCCGCCCAACGACCCGTTCGCGCATGGCCCTCATCTGCGACGGGTGCCTGAACGCAGCAGAGGCCGCGCTGGCCGAGGGGCGGGCAGATATCGACCTCGCGATCCGCGAGCACGTGATCCGCACGAACAACCGCCGCTACGGCAAGATCAATCAGGTCGCAAAATACCTTGTCGACCTCTTCCCGGCGCACGGGACGGTTATGACCCAGTGCTTCGGCGAGACCATCGTTGGCATGATGCTGAAGGAGGCAAAGCTTGCGGGCAAGGACATCCGCCTCTTCTGCCCGGAGACGCGGCCCTATTTTCAGGGCGCGCGCCTGACCGCGACGGTCTGCCGCGACATGGGCTTCGACGTGACCGTCATCACCGACAACATGCCCGCGTTCGTCATGGAGCGCGAGGGTGTCGACCTGTTCACCTGTGCGGCGGACGCGATCTGCCTCGACGGTTATGTGGTCAACAAGGTCGGCACGCTGCAAATCGCCATCTGTGCGAACCATTTCGGCATCCCGGCGTTCGTTACCGGTGCGCCCGACATCGGCCACCCGACGAAGGACACCGTCCGCATTGAAATGCGCGATCCGGAATTCACACTCCAGGCCATGGGCGTCCGCACTGCTGCCGAGGGCGTGAAGGGCTACTATCCGGCGTTCGATATGACGCCGCCGCACCTCATCTCCGGCATCGTTACCGACCGCGGCGTGTTTTCGCCCTTCGACCTGCACCGCTACTTTGCAGACGGCGGCGCGGGTGAATACGACACCGTCGTATAACATCATAATTCCGTCCTGTTTTCACAAATTTTATCCTGCAATTCCCGCCGCCCGGCGCGTATTTTGCGTCCGGGCGGCGCATTTTTGCGGCGAAAAGACGTGAAAATGCAGGATGCTCTGCGGCAATATTTCAGGCGCTTGCAGTGCGAATGAGGCAGCACTGCAAAATTTCTGCCATCTGGCGCGGAAATGCACCCGGTTTGCAGGAATTTCGTCATCAGGCTGCAAACGGATTTTGCAGGATGAAATGCAGGATTTCATTCCTGCATTTCATGATTTTGTGCAAAACTAACAATATACAGTTTCGCTTTTTGAGCAATAGTGGTTGATTTTTTCGCTGGATGCGCTATACTAAAGATACAAAGAAAAGCAAATCGCATCCCAATGAAGGATGCGCTGCAAAGGAGACCTGCTATGATGGTCACTGCGCTTGCTGCCTGCACTGCGCTTTATCTTGCTGCCATGGTCGCCATGACCGTGAAGGGCATGAACGCCTGATAGATTCATTTTTCCATCTTCCCATCCGTATCGCAATTTCCCGTTCGCCGAACCGCCGTCTGTATTGTGCGCTCCCCGTTGTTTTTTACGTTTCGGATTCTACGCACACCCCAGCGTTTCCTGCCCGGCAGGAATCCCCAGCAGATAGGTTCGCCATACCACGGCCTGGACGCCCGCTGAACTTTCTCGTTCAGCGGGCGGTTTTTCATGCCCGCCGCAACGTCAGAAGAAGCCAGCTACATTGCGCTTCCGCCGGGGCGGCGAAAGCTCCATATTCGCTGGCTCCTTC